>Ga0116152_10001079_pt1 | contig 22354 bp, 21 predicted proteins | sample AD_UKC119_MetaG_FD_89894 | JGI IMG/M metagenome (GOLD analysis project Ga0116152, IMG submission 89894) | Active sludge microbial communities of municipal wastewater-treating anaerobic digesters from Hong Kong - AD_UKC119_MetaG | ecosystem: Engineered > Bioreactor > Anaerobic > Digestate...
AAACGCCTTGCCTGCAAACGTCTCGATGCCGGGAATGCCCGGCAATTTCGGCACGTGCAGCGGGCCTGTGCCCAGCCCGATGAAATCGGCGGTGAAGCGGTCGCCGCGACTGGTCTCGATAATCCAGCGCGAGCCCGCCGCCTCCCACGTCAGGCTTTTGACCTCGGTATGAAACAACGCATTGTCGTAGAGCCCATACTTTTCGCCAATGCGCCGGCACTGCGCCAGAATTTCCGGCGCATGCGCGTATTTCTCGGTCGGAACGTGGCCGGTTTCTTCGAGCAGTGGCATGTAGACCATCGAGGCCGTGTCGCATTGCGCGCCGGGATAGCGATTCCAGTACCAGGTCCCGCCGAAGTCGCCGCCTTTCTCGATGATGCGCACGTCGCTGACGCCCGCTTCCACCAGCCGCGCGCAAGTCACGAGGCCGGCAAAGCCGCCGCCGACGAAGGCGAACGTCACATGATCCGTCTTCGGCGTGCGCGCGACGACAGGCATGTAGGGGTCGTCGAGATAGTCGGCGAACTGGCCCTCGAGCTGCAGATATTGCGCATTGCCGTCCGGCCGCAGCCGCTTGTCGCGCTCGGCGATGTACTTGGCGAGCAGCGCCTTCTTGTCGATCGGCGCTCTGGTCTGCGGGCTGGAGGTCATGTGCGGGGTCTCTGGTGGGGAGCGCAGGCTGCCTCGCTGAAGCGGGACTGGCAAGGCGGCGGCCTTCTCCCTCCCCACTCTATCCCTCGCCCGCGCCGCGTGATTATTGGCGATGGCTCCAAAACCCCGAATCGCCGTGATCGGCGCCGGCCCCGCAGGCCTCATGGCCGCCGAAACCGCCGCGCGCGAAAACTGCGCGGTGACGATCTGCGACGCCATGCCGAGCCCCGCGCGAAAATTCCTGATGGCCGGGCGCAGCGGCCTCAACATCACGCATTCTGAGCCGTTCGAGCGTTTCGTCGCGCGCTATGGCCCTGCCGCTGATTGGCTAAGGCCGATGCTGAAATCCTTTTCGCCGACCGACATGCGGGAGTTTTGCGAGGCGCTGGGCGTCGGGACATTCGTCGGCACGAGCGGCCGCGTCTTTCCGACGGCGATGAAGGCCTCTCCGCTGCTGCGCGCCTGGCTGGCGCGTCTGGCGACGCTGGGCGTCGAGTTGCGCACGCGCACGAGACTGGTCGATTTCGACGGCGGCGCGCCGATCGTCGAGACCAACGGCCGCCGCGAGACGATTGCCGCGGACGCGACGGTCCTCGCGCTGGGCGGCGCGAGCTGGCCGCGCCTCGGCTCGGACGGCGGTTGGGCCCGCTTGCTGGAACAGCGCGGCGTCGCGCTCGCGCCTTTTCGCCCCTCCAACTGCGGCTTGGATATCGCCTGGTCGGAGCCGTTCCGGCAGAAATTCGAGGGGCTACCGATCAAGACGGCGCGTTTCCGCCATGCGGGAAAGAGCGTCGCGGGCGAAGCTGTTATCACCCGGAGCGGCCTCGAGGGCGGCCCGGTCTATGCGCTGTCGGCCGAAGTCGCTGCGACATTGCGTGAAAAAGGCTCGGCGGCAATCATGATCGATCTCAAACCAGACATGTCCGAAAGCGCGCTGGCGGCGCGTCTGGCGCAGCGGCGCGGCAAGGACAGTTTCGCCAATTCCCTGCGCAAGGCGATCGGCCTTTCGCCCGTCGCCGTCGGCCTGCTGCGCGAGAGCGATACGCAGGTTGCGACGCGCGATCCCGCCGCGCTCGCCACCCTCGTCAAGACCTGCGCCCTGTCCGTCGTGGCGACGGCCGGGCTCGAAAGGGCGATTTCATCCGCCGGCGGCGTGTTGCGCGAGGCCCTCGACGACGGTCTCATGCTGCGCAAGACGCCGGGCCTGTTTGTTGCTGGCGAGATGCTGGACTGGGATGCGCCGACGGGCGGCTATCTGCTGCAGGCCAGCATTGCGACGGGCCGCTGGGCCGGCGCCGCCGCCGCGAACCATGCGCGCGGGATAAATATCGCCGGTTGAAAGCAGATGTCGCCGGCTAAGGCCGAGCGCGTCAAAGGCTCAATCTGCGCCTTCTTCTCCCGGAAGTGGGACCGGCCGCTGTCCGCTCGACGGCGCAACCGCGTCGGCCAGCTCCTCCGTTGCGACATGGCCCGTCACTTCCAGCGCGGCAGCCGTGCGCGACAGACCGAGCTCGACGGCCTGCCGATGCAAATCCTGGATGAGGCCGAGCAGCAACAATCGATTGGGCGATGAATTCATGAGGCGGCCGGGAAATAACCTGAAAAAACTCTCCTGACATTCATGATAGCAGAATACGCGAACAATCAACCCGCGCAATTCGTACAATTTTCAAGAAACAATGTGTTCCGGGGCCACGTCTAAGTTTTTTCGCGGCGCACTGCCCAAGCTATGCCGCGCATCCATAGGCCGCCTAACCGAATCTAGAGCGTGAATTCGCCCTTCCGCATGACCGGAGTGCGAACACCAACGCTATCCAGACCATCGACGTCGATCTCGGACGAGCCGATCATCCAGTCGATATGGATGAGACTGCGATTGGCGCCACGCGCACGCAATTCGTCTTCACTCATCTTGCCGCCATCGACGAAACATTTGCTGTAGGCCTGTCCCAACGCGATATGGCTCGCGGCGTTTTCATCGAACAGCGTGTTGAAGAAGAGAAGTCCGCTTTGCGAAATCGGCGAGGAAAACGGCACCAGCGCGACTTCGCCGAGACGCGCTGCGCCTTCGTCGGTCTCGAGCACGCGCCTGAGCACATCCTGCCCGGTGCTCGCCCGCGCATCGACGATCCGGCTATTTTCGAACCGCACCTCGATATCCTGAATCAGCGCGCCATTGTACGAGAGCGGCTTGGTCGCGCGCACATGGCCCGAAACGCGGTCCTTGTGCGGCGTGGTGAACACTTCCTCGGTCGGAATGTTCGCATTGCAGACGATGCCGTTCTTGGCCTCCGAGGCGCCGCCGACCCATTCGTGGCCATCGGCGAGACCGACCGTCAGGTCCGTGCCCGGCCCCTTGAAATGCAATGCATGAAAGCGCCGCGCATTGAGCGCGCCCGTACGCTCCGCGAGCTTGGCATTATGCGCGGCCCATTCGCCGGCGGGATCGGCGCCGGTCACGCGCGAGGCGGAAAAGATCGCGTCCCACAATTTTTCCAGCGCGCGATCGGCGGGCTCGTCCGGAAAGACGCAGCGCGCCCAGGCCGGCGTCGCGGCGCCGAGGATCGTCCAGTTGATGTCGAAACCCGCGATCAGTTCGAGCGCGGGGCTGTAGGCCTTCGAGCGCGCGCGATTGGCGCGCGCGACTTTTTCCGGATCCTCGCCAGCGAGTAGCATCGGGTCCTCGCCGTAGATCGCCATGCGCGCGGCGCCCGCCTTGAAGGCTTTCGCCATTCCTTCATAGAGCCAGCCGGGCGCCGTATCGAAGGAATCGTCGGCGCCGCAGCGATAGCGCGCCAGCGCCTGCTGCTCGTCGCCGAGAATGACCGTCACCAGAGAGGCGCCGGCGCGATAGGCGTGTTCCGTCACGCGCCGCGCCAGATCGAGCGCCTCGACAGGCGCCGTCAGAACGACTTCCTGTCCCTTGCGCAGATTGAGGCCGACGCGCACGGCGGTTTCGGCGAGACGGTCAAGCTTGACCGCATGGTCAGCGGGAAGAAGCGAGGCGGGCTTGTTCATGATGGCTCCGGGACGGCGCGTCTGACGCATGAAAGGACGAATCTCGCCCGAATCTAGCGCGCGCTCGAACCAACGGAAACGCCGGCCTCATTTTGCCGAACGAGAAAACCTCACGACAAAGGCCTGACGGAACTGGATCGCGCTTCCAAACTTGACGATCGTCTCGCAGGCTTCGCCCGCGTAGTCGCCGACCGCCGCGCCGCTTTCGACGAAGGTGCGATAGGCGGCGCCAATTTCGCCGCGCCCGATAGTTCCGGTCTCGTGGATGCGGATGGGCGTCCAAAGCTCCTCTACGCCAGTCGGCGCCCATTCCGCGACAGGCGCGTCATCCTGCGACACCCGGCACGTGATGGCGCCCGCCGCGAGCGCGCCGCGCCAGTCGTCTCGCGCAGGCGCGCGCGTCACGTCGCATTCTCCGACAGGACGCGCCTTCGCTCGGCAATGGCGGATCGCGCCAGATCGAATGTCATCCGGAACGCCTCGAAACCGTCGTAGGAAACCGAGCCGTCGCGCAGGCCGGCGAGCGTCCTGGTCAGGAGACGATTGACCTCGCCCTCGATTGCCGCGACCTCGGCCTCATCTGTCGTCTCCCTCACGCGCGTCGCAAGGCACTCGAACGTGCTCGACAATTGCCCCGCCTCGATCGGCGTCACGCGCGTGACCTGCGAATAGAGCCACAGGAAGCCGGAACCCACGAGGCTGCCGATCCACAGCACGAGAAACAGGACGTCGCTGTAGCGGTCGATCAGCGTCTTGGTCTGGTCCTCGAAATAGGCGGCCGCCGCGGGATGCGCGAGGATCGAGGCCTCCTTCTCAGTATTGGGCGGCTGGATGTTCATCGCATAGCGGCCGGGAATTCCGAGCTGTTCCTTGTTCTCGAAAATCGCCGTGACCAGGGCGCGGCCCACGCTGTCCGGCAGGCCGAGCCGCGCGATGAGCAGGTCGTCCACCGCAATCGAATCCGTCTCCTCCTCGGGAACCTGCGGCGAGGGAAGTATCTCGCCCGCCTCGATCGACTCGTTCTCGACCCCGTGCAGGCGGTCGGCGATGCCCTTGGCGCCGTCGAGATCGACCAGCTTGAAATTGAGCTTCTGGCTCTTGCCGATCCAGAACCGGTCCGCCGCCAGCCCCGACTTGCGCGCCATGAAAAAGACGGCGCCCGGCCCGCCCTGCTCGAACAGGCTCGCCCATTCCTCGGGCTTGCGCTGCTCGATCGGCGTATTCTCCGGGATATCGAAGCGCGACAGAACATTGCGCATGAGCGCGAGATCGCGGGCGTCGGTTCCGATGATGGCGAGCTTCCTGCCCTTCAGCGCGCCGATCGATTTCGGCGCGCCCACCTTCGGCACGGCGATCAGCAGGATCGAATGTTCGAGCTGCGCGACCGCGCGGGCGCGCGGCGGCGTTTTCGTGTCGGAACGAATGATGGCGATGTCGGCGCGGCGCTGCGAGAACTGCTGAGCGGCGGCCGTCGGCGTATCAAAATTCCGCACCACGATCCGCACGCCGCGACCACGCGAGACGATCTCCTGGAGATTGCGCGCGACCAGATCGCTCGAAGAGCCCTTCTGGGCGGCGGCGAAGACAAGATGGCGTTCGGCGACGAACATGCGGGCGGCGAAGGCGCCGCTGACCGCGATCAGCAGGGTCAGCAGGATGAAGGCCCATCTCTGACGCCGGTTGCGGCTGCGCGCGCTCGTGGCCTCGGCGAACATTTCCTCGGCCGCGTTCAGCGCCGGCGCGATCGCGGCGTCCTCTTTCGCCGTCTTGCCGGTCTTCACGCCGCCTCGCCTCATGCCTTCGCCTGTATCTCGCCGCCTTTCATCGCACGGACCCGACTGTCCGGCAAAGTCCGGCGCCGCCGCCCGTCGGCCTTGACCCGCCGGGCCCGGGCGGGCATCTAGCGCGCTTTCCGGAAGAGCGCCCCATGATCCGATCCGCCCTCATGAACGTAAAGACCGCCGCCGCCCTCAAGGCCGGGCGCGGTCTGAAGCGCGATTTCGGCGAGGTGGCCAACCTCCAGGTTTCGGTGAAGGGCCCCGGGGATTTCGTCAGCGCCGCCGACCGCCGCGCCGAAAAGATCCTGTTCGAGGAATTGGCCAAGGCGCGCCCCGGCTACGGCTTCGTGATGGAGGAATCCGGCCGCGTCGAGGGCACGGACCAGAGCCACACCTGGATCATAGATCCGCTCGACGGCACGACCAATTTCTTGCACGGCATTCCCGTTTTCGCCATTTCGGTCGCGCTCGAGCGCGAGGGCCAGCTCGTCGCCGGCCTCGTCTATAATCCCGCCGACGACGACATGTTCGTCGCCGAGCGCGGCCAGGGCGCCTGGCTCAACAACCGCCGCCTGCGCGTCGCCCAGCGCCGCGAACTCGCCGACAGCCTGATCGCGACCGGCGTGCCGCATCTCGGCAAGGCGAAGGAGCACCCGCGCTTCAAGCAGGAGCTGGCCGCCGTCATGACGCGCGTCGGCAATGTGCGCCGCTTCGGCGCGGCCTCGCTCGACCTCGCCTACACCGCGGCCGGCCGTTTCGACGCCTATTGGGAGCGCTCGCTGCAGCCCTGGGACATTGCTGCGGGCATCGTGCTCGTGCGCGAGGCCGGCGGCTTCGTCAGCGATCTCTCAGGCGGCCAGGACATGCTGTCCAACGGCGAAATTCTCGCCGGCGGCGAGACGATCCAGCGCGCCCTCGGCGACTTGCTGCGCAAGGCGTGATTGAAACGGCTTGACGTTCGCAACCTCGCCATAGTCCCGCGCCATTGCTACCGAGCGACGGTTGATGGCATTCTGCCGACGCGGCGGGGCAAGGATCGAGGGATTACATGGCGGCCGACGAGGTTCGCACGGAGCTTTCCAGCCCGCGCATCTTTCTCATACGCATGGGCGTCTTTCTGGCGCTCGCGGGATTCGTCGCCTTCATCCTGCATGAGCAGATCCAGCGCGCCTTCATGGCCAATCCTGGCCTCAACGGCCTGATTCTCGGCGTCCTCGCCGTCGGCGTCGTGCTTGCCGTGGCGACGGTCACGCGGCTGTTTCGCGAAATCGCATGGGTGAATGCCTGGGGCGGCCCCGACGCCGCCAATGTCACGCCCCCGCGACTGCTCGCGCCGATGGCGCGCCTGGCGGGCGATGGACACGGCATTTCGACCATCACACTGCGCGCCATTCTCGATTCGGTCGCCACGCGCCTCGACGAGAGCCGCGAAATCCTGCGCTACCTCACGGGGCTCCTGATCTTCCTCGGCCTGCTCGGCACCTTCTGGGGCCTGCTCGAGACCGTCGGCTCGATCGGCGACGTCATCAACGCGATGAAGGGCGGCGCGGAATCCTCCGTCCTGTTCGAGGATCTCAAGGCCGGCATCGCCAAGCCGCTCGCCGGCATGAGCTTGTCCTTCACCGCATCGCTGTTCGGTCTGGCGGGCTCGCTGGTCCTCGGTTTTCTCGACCTGCAGGCTGGCCAGGCGCAGAACCGCTTCTATGTGGAGCTAGAGGACCGCGTCTCGGCGGCTGCCTCCGCCGACGCCCCGGCGGCCGCCGCGGCGGCGCTTTCGCCCGATCTGCGCGCTACGCTCGAGCGCATGTCGACCGCCGCCGATTCCACCGGCCAACGCGCGGCCTCAGCCGCCATGGCCAATCTCGCCGACGGCGTGCAGGCCCTGGTCAAGCACATGCGTTCGGAGCAGCAGATGATCCGCGACTGGGTCGAACAGCAGGCGGGCCAGAACCGCGACATCAAGAAGGCGCTCGAACGGCTCGCCCAAGAGCGGGAGAAATCCTGATGCGCGAGAAGTCCTGATGGCGCTTTCACGCAGCAGGCGCATCCGCTCCGGACCCGATTATTGGCCGGGCTTCGTCGACGCTCTCTCGACGATGCTGCTCTCCTTCGTCTTCCTCATTACCGTCTTCATGGTCGCGCAATTCTTTCTCTCGCGCGACGTAACCGGCAAGGACGCCGCGCTTCAGAAGCTCAACAAGCAGATCGAGCAATTGACCGCGCTGCTCGCGCTGGAAAAATCCGGCAAGGAGGAGGCGCAATCCTCACTCGCCACGCTCGCCGCGACCCTCGACACGACGAAGAAGCAGAACGCCGACCTCTCGGCGAAACTCGGCGCAGCCGAAGGCGCGGCGACCGGCGCCGGTGGCAAGGCCGATGCGCTGGAGCAAAAACTGACCGCCGAGCAGGAGCTCTCCGCCAAGGCGCAGGCGCAGGTCGATCTCCTCAACCAGCAGATCGCCGCGCTGCGCCGACAGCTCGCCGCCATCGAAGAAGCTTTGCAGGCTTCCGAAGCCAAGAACAAGGATTCAGCCGGCCAGATCGCCGATCTCGGCCAGCGCCTCAATCTCGCCCTCGCCCAGAAGGCGCAGGAACTCGCGCGCTACCGCTCCGATTTCTTCGGCCGTTTGCGCGAAATCCTCGGCAACAAGCCGGGCATACGCGTCGTCGGCGATCGTTTCGTCTTCCAGTCCGAAGTCCTGTTCGATACGGGCGCCGCGGAGATCAATCCCGCCGGCAAGGCGCAGCTCGACCAGCTCGCCGCCGCGGTGACGGATCTCGAACGCGAGATCCCGCCATCCATTCCCTGGACGCTGCGCGTCGACGGGCATACCGACATCAGGCCGATCAAGTCCGCGCAATTCCCCTCCAACTGGGAATTGTCGTCGGCCCGCGCCATCGCGGTCGTGCAATATCTGATTTCCAAGGGCGTGCAGCCTTCGCACCTCGTGGCTGCCGGTTTCGGCGAGTTCCAGCCGATCGAACAGGGCGACAGCGAAGAAGCGCTGCGCCGCAACCGCCGCATCGAACTGAAGCTGACCGACAGGTGATCGCCACCCCTCGCCATATCGCTCCCATTCGCGACGCCGAACGCGCTGCGCTTCTCGACCTCTGGGTCGCGTCCTGGCGCGCGACCTTCCCGACGATCGATTTCGACGCGCGTCGCGACTGGTTCGTGAAACATCTCGCCGAACAGGAGGCGCAGGGCGCCGACCTCATCTGCATGTTCCAGGACGCTGCCAAACCCGGCGAGCGAAAACTCGTCGGCTTCGTGCTGATCGATCCGAAAACCGGCTGGCTCGACCAGATCGCCGTCAAGCCCAACGCCTTCGGCGCCGGCGTGGGCCGCGAACTCCTGAACGCCGCCAAGCGCGCATCCCCCGGCAAGATCCGCCTCGACGTCAACGCCGACAATTTTCGCGCGCTGCGCTTTTACAAGCGCGAGGGATTCACGCGGGTGGGAGCGGGCGTGAACAAGCTGTCGGGCAGAGAGACGGCAGTGCTGGAGTGGGTGCGGGAGGGCTAGAGGATTGCCGCCGCCCGCTATCAATCGTTTGCGATCATTTCGACTCCGACAAGGCGAACTCGGAGCGGCGGGCGTCCGAGTCCCCAAGCCTCGCGATCGGCTCGACGCTTTGCTCCTGCGCCAAGGGGCCCGCAACCCTTACTGACATTTTGCGGGCGCCGGATAGAATGATCGCGATCCCAATCTGATGGAAACCTTCATGTCGAAATTGTTCGAACCGCTGTCCTTCGCCCGCGGGCGCGCGATGTCCAACCGCTTCATGCTCGCGCCGCTCACCAATTCGCAAAGCCACGCAGACGGAACGCTGTCCGACGACGAGTTCGAATGGCTCGCCTATCGGGCCGAGGGCGGGTTCGGGCTGGTCATGACCTGCGCCGCGCATGTGCAGCGGGTCGGCCAGGGCTTTCCCGGCCAGCTCGGCGTTTTCTCCGATGATCTGCTGCCCGGCCTCACGCGGCTTGCTGCGGGCATCCGGGCGCGCGGCGCGCTTTCGTCCGTGCAATTGCATCACGCTGGCATTCGCGCGCCGGCCAAACTGATCGGCGGCGCGCCGCGCGGTCCGTCGGACGATGCGGAGACGGGCGCGAAGGCGCTCGACGAAGGCGAAATCGAGCAATTGATCGAGGATTTCGTCGCCGCCGCCGTGCGTTGCGAGAAGGCCGGATTCGACGGCGTCGAGATACACGGCGCACACGGATATATCCTGTGCGCCTTCCTCAGCGCCGATATCAATCGGCGCACGGACCGCTGGGGCGGCTCGCTCGACAACCGCGCACGCATCGTGCGCGAAATCATCAGGGGCGTGCGAGCGCGGACCTCGTCGCAATTCCAGCTCGGCCTGCGCCTGTCGCCGGAGCGTTTCGGCATGCGCCTGTCCGAGCAGCGGGCGCTCGCCGCCGAAATGCTGCAATCCGGCGATCTCGACTATCTCGACATGTCGCTGTGGGACACGTTCAAGGATCCCGTGGAATCCGACTTTGCACACAAGCCGCTGATCGACTGGTTCACGGACCTTCCGCGCGGCGCGACGCGCCTCGGGGTCGCCGGCAAGTTGATGAACGGCGCGGATTGCCGTCGCGTTCTGGAGCATGGCGCGGACTTCGCGCTGATCGGGCGCGCGGCGATCCTGCATCACGATTTCCCACGTCGGGTCGCTGCCGATCCGGACTTCCGCGCCCTCTCCATTCCCGTCACGCGGGAACACCTGCGCAACGAGCGGCTTGGACCGAGTTTCATCGACTATATGAATACGTGGAAGGGCTTCGTCGCGGAGGAGAAGGCGGACGCGTAGCGACGTCAAGGCGACTCGTCTTCGAACGAAGACAGGCCGCCTCATTGCGAGCGAAGCGAAGCAATCCATCCCGCACTGCTGGTGTGTCGTACGGGATGGATCGCCACGTCGCTGCGCTCGTCGCGTTGCCGGCCCTCCTCTCGCCATGCAAATCTCCGCATCGACACGCGCGACCAAACAACGCGCCGCCGGGAGAAACGAAAATGCGTGGACGCACCGTGTTGATGGAAAGCCTCGTAACGCAGGGCGTGCGCTTCATCTTCGGCAATCCCGGCACGACCGAAACCCCGCTGCTCGACAGCCTGCCGGCCTATCCGCAGATCGAATACGTGACGGCGCTGCACGAGAGCGTCGCGGTGGGCGCCGCGAGTTTCTACGCGCAGGCGTCGGGCGAATGTCCTGTCGTCAACCTGCATGTCGCGCCGGGTCTCGGCAACGCCATGGGCTCGCTCTACAACGCCTTCAAGGCGAATTCGCCGATGGTCGTCACTGCTGGACAGCAGGATACGCGCATGCGGCTCGCCAATCCGCTTCTCGGTCATGATCTCGTAGCCATGGCCGAGCCCGTCACGAAATGGAGCGTGCAGATCGAGCGCGCCGACGAAATCGCGCCCATCCTGCGCCGCGCTTTCAAGGTGGCGATCGACGCGCCGCAAGGCCCGGTCTTCGTCGCCCTGCCCATCGACGTCATGGAGCAGGAAACCGACATCGGCCCGACGCCGCCCGATGCTCTGTGGCGCGCGACGCGACCGGACCCCGCCGGCGTCGATGCGCTCGCAGCCCTCCTTCTGACCGCCACGCGCCCCGCGATCGTCGCCGGCGACGATGTCGCGCGATCGAACGCGCATGCCGAACTCGTGGCGCTCGCCGAAGCGATCGGCGCGCCGGTCTGGTTCGAGGGCCTTCGCCACCATGCGAACTTTCCGACCGGCCATTCCAACTACCGACAATCGTTGCCGCCGGATGCGGCGCAGGTGCGCAAGGCGTTCGGCGATTCCGACCTCGTCCTGCTGCTCGGCGGCCCCTTCTTCGAGGACGTGTGGTTCGCGCAAGGCAGTCACTTTCCCGACGGCGCCAAGGTCGTGCAGATCGAGGAATCGGCCGAAAGGCTCGCGTTCAATCATCGTCTCGACGTGGGTCTCGTCGGCGCGATGAAGCCGAGCCTCGCCACGCTCGCGGAAACCGTCCGCACTAAAGCCTCGTCCGATTTTTCAAGCGCCGCGCAAGCGCGCAACCAAGCGCTCGCCGAGTTGCGCACTCGGGAACGGCAGGCCTACGACGCGCGGCTCGAAAAAAGCTGGCGCCGCGAGCCGGCCTCCATGCCGCGCGCCATGGCCGAATTGCGCAAGGGACTGCCGGACGACGTCGTCATCGTCGACGAGAGCATCACGGCCAGTCTCGATCTCGCGCGCGCCTTTGATTTCCGCAGCTTCGGCGATTATTTCAGCGGCCGCGGCGGCGGCATCGGCCAGGGGCTCGCCGGCGCGCTCGGCGTCAAGCTCGCCATGCCCGACCGCCCGGTCGTCGCCGTCTCCGGCGACGGCTCCGCCATGTACAGCATCCAGGCGCTGTGGAGCGCCGCGCATCACGATCTGCCGATCGTCTTCGTCATCCTCGCCAACCGCGAATACCGCATCCTCAAACACAATGTGGACGTGTGGCGCCGCTCTTTCAACGTCGCCTCGCAGCATCCCTATCAGAACATGGATTTATCGGGACCGGATCTCGACTTCGCGAAACTCGCCGCCGGAATGGGCGTCGAGGGGATGCGCATCGACAATGCCGACGACATAGCGCCGGCCTTGCGCAAGGCCGTGGCGGCCAACCGGCCCTACCTCGTGGAAATTTCCATCGAGGGAAAACGATGAAGCGCGAGACGGCTAGCGCGCCGGCTACGTCCGCCGGTCCGCGATGGTGGTGCGATGCAGCAGCCGGTCGTGGCCGTCATAGCCGCCGGTGGCGCGGTGCAGGACGACGCGATTGTCCCATATGACCAGCATGTTCGGCGCCCACTTGTGGCGATAGACGACCTCATCGGGCGTCTGCCATTTCACGACCTCGCGCAGCAGCGCGTCGCCATCCTCGCAATTTTCCAGCGCGATGATGTAGCCGTGCGTACTGAAGATCGCGCGCCGGCCGGTCTCGGGATGCGCGCGCACGAGCGGATGGCGCTGCGTCGCCATCGCGGTTTCCGAATGCACGATATCCATGGAGCGGCCGATGTCGCGCTCGCCATACTGGCCCTTCGGCGCATAACCGCCACGCGCCGAATGGACCGCGATCACGCCCTCGAGTTTCGCGCGCAGATCGGCGGGCATGCGATCGTAGGCCATCTGCTGGTTGGCGTACCAAGTGTCGCCGCCGACCGGCGGAATGTCGATGCCGTAGAGGCAGGTGAAAGCCGGCGGTATTTCGAGAAAGCTCCAGTCGCTGTGCCAGTTCTCCGCGAAGAGCGGCGCGGTCTCGTTCGCCCGGCGGCGGATTGCGGCAATGTGCTTCCGGCCGGGGATCGGGCGGATATAGGGATCGTCGCCGAACGGGCCGAAGGTCAGTGAAACGCGCTCGAGATCGTCGTCGTCGAGCTTCTGGTCGGGAAAGGCGACCACGCCCTGCGTCACCAGCGCGACGCGGATGCGGCCCGCCGTTTCCGTATCCAGCGGCAGTCTGAGGTCGACGCCGCGCACGACGGCGCCGAAGGGCCCGTCGGCGGGGGCGATCGTCAGGCCAGCGGCATTTGAATGCGAAATGTCGATCTTCTGAACGACAGCCATTTTTCTCTCCCGTCGGCTCGCCGCATTGCCTGCGACCTTGCCCGGAGGTTAGGGCCGGCGCACGCATCCCGACAAGAGAGATCGTAATTCTTGGCCGCGAGCTCAAGCGACGCTGTAAGCGGTTCGCCCCTACTCCGCCGCCTTGTCCCCGGCGAGCGCCGCGGCGCCAGTCTCGAACTGCAACCGCGCGAGGCGCGCGTAAATTCCGTTGCGCGCGACCAGCGTCGCATGCGTGCCTTCTTCCACCACGCGACCGGCTTCCATGACGAGAATGCGGTCGGCTTCGAGCACGGTAGCGAGGCGATGCGCGATGATGAGCGTCGTGCGGTTTTCCATTACGCCATGCAGCGCTTTCTGCACGGCGGCCTCGTTCTCGGCGTCGAGCGCCGATGTCGCCTCGTCCAGCAGCAGGATCGGCGCGTCCTTCAGGATCGCACGCGCGATCGCGAGCCGCTGACGCTGGCCGCCGGACAGCGTCACGCCGCGTTCGCCGATCACGCTGTCGTAGCCCTTGTCGAGTTCGCGGATGAAGCCGTCGGCCGCCGCGCGCTTGGCCGCCTCGATCACCTCTTCGCGCGTCGCCTCCGGCTTTCCGTAGGCGATGTTCTCCGCGACCGTCGCCGCAAAGATCGTCGCCTCCTGCGCGACCAGCGCGATTCGCGCGCGCAACTCCGCCGGATCGACGGTCTTGATGTCGACGCCGTCGATCATCACGCGCCCGGATTGCGGATCGTAAAAACGCGCCATCAACTGGAACAGCGTCGACTTGCCCGCGCCCGACGCGCCGACGATGGCGACGCGCTCGCCGGGCGCGACCTTGAAGGTGAGATCGTCGACGACGCCCGCCTGCGGGGCCGCCGGATAGGAGAAAGTCACGCGATCGAAAGCGACCTCGCCGCGCGCAGGCGTCGGCAGCGCCGTAGGCTGCGCCGGCGCGAAAATCTTCGGCTGCACGGACAGAAGGTCAGCGATGCGCCCCGCCGCGCCCGAGGCGGCTGCGACCTCGCTCCAGACCTGGCTTAGCTCGCCGAGCGAGCTGGCGCCCAGCACCGCATAGAGCACGAATTGCGAGAGCATGCCGCCGGTCATCTTGCCGTCAAGCACGTCATGCGCGCCGTACCACAGCACGCCGATCACACTGGCGAATGCCATGAAGATCGCGGTCGCGGTGAGGATCGAGCGCGCCTTGGTCGCGGTGCGCGCGGCGTCGTAGGCCTCTTCCACCTCGCGCGCGAACCGCGCGGTCGTCGCCTTCTCCGCGCCGAAGGCCTGCATTGTGCGCACCGCGCTGAGATTCTCCGCCGCGAAGGCGGAGGCGTCGGCGAGCGTGTCCTGCGCGCGCCGCGAACGCTTGCGCACGAGCCGGCCCGAGCCGATCAGCGGAAAGACGATGATCGGAATGGCCACCAGCACCAGGCCCGACAGTTTCGGGCTCGACAGCACCATCAGCGCGATGGCGCCGACGAACATGAAGAGATTGCGCAACAGAATCGAGGCCGAGGCGCCGAAAGCCGATTTCAGCTGCGTCGTATCGGCGGTAAGGCGCGATACGAGTTCGCCGACGCGCGCCGAGTCGTAAAAAGAAGCATCGAGCCGCGACAGATGCGCGAACACGTCGTCGCGCAGATCGGCGACCACGCGCTCGCCGATGGTCATCACGAGGTAGTAGCGGCAGCCCGACGCCAGAGCGAGCGCGCCGACCACCGCGAGCATGGCGGCGAAATAGCTGTTGATGAGCCCCGCGCTCGACCCCGAGAAACCGAAGTCGATCATCCGCCGCACGGCGAAGGGAAAGGTCAGCGTCGCGGCCGAGGCGACCGTCAGCGCCACGACGGCGAGCGCGATCCGGCCGCGATTGCGCAGCGCATAGGGCAGAAGGGGTTTCAGCGCGGCGAGCGAGCGCTCGCGGCGCTTCTCGCCAGCGGCAGGGGGTTCGGTCGACATCGCGCTTCTATAGACCCATCGAGGCGCAGGCGCGCGCGAAAATCGCCGCCGGCCCCGCGACAAATTGTGGCCCCCGGCCCCGCCCTGTGCGGGAAATGCGGCGTCGGGCTTGATCCTGCCGTCGAAATCGGGCATACGACCCGCCAATCGAAGCGGGCTTTCGCCGGCTTGGACCAAGATTCCGGAAAAGACCCATGAAAGTCCGCAATTCCCTCAAGTCCCTGCGCTCGCGTCATCGCGACAACCAGATCGTCCGCCGCAAGGGCCGCGTCTACATCATCAACAAGACCCAGAAGCGCTACAAGGCGCGTCAGGGCTGATCCCGCGTTCCACGCGGTTGCTCAGGCCCCGGCTCGCCGGGGCTTTTTGTTTGGGCGTCTTGCCTGCGCTCGGGCTTTGACGGCGGCTTCGCCGCGCCCTAGCTTGGTTTCATGACCTCCGCGTTCGCCCGCGCCGCGCTCGCGGCGCTTCTGGTAGTCGGCCTCGCCGCGCCTGTCGCGCTGGCCCAGAGCGGCTTCGCGCAGCTCGACCCCGCCCCGCCCGGAAAGCGCAGCGGCAATACGCTGAACATCCCCGGCCTTCCCCCGATCCAGCTGCCGCCCGGCGCCCGCGCCTTCGGCCCAAGCGGCCCCGGCGTCGACGACCAGCCGGCGCGCCCGGCCCGACCGCTGGCCGGGCCCGGACGCAGCGAGCCGCGCCGCGAGAAGCGCGAGTCGGAACGCAAGAAACCCGACCGCATCGCTCCCCATTCCGTCCCCACCAACGAGGCCCAGCGCGCCAAGGTGCTGGACGCGCTATATGCCAGACTCAAGGCCGCCGACGACCACGACGACGCCAAGGGCGTGGCCGTCGCCATCGAGCGTGTCTGGCTGCGCTCGGGTTCCGATACAGCCGATCTGCTCATGGCCCGCGCCACCGCCGCCATGGCGGGCCACGACATGAAGACGGCCGAGGCCCTGCTCGATTCCATCGTCGCGCTGGAGCCCGGCTGGGCCGAAGGCTGGAACAAGCGAGCCATGCTGCGCTTCAACAGCGACAATATCGACGGAGCCATGGCCGATCTCGAGCATGTCCTGAAGATCGAGCCGCGTCATTTCGTGGCGCTCGCCGGTCTCGGCGCCATCCTTCACAAGTCCGGCCTCGACAAACGGGCGCTCGACGCCTATCGCCGCGCGCTCGATCTCTATCCACAGCAGCCCGACATAAGGAAATCGGTCGAGAAGCTGCAGATCGAGGTCGAAGGGCGCGATATTTGATCCTCGCGGTTTTGATCGGTCTCGGCGCGCCCTTTGCCGCTCTCGCCGCCTGGTCACACCTGAAGGCCCGCGCTTTCGAGCGCGCCTATCCGCCGCGCGGAACCTTCGTCGATACGCCCTACGGCCGCCTGCATCTCGCCCGTCGCGACCCCAAGGGCGCGCCCCACGTGACGATCGTCCTGATCCACGGCGCGAGCGGCAATCAGGCGGACATGATGACGCCGCTCGGCGACCGGCTTGCGGCGCAAGGCTTTTGCGTCGTTGCAGTCGATCGCCCCGGTCACGGCTATTCCACGCGCCTGACGGAAGACGCCTCCTCGCCGGCGGCGCAGGCTCGCGCGATCCGCGCCGGGCTGGCGGCGGCCGGCGTCGAGCGCGCCATCGTCGTCGGCCATTCATGGGCGGGCGCGGTGGCGACAGCCTTCGCGCTGGATCATCCCGATTTCACGCAAGGCGTCGTGCTGCTCGCGCCTGTCACCCACCCCTGGCCGAAGGGCGTGCGCTGGTACTACCGGCTCGCCTCGCAACCCGTCGCCGGCTGGCTGTTCACGCGCACGCTGCTACTGCCGGCCGGCCTCGCCTCCTTCGAGACCGCGCTTGCCGGCGTATTCACGCCGCAACCGACGCCAGCAGGCTATGCAGAGGCCACGGGCGCCATGCTGGCGCTGCGGCCCTGGATTTTCCGCGCCAATGCCGAGGATGTCGCTGACCTGCGCGGACATCTCGAAAAGCAGGCGCCGCGCATCCCGGAAATCGCCCTTCCGGTGGCCATCCTCGCGGGCGACCACGACGCGGTCGTGCTCACCGAGCGTCATTCCTACGGCTGCGTTCGCGAAATCGAAGGCGCGACGCTGGAGATGCTGCCGGGCGTCGGCCACTCACCGCACTGGGCGGCGCCGGAGAAGGCGGTCGCGACGATCGTGGCGCTATCGGCGCGCGTTCAATCCGCGCGCCAGATGAGCCCGGCGGCCGCGCCGAGCGCGCCCTCGCTCAATTCGTAATATTGCAGCCGCTCCGGATCGACCGGGCCGGGCATCTTCATTCGGCCATCAGGCACGCGTGAAAACCCCATGCGGCCGTAGTAGCCGGGATCGCCGACGAGAAGGACGAGTTTGTGCCCGGCCGAGCGCGCGGCCTCGAGCGACTTCTTGACCAGCTTTTCGCCGAGCCCGTGCTGGCGGAAGGCGGGCTCCACCACCAGCGGCCCGAGCAGAAGCGCGGGCGTATCGCCGACGCGGATCGGCGTCATGCGATTGGCGCCGACCAGAATCGTGCCGACGCGCGCGACGAAGGACAGCGCATGATCGGCCGGCAGACCCTCGCGCAGGCGATAGGCGGTCTTGGCGAAACGACCGGGCCCGAAGGCGTGCTCGGTCAGCCGCTCGATGGCGGCCAGGTCGGCGTCGGTCTGGGGCGAGAAGGAGAAGGCGAGTTCGGTCATGACGGCGTCGCGGGGATAGGGTCGCAGGAGCCCGTGCGGGCGTTCACACGCGCGAAAAGCGCGGAGCCGTCTATCGTCGCTGGCGCAGGTTTGTCGTCATGCGCGGTGTTGGACCACGAAACGCGCGCGCCCGCAAGCAGCGCGCCGCAGGATGCTTACTCCGCCGGCGCGGTGCGTCGCGGCGGCTGCGGCGCGGAGCCGACAAGCCTCGTCGCCAGCACGATCACGACCAGCGTCGCGATATAGACGACCACCTGCAGCGCGGAGGGCTGGTCGGAATAGCCGATCAGCGTGTGCAGCACGCGACCGAACAGGCTCGTGTCCGAGAGAATGCCCGACGTATCCCAGGCCGTCTGGGACAGCGCGTCGACAACCCCCGCTTGTTGCAGGAAGGCGACGCATTGCGCGGCCAGCCCCGCCGCCAGCAGCGTGATCAGCGTGGTGGTGACGCCGAACAGATAGTGTGAGGGAATGCGCACGAGGCCTGCGAACGTGACCAGGCTGAGCACGACGCCCGCCAGCAGGCCGAGCGCGCCGCCCGTGATCAGCGAAGCGGCCGTCTCACCGCCCGACACGGCGACCCCATAGAGGAATAGCACGACTTCGGAGCCCTCGCGCAGCACGGCCACGCCGACCACCACGGCGAGCGCCGCCATGGACTTGTCGCCCTCCACGACCGCCTGGCCGACGTTCCTGAGTTCGGCGGCGAGTTCGCGTCCGTGACGCGCCATCCAGATGTTGTGCCACGCGAGCATGACGACCGCGAGCGCCAGCACGCCGGCATTGAACATCTCCTGTCCGATGCCGGCCATGGCGCTGGAAATGCGCTCGGCGAACAGCGCCATCAGCCCTGCGCCTGCGAGACCGCCGACGATGCCGACCACGACCCAGCGCAGCGCATGCGGCGCGCCGCGCGTCGCGGCCATAACGATGCCGACGATCAGGCCGGCCTCGATGACCTCGCGAAAGACGATGATGAGCGCGCCCAGCATGAAAGCGATCTTACTCCATTATTCGACGACAAGCTCGCCCCTGGCGGTCTTGTCGTGGAACTCGTCCTCGAACTTGTACTTGCCCGGCGCCAGCGCGCGGATCTTGAACGAGGCTTCCGCGCCGCCGTTGATGATCTTCTCGACGCGCAGGGACTTGCTCTCGAATTCCATCGGCGTCTGGTCGAGGTTCTTCACAACGATGGTGAATGGCTTGTTGGCGACAGCCTTGGGCCGCGTCTGGTCGAATTTGTGATCCTTGACGGTCAGCGTCAGCGTCGGACCGTCCTCGGCGACGGCCGGCGAGATTGCGACGAGCGCGCCGCCGCAGAATGCGGCGGCCGTCAGAATGGAACGCAGGCGGATGGACATATCCAAGTCCTGAAGCCTCTTGCTTGAGATTTCGTTCGCGCGGCGGCGCCGGCCCTCTCATTGAACAAATCCGGATTTGGCGAACAAGAGCGACGCCGCAATATTAAACCTGTTCCAAATCCAGAGCCGGACGCCTTGCGAGCGTTCGGCGGGCAATTCCAGCCGCCGCCATGCAGGCGCCGCGCGCCCGTCCTGCGCGCCAGGCCCCGCGACAAGGCGCCGCACCCCCGCTACAACATGCGAAGGAGGCGACATGCAGACCGGGACCGATCAGGCGCATGCGGCGCTCAGGCAGATGCAGCTAATCAACGCCGCGCATCTCCTGACCCATTATTCCCTGCTCATCTTGCCGACCGCCGTGCTCGCCATGGCCGCGCCCGGCTCGCCCTTCGGCGCCGACTACGGGCCGATCGTGGCGCTGGCGACGGCCATGTTCGCCCTCTACGGCGCGGGCTCCCTGCCGCAAGGCTGGCTCGCCGCGCGCTTCGGCCGGCCGCGCATGATGCTGGCCTTCTTTCTCGGCACGGGCGCCTCGCTCGTCGCGGCGAGTTTCGCGCAGGGGCGCGTGGGGCTCGCGATCGCGCTCGGCTTCGCGGGTTTCTTTTCCGCCATCTATCACCCCATCGGCACGGCCATGCTGGTGGAAGCCGCCGGCGAAAAGCCCGGACGCGCGCTCGGCCTAAACGGCGTCTTCGGCAATCTCGGCGTCGCCTCGGCGCCGCTCGTCACCGCCTTCCTGTCACAGCAGGCGGGCTGGCGCATCGCCTTCCTCGTTCCCGGAATTGTCTGCATCGCGCTTGGCCTGTGGTGGGCGACGCAGAACCACGTGGAGATCGCCCGCCATGTGCAGGGACGTCCCTTCCCGGACATCCCCAAGGCCATCGTGCGGCGCGCGCTCGTCGTCATGCTGTCGATCTCGGCCGCGTCCGGCCTCGTCTTCAACGCCTTCACGGTGCTTCTGCCAAAACTGATGGCCGAGCGCCTCGCCGCCGATCCCGGACTTCTCCCACTCGTTGGCGTCCTCGCCTTCGCGGTCACGCTCTGTGGCGCGCTCACGCAATTCACCGTCGGGCGCCTCATCGACCGCACGACGCTCAAGCGCATTTTCCTGCCGCTGGCGATGACGCTCGCGCCCGCCATGGCCCTGCTCGCCTTCGCGCGCGGCTGGATGGCGCTGCCGCTGGCGGGAATCGTCGCCGCCGTCATCTTCGGCCAGGTGACGATCAACGAGAGCATGACGGCGCGCTACATCTCGCCGCCGATGCGCGCGAAAATCTATTCGCTGCGCTTCTTCATCGGCTTTGTCGGCGGGGCGGCGGCCGCGCCGCTGGTCGGCTACCTGCACGAGCGCACGGGCTCGCTGTCGCTGGTCGTGCTGATCCTCGCTATCGTCGCCTGCGTCACGCTCGCCTGCGCGGTGGCCTTCCCGGATCGCCGGGAGGAACTTTCGCCGGAATTGTGGGAGCGCGCGCCGGAGAGAGCGCCAGCGGTGGCGCCGGCGGAATGATCACCAAGTCGCGCTGACTTCAGCTCCGCCGAAAATTTCCGCCAGCCGCTCCCGCGTCGCCCGCGTGGCGCCCTCGGGCAAAGCGTCCGGAGCAAAAAAGCCGGCTTCCGCAATTTCCCAGTCCGGCTGCCTGGGCCCGGCCTGCGCAAAATCGCGCACGACATAGAAGGCGACGTGATCGCGCCCGCGATTGTGATGCAGGCTGCGCAGTTCCGGCGCGCCCGTGAGGGAGATTCCGCCCTCTTCCATCAACTCGCGCGCCAGCGCATCGCCGAACGTCTCGCCGCGCTCCACGCCGCCGCCCGGCAGATACCAGCCGGAGACATAGGTATGCCGCACGAGAAACACGCGCCCGTCAGCGTCGATCACCGCCGCGCGAACCCCCAGCGTCATCGCGCGGCGCAGCAGGCCGACGCGCTTGATGACGCCTTCTATCAGGCGCGTGCGCAGGGAGGGGCGATGCGTGGGGGTGGTCATGGGCCTGTCAATTTCCTAGAACGATTCTAATTATCTGGCCAAATCCTTCTCCGGAGCCAAAGTTGAAAGCCTTCGCCGATCTCAGCGAGCGCGAGATCCTCGCCATCGCCATCGCCTCAGAGGAAGAGGACGCGCGCATCTATCTCGCCTTCGCCGAGGATCTCGACGAGCGTTATCCCGCGTCAGCCAAGACGTTCCGCGACATGGCCGAGGTCGAGCACACTCATCGCGACATGCTGCTCAACCAGTACAAGCGCCGCTTCGGCGATGTGCTGCCGCCGATCCGCCGCGAGGATGTGAAGGGCGTGCTCAAGCGCCGCCCGATCTGGCTGACCAAGAACCTGCCCCTCGATCGCATCCGCGAGGAATCGGAACTGATGGAGCATCAGGCCGCGCGCTACTACCAGCGCGCCGCCGAACAGGCGACCGACGTCGACACGCGCAAGCTGCTGGGCGAACTCGCGCTCGCCGAACAGGGCCACGAGAAACTGGCAGGCAAGCTGCAGGAAAACAATCTTACGCCCGACGCGCGCGAAGAAGAAGACCGCACCCGTCATCGTCTGTTCGTGCTGCAATATGTGCAGCCGGGCCTCGCCGGCCTGATGGACGGCTCGGTGTCGACGCTCGCGCCGCTGTTTGCGGCGGCCTTCGCCACGCATCACAATTGGGAGACGTTTCTCGTCGGCCTCGCGGCCTCGATCGGCGCCGGCATTTCCATGGGCTTCGCGGAAGCCTTGTCGGACGACGGCTCTCTCACCGGCCGCGGCTCGCCCTGGCTGCGCGGCACAGTTTGCGGCCTGATGACGACACTCGGCGGCCTCGGCCATACGCTACCCTATCTCGTGCCCGACGCCTGGCCGAATTCCTTCTGGATCGCCACCGGCATCGCCGGCGCCGTCGTCTTCGTCGAACTCTGGGCCATCGCCTTCATCCGCGCCAAATACATGGACACGCCGTTCCTGCAGGCGGTCTTCCAGATCGTGCTCGGCGGCGTGATCGTACTGGCGGCGGGAATTTTGATCGGCGGCGCGTGAGGGAGTAACCGGTCGTCGGCCATTTGAATTATGCGCAAGTCGCAGCCGCTGCATGCGCTCCTTCTCCCGCCTGCGTAAGAAGGAGTCCGCGGCCGGTCGCTAGTTCGCCTTCAGCCCTCGCCATAGAGCGGACTTTCAAGCCCCGCCCTCGCCCTCGGGCCCACGCCGGGCTACATCTTCTAACGTGCCCTTTCTCCTCGCCCATCTCTCCGACCTGCACCTCGGCCCGCTGCCAAGACCTCGCGCACGAGACCTCGCGGGCAAGCGGCTGACCGGCTGGTTCAACTGGGAGCGCTCGC
>Ga0116152_10001080_pt1 | contig 22348 bp, 8 predicted proteins | sample AD_UKC119_MetaG_FD_89894 | JGI IMG/M metagenome (GOLD analysis project Ga0116152, IMG submission 89894) | Active sludge microbial communities of municipal wastewater-treating anaerobic digesters from Hong Kong - AD_UKC119_MetaG | ecosystem: Engineered > Bioreactor > Anaerobic > Digestate...
TGACATCATATACAAATCATAGTAATGTCTTGAATATCGTTCTGGAATCTTTGATGTAATCGGACGATATGCCTCATGATGAAGTATAGTTGCTTTCTCCCAAAACGTTCTTGTCAGTTTCACTGTAAGAACTTCTGAAAATGATTGGTTCATGACATTAGGGTAATAATCATTGATGTATTTTAGGATGGCTGCGTCTTTTAATCCCTTGATGCTAATTACTGCCTCATCAATGGTTACCTGGCTCAGTACTTTTACAGAATCTTCCGGTGAATGGGTAATAAATACTTCCCTGTTTTTTCCCTGGGTAAATTCTCTGATCTCTCTGTCAGCAGAAGTGTCCTTTAGCTGTATAAGTACATTCATATGTTTTGGTTGGCAAAGGATAATTACATTGGCAGTAAACCAAAACCCATACCATAGCCAAAGGCGCTGTTTATCAGGCTATTGTTTTAAATTCCGGATAATTATATATGTCCGGTTTTTAACAAATTTTTTGAATAAATCTATACCCTTTTACCAATATCAATGTAACTGGCAGCTTGGTATAAATCTGACCGATTTCGGGCAATTGTCCAATATTGGGCAGAGGAAATTGTGGTCTATTTTACAATCTGAATTTGATACTTTTTTATCTTTCGATCAAGTGATTGTCGCGAGATATTGAGAATTTCTGCTGCCTTTGATTTATTATTTCCTGAAAATTTTAATGCCCTTGAAATGCATATTTTTTCTACTGCATCAAGGTTTAACTGACTAAACCCTGACGCTTCAGTGTTTTTAATTTTTGATGTTGCGGATTTTTCAATAATATCAAAACAATCCATAGTAAGAGTTTCATTGTTGCATAATATTATGGCTCGTTCTATAATATTCTTTAATTCACGAACATTACCCGGGAAATCATAGTTAATAATCTTTGTTAGGATGCGTCTGTCAACCCGGTATGGGGGCCTATTTTGTTTCTTTGAAAATTCATTTACGAAATAATCGAACAAAACAGGAATATCATCTTTGCGCTCTCTGAGAGGAGGGATATGAATATTAAACATGTTCAAACGATGATACAGATCTGCTCTAAATTTTTTTTCAGAAACCATCTTTTCGAGGTTTTGATTAGTTGCAGCCACGATTCGAACATCCACCTTTTTTTCTTTATGAGTTCCTATTCGTGATACATACTTATCCTCCAGAACTCTCAATAATTTTGATTGCAAACTTAACTTCAATTCACCTATTTCATCCAGAAAGAGTGTTCCATTATTTGCGGCTTCAAAAAATCCCATCTGATCTGCTTTTGCATCTGTATACGACCCTTTAACATGACCAAAAAATTCATTTTCAAATAATTCGTCAGGTATTGAGGAGCAATTTACAGCAACAAAATTATTTTGACTTCGACTACTCAATCTGTGAATAGCTCTAGCCATCATTTCCTTGCCGGTTCCACTTTCTCCGGTCAATAAAACTGTAGTATCCGCTGAAACCGCAATTTTTAATAACAGGTGGCTTAATTCAATAAAAGCTTTACTTTTTCCTATAATATTTACTTTGCCTTTGAATATGTCTGCTATGTATTTATCCTTATCAAAGCCAGGTTGAGTAAGAAATTGGTTTTTGGTCACCCTGTCGAGCGTTTCTTTTATTTCATTGAATTTAAACGGTTTTTTCAGAAAATCAACAGCTCCATACCGAAGTGCGCGAATAACATTACCTAAATCGGCATACCCTGTCATAATTATTATTTGAAGATTGGGAAATTCTTTTTTCACATCCCCCATAAGCGTAATACCGTCCATCTCCGGCAGTTTTAAATCAAACAGTGCGATATCTACATCATAATATTTCAGTATCTCCATTGCCTCTGATGGTCGACCTGCAACAAGGACTTTAAATCCGTTATTTTTAAGGTATTCACCGATTTCATTTCTGAATCCGATTTCATCATCTAATACTAATACGTTTTGGTTTTTCATTTAATAAAGATTCTTTGGTTGATATAAATAGTTAATATTTTTCGGGATACATTGGAAAAGTGATCGTAAACCTGGTAAATTTCTCTGGTTCACTTTCTACCGAAATTTCAGCCCGCATCTCATTTAATATCCCATAAACAATCGACAAACCCAACCCAGTGCCTTTCCATGAAGGCTTTGTTGTATAAAAGGGATCAAATACTTTATCAAGGTTTGCTTTTTCAATGCCTATGCCATTATCCTCCACACTCAAATAAACCTGGTTTTTCCCAATAAATCCTGTGCTTATCTTAATTTTCTTTTGGTAATCACTGCTGTTAAAATAGTCAGCAAATTCATCCACTGCATATTTCGAATTAGAAAGCAAATTCATGATCACCTGTTCAAGCCGTGTTCGGCTACCTATAGTGAATCCAATATTTTCATCCAGGTCAAGCCTGAGATTCACACCATGATTTTCATATTGTGTTCCAATTAGTTTCAATACATTTCTCACACAATTATTTATAAATACTTTCTGTATCATCAAAGGGGGATCATCACGCGAAAAAGTACGTACCTGATCGATAATATTCCGGATCCGCTCAATATTTTCGTCGATGGACTTAAATTTTTGCAACAAGTATTCCGTATCGGTTTGCCCTGCTATAAATTTGGATTGCAGGTTTTCGAATGCAAGTGACATTACCCCAAGTGGCTGATTAATTTCATGCGCTACTCCTGATGCCAACTCTCCCAGCGATTCCAGTTTTGATTTTTGTATAATATATGCCTGATTCCGTTTTTGTTTTTCAAGTGCTCGTTTTATGCGCTCTTCTAAACTTTTGTTGATTTGCCTGATTTGCTGATTTGCATTTTTAAGCTCTTCCTGTGCTTTTTTTACTGCCGATACATCTTCCATAGTAACATCAATTGCCTTGGTACCCGATTTTTCATCTGTACTCAATGTAAGATTGATATTTGCATAAAATGAAGAACCATCGTGTCTTTTAACAACCCGCTTTATATTTCTGAGTGATTTTTTCTTTAATAATTTTTTAGCAAATTTCCTGATATCGCCACTTGTTACATTAAAATCCGACATTTTAAGTTCACTATACCCTTCCTTGATGCCAATTTTTAACAATCTGCGTGCAAATGGATTCATGTAAATAAGATTCAATCTTTCATCCAGTCGGAACATTCCAATGGAAACATTGTCCTGAAGTTCGCGAATTTTTTTCTCACTTTTAACCAGCTCCTTTGTCGCCCTCTTTAATTCTGTAATATCGTGAAGAACGGCCAGCACATAACCTTCTCCATTAATATTAAGAAGCCTGGTAGATAAGATATTGTATTTGATAATGCCAGTTTTGGTTTTAGTTCTGAGATGAGTAACAAATTCTGTTTTGCTATAGATTTTTTGGTATAATTTTTCTTGTTCCTCTTTTGTCTCGAAATATAAAAAATCAAGGGGTGATATTTTTTCAAATTCTTTACGAGTGTATCCAAATACTGTCTGCGTTTTTCTGTTGAAGTCAATTATTTTCCGGTTTGCAGTATCATAGAGTATGATACAATCATGAGCATTATTAAATATTCCCCGGTAAAGCTTTTCAGAACGATTAAGTGCTTGCTTGGTTTTTTTATGATAAGCAACTTCGTGACTTAGTTTTTCATTTAATCTTTTAAGTTTCTTTGTTCTTTCGGCCACCTTCAGCTCGAGTTTTTCTTTGTGTTCTTCCAATTCTTCAGTCGCTTTCAGATATGCAATCACCGATCCAATTTTGGCCGCCATTGCTTCGATGGCAAGCTTGTCGTTTTGAATGAGTGAACCAATTTTTCGGGAAACCACATTTAATGAGCCGATAACTTTTTGATTATGTTTTAAGGGTAATACAGCCGAGATTTTAAATTCAAACGGATTAAATTTGGTTGAACTTTTAAGCTTTGACTCCAGCGCATTAAAATGTGAATAATGGGGCTTGCCAGCTAATACCATCCTGGCTTGATTGCTCTCGTTAGAATAAACCTGCACCTGTTTCACAAATTGAGGATCAAGCCCCTGTGAAAATATCAATTTAAGGTAAACCTGATGTTCATCAAAAAGGTATATGCCTCCTCCATCTACCCAGTCTATCTCTGTCAATTTGCTGAGAATATATTTGAGTGATTTACGTAAGCCTCCCTGGAACCAGGCATTATATTCAAGTTCCCGCTGAATTTTAAGATATTTTTCTGCTTGTTGTTTTTCAGTAACATCAATCATCATCCCAAGCATTGCTTTATTTTTGCGTTCTTCAAATGATAAACTTACCGGACTGCGGATTATCAGCATTTCACGGCTGGTATTATTTCCCAGGTCAATTGTTTCATTAACAATGGAAGCTTCATTATTTTTAAAAGCGGTTAAATCCAATTGCTGATATTTCCTGGCTTTATCAAAGGAAACCAAGTCAAATACAGTTTTATATCTAATTTGATCGTTATTAATTTTCAGTAAATTTTCAAATGCCTTGTTTATTTTCAGATATCTGCCCCCCTCATCTTTAATATAAATGGGATTGGGAATAGCGTCCACAAGAGCATCAAACACATTGGGTTTAAAAGGTACATTATTACCAGAATTGCCAATTTGATGTTGAATATTCTCAGTAATTTGATTAACCAGTTGAAATGCAAGCTTATCAATGTTTGTGGCAAAATTTGAATTAGCATTTTTTACCTCTTTATTGGAAAATTCCAGATGTTTAATTTGCATCGAAACACTCAAAAGTTCCAACCTGGTCTTGATTATTTTAAATTTTAGCTTGTGGTGGTTTAGCGGCTTTTCAAGTATATCAATAAAATTAATTGAGTTAATCTGGATGTCTTTATAAATAGCCCAATCATTGGTCAGAAAAATTACCCTAAGAAGTTGTGTTTTAAAAGCGGCCCTAAGCAATTCAAGCAATTTAGAAAGTGAAGTATCTATAAATTCTAAATCAACAATTAGCAGATTGTAGTTATTGGATGTAATTTGAATTGAATTTAAAATGGAAGGATCAAACTTATAAAAGATAAAAAGTTGATCATTCAAACCAAAAAGGTTCAAAATATTGGTCATTTCCTTTTCAGATGACCAAATGCCAATATGCAGGATTTCTGAACTCATTTAAATCCTCATAAAATAGAAAATTAAGAAATAATTCCCCTAACTGGTTAATATTTATGATTTGATCCCTTTTAGTAAGTACAGAATTTTCAAATATCGAAAAAAACCAATCCGGTAAAGTAAATCACTTGATGTTTGAGAAATTGCAGTTGTTTAATGAGTAGCCTTGTTGGTTGTGTAAAAGAAGTGGAACTTTTACACAAAATTAGTTTGTACAAATATATTAATTTTTTTGGTAATCCATTCAGAATAAAAACGACCGAATATTAATTTAAAAATCTCACTTACATATAAATAAATCTAGATTTATTAAATATTAACTATCTTTGTTCGAAATTATACTTGATTTAATTTTCATAAGGATCAAAACATGTTAAATCAGAGTGTAATAAGTACGTTCATTTTAAATATTAAATTTCAGGATTATGAATAAAATCAATTTACCCGAATCGGACCTGGCTGCTATGAAGCAGTTTTACCAGGAAGAATTAAACAAAACCCTTCAGCGATTAAATCATATTAAAAGTATTTTGGAAAAGGTGGGTGATTCAATGCAATCAATCAACATCCAAATCAACACTACTGAATCGGGCAGCGCTATTTCAGCTGCTACAGAAACAGCGCCCGAAATTCAGAAACGAAAACGTCGTAAACGCCCTGGACGGAAATCAATGTGGGAAGAGCTGATTGTGAAAGAACTCAAAAACATGAACAAACCGATGACTTATGATCAGCTTACCGAGGCTATTATGAAATATGGCAATATTCCCGAATCAAAACGCGAAAACACAAAACGAGCTATAACCAACCTCGTGTTCAGACTTCGTAAGCAAAATCGCAAACTCACTACGGTAGGTTCTGGTACACGTGAAAAACTGATTGCTTTGAATGCGTGGATGGAAAATGAATCCGAACTGAAGGGCCCTTTCAAAGTAGAACTTCCATCAAAAAGAAAAGAAGCTCCTAAACCTACAGGTCGGAAACGTGGCCGGCCCAGAAAAACAGAGGTAGCTCCAGCAAAAACAACACGAAAAAAGAAAGAATAGTGTTTAAATAAGAAAGAGGCTGAGTTCATCAGCCTCTTTTTTTTTCTGTTTGCGATCAAACAAATTCGCAAATACAAAATAAAACTTGCCGATATTTTGATTTCTCTTTAATCGTAAAAGCCCGGCAGGTGCCAGGCTTTCTGTGATCCCGGGAGGACTTCCCGACGTTTCGCAGCGCTTAGATAGGGATACAACTTAATCACAAAAAGCCCAGCTTTCGCTGAGCTTTTCTGTGATCCCGGGAGGACTCGAACCCCCAGCGCAAGAACCGGAATCTTGAGTTTTATCCAGTTAAACTACGGGACCAATATAAATTTCTGAATGTAAATTTAAGATTTGGGATACTTATAACCCTTTTGTAATCTGCACCAAAATCCAATCAGCTGGCAAAAGTAATAATTATTAATTCTTTACAAGCTTCTCGGTTTGGATAATTTTTCCCTCCCTTTGAACTTTTAAAATATAGGTTCCTTTTGGCAGATTCCGCGTGTCAATTTCCCCGTTTGAATTTACTGCTGCAATTCGCTTTCCATCCAGCGTGTATAAGGCGGCTTCTATATTATTGAGACTTCCCGCTACTTTTATTTTATCGGTAAATGGATTGGGGTACACCTTATATTGCGGTTGATTATTTTCAGCTATCGCTGTTCCGGTTACCAGGTCATCCATATTCAGCCTGAATGCGGATAATCCGTGCGTTCCGGCAACCAGCGTACGGGTTGGATTGTGAATTTTCAGTGTCATGGTTGGAACACCATGAATGCCTTCGTTCAAACTCTCCCAGGAGATACCATCGTTGTTTGAGAAGAATACACCAGCATCCGTTGCTACATACAAATATCCCGGATGATCGGGATCCACAACGATATCTGCCACCGGAATGCCCGGCAAATTGCTGCTGATATCCGTCCAGCTTTGTCCCAGATCGGTCGATTTTAAAACATGCGGAATGTATTCGTCCCAACGGAAACCACTTACGGTGGCGTAAATTGTATTTTCATCAACAGGATCACATAATACACGCGTCACCCAGCGATCAGGGATGCCACTGGTGATATTGGTCCACGAGAGGCCTGCATTTTCCGAAACATGGATCAGTCCGTCGCCGGTACCTGCTACTACAATATTATTATTGACCGGTGATACATGAATGGTGGCAATGGTATGGAAATACTGATCAACTCCCTTTGTAATGTCACCGCTCACATCGTTCCAGCTGTTTCCGCCATTCGTCGATTTCCAAACACGATAGGTTCCGAAATAGAGCACCTGTGGGTTTTCGGGATCCATCGCCAGCGGAGCCGACCAATTAACACGGTCATCCGACCAACTCCAGGCTATATAGTCAAAATTGTCGCCGCCATTGGTCGATTTGTGCAGATTTCCCCACTGGTATTCGGCATACATGGTATTCGGGTTGGAATAATCAATAAGACAGTACATACCATCTCCACCCAGGATGCGATCCCAGTTATCAACGGCACCATCGTAGGTTATGATGGTGTTGTTGTCCTGCGTACCTCCAATAATTCGTTGCGGATTATTATAGTCAATATCAATTGCATAAAACTGTGTAAAGGGAAGGTTATTGATGTGGGTCCAGCTACTTCCATTGTTGCTTGAAAGGTACAATCCGCCATCATTCCCCAGGTAAATCCGTCCGTTGGTCTCATCAAAACACATAGCATGATGATCCACATGAACATCCCAGCTTCCGATATCCATCCAGCTTGCGCCACCATTGGAGGTCCTGAAAAAGCCTACGCCCATGACAAACACCATATCTTCATCCTGGGGATGCACCCGCACCTGCCCAAAATACCAGCCGAAATTAGAATTCATCTCATCAAGGGCATTGTCATTGGTCTGGGTCCACGAATCCCCACCATCGGTTGTTCTAAAAACATTTACCTCATAATCAGGCATGTCATAAAAGGCGTATATTACATCCGGGTTCGATTTGGCAATGCTGAGCCCAACCCTGCCGGCATCCTCATTAAAAGGCAATCCGTTGGTCAGTTCGGTCCAGGTATCGCCGCCATCGGTGCTCTTATAAACGCCGGTTCCCAGTCCGAATGAATGCCGGTAAGTGAGGCCGCGCATACGTTCCCACATGCCTGCGTAAAGAATATCCGGGTTGGTCGGATGCTGCACGATTTCAGTTGCCGAGGTTGAGTCATTTACAAACAATACCTTTTCCCAATTCATACCACCATCTTCGCTCCGGTAAATACCTCTTTCCGAATCGGGGGTGAATAAATTACCGTTGGCAGCCACCCAAATTCTTTGTGAATTGCTGTGGTCAATTACAATGCGGCTTATATAAGCAGAATTCTCAAGTCCAATATTTTGCCAGGTTTCACCGGCATCGGTCGATTTATAAATCCCATCCCCGATAAAACTGTAACTGGCATTGTTAGCCTCTGCTGTGCCAGCGTATATTGTATTTTTATCTTCAGGATCGATGGCAATATCCCCAACCGAGATCAAATTGGCGCCTTCAAATTTGTATTCCCAACTGGCACCCATGTCGGTCGATTTCCAAACGCCACCTGTGGATGCTCCGATATAGATCGTTTCGGGCTCATCCGGATGAATTTCAATATCGGTAATCCGGCCACCAATATTTGTCGGCCCGGCAAACTCCCACGTGTAGGTTAAACTTGCCTTCTGTTGCTTCAATTCGGCAGCTTTTTTCATCTCTGTTTTGTAAACATCCAAATTGATTTCATCATAAGGATACATCCTTTGTTGGGCAAGGTAATCGCCGGGAAATAACTGAGGCGGAGTAAATCCGGTTGATTTTTCAAATGGATTGATAATAAGTATTGCTGAAATTCCTGTCAATGCAAGAAAAAGAAGCGCTATAACTTTCCTGGTAAATTTCATCGATATAAAATTGTATTATTTTTTGAATAGACAAAAATACCTGAAAATTGTTGCCCGGCATTTTAAAATTCACACCCAAACAATTAAAATAATGATTTTTAAGAGGACATTTGACTTAACACAATTTAAGATAAAATTAATAAGTGTACGTTCATTTTGGCTAATTTTGCCAGCCTGGAATAAGTCATAAAATTAAATCATAAAGATATGTCTGAAAAAGTTTTAGATCACGTGAAACCGGGCGTAATTACCGGAAACGATGTAAAGAAAGTTTTTGAAATTGCCAAAAGAAATCATTTTGCATTACCTGCAGTGAATGTTGTGGGGACTAACTCGGTAAATGCAGTTTTGGAAGCCGCGAAGAAAGTGAATTCTCCGGTGATCATTCAGTTCTCAAATGGCGGCGCTGCTTTTTATGCGGGCAAAGGCCTTTCCAACGAAAACGAACAAGCTGCCATCGCAGGTGCCATTTCGGGTGCTTTGCATGTTCATAAAATGGCCGAATTGTATGGTGTTGCGGTAATTTTACATACCGATCATGCTGCTAAAAAATTACTCCCCTGGATCGATGGTTTGCTGGATGCCGGTGAAAAACATTTCAAAGAATTCGGGAAGCCGCTTTTCAGCTCACATATGCTCGACCTTTCGGAAGAACCCATTGAAGAGAATATTGAAATTTCGAAAAAATACCTGGAGCGCATGAGCAAGATCGGGATGACCCTCGAAATTGAACTCGGTGTAACAGGTGGTGAAGAAGATGGTGTGGATAATTCAGATGTTGACAGCTCTAAATTATATACTCAGCCAGAAGAAGTTGCTTATGCTTATGAAGAATTAAGCAAGATCAGTGATAATTTTACCGTGGCAGCTGCTTTCGGAAACGTGCATGGTGTGTACAAACCGGGCAATGTTAAGTTGCAGCCCATCATTCTGAAAAACTCCCAGGAATACATTCAAAAGAAATACAACACCGTTGACAAACCGGTGAACTTCGTATTCCATGGTGGTTCAGGATCAAGTCATGCAGAGATTCGCGAAGCTATTTCTTATGGTGTTATCAAAATGAACATTGATACCGATACCCAGTGGGCAGCATGGGATGGCGTTCGCGCATACGAGGCCAAATACCACGACTACCTGCAGGGCCAGATCGGCAACCCGGAAGGCGACGACAAACCCAACAAAAAACACTACGACCCGCGGAAATGGCTCCGTGAAGGCGAGGTTGGTATGATTGAAAGGTTGAAAGTTGCTTTCGACGATTTGAATAACATTGACAGAAATTAGTTTGAAGTTTGAAGTTCGGAGTTCGAAGTTGAAAGGTCGGGCGTTTTAAAATAGCTTCGAACTTCAAACTCCGAACTTCGAACACCTTACTGACGCTGCCTTTGTGAGAAGAGACAAATACATAGCCCTGGTTCTTTTCGCAGGATTGATGATCTACCTGCTGCTCCGGGCAATGTATGTTCCCATGCTGCACGACTCCATTGCCACCTTTTTCAGGTATGTGCATATCCACCAGGTTTTTCCTTATTATTCCGAGTGGTCGGCGAATAACCATTTCCTGAACTCACTTTTAATGCTTGGGAGTTATGAATTGTTCGGCTCCTCCCCTTTTGCCCTTAAGCTCCCAAATGTGATCTTTTTCCCGGTCTATTTCTTTTTTGCATGGAAAATTTCGGGTAAAATTTCAAACCCGTTTTTAAAATGGGGGTTTCTGATCAGCATGTTGTTTGCCCATAACTTTTTTGAATTTTTCGGCACGGGACGGGGTTATGGCATGTCGATGGGACTGGTAATTGCCGGCGTTTGGTTCGTGATGCTTGCGCATGATACACACAAAACCAAACATTATTTTCTGGCATTGATTTTACTCTCACTGGCAACCTATGCCAACCTCACCATCATGAACTCCTTTATCCTGCTGGTTGGAGAACTGATGTTAATCCTGCTTTTTCAGAAGCAAAGCTCAAAGGTATCCAAATCCGCAATAATTATTCTGTTTGGTATAATACCTATTATATTAATGATCCTTTTGCTATTTAAGATTCAGGCCGAAGGAGAACTCTATTATGGAAAACCGGATGGATTTATCCAGGTGAGTGTTGCAACGTTAAGCAGGTTATTAACCGGATCCGATTCACCTGTTTTTGTTTATTTGGCGCTTTTGCTTTTTTTAATTTCTGCAGGTGCTTTCATTTTTGTCCAAATTAAAAAATTACCCAAAAAGCAATATAAAAACCTGTTTGAGCCCCAGTGGTTCTTTTTGTGTTTGCTAACTGGAAACATCATTGCTTATTACCTTGAGCACAAAATATTCGGCACCAACTACCCCGAAGACCGAACCGGCTTATTCCTTTATCCCTGGCTGGTGGGAAGTGTATTTTTCAGTCTGGATGCGATAAAATTTAAAAAGCCTTATTTAAACCTGATCCCGGCTTTACCATTCCTGTTTTTCCCGATCCACTTTATTACCCATATGAACCTCAGCTGGTCATCCATGGAAAACCAGGCGATACCGGAAAGATTTCACATAACGGTAGCTGAAGATCAGGGTAAAAGTGAATACCCGTTGATTGTGCAGGGATATCAGGGTCGGTTAATGCGCTGGCTTTACATGAATTTTAGAAACGAAACACCTTTAAGCCGTATCTTTTTTGAGGATTACCCTTCCATGAATGGAGATTACCAAATAGTAAACCTGAGTGAATATCCGGAATGGCGCACAGCTTACGACTCAATTGATGGCGATCAAAGAACGGGATTTGCCTTACTGAAACGAAAAAATCAACTTTCCAGAATTCCAGTTTTCAGTAAAGACGATATTCAAAAAAACGAGCCGCAAGCATCAGCGTTTTTTGAACTGTACCGTGGACCGATAGATTCATTGGCAGGCAAGGCACTTTATATTGACTTTAACTTGAACCTATCTTCTGAGAAAAGCCCTTTTCACGGCCGAATTGTAGCTGATGTGCAGGATGATCAAAACAACTCCTTGCTGTATGAATTTACCCAATTCGACTGGTATCGTACCGATTGGTCAGATCCTGAGAAATCTTTCCTCAATGCCCTCTATTTACCGGAGCTTCCTGAAAAAGCCCAAAATATTGTGATTTATATATGGAACATTGACAAAAAACCATTTCTTTTGCCAAATGGTCATTTTGATATTTTATACCTCAGAAAAGGTTAACAATCTGTTAAAAAATAATTAAAGTCAATACCACCGAAACTATTAATTTTACAAGCTTTTTGTAACCAAAAAATTCTTTATTAATAATGAGAAAAGGAATACTTTTTTTAGCACTTTCTACGCTGTTCGTACTGAGCAACTTAACCGCTCAAAACTTAGTAATTAACGGAGATCTGGAATCATGGACCGGGGGTTTGCCGGATGGCTGGACCGTAGCTGAAAACATTACGCAAGAGACCACCACCGTGCACGGTGGTTCCTCTTCGGCAGGACACACTTCGGATGCATCTACCAAAGATTTTCAACAAGTGATCGGGGGAATTCAGGAGGGTCAGGAATATAATATCAGTTATTGGTATTTTGATAACGACCCCAATGCAAGAACCAGGATCTGGGCTTATTGGACAGCCGCAGGTGCTAACCTTCCCGATAATGCAACGGAATTAAGACCTTCAACTTACTCGGAAGACAATGCAGCATGGCAGCAGTTTAATGTTGTTTTAAATGCACCTGCCACTGCCGACGGATTTAAGTTTGAAGTTCGGGTTTATAACCAGGATGGAAATATCGGAGGTACGGTATATTATGACGACTTCGAATTTACCGGCGATGTAATAGTTAATCCTGAGCCTTCCAATTATCCCACAGCATTCACTGCCAATGCCAGTGGCCTGGCCATTGATCTTACATGGACCGATGCTACCGGATCACAACTGCCTTCGGGATATATTATTTATGCAGCCGATAACAGTTCGCTGCCAATGCCTGTTGATGGAACTCCGGTAGCCAACGATCCGGATCTATCTGACGGGTCCGCCACATTGAATATTACTTATGGAACCCAATCAGCGAATTTTGCATCGCTTTTAGGAAATACCACTTATTATTTCGCTATATATCCGTACACGAATTCAGGAGCCAATATTGATTACAAAACCGATGGAACTGCTCCTTCAGCCAATGCTACTACTGCAAACTTCACTGTTATTGAATCAGAAAATTTTGACGTAAGCTGGGGCAGTTGGCAAGCTATTTCAGTAATTGGCGACCAGGTTTGGGACAGGGATAATACCTATGGTATCAATTCGACAGCCTGTGCTCAAATGAGTGGTTATGATGGTGGCTATCTCGACAATGAAGACTGGCTGGTTTCACCTGCCCTTGATTTTGACAACTACCAAAACGAGAGTCTCGTTTTTTACACGGCTATGAACTACACCGGTCCTGCTCTTGAATGTTTGATTTCGGAGAATTACAGTGGAACAGGTGATCCAAACAATGCATCATGGGAAAGCCTCTTATACACCCCTTCTTCAGGTTCATGGGTATGGACTGAATCAGGAATTGTGGACGTATCGGGATACGACGGCACCGTTCATATTGCCTTTAAATATACTTCAAATACGACAAGTGCCGCCACCTGGGAGGTGGATGATATCACCCTAACCGGGGAAGAAGATATTACAATTGACCCGGAACCGAGTAACTATCCACAAGGGTTTGTTGCCAATGCGGGCTCTACATTTATAGATTTATTTTGGGATGATGCAACAGGTACACAATTACCGGATGCATATATTGTTTACGCATCAACCTCTTCAACCCTGCCTGTTCCGGTTGACGGAACGCCGGTGGCCAATGATGCCGATCTGAGTGATGGCAATGGTGCATTGAATGTGCTTTACGGACAGGAAGAAGTTACTTTCTCCGGACTCGACGCAGCTACCACCTACTATTTTTCAATCTATCCTTATACCAACAGCGGAATCAACATCGACTATAAAAACGATGGAACTGCCCCAACGGCTGATGCTACAACAACAGTTGATCCCGAACCGAGCAATTATCCGACATTGTTTTCCGCCAGTGCCGGTTCAACAGTTGTGAACCTTAGCTGGACAGATGCCACCGGATCACAACTTCCGGTTGCTTATATCATTTATGCAGGTACAAGCGCATCCCTGCCGGTGCCTGTTGATGGAACACCCGTGGCCGACGACCTCGACCTGAGTGATGGCTCCGGCGCGCTTAATGTTTCTTATGGCAGCGGTCAGGCTTCTTTTGGAGGATTGGAATCATCGGTTACCTATTATTTTTCTATTTATCCATATTCCAATTCAGGAGCAACAATTGACTATAAAAATGATGGAACCGCACCCACTGCCAATGCTTCTACCACTTATTCACCCATCATCGTTGACGAAACTTTTGATGATAGCTGGGGTGGCTGGAACCCTGTGAGTGTAATCGGTGCCCAAATTTGGGACAGAAACAACACCTATGGAATCGACAATACACCCTGCGCACGCATGAGCGGATTTTCGGGAGCAGCCATCCAAAATGAAGACTGGCTGATTTCACCGTCGATCAATATGAATATTTATGAAACCGTGATCATGACCTTCTTTACCGCCAAAAATTATGATGGAGATGATCTGCAATTGAAAGTTTCAACTGATTACTCAGGAACCGGCAACCCCAATTTGGCTAACTGGAGCGATCTAGACTTCACACCTTCAGCAGGATCATGGGAATGGACCGAATCAGGCGATGTTGATTTGTCGGGTTATAACGGCAGCAGCGTCTATGTTGCTTTCCTTTACACCTGCGATAATGTGGCTTCCGCAACCTGGGAGGTGGATAATATATTAATAGAAGAAATTGTAACACTCCCTGAACCTACCAATTATCCTACTGCATTTTCAGCAGAGGCTTCAGGAACAACTGTTAATCTATCATGGACAGATGCCACTGGCACCCAATTGCCGGAGGCTTATATTATCATGGCCGGTACCAGCGCCTCGCTTGCAGTTCCTGCTGACGGAACACCCGTAGCCGATGATACGGACCTGAGTGATGGAAGCGGTGCCTTAAATGTTGCATATGGAGAAGGAATGGCTGCTTTCAGTGGACTACAGGCCGCCACAACTTATTACTTTAGCATTTATCCATACACCAATGGTGGAGCTATCATCAATTATAAAAATGATGGAACAGCTCCTGCAGCAAATGCTACTACGGCCAATGTGCAAGTGGTAACCATTGAATATGAAAACTTTGATGCTTCCTGGGGCAACTGGACACCATTAAGTGTTGTTGGAGCTCAGGAATGGAACCGTGACAATACCTACGGTATAAATAATTCTCCTTGCGCTTCAATGAGCGGATATGACGGTGGTTATGTGGCCAATGAAGACTGGCTGATTTCACCGGCCATCAACATGGACAACTATGAAAATGAAAAACTCACTTTTTATAATGCCTTCAACTACTCAGGACCAGATTTGGAACTGATGGTTTCAGAAAACTACAGCGGTAGTGGCGATCCTAATGCTGCTACCTGGACTTCATTGCCTTACACCAAATCGCCCGGAACATGGACCTGGACTTTAAGCGGTGAGATCAACCTTTCAGGATTTAGCGGAAGTGCTGTTTACATTGCTTTCAAATACACAAGTTCATCCACAGCAGCCAAAACATGGGAACTTGATGAGATACTGATCACCGGCGAAGAAGAAGCTACCATTGACCCGGAACCAAGCAACTATCCCACTGCTTTTGATGCGGATGCCACCAGCACCACCATCGATTTGTCGTGGATTGATGCTACCGGCTCACAGCTACCAGATGCTTACATCATTTTTGCAGGAACATCTGCCAGCTTGCCAACTCCGGTTGATGGAACAGCAGTTGCTGATGATCTTGACCTAAGCGACGGAGCAGGTGCGTTGAATGTAGATTTTAATGTTGGTCAGGCTTCCTTTACAGGATTAACGCCACAAACAACTTACTATTTTGCCATCTACTCATACTCAAATGCGGGCATTTATGTTGACTATAAAACCGATGGTACGGCACCAACAGCGCAGGCCACCACAACCTATTCACCGGTAATCATTGAGCAAAACTTTGATTTAAGTTGGGGAGGCTGGTCACCGATCAGCGTTGCCGGAGCGCAGCAATGGAGTCGTGATAATACCTATGGCATCGACGGAACGCCTTGCGCACGCATGAGCGGATTTTCAGGCGGAGCCGTTGTGAATGAAGACTGGCTTGTTTCGCCGGCCATCAACATGAATAATTATGAGGTTGTAATCATGACCTTCTTTACCGCCTTAAATTATGATGGTGAGAACCTCGAGTTGAAAATATCGACTGACTATTCGGGAAGTGGCGATCCTAATGCTGCCAACTGGACAGATCTCAATTATAATCTAAGTCCCGGCTCATGGGAATGGACCCACTCCGGCGAAGTTGACTTATCAGCTTATAATGGAAGTGCGGTTTACGTTGCTTTCAAATATATCAGTGATGCCACTGCCGCTGCTACCTGGGAAGTGGATAATATCCTGATTGAGCAGGTAATTACAAATCCGGAGCCAAGCAATTATCCAACAGCTTTTGAAGCCATGTCATCCGGAACTTCCATTGACCTGGCCTGGACGGATGCAACCGGTGCACAATTGCCGGAAGCATATGTAATCATTGCAGGCACCACAAGCAACCTGGCAGTGCCTGTTGATGGAACTCCAATTGCTGATGATACCGACCTTTCCGACGGTAGCGGAGCATTAAATATCAGTTATGGTCAGGAAGATGCTACCTTCTCCTCACTGGAAGCTTCATCTATTTATTACTTTGCAATTTACCCATATTCCAATTCGGGTTCAAGCATCGATTATAAAAATGACGGAACTGCACCTGCAGCCAATGCAACCACTGCAAATGTGCAAATCGTGACCATTGAATACGAAAATTTCGATGTATCATGGGGCAACTGGACTACAGTAAGTGTTACAGGCGACCAGGTTTGGGATCGTAATAATACTTATGGAATCAACAATACAGCCTGTGCACAAATGAGTGGTTATGATGGCGGTAACTTTGCCAACGAAGACTGGCTGATTTCACCGGCGATGAATTTTGATGTATATGAAAATGAAAAACTCACATTCTATAACGCCTATAATTATTCGGGACCTGATCTTGAACTAATGGTTTCGGAAGATTATAGTGGAAGCGGTGATCCGAATGCAGCCAACTGGACTTCGATGAGTTATACCAAATCACCCGGTTCGTGGACCTGGACCTTAAGCGGCATTGTTGATCTTTCTGACTTCAGTGGTTCAACGGTTTATGTTGGATTTAAATTTACAAGTACCACTTCCGGTTCAAAAACCTGGGAAATTGATGAAATAATGATTACCGGTGAAGAGGAATCAGTAGTTGTTGGAGAACCCACCAATTATCCAACTCAATTTGGTGCGGGAGCGGCCGGAACAAGTATCATATTGTCATGGGTTGACGCCACAGGTGATCAGTTGCCGGATTCATACCTCATTTTGGCAGGAACTGATAACTCATTGCCCATGCCTGCAGATGGAACTCCCGTTGCAAACGATACCGATCTGAGTGATGGAAACGGAGCATTAAACATTGCTTATGGTTTGGAAAATGCAACTTTCTCAGGATTAAATCAGGCTACTACTTATTATTTCGCCATTTATCCTTATACAAATAGTGGTGTTAATACCGACTATAAAAACGATGGCACAGCCCCAGCAACAGATGCAACAACAGGTATTTCACCGGTTATCGAATATCAAAACTTTGATAATGGGTTTGATGATTGGTTCATTTACAGCGTTACCGGATCACAAGAATGGCAGGTGGATCCAGGCTATGGCTTCCCGAACCCTCCCTGTGCGAGGATGAATGGTTATTCGGGTGGACCGGTTGCAAATGATGACTGGCTCATATCGCCCTCCATGAACCTTGGAGATTATGAAGATGTAATCATGACCTTCTACAATGCAAAAAATTATGATGGTCCTGATATGGAAGTTAAAATTTCTGAAGATTATAGCGGATCAGGGGATCCTACTCAGGCAACCTGGACCGATCTGACTTACGAAAAATCAACTGGTTTCTTTGAATGGATTGAAAGTGGTGAAATTGATCTTTCCCAATACAATGGATCTTCTGTACACGTGGCTTTCCGTTACACCTCTACTGATAGCCAATCCTCAACCTGGGAAGTAGATGAAATCCTGATCAAATCATCCATTGTGCTGCCCGAACCTACAAACTACCCAACCAATTTCAGTGCGGATGGAAACGGATCATCAATACTGGTTACCTGGACGGATGCTACGGGCTCACAAATTCCGGAAAACTATGTAGTTTACGGAAGCACCGATCCTTCACTACCTGTTCCTGTTGATGGAATCCTTGTTACAAACGACACCGACCTGAGTGATGGTTATGCTGCGGTGAATGTTGCTTACGGTGAAAAAGAAGTTGGCTTTGGCTCATTACCTCCAAATACCACTTTCTATTTTACAATTTATCCATACACCAATATCGGAACAGATATCGATTATAAAACTGACGGAACACCTCCTGCTGACAATGCAAGTTCAGGAAACGTAACCGTTGTAGCTATTGAATATCAAAACTTCAATGATTCCTGGGGCGATTGGACACCTATTTCAGTGATCGGTGAGCAGGTTTGGGACCGCGATAATACTTACGGACCTGATTTTTCACCATGTGCACAAATGAGTGGTTACGACAGTGGTAACTTTGAAAATGAAGATTGGTTAGTTTCTCCGGCATTGGATCTGGATGCTTATACCAATGAAAAGATCAGTTTCATGAATGCTAAAAATTACAGCGGACCTGATTTACAACTGATGGTTTCAGAAAACTACGGTGGAAGTGGTGATCCAAACCAGGCAACCTGGACAAGCCTGCCATATACCATGTCGGGCGGTTCATGGAGTTGGGTGAATAGCAGTGATGTCAGTTTGAACGAATTTTCAGGAAGTGCAGTTTATGTGGCCTTTAAGTTTACTTCAAGTTCAACATCAAGTGCTACCTGGGAGCTTGACGAAATCACCATCACCGGTGAGGAGGAATATGTGGTTCAACCGGAGCCTACCAATTACCCTGCTTCGTTTACTGCAACCGGAAGTGGTAATATTGTAAAAACTACCTGGACGGATGCAACCGGCGCTCAATTGCCTGACGGATATGTAATATTTGCAAGTAAAGAAGATAACCTTCCTGTACCTCAGGATGGTTTGCCAGTTCAACTTGACACCGACCTCAGCGACGGACAGGCTACCGTGATAGTTGAGTACGGAAATGGTGACTATACCTTCAATACCGGATTGGAGAATTTTACAACTTACTATTTCTCCATTTATCCTTTTACCAACTTTGGTCCGGATATTAACTACAAAAATGATGGCACGGCTCCAACATCATCAGCACAAACTACAGCAGTTCAGTTAGTAACCATTCTTGAAGAAGGTTTTGACAGTGATTGGGGTGGATGGACACCTTTGAGTGTAATTGGCGACGAAGAATGGGATAGAAGCAATTCATTCGGATTAAATGGTACTGCTTGTGCACAGATGAGTGGTTATAATGGAGGTAACTTCCAAAATGAAGACTGGTTGATTTCACCTGCACTTGACCTGAGTTTGTATATCAACGAAAAAATATCATTCTACAATGTGAAAAACTACTCAGGTGCTGATCTGGAATTGATGATCTCAACTGACTATGCCGGCGAAGGTGACCCGAACCAGGCAAACTGGACACAACTTTCATACACCATGTCACCAGGCGGCAGCTGGGATTTCTATTACAGTGGCGACGTAGATCTGAGTGCGTATGAAAGCACCTCCGCTTATGTAGCATTCCTTTACACTTCTACAAGTTCGTCGGGAGCTACATGGGAACTGGATAATATTTTAATAACCGGTGAAATTGAAATCGGAATTGATGAAAATAATTTGGCCAATATGCTGAATGTGTATCCTAACCCGGCCGACGATCACATTGTTGTAGAAATGAATATTGACAATTATGATCAAATAATGATCTTCGATAACACAGGAAATGCGGTTCGTACTGAATCTGTTGAAGGATTGAAAGTTCAAATTGACCTGAGCGGATTAAAACCCGGATTATATTTTATTCAGGTTAGAAGCAACGGTACACTGCCTTCTGTTGTCAAAAAAGTAATTATTCAGTAGAAAATTATTACTTGAATTTATGTTCCGCCATCAGCATGCTGATGGCGGTTTTTTTTCTGAATGTGCCTTTCCGACAATTATACAATTTGATTTTCGTTATTTCTGTGCTTTGCGTATTTTTGTTGATACCTATCCTTTGCAACAAATGAAGAAACTATATATCCTGCTTTTTCTGTCCTTTTTAATACTTCCGGGAATGAAGCAGCTTTTGGGACAAACCGACCCGGTACTGCGGATTGAGATTGAAACCAAATCAGACGAAGCCAACTATCGGCTTACTCCCTGTGGTGAAAAGGGATTAATGTTGTTTTACCGGACTACACTTCAGGAAAACGATTATAATTTCTGGATTTTTATACTTTATAATAAATTCATGAAAGAAATCTGGAAGGAGGATATTCCCATTTTTGAAAGCATGAGTTATCAGAAACAGGTGCTGATTGGCGATGACCTTTATGTATTTTTTTACAATGACAATAAAAAGAAGGACCAGAATTACAATTTCCAGGTTTTAAAAATTAATTTGGAACTTAAGCGCTATGAATTGTTCAGCGGTCTTATCCCTGATGAAGGAACAGTGGCAGCATTTGACGTTTTCGGGCCGAATGTGCTTATCGGCTTAAATCTTCCTAACTGGGAATCGGGACTGTATAGCTTTAATCTTCAATCCAAAGAAATAATTGTTGCAGCTGAATTAAAAGAATTGAAAACCAGGCTCGAAAACCTATATCTGGATACCATCTCCGGTAATGTTTCCGCATTGTTTAATGTATTCAACAACCGTGAGGATCAATACCTGCAATTGAACTCATTCGACACAATAATGAAAGAAACCGGGTCCATTCGGTTTACTGCCGAGGCAGGTAAAAAATTCAATACCGGAAAAATCAAACGGGTCAGTGGTAACAGGTTATTGGTCTTCGGTACCTACGATTTGATCAAAGGCCAGTCGGTGGATGATAAAGATTATTTTGTTTCTGATGCTTCCGGGTTTTTTGTGATCAATTTTACGAATCAGGAAAAAGTAACTACCCGTTATGAAAATTTTCTCGATCTTGAAAACATGACCGGATACCTGAAAAGCCGTGAATACCAGCTTGCCAAAAAGAAACAAGCCAAGGTTGATGAGCAGGGCGAAAAAATTTCGCTGGGATACAATCTCTTATTGCATGATATTCGGGAACACGACAGTATGTTTTACTTTGTGGGCGAGGGCTATTATGAAGATTATCATATGGTGACTAATACCTATTATGATTTTTACGGTCGGGCTATGCCGGTTTCCTATGATGTATTTGACGGATATCGTTATTTTAATGCATTCATTTCGTGTTATGACCAGCAGGGTGATAAATTATGGGACAACGGAATGGAGATATTCAACATCCTCTCGTTTGACTTAATAACAAGGGTAAATATTTTCTTTACAGGTAAAGAAACGGTAATGGCCTATAACCGTGATGGTAAAATAAGTGCCAAAATCATCAAGGGTTCCGAGACATCAGAAGGTGTGGATAACTTCCCCCTTGAAACCACCTATACCAATGATAAAATCATGAGTGATACAAAAAGTACCATGGAACATTGGTATGATAATTATTTTGTTGCCTACGGATTTCAAACCATCCGAAACAATTCTCTAACAAATAGTAAAAGAACCGTTTTTTACATCAATAAGGTAGCGTTTGAGTAAGTGCTGCCTGCTGGTTACTGGCTGCTGGTTGCTGGCTGCTGCCCGCCCGGATGAAAGTGAGTTCAGACGGGGCCTGGCAATTAGCAAAACAATCTTCAACTTAACCAATTCAACTGATTCAACCAGTTTAACCAATTTAACCAGTTCAACCAATTTAACCAATTCAACTGATTCAACCAGTTTAACCAATTTAACCAGTTCAACCAATTTAACCAGTTCAACCAATTCAACCAGTTCAACCAATTTAACCAGTTCAACCAATTTAACCTCCCGAAGGCTATCAGGACTAAACTCGAAAATCTAAATCATTTTCTTAGGATCCACCCATTCGGTAAACTCGGCATCCGTCAGATAGCCAAGGGCGAGGGCA
>Ga0116152_10001081_pt1 | contig 22341 bp, 23 predicted proteins | sample AD_UKC119_MetaG_FD_89894 | JGI IMG/M metagenome (GOLD analysis project Ga0116152, IMG submission 89894) | Active sludge microbial communities of municipal wastewater-treating anaerobic digesters from Hong Kong - AD_UKC119_MetaG | ecosystem: Engineered > Bioreactor > Anaerobic > Digestate...
CATGACAAACCGGATGTCGTGCTCTTCGGGGAGAAGGCCCAGGCAGGCCAGGCTTTCGATATAGAGTTCCTGAATATTCTCAGGAACCGGCTTCAGAACCACCTGGTACTGAAAATAGTGCTGCCCCCGGTAAGGGTTCTCTCCATACCGCCCGTCTTTGGGACGCCGGCAGGGCTCCACATAAGCTGCCTTCCAGGGTTTTCTGTCCAGTGACCGCAGGAAGGTGTGGGGGTTAAACGTCCCGGCGCCCTTTTCCATGTCATACGGGTAGAGGAGAAGGGCCCCCTGCTTTTCCCAATAATCATTTAATGTCCTGATCATCTGCTGGAATGTCATTGTGCCTCCGTGTGTTAACAACGCTCCCCAATGGTGATGATTATTTCATATCTTTCAAGTCATTTCAAGACTAATTATAACCGCTCGACCTCATACCCCTTCTGTTTCATGAGCTCCACCAGCCCCTGGTCCCCCAGAAGGTGGCCGGCGCCCACAACGACAAAAAGAGTGGAGATCTCGTCTCTGGCCAGAGCCTTCTCGATCCCCTCTTCCATGCCCCTGTTTCTCACATCGAACAGGGCTGTATAGTAGGGTTCCAGTTCTGGTTTTTCCAGCCGGCTTTCGAAAATATTCTCTTCCAGGGGACCACGCTCCCCCTTCTTCCACAGACGTGTGAGCTTTTTTAGGGATTTAACCGGGTCCTCTTCCTTCTCGATGCCTTCGAGGAGCGAGAGGATCTGCACCTCCTCGGGGACTCCTGAAAATGTCTCCAGCTGGCTTTCCATTGTTTCCAGAGAGATGATCTCACGGTCCCCGGCTTTATTCATGAAATAGAGGTCAAGCCCCAGAGACGGGTCGATCCCGGTCTTCTGAATCACCATCTGAGAGAGAAACATGGACGCCATCCACGGCCTCATGGGATTCATCTGCTGCCAGGGGATCCCCTCTTTTTCACAATAGGCCTTGAACTCCTCTGCATGATCGCCCAGGGCTTTCTCCAGAGTCATCCCTTCAGGGTACATCCCGTTGGATAAAACATATGTGGTCAATTTCATCTGATCGATGTTTCTGATATCCACTTCCACGGCCAGAGCCTGAGACGATTGGAACGCTGTCTCGATCTTCTCCGGCAGCGGATAAAAACTCTTGTCGGCAGCGTGAATAGAACCGAAGAGATAGACGGTCTCCCCCCCCTTGTGTGCAGCATAAAACATCGGGTTCGGAGCCGGTCCGCAGGACTGAACAATCAGAAGGGTCACCAGGGCCAGAAGGGTCAACGAAAAACGTCTCATATGTCCTCCTTTGGAATCGAGAACGGCGTGTGCCGTCTCAGGGCTGTCTGCCGGACACTTTCCTGCACCGGGCGATAACTCATCCGGTGGATGGGTGAAGGGCCGGCAGCTTTCAGGGACATCATATGTTCTTGTGTGGGATATCCCCTGTTCTGTTCAAAATGATACCCGGGATACCGGAGAGCGGCTCTTTCCATATAGCGGTCACGGATCTCCTTGGCCATAATGGACGCGGCTCCCACTGTGTAGGAGAGGCTGTCGCATCTCGCAAGAGATGTGACGGGAAGCTCCGGAAGACGAAGCGTCATGGCATCAACGAGGATCCGGGCTCTGGCCAGGATCCACCCGGGAAGGGAAAGAAGAATCTCTTCCATCCCCCTGCGTGTGGCTTCATAGATATTCACATCATCGATGATACGGGGCGGAATGAGTGAGACCGCCCAGGCGGTGAAGGCTTCCCTTTTCAACTGAGAAAAGACCGTCCCTCTTCGGGACGGGCTCATCTTCTTGGAATCCGTCACCCCCCGGGTAAAAGCCGCCTGCCGTGACTGAATAAAAAGGCCGATGGAGAGCGGCCCGGCCAGGGGGCCCCGGCCGGCTTCATCCACCCCGATCAAAAAACGGATTTCCGGATCATCTTCAAAAATCTTCCGGTCAAACGCCTCATTGTCCTTCATGAAGCTTTAAAAATCTCGTTTCTCCTTGAGACGTGCTTTTTTCCCGAACCGTTCCCTCATGTAGTAGAGCTTTGAACGCCGCACTTTAGCGCTTTTTTTCACTTCGACCTTATCGATAAGAGGAGAATTCATAAGAAACGTCCTCTCGACGCCGATCTTCCCTGTGACTCTGCGCACAGTGAAATTGGCATTCAGGCCGGAACCCTGACGCTTGAGGACCAATCCTTCGAAGAACTGGATCCTCTCTTTGTTTCCTTCTGTGATCTTCACAAAAACCTTGACCGTATCCCCGACTTTGATATCAGGCAAATCCGTCCTCAGGTTTTCATTGTTGATCTGTTTGATGATTTCATTCATAACGACCTCCCGTTTCCGAATAATCTGTCTAACATAACAGCTGCGGCACTGCGTACCGACAAATGGTTAAAACCGTCACCTGCGCCTTTGACCGGCGCCAAACGAAAATCAGCCTTCTCCGTGATATCCTCGGAGAGGCCCCACCCCGTCCCGAAAAGGAGCAGGACAGGGGTTCTCTTTTCGCCCTGAAGCGCTTTGCGCGCTTCCTCATACTCCAGGGCCCCGTCTTCGAACCGGGCGCTTGTCACCCAGATCTCCGGCGTTTCCCCCTCTTCCCTGATCACCCGCTCCACAGCCTCGTCGATGCTTTCGGTGAGCCGGACCAGGGAAAGGGCTTCCGCCCTGTTGGCATTATACTTTTTCCCCGCACCCTCTTCCCAGAAGTCCAGCATCTTTCGGATGGCTTCATTCTGAGCCGGATGCGGAGAGATGACAAAATATCGTCTGATCCCGTATGTCCTGCAGGTCCGGGCGATATCATGGATATCGATGGGCGTCACCGATGTGCTGACGACCTCTCCCGTCTTGTCCCTGACAGGGAAATGGACCAGGCCGCAATAGACTGCACGCCTGCAGACAAGGTCCGGCCGGGCCTGACGGGTCTTCTTTATAGCTTCTTCTTTCCTCCAGGCTGCGATCCTGGCATGGTCTCCCGACAGAAGGACTTCAGGAACCTGCCGTCCTCTGAAGAGAGCGGGACGGGTGTACTGGGGATACTCCAGGAGATCTTCACTGAAGCTTTCTTCCGCAGCCGACTCCTCATTTCCCAGCACGCCGGGAATCAGCCGGACCACCGCGTCCACCAGAGCCATGGCCGCCAGCTCTCCTCCGGAGAGGATAAAATCCCCCAGGGAGATCTCTTCGTCGATGGCCTCTTCTGTGACGCGTTCATCGACCCCCTCGTAACGTCCGCAGACGATGAGGAGCTTCTCCTTTTCGGAGAGGCGCCGGACCACCTTCTGTGAAAGCGGTGTCCCGCGGGGTGTCAGAAGGATCCGGTGATGGCCGCTGTCCACCGATTCGATGGCCGTCACAAGGGGTTCGGCTTTCATGACCATTCCGGCTCCGCCGCCATAAGGATAATCATCGGTGACCTGATGCTTGTCCTGCGCATAATCCCTGATATTGTGGACGTTTAAAGCCAGATATCCGTTTTGCCGGGCCCTTTTGAGGATACTCTCCTCGAAGGGAGAGGAAAACATCTCGGGAAAGAGAGTCAGAATATCCACGGTCATTCGATCATTCCTTCGATGAGCTCCACCCGGATCTCTTTTTTTGCGATGTCCACATTTTTGATAAAGGCCTTGACCGCCGGAATCATCACCGTCCGGCCCTCTTCGGCCTCCACCACATAGATATCCGTTCCGCCGTTAAAAAAGACGTCTGTGACAGAACCGATCACTTCTCCGGACTGGACCACACGGCACCCCATGAGGTCATGATAATAGTACATCCCCTCTTCAAGAGGTGTCAGGTCCTCTTCCGTCACGACGATCCCTGCATTCTTGTATCGGACAGCCTCTTCAGGAGAATCGATTCCCTCTGCTTTGAGGACAGCCATCCCGTTGTTCAGAAACTTCACCTCTTCCAGGGTGAACCGCTTATGCTCTCCCTCATGCTCGATGATAATGCTTTCGTCCCGGGAGAACCGGTCAGGAAAATCTGTCTCGATGAGCACTTTGAATGCTCCCCGGACTCCATGAGGCTTGAGTATCCGTCCGATCCGAAAAAAACTCATATGACTTCCAGGCGCACCTTTTTCCCTGTCTTGAACCCTTCCATGTGGATGACTTCCTTCAGGGCTTTGATCCTTTTTCCGTTCACCCCGATGACAGCCCCGCGGTCTTTCTCCGCAAGGTGGATCTTCAGGATGATGGTCTCCCGGTCCTCTTCCAGGTCGATACGGACAGCATCCTTATCTTCCACGAGTTCCCGGACGAAAAAGGCCAGGTTTTCCTTCATTTTCTCTCTCATACCCTTATTTTTTCCCTTCAGCAAACTTCTCCCAGATCCCGCATTTTTTCAGCAGATTTCTTGCGATGACCGTGGGCTGGGCTCCCTTTGAAAGCCACTCCAAAACCCGCTCTTCTCTGATGGAGACATCTGCGGGCTGGGTGTTGGGATTATAATATCCCACCTCTTCGATCACTCGTCCGTCCCGTTTTGTGCGGGAATCGGCGATGACCACCCTGTAATAGGGCTGTCCTTTTTTTCCAATCCTTTTCATTCTGATCTTCACTGCCATAACGACCTCCTGTCATCACGTTTACTGAAAAAGCCCGGGAAACCCTGCGTTCCTTCCGCCTTTTCCCAGTTTTTTCATCATCTTCTTACTCATTTCATACTGCCGAAGCAGCTGGTTCACTTCCGCTACTGTCCGCCCCGAGCCCCGGGCGATGCGCTTTTTCCGGCTCGCTTTGATGATTCCCGGATATTGTCTTTCGCGAGGTGTCATCGATTGAATGATCGCTTCCACCCGGACAAGCTGGTTCTCATCCACATCAAGGTCTCCGGGCATCCCCGGGATCATCTTGAGAAGGCTGCTCAGCGAGCCCATCTTCTTGATCGTCCTGATCTGTTTCATAAAATCTTCCAGGGTAAACTGGGCTTTGAGAAACTTCTCTTCCATCTCCCTGGCCTCGTCTTCGCTCCACTGTTCTTCTGCTTTTTCGATGAGGGTGAGGACATCACCCATCCCCAGGATGCGTGAGACCATGCGGTCAGGCTGGAAGGGTTCGAGATCATCACTCTTCTCCCCGACGCCGATGAACTTCACGGGCTTTCCCGTGACCATGCGCAGAGAGAGAAGGGCTCCGCCCCTGGCATCACTGTCCACCTTTGTGAAAACCACACCGTCGATGCCGATCTTCTCCTGAAACCCCTGAGCCACATTCACGGCATCCTGACCGGCCATGGCATCCATGACAAGAAGCGTCTCATGGGGACGGACTCTTTTCTGCAGCACCTCCAATTCGTCCATGAGCGTATCATCCATGTGAAGCCGTCCCGCTGTATCCAGCAGGATGACCTTGGCAAAAGCTTTTTTCCCGGCCTCGACACCGCGCTGCACCACCTCGGCGACATCTTTTTTCTCTTTATCGGTATAGATGCCCACTCCCGTCTCCCCGGCAAGCTGCTCCAGCTGTTCTATGGCTGCAGGCCGTTGGAGGTCAGCCGCCACGAGAAACGGTTTCAACCCGTCCTTTTTAAACTTTTTTGCGATTTTAGCGGCAGCCGTGGTCTTTCCCGAACCCTGAAGCCCCACAAGCATGATGATCGTGGGCGAGGCCGATGTGTCCACAGGAACCGATTCTCCCAGAACAGAAAGCATCTCATCCCGCACGATCTTCACGATCTGCTGAGCCGGAGTCAGGCTTTTCAGGACAGCTTCTCCCACAGCCCTGGACTCCACCTCCCGGATGAACTCTTTGACCACCTTGTAATGGACATCAGCCTCAAGAAGAGCGATTCTGATCTCGCGCAACCCGTTTTTGACATCTTCAGGGCGCAAGACCCCGGGCCTCGACAGTTTTTTAAAGACAGCGTCAAGTTTTGCTGATAAGGAATCAAACACAGCTACCCCCGCATCCTCTCTGCCAACTGTGATATCTCCGTGGAAAAGGACGTTCTGCGGCTCAGTTCCATGAGTTCTTCCAAAGCAATGAGCCGCTCCCGCTGTTTGCGGTGGACTGAAAGGGCCTTCTCAAACCGTTCCAGGTTATCCCCGCTTTTCCTGAGTGCCGTCTGGACAGCCTGGCGGCTCACACCGAAATTTTCCGCGATCTCACTCAGGCTGTAATCTTCATAATAGTAATATTCGAAATACTGGCGCTGCCTTGAAGTCAGCAGATCTCTGTAGATCTCATAGAGGTCGATGAGATATTCTCTGTTCGTGACGTCTTTCATGTCCCGGAGCGTACCATGTCCGGGGAACAGTGTCAAGCGAAAAGAGTTGACAGGATAAAAAAGATAAAAAAAAGGGGCAGATGACCTGCCCCGCGGCCCTTAAGGCCTACTCTATGGAAACGGCCCTGGGGCCGGCTTGTTGTCTGAGAGGAAGTGTGACAGAGAGGACCCCGTTTTCATAACGGGAAGCCACAGCGTCCATATCGATGGAGTCGGGAAGATAAAACTCTTTTACCATCTCACCGGCAGCCAGCTCACGCCTGATCTCCCGGTCAGGGGTGAACGCGGGGGCACGGCTGGCCCTGATCACCAGGCGCCCCTTATCCACAACAACACTGATCTTCTCCTTCTCCACTCCCGGCAATGCAGCCCTGATCTCGAACCCGTTCTCTGTCCTGCCCACAGAGGCCTCGATCTGCACTTTTTGTTCTCTTACTACAGGATGGCAACGGCTCACGGCTATGAGACTCATCTCTTCTCCTTTCGCAGGGTCAAAGGGGCTCAAGCCCCTTTGACCTTGATCTCTTTTCTGGACAGCCCTTTTTCTTTTTTAGGCAGGTCGATATCCAGGATTCCGTTCTTGTACCTGGCATCCACTTTATTCAGGTCCACATTCTCCGGAAGCCGGAAGCGGCGCTCATACTGGCCGTATCCGATCTCGCGCCTGAAATAACCCTTGTTTTCCCTGGTCTCCTCTTCCTGACGCTCGGCGCGGATGGTGAGGACCCCCTCATCCACGGTGACCTTGATCTTCTCTTCCTGCATTCCCGGAAGAGCCGCCCGGATCATATATTTCTCATCGTCTTCACCCACATCAGCATGGATCGCTGCGGGATATTCACGGGCTCCTCTCACCAGGCCGGGCCTGAAGAAATCCTCAAACATGGATTCAAACTCATCGAAAAAATCTCTGAAAGGGTCATACCTTCGGGCCACATCCATTCTCTTGTCTTCGTTTGTCTTGACTGGTTTCATAACACACCTCCTTGATCTTTACTTATTATATAAAGCAACTGTCGTGCCAAAATCGACTCTGATGAGCCGTCCGGCCTAACTGATGGAAATGTGAGAAGATAGAAAATGGTGCGGGCTCAGAACGAGCCAGGGAATAAAGGAACAGGTGTCCGATAATAAGACGTATAGTCTTAAAACCGGACACCTGTCTCATTAACGGACATCAGGACCGCCCGTACCGGTCCTTCAGGCGGACGATATCGTCCTCTCCCAGGTCGTCTCCCCGCTGCACTTCGATAAAGACGGTCTCCGTGATCCCCTCGATGGTATGGACCTCCTCTTTGGGGATATGGACATGATCCCCCGGGACGACTTTAAACTCGCGGTCTCCCAGCGTCATCATCCCCTCTCCCCGGACGATGATCCAGTCTTCGTCTCTGTGGTGGTGGTATTGAAGCGAGAGCTGTTCTCCGGGAGAGACGGTGATCTTTTTCACTTTAAACCCCTTCTCCTCTCTCAAAGAGGCAAAGCTTCCCCAGGGGCGCACTTCATCCCTGTGAGCCTCCGCCTTCCCCGGCTCTTTCTCTCTGACGCGGGCAGCCAGGGCTCTGACCTCCTGGGACCGGCTGAGATCGCCGACAAAGAGAAAATCGCCGGTATCCACCACAGCCGTGCCCGAAACCCCGATGAGGCCCACGCTTTTATGATCGGTGATCACCAGATTGTCCCGGCTCCCCTCAGCATAGAGCTCTGTGGAGAGCACGGCGTTATCCTCTCCGGGTTCAAGAAGTCTTTTCAGGGCCTCCCAGCTTCCGATATCCGTCCAGCCGAAATCCCCGCTCACCACAGCCGCTCTCTTTGTCTTCTCCATGACGGCATAATCGATGGAGATGTCGGGAGCCTGTTCATAGATCTTTTCCCATTCCCCGGGGCCGGCCTGACTGATCTCACAATAAAAGCGGTAAAGCCCGGGATGAAGCGACTTGACCTCCTGGATCAGAACCTTTTTTTCAAAGACAAACATCCCCGAATTCCAGAATGTCTCTCCGCTGCTGAGATAGTTCCGGGCCGTGGGGAGATCGGGTTTCTCTGTGAAGGATGAGACCTGAAAACCCTTGTTCAGGGGAGCTCCCTTGCGGATATAACCGTATCCTGTCTCCGGCCTGTCCGGGGTGATCCCCAGGGTGGTGATGTACCCGTCCCGGGCCAGCTCTTCAGCGCTTCTGAGGCTTTTGCGAAAAGCCGCCCTGTCCTGAATATAGTGGTCCGAGGGCATCACCGTGACAACGGCAGAGTCAGGAAGACGGGATAATCCCAGGAGAATAGCCGGAGCCGTGTTCCTGGGAAGAGGCTCCCCGATCACATCACAGCGCTCATGAGCGTTCACGTCATCCACAGCCTTCTGCAGAAGATGACAGCTCAAGCGGCTCCCGATCACAAGACAAGGCTTCCCGTCTGTGCGCAGAAGAGTCTCTTCCAGAAGAGTGTGTTCTCCTGTGAGAGAGAGAAACTGCTTGGGATACTTTTCACGGCTTAAGGGGAAGAGCCTTTTCCCGCTTCCCCCTGCTAAAATGAGAAATGTCATATCGTCTCCTTTCTTCGCCTTCCTTTATTATAAAAAGAAATAAAAAAAAGGTAAAGCCCCTATTCCCTATTGATGAACCGTACTTTTTTGGTATGATGAGAATATGATCCGCATGAGCCATCTTTATAAGACCTATTTGAAAACATGGCCGGCCCTGAAAGATATCAATATCACGGTCAGCGACCGGGAATTCGTCTTTCTCACCGGGCCCAGCGGTGCAGGGAAATCCACTTTTCTCAAGCTGATCTATGGTGAAGAACGCCCCACTCGCGGAGAACTCTATGTCTTCGGGAAAAAAGTCCGCAGGATGTCCCATCGGGCACGGGCGCAACTCCGCCAGAAGATCGGAGTCGTCTTTCAGGACTTCAAGCTCATCCTGACAAAGACCGTCTATGAGAACATGGCCCTGGCAGCCAATGTCGTGGGGCTCACCCCCTCTGTCGCCCACGGCCGCATCCTTGACATCCTGTCCACGCTCCACATGGGGCACAAGATCAAGACCCCGGTCTACCAGCTTTCCGGGGGAGAACAGCAGCGTACAGCCATCGCAAGAGCCCTTGTCACGTCACCCCGGATCATCCTTGCCGATGAGCCCACGGGGAACCTGGACCCGTCACTCTCGTCCACGATCATGGACCTTCTGAAGCAGATCAATGCCAACGGGACCACCGTTGTCATGGCGACCCACGATTATAACCTCGTGGACCGTTACCCGTTCCGGAGGATCGAACTGGAGGAGGGCCGTATCCGTGATTAAACTCTTTTTTCTCATACGGCTGGGACTGAGAAACATCATCCGTCACCGCCACACATCCTGGCCCCTGGTCCTCTCTCTTTTTATCCTGATCTCCCTCAATTTTCTTCTTCTCCTGGCAAGAGCCAATATCGACACGGGGCTCGATTCTTTCGCTTCACGGGCCCGTCTTGAAGTGATCCTGCAAAAAGGGCTTCCGGAAGATGAGGTCTCTGATCTTATCGCATTTATCCGCGGCAACGGCTCGGTGGGGATCCGCAACATCACCTATCGGGATGAAACGGAGAACCTCAATGCCTTCGCCGCCCAGGACGAGACGCTGGCTTCAGCTGTGGAACTCCTCGGGGAAAACCCCCTTCCCCCCACACTGACGATCCAGACCCGTATGAGCCTGGAAGACCTCACCCATGTCAAAGGGTTCGCATCAGCGCTGAAACAGCGCAAAGAGGTCAGCGATGTGATCTACCCCGGGGAATGGTTTTCTGCCCTTCTCCGGATCTCAAAGGGGGCCGAGCTCTTCTCCCTCTTCCTCCTGGGAGCTCTCTTTCTGGTGACATTCACTCTCTGGGTGGCCGTTTTTAAAGCCACACTCTACCCTCTCAGAGATGAGATCGAGATCATGGAGATCGTGGGAGGGACAAAACTTTATATCCGCACTCCCTTTTACATCGAATCCCTCTTTTATGCGCTCCTTTCCTTCGGAGGAAGCCTCGGGCTTTTACGCTATCTTTTCTCCATGGCCCTCTCCCGTTTCCCGGGTCTGGTGTTCATCCCGCGGGAAGAGCTCCTGATCGCAGGCGGGCTGACCATTCTTCTGGCCCTTCTGGGAACCGAGAAGGCCATCAACCGGTTTTTCAGATAATATGAGGGTTCTTTTTACAGCGCTTCTTCTTTTCTGCACGGCTCTGCCTCTTTTCCCGCAATCTCTTGGAGACGAGATCAGAGCCAAACAGAAGGAACTCGACGAGATCGAACAGCAGCTTCGGGAAAGCCGCGAGAAAACGGAATACTTCTCCGTCAAGGAAGGAGACCTTCTTGAGCAGCTGCAGAAACTCCAGTCGAGGATCGACACCGCCCGTGAAGAAAAGGCCCGTCTTGAAAAACGGGTGAGCACCACTGAAGACGAGTTGAACCTTTTGGACGAAAAGGGGGCCCGGCTTCAGGCCCGAGGTGAAAAACTCTCTCTTTTTCTCAAGGCGGTCTTCGCCCGCTCTTTTCTGAACTGGAAAAAAGCGCAGATGGAGCCTTTTATGCCGGATACCGGGATACTCGCCGGACGCGATTCTGCCCTTCTCAGGATACTCGGCCATTTCAACTACTATGTCCTCATGGAGAATGTCCGGACCATGAAAGAACTGGGATATATCCGCGAAGAAAAATCCTCGGCCCTGGAACGTCTCACTTACAATCTGCTCAGCGCAAAAGTCGCTGAGAAGAGACTCGCCCGGCTGGACCGGGAGAAGTCGGCAGCCCTCTCCTCCATCCGTTCCAAAAAGCAATACTACACCCAGTTGGCCTCAGAACTCGAAAAACAGAAGGAAGCGTTGACCGGCCTCATCCGGGATCTTGAAAAGAAGGGGTCCACATACGATGCGTCTGTCCGTTTTGCCGACCTGAAGGGCATTCTCACATGGCCCGTTCAGGGGACTGTCTTTCAGAACTTCGGGAAGAATATCGATGCGACCTACAAGACAGTCCTCACCAATGACGGGATCGATATCTCCGCTGCTTTTAAGACTCCTGTCCGGGCTGTGGCCGGAGGAAAGGTCATCTACGCCCGTCCTTTTAAAAGTTTCGGGACCATGATCATCCTGGACCACGGAGACAACTATTTTACAATCTACTCCAACCTTGTCTCTGCCCGGGTCTCTGAAGGAGATGTGGTCTCCCCCAGGGATATCCTCGGACTCACAGGACGGGACATCCTCTCCGATGTTCCGCTGATCCATTTTGAGATCCGAAAAGAAGCCCGTCCTCTTTCTCCCCTTGAATGGCTCTCGCCGCACTCATGAAACAATCTCCAGGCGCCATCTGTCTCATAGATAATAAAGGAAAGGAGCCTGTATGAAAAAGATCACTTTGATCGGATTTCTTCTCATATCCATTTTGCCGGTGTTCGCCGCCAGCACGGTCCTGACTCTTCCCGGTTCCACATACACGCTGAAGTTTGAAAACGTCAGCCGGGTCGAGACCATCGTCTTTGAAGAGACAAAGAACATGACTGTGGAGAGCGGCCCGCTTAAAGCCAGCCTCTCGAAAGAGACCATCCTTCTCAAAGGAACCCAGCCTGACACAGTCATCAGCCGGCTCATCCTTCCTGCCGCATGCAGCTTTACGCTCCAGCGTCCTGAAGGACGGATCTGGTTTAAAAACGGTGAATACAAGATCGAGACCAGGAACGGCCATAATATCATCGAGAAAAGCGCTTCCGGACTCTATATCCGCAATGACGGTAATGTGGTCAAAGTCTCCGATAAAGGGGTCTTTATCACATCTGACGATGAGAAAGTCGACATCTCCGGAGAAGGGATCGTCATCAAAGAAGACGGCGAAGAGGTCCGGCTGGGGCTTCTGGGCAAACTGATCAGCCTCATCACACGGAAAGCTGTCTCTCACTCCCTGGAATCCGCTTTCCGTGAAACCGATATTCTCAGGAGCTCTCTCAACGACCTTCTGGCGGAGAAAGTACCGGATTTCACCATTATCAAAGGAGACAACGGGATCCATATCACAACCACACGATATTCCGACGACGAGGCAGGCGAACCCTCCATAGAGACCTATTACTATAAGAGTGTCGATATGATCGACCTCTCCATGGCCTCCTCTTCGGTGGACTTTCTACCGGCCAACGGAAATCAGGTGAAAGTGACGGTCATCAAGAAGGTTGTCCCCGAAAGCGGATACAAGATCGTCATGAAGCAAAAAGGGAAGACCCTGGAGATCAATGAACAGATATCACGCTCGGTCAAACGCCTCTCCGTCAAATTCATCGTCGAAGTCCCTGCCATGGAAAAGATCTCCGTCAAAGGGCTCTCCTCAGGCATCAATGTCTCACGGGTGGAGAGCGACGCTCTCGTCCTGGAGACTCTCAGCGGGAACATCACCCTGTTTGAACTCAAAGGGCAAGAGCTGAATCTGAAAAACACAAGTGGAGACATCTATATCAAAGATCTCCGTTTTCCCGGGAAAATGGCCCTTTCCACAGTGAGCGGGGACATCAAGATCTCCGACATGAAGAGTTCTGAGCTGACGTTAAAGACCACAAGCGGTGACGTCAAAGGAGAATCGATCACCATCGATCAGGGCCTTTTCACCACAGTCAGCGGAGATTTCTATTTCCGGAAAATTTCGGCAGACTCTGTGGATTTCCGTTCCACCAGCGGAGACATCTCCGGTGAAGACTGTTCGTTCAGCCGTTTTCGAGGAAACTCTGTGAGCGGGGATGCGACCTTCAGGGGAAGCCGGATCGACGAGAAAAGTTTCTCCAGCGTCTCCGGAGACCTCGATGTCTCTCTTCTCAAGTTCAACCAGACCCAAGAGGACGTGAAGGCCTGACGGCCCGACCGCACCTCCCTTTCTGTCAAAGCCCGCTTCACTGAAGCGGGCTTTTTCTTTTGCGCTCTTTTCTCCGCTCTGTTATAATCACCGGCATGGGAAACAAAACCTTTTATGAAAAATGGATCGCTTGGAACGGGCTGAAATATTCACCTTTAAAGAAAATCCCTTCAGGCGGGCCCCGGGATGAGTGGGAGGCTCTCCAGGCTGAGGTCGCCCGATGCCGGAACTGCCTTTACGCTCCTGACCGTATTCACACGGTCTTCGGAGAAGGCCCATTGACTGCGCGCCTGGTCTTTGTGGGGGAAGGCCCGGGAAGAGAAGAAGACGAATCAGGACGCCCTTTCGTAGGACGGGCGGGACGTCTCCTGCGAAAAGTCCTGGACGAGGCCGGGGCGGATCCCGCTCATCTCTATATCGCCAATATTGTCAAATGCCGGCCTTTCAATAACGAGAACCCCCGTGAAGAGGCTGTCCGGGCCTGCCTTCCTTATCTGGAAAGACAGCTGAAGATCCTCTCCCCGCGCCTTATCGTTGCTCTGGGAAAAGTCCCCGGAACGATCCTCAGCGGAGAAAAGGATATCCGGATCACAAAAGAGCACGGACGGATGACGCGCCACGGAGAGTTCCCTCTTCTGTTGACCTTTCATCCCTCATTTCTCATCCGCCCCAACGGAGCCTCTTTTATTCCCGCGTTCAAAGAGGATATGATCAAAGCCCTGGACTATATCCGTTAAAATCTCATCTCCAGCAAAGCCCCGATACGTTTGTAAGAGTAATCCCAGGGGCTCCAATGGCTGAACCGGAGTTCATACTCGTCATAGAAGGCAGCGAACCTGAACTTCTCTTCTCCGAAGTCGGAGAAGAATTTGATCCCCCGCTCATACGAATAGTAGTCCAGAGAAGCCCCGCCCAGGGAGTTTTCACCACGGCTCTCCTCACGCTGATAATAGGCCATGAGGTAGGACGATTCATGAAACTGGTAGAAGAGCTGATATCCGTACCGTAAACGGAGAAGGTCTTCGTCCACCCGGTCAAAGGGCAAGATCCTTTCACGGAACATGAGCGCCCGCCACTCTTCGAAGATGGAATCAGCATCTTTGACATATTCCCCCTCTCCCAGGAGCTTGAGGGCAAAGTGCGAGGGAAGGGGGATCTTGTAATGTCCGGATCCTTTCAGCGAAAGGGTCTCGTCCTCATTCTGATAGACAAACCCGCTCTCCTCGGGGCTGAAATAGATCTTGTCCCGGCTCTTTTCATAAGAGGCGGTCATCGTCACAAAGGAGTTTTCCCACGTCGACTCGATGACCACGCTCTTCATCTGCTTTTTCAGGGGAGAGACCACCAGGTCATCATCCTTTTCTGACGTGTAAGCGACAGATGCGGAGAGGTTTTTCCAGGTTCCGTTCCAGGAGAGAAGCGTCGTCTCCTGCCCGTCTGAGATCCCTTCTCCGTAGAGACGGTACTCGTTTCCCGTGGGGCTGTAATAAGGCAGGTAAAAACGGTCGTATGAGGCATAATCATCATTTTGCATATACCGGCTCTCCAGGTCGGTCATCCGGCTGAAGGTCACACTCTGTTTCACCGCTCCGTCAAGGGTGACCCTGACCCGGACGCCTTCCACACCCAGGGGCATCTCCTCTTCATAGTTCCATGTGAAATCCCCCTCTCTGTCCGTATAGAGCTTCCATTTGTCGCGAAGCGAGAGGACATTGGGGAGAAAATCGGCTCCCATCCGGGCATACTCCCCTTCCAGAAGGAGGGGGCCCAGGCCGGCCGATCCGGTGACAAACGCGATGAAATCGATCTCCCGGTCATCATAAAGGTTATCATCCGGGACGATCTTGGAGACAGCATACTGTCCCGTACCCCGGAAGAGACCCTTCTCGAAAGAGGCACGGAAACTCCAGATATTTGAATCCAGTGGCCCTGTGAGCCCCTGTGTGTTTTCCACAGAATGGGTATCATTATGAAGGTCCACATAGGCCACCGCCGCCGACAACCCCCAGGGCCACTCTTTTTCCAGGTTGAACGCATTGATATACATCTGCTGACGGGCCCCGCTCCGTTCATCGGTGTAACGGATCTCCACACGGAGAGACCCGGGAGTCAGGGCTGCAGCGGGAATGATCACATCACTGTGCGTGATGGTGCACAGCGAGGTGATATCCCGTGTCAAGACGTCCCCTCCCGACTCACTGATCTCATAGACAACAGCAGGGACCTCCTCGACTTCAAAATAGTCAAAAGGCTTGGGAAAATGATAGATGACATCCCCGCTCTCCCATTGTGACCGGTCGAGGGAAATCGTGTGGGACCCGGCCTGTGTGAAATCAAGAGGGACATCGGGGCGGGCCGCGACAAAATGGAGCCCCACTCCGCCCAGGGTGGTCTTCACTTCAAAGCCTGCGATCCCCTCATCTTTCTTATCCAGAAGATAGGGGCCGAAGAACGGGGTGATCTTCCCCACGGTGAGCCGGGTCCCCTTCTCATAGACCACGGAGAGATGATCAAAGGAAAGGGAGGCTCCCTCGTTTTCAAAATTTTCCCCCGATTCCACAGAGAGTTCCGCTTCGATCCGGAAATCCTCGGTCTCTTTGTTGATCAAAAGATCGATTTTATCCCTGACGGAACCCGTCCTGTACAGATAGTCGTCTGAATAGAGCGGCGTCCCGTTGAACGTCAGGTTGTAATTATTCCCCTGAAAAAGAGGAAGACGGCGTCCTTCGGGGAATCCCTCTCTTCCGTAAAAGACATCGATGTCAAAGAGAGAGGCCGTATTATAAAGGGTCACAACTGCCCCCTTGTCCGCCTCCTTCTTTTCAGAAGCCCATTCCCAGGGGAAGCGGGACGCCTGCCCCCACTCCGCCAGCTGTTCCTCGCGCCACGCATCTGTCCCGTCTAAAAGGGAGAGGCTCTTCCAGGGATAGAGATTATCATCGAAAAGCGGCCACGGGCTTCCCCAGGCTGCTGAGAAGAGGAGCACAGCCAGGACCAGGGAGGCCAGCCCTGTACGGAATGTCATGGTTCGACCCCGGTCTCCAGCCCCTGGACCGTCCTTTTCAGAGAAGCCTCGAGTTTATTCAAAAAAGGCCATTTATTCCCTGACGGATAGAAGAGCATGGCATCCAGAAGATAACGCTTCCCGCCCTCTTCCACAAGGTAGGTGATGAAGGGGCCGCCGTTGACATTCTCCGGGTTTTCCCAGAGGCCTGTGAGTTTATAGACCATGCGGCCGTCGACACTGACCACATCAAAATCCGCATAATACGGGATATCAGGAGATTCTTTCTTCCATTGATAGAGCTCTTCAAAGATCCGGTCTCCCCCGTAATAGGATGCTGTCAGGGTATTCCGGGCCTCGATCATGGATGACATGGTCACCGGCTCATCGCTGAGAGGGAGTTCCGCCACAAAAAAGAGCCTGTCCGGCATCCTGGCCACAAAGGAGAGAAATGTCTGTGACTCTTTGAACAGCGTATACCGTGACGGGATAAGCAGGGGAAATCCGAACCGCTCGCGGCTCATCCCGGCGGCTTTTTTTGAAAGTTTCTCCTTGTCAAGGTCCTCTCTGATCCGCTCTGCGATATACTCGTCAAGGCGGTGATGAGCATCCTGCACCGCTTTTTTGACATCGTCAGGGGTATAGTCCGTTCCATTGAAGAGGATGAAGAGAACACTCTGTCCGTCGATCCAGACATCTTTCTGATGGGCGATGGAGATCCTGTTGACACTGTTCAGGACATCGCTCCCTAAAATATCCCTTAAAAAGACGGTGACACCCTCTTCTGTGGAGACATCATCGGCAAAGACGATATTTTTATACTTTGTGAACTTCCCAACGGATGTGATATCACGCGGGACGACCTCAAAGATACTTTCCCTGTGAGTAAAATAGAGGGGATAGGAAAGCTCTTTCACAATGAGCGCTCCATGTTCCCGTTGTAATCCTTCATCTGTGAAGTAAGCGATCTGATACTCCGTCCCCATGGTGGAGAACTTATGCGTTCCCCCGCATCCTGTCATGACCAGCATCAGCGCGACAATAGCCAGAAAAAACCGGTTCATACTGACCTCCCATCTTCGTTCATACTAAACGGGGCTCTTAAAAAATCAAGGAAAACTTAAGGAATGGTTGCAATCTTTGCGCCGCTGGGTTATAATAGACATCATTAACAAATGGAGGTTGGATATGGAAGGAAAGAGTTTTTTCAAAGCGTTGTTGGACATTAACTTTACTGATTTCATCACCGGGAAAGTCATCAAGTTTCTCTACATCCTGAGTCTCATCGGGATCGTACTGGGAGCCCTTGGTATTATTGTTGCCGGATTCCAGGGCGGCTTCGCTTCAGGACTGCTGGCGCTCATCATCGGAGCTCCTCTCTTTATTCTTATCGCTACGATCCTGACCCGCGTCTATATGGAGATCATTATCATCCTCTTCAAGATCTACGAGACTCTGAAAAGCATCGACAGCAAAAAATAATGTTTCCGGGGGAGGGACTCCTCCCCCTTCTTTTTATTTCCTTGACCCGTTTTATTTTCAGATTACCATAATGCCAGGAAAGGAGTCACTATGGAACACGTCTATGCATTAACAGATGATCTGCTTACTTTTATCAACAAATCAGCCACCTCATTCCACGCGACGGCGGCTCTGATACAGAAACTTGAAGCGAAGGGATTCCGGCCCCTCAAAGAGGAGGAGAGCTGGTCCGTCCGCCCCGGGGGAAAATATTATGTGGTCCGCAACAATTCAGCGCTCATCGCTTTCTCCCTGGGAAAAGAGAGCCCGGTTCAGAACGGTTTCCGGCTCATCGGAGCCCATACGGACAGCCCCCTTTTCAAGATCAAAAACGAAAGCGAGTCGGCTTCCGGCAACTACCTGAAGGTCGGGGTCGAAGTCTACGGAGGGCCTATCCTCAATACCTGGCTGGACAGGGAACTCTCCCTGGCAGGCCGTGTCATGATCACCGAAAACGGGAAGAGCGTCCAGAAGCTTCTCAAGACAAAACGGCCTGTGGCCATCATCCCCAATCTGGCCATCCATATGAACAGAGATGTCAACAAAGGCTTTGAGCTCAACAGGCAGACTCATCTGCCCGCCGTTTTTTCCGCTGCTGCCGGTGATCCTGAAAAGGGAGCCCTGAGGAGGTTTGTCGCCCGTGAGCTTGAAGTCCATCCGGATAACATCGGAGAGATGGATCTTTTTCTCTTTGATGCCACACCAGGGATGTACACCGGGATGAACACGGAGCTCATCACAGCGGGACGTATCGATAACCTGGCCATGTGCCATGCCGCGCTTCAGGCCCTCCTTTCAACAGAGGACCCCGGGACGACAATCGTCGCTGCGTTCTATGACAACGAAGAGGTGGGCAGCAACACCCTCCAGGGAGCAGGCTCGTCCTTCCTTAAAGACACTCTTTCCCGCCTTCTTCCGGCTTTCGGAGAAAACGCTCCGGATGCCTGGTATCGGGCTGCTGCACGCTCTTTTATGATCTCGGCGGATATGGCCCATGCCCTTCATCCTAATTTTAGCGATAAACATGACCCCGATTATGCCCCGCGCATCAACAGGGGCCCGGTCATCAAACTGAATGCGAATTTCAGGTACGCCACCACAGCAGAGACAGCCTCTCTTTTTGAGAAGCTCTGCCGTGAAGAAGAGATCCCGTGTCAGAAGATGACCAACCGTTCCGACATCCCGTCAGGGAGCACCATCGGCCCGGTCTCATCGGCATCTCTGGGTATCAAGACTGTGGATGTGGGCAACCCCATGTGGGCCATGCACTCTATCCGCGAAACCGCCGGTGTCCTTGACCACGACTTCATGACACGGGCTTTTCGCGCGTTTTTCAGTCATCCCTCTCTCTAAAAAAAAGAGGGGGCGAAAGCCCCCTCTTCTTCCCGTTCTCTGAGTCCCGGAATCTACAATTTTCTTTTGACGGCGCTGACGATCCTTTTGCGTTCTTTCTTCACGCGGTCCAGGATCTCCTCTGTCTCCCGGGCACCCTCTTCTGTAAAACGGCTGTCCCTGATCCCGGGGAGGTTGATCATCACGTTCAGAGCAGCGCTTTCCGCCGCCGCTTCGGCCATGACCGCGGCCACGGCAGCGTCGCTGGCGGCATTGGGATTCCCCTTGCGTCCCACGACAGCAGCCAGTTCACACAGCCTCTCTGTGAGCCGGAGTGTTTCCAGGGGGATCCTTGTGGCGTCTTTCGCAGCCTCTTCCATGGCTTGGTCTCTGAGGGCTTTCTCTTCATCGCTTTTTTTCGGCATTTTCATGGCGTCCATAAAAGTATTAAAGGCCTCAGTATCCCTGTCGATGAGATCCAGGTATCGCCGCTTCATCTCCTGTGCTTCAGAGGCGACCTCTTCCATGAGGCTGTTTTTCCGCTCATAACCCTTTTTTCCAAAGGTGAGGTTGGCCACCATCGAGGAGAGCGCTGCAGAAAGGGCTCCGGACAAGGCGGCAACACTCCCTCCCCCCGGAGCGGGAGAGTCGGATGAGAGCTCGTCGGCGAACTCCCTCACCGTCAGCCCGGCCAGCCCCCGCTGCTGAGGACGGATCCGGTACTCGATGATCTTCTCTTCAGGGTCAAAGGGGGTGGTGTCATTGAGCCCCAGGGAGAGGACCGCGGAGTGCAGGATCTCCTTTTCCGGGATCCCCCTGTTTTTACCCTGTTTATTCAGAAAATAGCGGCCCGCCTGGAGAAGGGCCTCTTTGGGGAGAAGCCCCACGACCTCGCTTCCCGTGACCCGCAGCCCTTTTTTACGGGCCTCTTTATCAACGGTCTCAAAAGCCTGGTGAAGATTGGTGATTTTGTAATTGGTCAGGTTCATTGAGATCTGGGCATATCCGTACTCGTCGATGTACCACCCCACGGCTTTACACTGCTGGAGGAGACCGGGGACTTTAACTGTCCTGCCCTGTTCGTCTTTGACGATCCGGCCCTGACGGTCGCGTTTCGCGCGGCCGCTTTCCCTGATGGTCAGAGCAATATCATGGGCGGCTTTCTGATCCCGGGTGTTGAGGTTGATATTGTAGGCCAGGAGGAATTCGCGGACTCCGATGACTGTGGCTCCGGCCCTGGCGTTGAACCGGGCGGGTCCGAAATCCGGAGCAAATCCGGGGTCTTTCATCTTCTCCGGCAGAGCTTCATATTCCCCTTTCCGGATGGCGGCGAGGTTTTTCCTTTCCGGCCTTGTGGCCGCTTCTTCATAGAGATAGACGGGAATACCGAGCTCTTCACCCACACGCTGGCCGATCTCCCGGGCCAGGGCCACACACTCTTCCACGGTGACCCCTGAAACAGGAATAAGCGGACAGACGTCTGTGGCCCCCATCCGGGGATGCGCTCCGCTGTGCTGCTGCATGTCGATGAGTTCAGAGGCTCTTTTGATCGCCTGGAATGCGGCTTCTTTCACACCCTCGGGAGACCCGACAAAAGTCACCACCGTCCTGTTGGTGTCCTTCCCGGGATCCACATCAAGAAGGACGACGCCCTCTGTCTGGCTGATCTCTGAAGTGATCTTGTCGATAAGGCCCATGTTTCGGCCTTCACTGAAATTCGGGACACACTCTATGATCTTCTGCATGATACACCTCCGCGATTTCTCTTACTATAAAGAGAGCCGTTCTCTTGTCAAGGACTATCGGGAGGCGGCCCTTTTTCTCCCCCGCACGCCTCCTTCCCGTTGACACCCTGTCCGGATAGCGGTAAAATCGACAAAAAGAACGGGAGGTCCCATGGAGAAGATCACGCTTTACAACACCCTGGCCGGGAAAAAGGAACCCTTTGTGCCTCTGGACGGCAGCCGCGTCCTTTTTTACTGCTGCGGACCCACGGTCTACAACTATATCCATATCGGCAACGCCCGTGCATTCGTCCTTTTTGATTTCATCAGGCGCTACCTCTCACAAAGCGGATATCAAGTCACCTTTATCCAGAACATCACCGATGTCGAGGACAAGATCATTCATAAGGCTGTTTCGGAAAAGACGACATGGGACAGCGTGGCGGAACGCTTTACCCTGGCTTTTCAGGAAGACATGAGCCGGCTGGGAGTCCTCCGTCCTGATATCGCCCCCAGAGCCACAGAGACCATCCCCACCATGATCAGCCTTATCGAAACCCTGGAGAAAAAGGGGTTTACCTATACGATCTCCGATGGGGTCTATTTCCGGGTGAGAAAATTCCAGGGGTACGGAAAACTCTCGAAAAAAAGCCTGGACGACCTTCAGGCCGGGTCCCGGATCTCCGTCAAGGACGAAAAAGAGGATCCCTTCGACTTCGCTCTGTGGAAACTCTCCAAACCGGGAGAACCCTCCTGGGAAAGTCCCTGGGGAAACGGCCGTCCGGGCTGGCACATCGAGTGTTCCGCCATGAGCCGGCAGTTTGCCGGCCGGACCCTGGATATCCACGCAGGCGGAGAAGACCTGGTCTTTCCCCATCATGAAAACGAGATCGCCCAATCTGAAGCGGCCCTGGGCGAACCCCTGGCCCGCTACTGGATGCACAACGCTTATGTCAACCTGAACGGGGCCAAGATGAGCAAGTCCCTGGGGAATGATATCACCGTCCGCTCCCTGCTCAAAGATCATCTGCCCCAGGTCCTGCGCCTTTTTCTCTTTTCCGCCCATTACAGGAAACTCCTCGATTTTACCACCGACGCCCTGGCTGATGCGGAAGCCAAGTATCAGCGCTTTAATAATTTTTTCCACACGTTCGCCCACGTGGAGGAGAGGGCGGATGACGCTCTTATCCGCGAGTGGGATCAACGGGTCCGCGCCTTTCTCAACGATGACTTCAACACGTCCGGAGCGCTCGGGGTCTTCTTCGAAGCGGTGTCGGCCTGTTTCAAAGACAAGGACTCGGCGGCCCTCGCCGGAGCTGTCAAACAGTGGCTCCGCCGATGGGACACCCTCTTTTTCATCCTCCCCGGTGATGAGACAGCTCTCTCGGGCGAGACCCTTCACGGCCTCATGGAGATCCTCATGGACATCCGGCAACGGGCCCGCACCTCCAGGGATTTTGAGCTGGCCGACCTGATCCGCGACCGGTTGAAAGAACTGGGTATTATTCTGGAAGATACTCCGGAGGGGACACGGTATAAAAAAACGTGATTATCCGGAAATACCGCTTGACAAAAAGACTCACTATGTTATATTCCTTTGCGTCAGCCAGCGGGCGATTAGTTCAGTTGGCTAGAACACCTGCCTTACAAGCAGGGGGTCGTAGGTTCAAGTCCTACATC
>Ga0116152_10001082_pt1 | contig 22317 bp, 20 predicted proteins | sample AD_UKC119_MetaG_FD_89894 | JGI IMG/M metagenome (GOLD analysis project Ga0116152, IMG submission 89894) | Active sludge microbial communities of municipal wastewater-treating anaerobic digesters from Hong Kong - AD_UKC119_MetaG | ecosystem: Engineered > Bioreactor > Anaerobic > Digestate...
CCTGATCTTCGTCAGTGTACACAGTACTCTCAAAACCTGTAGCAAAAAAAGTTACTGTTTTTACGGAGGTATTCCGGGTATCGTAATGAAAGATTACGGGAACGGTTTGCGCTTGAATAGCTATAGTCCAATAGACAAAAAATAATAAAATATAAATCTTTTTCATTGTGGTATGAGTTAGGTTGTAAGGTTAATTACTTTGTTTACTATTGTGTAGTGTATGTTGCGGAGCAAATTTTGGAGATGTTCTAATCACAGATGGTGTAGTTCCTCTCATGCTCTGAAACAGGCACTTATTATAACTTTTTATTATCCGGTTTAAATGTCAGTTTTAATTATGAAAATACATCCTTCTTCATAATGGGCTAGACTTGATTATAGTTATGTAAATCTTTGTGTAACCCTTTTTCAGGTATTATAACATTTTTATTAAATGCTATTTCGTGAAATCTTTGGGTGGCAAGCCTTCCCGAGGATCAATGATTTTTTTTGATCGACTCAAATATAACAAAATTTTTAATTTGTTGCCCTCTTTTTTAAAGAAGACTGATGAAAACTGAAAGTGGAGAAGGTACTGTTACTGTAGAATTTAATTGTTGCGTGTTTTTAAACACCAAACCTTACTTAATTTAGAGTTGGAAAAATATGGCTATTCAATTAAATTCGCAAAATAACTAATCTACTTCCCATGTATTTAAATTCAATACTCCCTGATTGGTCATCGATTGGAATTTTCGAACAGATTTTCTGGATCCTGGCGATTCCGGCCACGTTAATTTTTCTGGTACTTCTTGTATTAACTGTTTTTGGTGGCGACACGGATACCGATGTGGATACCGATGTGGACGGCGATTTTTCCGATGGAGATTCCATCCCCTTCCAGTTTATTTCGCTTAAAAACATTGTCGCTTTTTTCGCGGTATTCGGATGGTCGGGAATTGGATTTATTCACTCCGGTCTGGCCGCATGGCTCGTTGTTTTACTGGCCTTGTTATGTGGATTGCTGATGATGTTTATAATGGCAGCCTTGTTTTATATGATGTCGAGGCTGGCAGAAAGCGGAACCTTTAAAATGAAAAATGCCATCGGAAAATTAGGCGAAGTTTACCTGGTTATTCCTGCAAAAAGAGGAGGCATGGGGAAAGTTCAGTTGACCGTTCAGGGCTCATTACGTACTTTGGATGCGATAACCGATGACCTGGAAAAAATCCCTACTTCTTCCATTATTGAAGTGTTGGATGTAATCGATGACCAGATTCTTTTAGTGAAAAAACAATAAAGTATATAACCCTTTAAATCGAAAATCATGAATGATTATTTTGTTATCCTGATTAGCCTTGCTGCACTTTTCCTGTTTATCATCATTGTGGCAATGATGCGGCGTTACAAGCGTTGTCCGTCGGACAGGATACTTGTTGTTTACGGGAAAATCGGGAAAGGAGCCGAGAAGGAAACTCGTTCTTCCAAATGTATTCACGGGGGAGCAGCTTTTATCTGGCCCATTATTCAGTCGTATGCATTTTTGGATCTAACACCCATTTCAATCGAGATAAATCTGACCAACGCATTGAGTAAACAGAATATTCGTGTAGATGTACCTTCGCGTTTTACTGTGGGTATTTCAACCGAGCCAAACATTATGAATAACGCGGCGGAACGTTTACTTGGATTGGCCCAGGAATCGATCAGCAACCTGGCTAAAGATATCATTTTCGGACAATTGCGTTTGGTGGTGGCGACCATGGAAATTGAAGAGATCAACAGTAACCGCGATCTTTTCCTGGCTGCAGTTTCATCAAATGTGGAAGCTGAATTAAAGAAGATCGGTTTAAAACTGATCAACGTAAACGTAACCGACATTAACGATGAATCGGGTTATATCGATGCTTTAGGTAAAGAAGCAGCAGCAAAAGCAATTAACGATGCCAAGAAAAGTGTGGCTGAAAAGAACCGTGACGGTGAAATTGGTCAGGCAATGGCGCATCGTGAGCAGCGTGTTCAGGTGGCCAGTGCTGATGCAACGGCTGTTGAAGGAGAGAACGTTGCAAAAGTAACTATCGCTAATTCAGATGCTGACCGGCGCGAAAAAGAAGCAGAAGCCAACCGTCGTGCTGTGGCAGCTGAAAAAGTAACCGAAGCCCGTGCTTTGGAAGAAGCATATGCCGCACAGAAACTGGCTGAGCAGGTACGTGCTGAAAGAGATAAAGCAACACAAAAAGCAAACATTGTGGTGCCTGCTGAAATCGATAAACAAAAAGTGGAAATTGATGCAGAAGCGATTGCAGAACAAAAACGCAGAATTGCCAGAGGTGAAGCTGATGCAATTTTCCTGAAAATGGCTGCCGAAGGAAAAGGTATATACGAGATTCTTAGCAAACAGGCAGAAGGTTTCGACCAGTTGGTGAAAGCCGCCGGAAACGATGCACAAAAAGCTGTTTTGATGATGATTGCCGACAAATTGCCTGAATTGGTTAAAACCCAGGTAGAAGCCATCAAAAATATCAAAATTGATAAAATCACGGTTTGGGAAACCGGCTCGGGGAAAGATGGAAAAACAGCCACTGCCAATTTTATGCAGGGCATGTTAGGATCGCTTCCTCCGCTTGACGATGTTTTTAAATCGGCCGGAATGGAGTTGCCTAATTTTTTAAAAGCAGCAGAAAAGAAAGAAGAAAAAGAGGAGATGGCGGAAGATCAAATTAAAGATGTTCAAGCTACCGACGAAAAAACTGAAAAATAAATTCTGATAAATAATAACGAAGCACCGGTTTAACAGAAAAGCCGGTGTTTTTGTTTATATCACTGCTTCAGTGTTATGGCCTTGGTAAACCATAACAACGCTTTGTCGACCAGAAATCTCTATTCACCGATATTTGTCCCGGCAATTTGTATTTTATTATTTTCTTTAAAATGAAATCAAAAACGTAATTTGCCAAACGTTAATCATACTATTCAATAAATAACAGCATGGAATTATTTGAAGCGCGGAATGTTGAAAAGGTTTTTGCCTCTACAAAAGCCTTAACAGATGTAAGCATTTCGGTGAAAGAGCAAAGCATATTTGGACTGCTTGGTCCAAATGGTGCCGGGAAAACCACATTAATCCGAATCATTAATCAGATTACAGCACCCGATAACGGAGAGATCTTTCTTGAGGGCAAAAAAATGACCCGGGCCGACATTTCAAAAATTGGTTACCTGCCGGAGGAGAGAGGTTTGTACAAAAAAATGAAAATTGGCGATCAGGCGATTTACCTGGCACAATTGAAAGGAATGTCGGGGGTGAAGCCATTCGAACCCTGAAAAAGTGGTTTGAGAAATTTGATATAATGCCCTGGTGGAATAAAAAAGTGGAAGAACTTTCTAAAGGGATGCAACAAAAAGTTCAGTTCGTTACTACGGTTGTTCACCATCCTAAACTGCTTATTTTCGATGAGCCTTTCAGTGGTTTCGATCCCATCAACGCCAACCTTTTAAAAGCTGAAATTCTCAATTTAAGAAAAGAAGGAGCTACGATAATTTTTTCGACGCATAACATGGGCTCGGTGGAGGAGTTGTGCGATAATATTGCGCTCATCAACAAATCAGTAAAAATTGAAGATGGTCCCACTGATAAGATCCGTGAGAAATACAAGGCAAACTTATTTGACTTACGATATCATGGTGATTTTTTGAAAGTGGAAAAGGCGCTTTCGAAAGATTATACTATTATCAGCCACTCGGAGAATGAAAAAGATAATTTACTGAAAGTACAGTATAACAATGGAAATTCGAATAACACATTGTTGGAGACACTTCTCCCGTTGGTTGAGATTAGGGCTTTCGAAGAAATAATTCCGAGTATGAACGATGTATTCATTCGTGCCGTGGAAAAAGCAAATAAAAAGTAAAAGCATTACCAAACCGAAAGAAATACAAACATGAACAATACATTTTTGATATTAAAACAAGAGTATTTGAAAAGGGTAAAAAAGAAGTCATTTATTATTTTGACGATTTTGATGCCTTTTTTAATCGCGGCAGTATACGGATTGGTCATTTATTTTTCGGTGAAAGATGACACAGAAAAAAGAACAATTGCTGTTTACGACGAAACGTCACTTTTTATGGGCGAGTTCAGCGAAGAAGGAGCAACAACCTATCATTTCATTCCAAAAGAAGAATTTGAAAAGTTAAAGCAGAACCTGAAGGGAAGCGGATATTACGGCTTGTTGCATATCCCGGCAAATATCTATTCAACCAATCAGGCACAACTCATTTCCGAGAAACAACTACCGATTGAGCTGGCTGAACGAATTGAGCGAAAACTGAGTCGTTTTATTGAAAATGACAAGCGGCAAAAGGTAATTGCAGAATCCGGTATTCCTGATTTGGAAAAGCAATTGCTCGAAACCCGTACTTCGGTTAACCTGAGTACTTTAAAAATTTCAGAATCGGGTGAAGCCAAAAAGAGTTCATCGGTGGTTGCGTTTATTGCCAGTTATGCAATGGGTTTTATCATCTATTTCTTTGTTTTTATGTACGGCGCCATGGTAATGCGCAGTGTGATGGAAGAAAAGAAAAGCCGGATCATCGAGGTGATCATCTCATCAGTAAAACCCAGCCAGTTAATGGCCGGGAAGATCATTGGTACTGCTCTGGTAGGTTTAACGCAGGTGGCTATTTGGATTGTGTTGGGAGGAATTGGACTTGTGGTGGTACAGGGCTTTTTTAGTCCGGATACGGCACAACAAATGGGACAAAGCCTCATGGAAAGCCAGGGTGGAATGAATCCGGCAATGGAGCAGGCAGCACAGTCGAACCAGGTTAACGAAGTAATGGAAATGATATCGAACCTGAATTTACCACTCATACTTTTCTCCTTTGTGTTTTATTTCCTTGCCGGTTATTTGTTGTACAGTTCGTTACTGGGTTCGGTTGGTGCAGCTGTTGATAACGACGAAGACTCACAACAAATGGTGTTCCCGGTTACTTTCCCATTAATATTTTCGATTATGCTCTTATTCCCGATTGCCAAAAATCCGGAAGGACAGCTGGCATTCTGGACATCGATTATTCCATTAACCTCGCCGGTAGCCATGATGGCACGAATTCCTTACGGACTGCCAGCCTGGGAATTGATCCTTTCAATGACTTTGCTGGTTCTGACAACTATTGGTGCTATTTACGCTGCTGCTAAAATTTACCGTGTTGGTTTGTTGATGTACGGTAAGAAGGTTAATCTGAAAGAATTGGCGAAGTGGCTGATGTATAAGAATTGATATTTCATTTTGTAAAATGAATTTTGTGAAAACATTTTCGATATTGAAATGTTCTCATGTGTAAGATTTACAAATGTTAGCTAAATTGCTGCAATTATGATGAGTACCTTAAATATGACTTCGATGTGTTGTTGTTTTCCTGGAATCAGGGAAGGTATGATCGTATAATAAATTGAAAAAATCGATAAAAGAATACAAGCCTTTCCAATTGTTCGGGAAGGCTTTTTTATTCATAAGAGAAATAATTATCAACGTTTAATTACTATAAAAATGAAGGCGAATAACATTTTGGAAACCATCGGGAATACCCCGCATGTTCGTATCAACAGGTTGTACCCACAGAATTACGAAGTTTGGGTAAAGGTGGAAAAAACAAATCCCGGTGGAAGCATTAAAGATCGTATTGCGCTGCAGATGATCGAAGACGCCGAGAAAAACGGAAAGATAAAAGAAGGTTCGGTAATTATTGAGCCTACTTCAGGAAATACCGGAATTGGACTGGCATTGGTGGCAGCTGTGAAAGGGTATCGACTGATTCTGACCATGCCTGAATCGATGTCGGTTGAAAGACGGAAAGTATTGCTGGCACTGGGTGCAGAATTAGTGCTTACTCCAAAAGAAAAAGGAATGAAAGGGTCCATCGCCAAAGCAGAAGAACTGGCAGCAGAAATTCCCGGATCGTGGATCCCGTTTCAATTCAGTAATCCATCGAATGTGAAAGCACACCGCGAAAACACGGCGCTGGAGATCATTCGTGATTTTCCCGAAGGTTTTGATTACCTGATTACCGGAGTAGGAACAGGTGGTCATATTTCAGGAATAGCTGAAGTATTGAAACAGAAATTTCCGAAATTGCAGGTATTTGCAGTAGAGCCGGAAACCAGTGCCGTTATTAGCGGAAATGAACCTGGGCCGCATCCCATTCAAGGAATCGGAGCCGGCTTTATCCCGGAGAACCTAAATACTTCGCTTCTCGATGGAACAATAAAAGTTGGTAAAGAAGATGCATTTGAATATGCAAGAAGGGCAGCGCGGGAAGAAGGCTTGTTTGTGGGGATCTCTTCTGGAGCTTCGTTAGCAGCTGTGGCAAAAAAAATTCAGGAATTACCAAAAGGTTCACGTATTCTGACATTCTCATACGATCATGGCGAGCGCTATCTTTCGGTAGAAGGACTTTTTTAATTGATTTCGGGATACTTGCGAGGACTTCAACGACCTGACGATTTTATAAACAAAAGACCAAAAGGTTTGTTTCTATTTCAAAAATAAAACGGGAAGTATGAAAAAAGCAACAATCATTTTTATTGTAGGTTTGGTAATTGGTGTTGGTTTAACGATGTTGGTTAATTACCAGGTCTTTTCAAATAAGATGTTTGTAGTGAAGGAAAGTAAGTATGGTTTTTCTGAGACCATTCAGCGTTTGGAACAATCGGTTGCTGTAAATAAATGGAGTATTCCGCATCGTTACGATCTACGCGCAACGCTTGAGAAAAAAGGCTTTAAGGTAGATTCAGTAATGGTATTCTCACTCTGCAAACCTGATTTTGCAAACCAGATACTGGGAAGTGAAAACAACCAGTCGGTTTCAGCAATAATGCCGTGTCGTATTTCTGTTTTCGAAAAAAACGGAAAGACCTATATTTCGATGCTGAATGCTGATTTGTTGTCGGGCTTTTTAGGCAGCGAGGTAAAAAATGTAATGACGGCTGCAACCGAAGAAAGTCTGAAAATACTACAACCAATTGTCGACTGACAATGTTGTAAATTAAAAATAAACCAAAATAGACAAACAATGAAAAAGTTACTTATCATTTTGATAGCAGCAGCTTTTATGGCCTGTAATCACGAAAGCAAAAAAACAGATGAGAAAGCAGTATCTGCTCCGGCCGAGTTAGTTGAAGCATCTCTGAGTATAGGGGGAATGACATGTGATCACTGTGTAATGTCGGTTACAAAAGGAATAAATGACCTGGGAGGAATTGCCGAGGTTAAGGTTACCTTGGATGATTCAACTGCGATTGTGAAATACGATGCAGCCGTAGTAAACATCGATGATATTAGAGCGGCTATTGGGAAACGGGGTTACCGTGTTAAGTCGGTAGAATAGTTGTTTTATAAGTGGTACGAAAATTGTTGTAAATCATTAGGTTTTGTAGATACAAAAGTTGTACCTTGATATCGAAGCCATAAATTACAACATATTGACCATGAAAGACAACAACAGAAAACTGGAAACAAAGGAACGGGCACCGGTTTGGAGAGTAAAAATCGGAATTCATTCTGAGATCTTTGAAGACAGAATATATGTTTTCAAAGAATCTAAAAAATGGAAAACAGACATTATTTTGAACTAAATAAAAAGCTCCGGTCGTTGAGGCCGGAGCTTTTTTATATCTCTTCTGCTATGTAGTCTATTTATACTCGTCCCAGCTTTTTACCTTGATGTCTTCCATTTTATATTTACAGATACCGTATAAAAACGCACTTGCAACACGTGCATTCGTAATAAGTGGAATATTGTAATCGATCGCACTTCTTCGGATATTATATCCGTTTTTCAGCTCCCGGTTGGTGTGGTTCTTTGGTATATTAATTACCAGGTCGATTTTCTTCTGCCTGATCATGTCAATCGTATTTGGCGACTGACCTTCTTCGTCGGGCCAGTAAATATGTGTATTTTCAATACCATTGTCGCGGAAGAACTTGTGTGTTCCTTCGGTGGCATAAATATTAAAACCACGTTCCACCAGCATACGGGCGCTATTCAATAATTCCAGCTTGCCTCTGGATGGTCCCGATGAGATTAGAATGTTCTTTTTCGGGAAGTTGTAGCCCACAGAAAGCATGGCTTTCAGAATGGCCTCATAGTATGACTCACCAATACAGCCAACCTCACCTGTAGAAGACATATCAACACCCAAAACAGGGTCGGCTTTTAACAGACGGGCAAACGAGAACTGCGGTGCTTTCACTCCTACATAATCGAGTTCGAAAAGCGATTTATCGGGTTTCGGAACGTCGATCCCCAGCATTACTTTCGTAGCAATTTCGATCAGGTTCAGCTTCATTACCTTCGAAACAAACGGGAAGCTTCGCGAAGCACGCAGGTTACATTCAATTACTTTAATATCGTTGTCTTTTGCCAGAAACTGCATGTTGAACGGACCTGTAATTTCGAGTCCTTTAGCAATTTGTCGTGCAATTTTCTTGATTCGGCGTATTGTTTCTACATACAATTTCTGTGGCGGGAAAACAATAGTTGCATCTCCTGAGTGAACTCCTGCAAATTCAACGTGTTCGGAGATGGCATAAGCAATCATTTCTCCGTTGTTTGCAACCGCATCAATTTCTATTTCCTTGGCATTTTCGATGAATTCAGTTACAACCACCGGGTGTTCTTTCGAAACGTTGGCGGCCATTTCAAGAAAATGTTCCAGCTGATCGGGGTTCGAAACCACGTTCATCGCAGCCCCTGAAAGTACATACGAAGGACGAATCAGAACCGGATAGCCTACTTCGTCAACAAATTTGTGAATCTCTTCAATGGTAGAAAGCCGTGCCCAGCGAGGCTGATCCACATCCAACGTATCAAGCAGAGATGAGAACTTCTCACGGTCTTCCGCGTTGTCAATTTTAACAGGAGAAGTTCCAAGGACAGGAACATTTTGGCCATGCAGTTTCATCGCCAGGTTGTTCGGAATCTGTCCGCCCATGGATACAATCACACCGTGCGGGTTTTCCAGTTCGTAAATATCCATTACGCGTTCAAAGCTCAACTCATCAAAATACAATCGGTCGCAGGTATCGTAATCGGTACTTACCGTTTCCGGGTTGTAATTGATCATTACCGAGCGGTACTTTTCTTTTTTGATGGTTTCAATGGTGTTCACACTACACCAGTCGAACTCAACAGAACTTCCAATACGATATGCGCCGGAGCCAAGCACAATCACCGACTTGTGATCACCCAGATAATGAACATCGTTCTCTGTCCCATTGTAGGTAAGATAAAGGTAATTAGTCTGAGCAGGATACTCTCCGGCGAGTGTGTCAATTTGCTTTACCACCGGAACAACACCATGTTTTTTGCGGTATTCACGAACCAGAAGAAGGTCGTTGTTAATCGCTTTTACTGAACTGTTCAGAGTCAGCCTTGCAACCTGAAAATCAGAAAATCCGGCTTGCTTGGCCGCTTTTAATAGCGGAATTGGAAGTTGTTCCAGTTCTTCCACCTGGAGTAACTCCAGTTTTATTTTGTAAATGTTATTCAGTTTCTGCAAAAACCAGCGGTCGATTTTTGTTTTATCATGAATCTCGTCAATCGAATATCCTTTGTTAAAGGCTTCCGCAATCGCAAAAATCCTTCGATCGGTTGGATTGGTCAATTCTTCTTCAATTTCTGGTATATTAATTTCTTCACGGTTCGCTACAAAACCATGCATACCGAGTCCTACCATTCGAATACCCTTCTGAATGGCTTCTTCGAAAGTACGACCGATGGCCATAATTTCGCCTACCGATTTCATCGAGCTCCCAATGTTTTTCGAAACCCCAACGAATTTGCTCAAATCCCAACGTGGAATTTTTACCACACAGTAGTCGAGTGCTGGTTCGAAAGCGGCAGTAGTTACTTTTGTAACGGAGTTTTTTAGTTGGTGCAAACCATAACCTAATCCCAGTTTTGCGGCTACAAATGCCAGCGGATATCCGGTTGCTTTTGATGCCAGGGCCGAAGAGCGCGATAAACGGGCATTTACTTCAATTACCCTGTAATCTTCTGAATTCGGATCCAATGCAAACTGAACGTTACATTCGCCCACCACGCCAACACGGCGAATAATTTTAATGGATATGGCACGAAGCTTATGATATTCAGAGTTTGATAACGTTTGTGAAGGTGCTACAACGATACTTTCTCCGGTGTGGATTCCTAGTGGGTCGAAGTTTTCCATATTACAAACCGTAATACAGTTGTCGTAACGGTCACGCACTACTTCGTATTCCACTTCTTTCCAGCCTTTAATCGATTCTTCAACCAGGATTTGTGGAGAATATGAGAAAGCACTTCCGGCAAGTTTCTCCAGTTCTTCTTCATTTTCGCAGAAGCCGGAACCAAGTCCGCCTAAAGTGTAAGCGGCGCGAATAATGATCGGAAATCCAACTTGTTTTGCAGCGGCTTTAGCTTCTTCCATATTAGCTGCGGCAATACTTTTTGGAGTCTTAACATCAATCTCGCCCAGCATTTTTGCAAAAATATCGCGGTCTTCTGTATCAATAATGGATTGAACCGGAGTGCCAACTACTTCCACATTGTATTTTTCCAATACACCTGAGCGGAACAAGGCAACACCGCAGTTCAGAGCTGTTTGACCTCCAAATGCAAGCAAAATTCCCTGTGGTTTTTCTTTCTTGATTACTTCCTCAACAAAGTATGGTGTTACCGGAAGGAAGTAAATCTTGTCGGCAATGTTTTCCGAAGTCTGAATAGTTGCAATGTTCGGGTTGATCAAAACCGTTTCAACGCCTTCTTCTTTCAGTGCTTTCAAAGCTTGCGAACCTGAATAGTCAAATTCACCGGCTTCACCAATTTTGAGTGCTCCCGAACCGAGAACAATTGCTTTTTTAATATGAGTATGTATCATGATTTTCTATTTTTCGGTGATAGGACTATTTTTTTGATTCGGCAATGCTATTCATAAAATCATCAAATAAAAACTCAGTGTCAGTCGGTCCGCTCGATGCCTCAGGGTGAAACTGAGTGGAGAAGAACGGTTTCGTTTTATGACGTATTCCTTCGTTGGTATTGTCGTTCACGTTTGTGAAAAGTGGTTCCCAGTCATCGGGTAGAGTTTTGGTTTGAACAGCAAAACCATGGTTCTGGGAAGTGATGTAACATTTGTTTGTTCCTTCAAGCAGTACCGGTTGGTTATGACTGCGGTGTCCGTATTTCAGTTTGTAGGTTTCAGCCCCGGCTGCAAGAGCAAGCAGCTGATTACCCAAGCAAATTCCCATAATCGGTTTCTTATCGCCAATAATACTCTTAACATGGTTCACCGTTGCCGAACACATGGCAGGGTCGCCAGGTCCGTTCGAAATAAATACACCGTCGTAATCTTCTTTTGTAAAATCGTAGTCCCAAGGAACTCGAATTACAGTAGCATTTCGATCGAGCAGGCAGCGGATAATGTTATTCTTTACGCCGCAATCAACCAGAACAACTTTATGATCTCCTGTTCCGTATACCTCGCGGTCGGTGCAACTGGCAATGGCAACCAGGTTTTCCTTGTTCGGATCGTAAAAATCAATTTCCTCGTCAAATTCAATTTTACCGAGCATGGAACCTTTCTCACGTAAAATTTTTGTTAAGGCTCGTGTATCGATATCAAAAAGGCCCGGAACTTCGTATTCTTTTAACCAATCCGACAGACTTTTTTCTGCATTCCAATGACTAAATTCGAACGAATAATCAGAGATAATCAATCCTGTGATGTGCAGTTTATTTGATTCATAGTATTTATGGATTCCGTTTTCCTTTTGGTTGACCGGAACTCCGTAGTTACCAATCATCGGATAGGTTGAAACGAGGATTTGCCCTGTGTAAGAAGGATCAGTCAAACTCTCCGGATAGCCCGTCATTGCTGTGTAGAACACTACTTCTCCGGCAACTGATTTTTCGCTTCCGAACGATTTTCCTATGAAAACGGTTCCGTCTTCCAATGTTAATCTGGCCTGTTTTACTTTATACATATTTCGATACTACTTATTAAAAAAAATGCGTTTGCCTTAAATACAAACGCATTTCAGTTATCTCCTGTAATTATTTCCAAAAAAATATTCTTTCGCATTGATTAAGATCGCCACATTAAGTTTGAATCAATATCGCTGCAAAAATAATAAATATTCTGAATTATAAGTTTGATTTTTCATTTTAATGAATAAATTTGCATCAGAAATGTATAAATATACAATGAAGAATAAGGTTCAGAGGCAACTTGAAATCAGGAAAATAATTCAGCAGGGGAAAGTACACAGCCAGGAAGAATTATTGGTGGCCCTTAAAACAAAGGGATATGAGTTGACACAAGCTACTTTGTCGCGTGATTTAAAATTATTACAGGTAGCCAAGGTTCCACATCCTTCAAGAGGATATGTTTATGCGATACCGGATGCTGAGAGGAAAGCGGTGGCCGGAATGGAGCCTACTCGTGTGAACTACCTGGCAGACGGATTTCAGGATATTCAATTTTCAGGCAACCTGGCCGTTGTGAAGACATTACCGGCTTATGCCAACAGTATTGCAGCTGTAATAGACCAGGCAAAAAGCTGGGAAATAATCGGAACGGTGGCAGGTGACGACACTATTTTGATTATCCAAAGAGAGGGGATTTCGAAAAATGATTTAATGCAGGCATTAAAAAGGATCATGCCTAAATTGAAAGAACGGTTTTAAGAGAAAAGAGAGGAATGAAAAGTCTTGATAAAGTTAAAGTTCTCGTTGCAAGCGATGAACATTTGAAATATGTTGATGATATCAACGATGCTATTGATGATGCTTCGAAGAAGAGGGGAACGGGTATTGCCCGCAGGACACATGAATATTTGGAAGCAAAAATGAAGGAAGGCAAAGCTGTAATTGCTATCGACGGCGATACTTTTGCAGGCTTTTGTTACATTGAAGAATGGCAAGAGAAAGGTTTTGTAGCCAACTCTGGTTTGATTGTGGTGGAGGATTATCGTGGAATGGGGCTGGCAAAAGCAATTAAAAAGAAAGCTTTTGAACTTTCCAGAAAAAAATATCCGAACTCGAAGATCTTTGGTTTAACCACCGGTTTGGCCGTGATGAAAATCAATCATGAATTGGGTTATCGTCCGGTTACTTTTTCCGAATTAACCATGGATGACCAGTTTTGGAAAGGCTGCCAGGGTTGTGTGAACCACGACATTCTGGAACGTACCGGCAGAAGCAAGTGTTTGTGTACAGGAATGTTATATGATCCTGCTTGGGAAAAACCGGCTGCCACAAATGGTAGTTCGATTAAAAAGCGTAGTTTACTGGATTTAATCCCGAAGTTAAAACCAGGAATGATTGGAAAAAAGAGTAAAGTATTTAATAAAGATAAAGAGAGTGACAGTCAGTAAAAATCAAAGGCAGCTACAGACTACTTTGTTATTGAAAACTGTCGCTCTTCTATACAAAATATTATTATGAGCAAAAAATTGGTTTTGGCATTTAGCGGAGGTTTGGATACCTCGTTTTGTGCAAAATATTTGAAAGAGGAAAAAGGTTTTGAGGTGTATACCGCCATTGCCAACACAGGTGGTTTTTCTGAAGAAGAACTAAAAGCAATTGAACAGCGTGCACTGGCTCTCGGAGCAGTAAAACATGTTACGCTCGATGTAACGAATGAATATTACGAGAAGTGTATTCGTTACATGGTTTTTGGAAACGTACTACGTAATAATACGTACCCGATTTCGGTAAGTTCGGAACGCGTGTTCCAGGCCATTGCCACCATCGAATACGCCAAGGAAATTGGTGCGAAATACATTGCACACGGAAGTACCGGTGCCGGGAATGACCAGGTTCGTTTCGATCTCACTTTTCAGGTACTTGCTCCGGATATTGAAATTATTACGCCAACCCGCGACTTGTTGCTGACACGTCAGCAGGAAATTGATTACCTGAAGAAATTCGGTTATGAAGCCGATTTCAAAAAAATGGAATACTCGATCAACCAGGGACTGTGGGGTACCAGTGTGGGTGGAAAGGAAACGCTCACTACAAATAAGAATTTACCGGAAGAAGCCTATCCAAGTCAGTTGGAAGAAAAAGGAGAAAGAACCATTGAACTCGGTTTCGAGAAAGGTGAACTGGTTTCACTGGATGGAGAATTTTACGAGAATGGACCAGAAATAATTCAGGCGCTTGAAGCCATTGCATCAAAATACGCCATTGGGCGTGATACGCATGTAGGCGACACAATTATTGGAATCAAAGGGCGAGTTGGTTTTGAGGCTTCTGCTCCGATGATTATTATTAAAGCACATCATTTGCTTGAAAAACATACGCTTACCAAGTGGCAAATGTATTGGAAGGAACAACTTGGCAACTGGTACGGAATGTTCCTCCACGAAGCCATGTACCACGAACCGGTGATGAGAAACATTGAAGATTTTCTTGAATCAAGCCAGGAAATGGTAACAGGTAAGGTAATTGTAAAATTAAAACCTTATCATTTTGAACTCGTAGGAATTGAATCAGAACACGACCTGATGAATTCAGGGTTTGGCCAGTACGGTGAAACCGTTGAAGCCTGGACGGCTGACGATGTGAAAGGATTCACAAAAATATTATCTAACTCTCTGAAGATTTACAATAAGGTAAATAAAGGGATTTAAGAATGTAGAACAGGAGCGATATGAACTATTGGAATCATCCCCCGCTCCTTTGTCGCTTCCCCCTTCGAAGGGGGATTAGGGGGATGAATGATTAATGAATGATAATCAAATGATAAAGGTTGGAATTATAGGAGGAGCCGGATATACTGCTGGTGAGTTGTTGCGGATTTTGATCAATCATCCCGAGGTTGAAGTGGTTTTTGCTCAAAGTACCAGCAATGCAGGGAATCCGGTTTCGGATGTTCATGTTGACTTACTTGGTGAAACGGACTTGAGATTTACCGTTGAAATGCCTTTCGAAACGGTGGATGTTATTTTCCTGTGCATGGGGCACGGGAAATCAAAAGAATTCATGGAGCAAAATGAGTTACCTGCCGGATTGAAAGTAATTGATCTGAGTCACGACTTCAGGTTAAAAAGAGATGGGAATAATTTTGTATACGGCTTGCCTGAATTGAATCGTGAACAGATAATAAACTCACGGTTTATTGCCAACCCGGGTTGTTTTGCAACCGGAATTCAGTTGGCACTTTTACCACTGGCGGCTGCAGGTATGCTGGTTGATGAGGTTCATGTAAATGCTATAACCGGATCAACCGGAGCCGGGCAGAAACCAACCGAAACATCACATTTTAGCTGGCGGAACAACAATCTGTCGGCGTATAAAGTGTTTGAACATCAACATGAAGGTGAAATAATCCAGAGTTTGAAACAGTTGCAGCCACGGTTTTGGTACGATTTTAATTTTGTACCGGTTCGCGGAAATCACACCCGTGGAATTTTTGCAACTGCCTACACAAAATTTGAACGGACACTGGAAGAGGCAAAAGAAATTTATCAAGAATATTACAAAGGTCATCCTTTTGTTTTTGTGGTGGATACAAATCCATCGGTAAAACAAGTGGTGAATACCAATAAAGCAGTGATTTATTTGGAAAAACATCGCAATAAACTTGTAATTATTTCAGTAACCGACAATCTGATAAAAGGAGCATCCGGACAGGCGGTTCAGAATATGAACCTGATGTTTGGGCTTGATGAGAAAACCGGATTAAATTTAAAACCGGTTGCATTTTAATTAAAAATAAAAAGGAAGAAATAATGGCTGTTTGCTTCGTGCTTCAGTCTTCCAGCTTCCAACTTGAAAATATGAAACTATTTGACGTATATCCACTTTTTGACATTGCACCGGTAAAAGCTGAAGGCTGCCGGGTCTGGGATTCTGAAGGAAGAAAATATCTAGATTTGTATGGAGGACATGCTGTAATTTCCATTGGGCATAGTCATCCGGTTTATGTTGATAAGATCTCTAATCAACTGTCGAAGATCGGTTTTTATTCCAATTCAGTTCAAAATCCATTACAGCATGAGTTGGCTGATAAATTAGGATCTCTTTCTGGGTGCGACGATTACCAGCTTTTCTTGTGTAATTCAGGTGCCGAAGCCAATGAAAATGCGTTGAAACTGGCTTCCTTTATTACTGGGAAGAAAAAAATTATCAGCTATAAGAAAGGTTTTCATGGGCGAACTTCAGCAGCCGTTTCAATTACTGATAATCCGAAAATCATTGCTCCGGTAAACGAAAGCGACAACGCGATTATTTTGCCTTTCAACGATATAAAAGCTACCGAAGAAGCTTTGAAAAACGGGAATGTGGCAGCGGTAATTGTGGAAGGTATCCAGGGGATTGGCGGGATTCATGTTCCGGATGCAGAGTTTCTGGTTCAACTTAAAAAACTGACCGAAAAATACGTTGCAGCGCTGATTCTGGATGAGATTCAGTCGGGTTATGGCAGAAGCGGAAAATTCTTCGCATTCCAGCATACTCCTGTGAAACCTGATATCATTACCATGGCAAAAGGAATGGGCAATGGATTTCCGATTGGTGGTGTTCTCATTCAGAAAGAAATTGAACCCTGGCATGGAATGTTGGGAACTACTTTTGGTGGAAATCACCTGGCTTGTGCCGCTGCCATTGCAGTACTCGACGTAATGAAAAAAGAAAGTCTGGTTGAAAATGCCAACAAGGTTGGAAATTACCTTATGGAAGAGTTGCGGGCGATGGAAGGTGATTTCGAAGTTCGCGGTAAAGGTTTAATGATTGGTATCGAATTTAAGTATCCGATTGCGGAAATCAGAAAACGTTTGCTGTTTGATTATGGAATTTTTACCGGGGTTTCCGGGCAAAATATTATCCGTTTGTTGCCACCGCTGAGTTTGACGGTGCAGGATGCCAATGAATTCTTAGCTGCTTTCAGAGCAGTTTACGAGGATGTTGTATAGTCACAGACTGAATAATCTGCAATAATTATTACAAAATGGAAAACAAAAAAATAGCGATCATCGGGGTTGGAAATATGGGCGGAGCAATTGCTGCCGGTTTGTTAAAGTCAGGTTTTGTAAGTGCCGACAAAATTTCTGTATCCGATCGCAAGGAATCGACGCTGGAGAAAATGAAAGAGTTGGGTGTGAATACATTCAGCGAAAATGAAAAAGCGGCAAAAGATGCGGATGTGATTATTGTTGCGGTGAAGCCGTACCACATCGAAGGTGTTCTGAAAGAAATTAAGGGCACTTTAAATCCGAATAAGATTCTTATCTCAATTGTAGCCGGTGTGGGTATTGAAGCTTTGGGAGAAATGACGGGCGCGGATATTCCTATCTTCCGGGTGATGCCAAATACGGCTATTGCTTTGCAGGAATCGCTTACTTGTATTTCTTCGAACGGAAATACCGCCGCGCACCGGGAATATGTACTCGATATGTTCAATAAAATGGGTAAAACCGTTGAAATTGGAGAAGACTTGATGGCTGCTGCAACTGTGTTGTCTTCCTGCGGAATTGCGTTTGCGTTGCGTTACATTAGGGCTGCCATGCAAGGTGGTATTGAAATTGGTTTTGGTGCTGAAATGGCACAGTTTATTACTGCTCAAACCGTAAAGGGGGCAACTGAATTGCTGCTTCAGTCCGGTCATCATCCTGAAAGGGAAATCGATAAAGTAACCACACCAATGGGAATTACCATAACCGGTTTGAACGAGATGGAACACAAAGGTTTTAGCTCCTCACTGATTCAGGGTGTGATGGCTTCGTATAAAAAGATTGGAAAGTCGAAATAGAAAGTGCAATTCAGGTATAAGAAAATAACGGTGAAAGTGGGCAGCAATGTGCTGGCTAAATCTGATGGAACACTGAATGTTTCGAGGATTGCACATTTAGTTGATCAGATAGCTTTTCTCCATAAACATGGAGTGGAAGTGGTGTTGGTATCCTCTGGTGCTGTTGCTGCAGGGCGTGCCGTAATGCAACCTTCAAAAAAGATGGACGCGGTTTCTCAACGTCAGTTGTGGGCGGCTCTTGGACAGGTGAAACTGATTTCGAGGTATTCCGATTTTTTTCAGGAGGATGGTTTGATTTGCGCGCAGGTGCTCACCACCAAAGAAAATTTTTCGAGCCGTGGTCACTACCTGAATATGAAAAACTGTATCACCACTCTACTGGATAATAAAGTGATTCCGATTGTCAACGAAAACGATACGATTTCAATTACTGAGCTGATGTTTACAGATAACGACGAACTGTCGGGTCTGATTGCGTCGATGGTGGATTCCGAAGCACTTGTTATTTTAAGTAATGTAGATGGCGTTTACAGTGGTCATCCCACAAATAAGGATGCTCAGTTAATTGAGCAAATAGAAATAAGCCAGCGTGAACTTGAGAATGCCATTTCTTCAGAGCGATCGAATTTTGGCCGTGGTGGGATGCACACCAAATTCAGAATTGCAAAAAAAGTGGCTGGTGACGGGATAGCCGTACACGTGGCGAATGGAACAAAGGATAACATCCTGATTGATCTGTTGGACAGTAACAAAAAGGTCGCTCACACGTACTTTGTTCCAAATGAGAAAACGTCAAGTGGCGTCAAAAAATGGATCGCCTATTCTGATGGTTTCGTGAAGGGAGAAATTGTTGTGAATGAAGGTGCTGCCAAAGCTCTTACTTCGGAAAAGGCTGTGAGTTTGCTTCCTGTTGGAATTGTTCAGATAAAAAGGGAATTCAAGAGAGGAGACCTGATCAGAATGCTTGATGAGAAGGGTGAGTCAATTGGGTTAGGGAAAGCTGCTTACGGTTCCGAAAAAATTGAAAAGGAAAAACAAACGGAGAAGCAAAAACCACTTGTCCACTATGATTATATGTATTTGGAAAACAGATTGAAGAACAACAAAATATAAAAACAGCTCAGGGTAAATTTCGACTGGTTCGCCGTTTTTGGCAACTATTCATTCTCCCTTTTTTGATGCCTTAACTTGAACATATTCTGAGCTCCCTCTCCCTCCCCTGGGAGAGGGTTTTAAATTGAACCCGGAAAGAACAAATATGAAAATTAAAGAACAGCTGCAAAAAACACTGGATGCCTCCCGAAAGTTGAATCTGGTTGATATTGACAAGGTAAATGCCGTGTTGAAGGAACTGGCAATTCAGGCACGAAAAAAGACTGATTTCATTTTACATGAAAACCGAAAAGATTTGGAAAGAATGGACAGTTCTGATCCAAAATACGATCGTCTGAAACTGACCAGTGAAAGAATTGAAGGAATTGCATCTGATATTGAAAATGTGGCTTCTTTGGAAAGTCCGGTTGGAAAGGTTTTAAAGGCATCGACCCGGCTAAATGGATTAAAAATACAGAAGGTGACTGTTCCTTTCGGTGTAATCGGAATTATTTATGAAGCTCGCCCGAATGTCACTTTCGATGTTTTTGCATTGTGTTTAAAATCAGGGAATGCCTGTGTATTAAAAGGAGGCAGCGATGCCATTGATTCAAACCGGGCAATTGTTTCTGTGATCCAGGATGTATTAAGAAAATTTGATCTGGATGAAAATACGGTAACTTTGCTTCCGGCTGGTCGTGAAGAAACCAACGAAATGTTGCGTGCACATGGTTACATCGATCTGATTATTCCACGTGGTAGTCAGAGTTTAATCAATTTTGTACGTGAAAATGCAACCATCCCGGTTATCGAAACCGGAGCGGGTATCTGCCATACCTATTTCGATAAATTTGGCGACCTGGAAAAAGGAAGTGAAATTGTGTTCAATGCCAAAACGCGCCGGCCATCCGTATGTAATGCGCTTGATTGCCTGGTTGTTCATGAAAGCCGAAAAACAGACTTGCCAGAATTGACGAAGAAGCTTGCTTCAGAAAGTGTTATTATTTATGCTGATGAAGAGGCATACAAAATAATGAAAGGGCACTATCCTGAACAACTTTTATTTCCAGCTACTACAGAATCGTTTGGAACTGAATTCTTATCACTGAAGATGGCGGTTAAAACGGTTAATTGTATTTTTGATGCCATAGACCACATCAACTTGTATAGCTCAAAACACAGTGAGGCTATTATCTCTGATGATCAGGGTAGAATTTCTACATTTATCAAATTAGTTGACGCTTCATCAGTTTATTCCAATGCTTCCACCGCTTTTACCGATGGTGCACAGTTTGGACTGGGAGCTGAAATTGGGATTAGTACACAAAAATTGCATGCCCGTGGGCCGATGGCATTGGAGGAACTCACAAGTTACAAATGGATTATTGAAGGAACCGGACAGGTTCGGCCAAAATAAAATTAACTATGAAGAAATTTATTTCAGTAAAAGATATTCCAAGTATCGAAAAAGCTATTGAAACCGCTTTTGAGGTTAAGAAGAACAAGTTTGGATTTCAGCATCTTGGAAAAAATAAAACCATGGTTCTCGTGTTTTTTAACTCCAGTTTGCGTACCCGTTTAAGTACTCAAAAAGCAGCCATGAACTTGGGAATGAATACGATGGTGATGAACGTGAATGAAGATAGCTGGCAATTGGAATCAGAGATGGGAGTGGTAATGGATGGAAACACTGCTGAACATCTTCGCGAGGCAATTCCGGTTATGGGAAGATATTGCGATGTGATAGGAGTGCGTGCTTTCGCTAAATTCGAAGATAAGGAAGCCGATTATTCAGAACGTATTCTAAACCAGTTTGTCGATTATTCAGGAGTTCCTGTTGTGAGTATGGAAGGAGCAACCCGTCACCCACTTCAAAGTTATGCCGACCTGATTACGATAGAAGAATTTAAAAAAGTGGAGCGCCCCAAAGTTGTACTCACATGGGCGCCGCATCCCCGCGCATTGCCTCAAGCTGTCCCAAATTCATTTGTAGAATGGATGCGTGAAACGGATTATGAACTGGTAGTTACTCATCCGAAAGGTTACGAACTGGCTCCGGAATTTATGGGTGATGTGCAGGTGGAATACAATCAGAAAAAGGCTTTTGAAGGTGCCGATTTTATTTATGCTAAGAACTGGGCTTCTTATACACATTACGGACAGATTCTTTCAAAAGATTTTGCATGGACAGTGGATGAAGACAAAATGGCACTTACCAACGATGCTAAATTTATGCACTGCCTGCCAGTGCGTCGAAACGTAGTTGTAACCGATGGTGTAATAGATAGTCCGAATTCGATTGTAGTAGAAGAAGCATATAACCGTGAGATTACAGCGCAAGCCGTTTTAAAAATGATCCTCGAAAATCAGTAAGTCAAAGCATTTAGTTTGAAGGATTCAAAAAAGGATGAGTAAGAAAATTGAAATAATACCTGCGATTGATTTAATCGAAGGAAAGTGCGTCCGGCTTTCTCAGGGTGACTACGACCAGAAAACGGTTTATAACGAAAATCCACTGGAACTAGCAAAAATGTTTGAAGCTGCTGGAATCAGGAGACTTCATCTGGTTGATTTGGATGGAGCCAAAGCAAAACATATTGTCAATCATAAAGTACTGGAAACCATTGCTGCCAAAACTTCTCTGGTAATCGATTTTGGTGGTGGATTGAAATCGGATAAGGATTTGGAGATTGCCTTTAATTCCGGAGCGTCGATGATTACAGGAGGGAGTATTGCCGTAAAGGAAAAAGAAAGATTTTTGAGCTGGCTTGAAAAATACGGTAGTGAAAGAATTATTCTCGGTGCCGATGCCAAAGATGGAAAAATTGCAGTGAGTGGTTGGCTCGAAAGCACAGAGTTGGATGTGATCGGTTTTATTTCGGAATACCAAAGACATGGGATTAGAAAGGTCATATCAACTGATATTAGTCGTGATGGCATGTTAAGCGGACCTTCTTTTGAGCTTTACGGAGAAATCATGAAGCAGCTTCCGGGAATTGAAATTATTGCCAGTGGCGGCATTGCATCCATGGACAACATATTAAAATTAAATGAAATGGGAGTGCCGGGGGTAATTACCGGAAAAGCCATTTATGAGAATAAAATATCTTTGAAAGAGATAGAAGCTTTCATACTTTAAACATTCTGAACGCTGAACTTTAAACTTTTTTATGTTAGCAAAACGAATTATACCATGTTTGGATATCCGGAACGGGCAAACCGTGAAGGGAATCAATTTTGTAAACATCCAGGAAGTGGGCGACCCAGTTGAACTGGGAGCTAAATATGCTGCCGAAGGTGCCGATGAATTGTGTTTTCTGGATATCACCGCTACTCACGAAGGCCGTAAAACCTTTGTTGAATTGGTAAAACGTATTGCTGCACATTTAAATATCCCGTTTACCGTTGGTGGTGGAATTAGCGAACTATCGGATGCTGAAAAATTA
>Ga0116152_10001085_pt1 | contig 22303 bp, 15 predicted proteins | sample AD_UKC119_MetaG_FD_89894 | JGI IMG/M metagenome (GOLD analysis project Ga0116152, IMG submission 89894) | Active sludge microbial communities of municipal wastewater-treating anaerobic digesters from Hong Kong - AD_UKC119_MetaG | ecosystem: Engineered > Bioreactor > Anaerobic > Digestate...
CAGCGTCAGCAGAAAGAGGCTGGCGAGCAGCACAGGCCCCTTGATGAAGGCGTACACAGGCGACGCGTTCGGGAGGACGCGAACCGTTGTTCCGTCGCCCATCGTCCACGGCGTCGAGAGCAGCGTCGGCAGGAAGTAGCAAAAGACGAGCCCGGGCACAATCTTGAAGATTCGCCCAATCGTCGGGCGGGACGACGCGAAGAGGATGATTGCCGGAACAGCGAGGATGACCGCCAGGACGCCCGGGATGTCATGGATGAGGATCGTCTCAGTGGCGGGCGCTGCGAGCATGCCGCGGGATGCTATCGGCAGGGGACGTCAGCGCCCAATTCGCATTTCCGAACCGCGACCGCCAGTGAGGGGGCCAGGTGTACAACCAAGGCGAGCGACGCTGGTCTCACATCACGTCCTCGAGACGCATCGGGCGTCGGCCGTCGCCAGTCGCTTCGTCAGGCCACAGACCCCGTGCAGCTCGACCCGCCGCCGGCCGTGCAGCCGTAGCAGTGGTTGCCGATGCGGATTTCGCGCGACGTGATCTTCGCCGGATCGAAGTCCCGGATGTGCGTCGGCGATCCATTGCCGAGGGGCATGTCGAGCATCTGATTGAAGTCGCAGTCATACAGCGCGCCATCCCAGCCGATGCTCAGCGTAGTGCGGCACATGACGCTCGCAGCCGCGTCCGCGTTGAAGGCGTCCGACAGCTTCCGCATGTACGACGCGTAGGTCCCGCGTTCGATCAGGAAGTCGAGAAATCGGCTGATCGGCATGTTGGTGATCGTAAACAGGCTGTTGAAGACGATCCCGTGTCGCCGATCCAGCTCGCGTTTGTAGTCCGCCTCGATCGACGCCTGTTTCGGCGGAAGAAACGCTCCGACGGGATTGAAGACGAGGTTGAGCGTGAGCCCCGTATCGGGCTGGCCGTAGCCGAGTTCATTCAGCCGCTTCAGCGCGCGAATCGATCGTTCGAAAACGTGATCGCCGCGCTGGGCGTCCGTCTGCGATTCCATGTAGTACGGCAGGCTCGCCGTCACTTCGACGCCGCGGCTGGCCAGGAATTCGGGCAGGTCTTCGTATCCCGGCGCGACGAGAATCGTCAGGTTCGAACGATCGATGACGCGGCGATTCATCTCGACAATGCGATCGACGAGCCAGCGAAAATCCGGGTTCATCTCCGGCGCGCCGCCCGTCAGATCCACGACGGGCGCGTCTGTCTTCGCCAGCGCTTCCAGGCAGAATTCCATCGTCTCGCGCGTCATGATCTCTTTGCGATCGGGGCCCGCGTCGACATGGCAATGCCTGCACACCTGGTTGCACATTTTTCCGACGTTGATCTGAAACGTCGTAATGCCTGTCGCAGTCAATGGCGCCAGGTTGATGTCCGAGAGGCGACGGTCAAACGCGACAACACCGGCGTCGTCCGCCAGGACGCGCTGCTGCTCGGCGATGACCGCGAGCGGATGATTGCGTTTTCTGAGGGATTGCGTCATGGGCGTTCGTTCGTCGGCGTCAGGCTTCGTTACATGGAGAGTTTTTCGGCGCAGTTGCGCATCTGGAGTCCGTGGACGAGGGCGGCGCCCCCCTTGATCGCGGCGGCGACGTGGACCGCCTCCGTCATCTGGTCGAGGTTGGACCCTTTCTCGAGACAGGTGGTCGTGTATGCGTCGATGCAGTAGGGGCACTGGACGGCGTGTGCGACAGCAAGGGCGATCAGGGCCTTCTCACGTTCCGACAGGGCGCCTTCCTCGAAGACGGCCCCGTAGTACGCGCTGAATTTCCGCCAGAGCTCGGGGGCGTCTTTGCCCATGTCGCCGAATCGCGGAAGGTCCTCGGAGTTGTAATAGTCGGGCATCCGTGTCTCCTCGTGATGAAGTCCGCCAAAGCGCGCCGATCTTGCAGGCGTCGGACGTCGGCGGGGGATTCTACCGTGCCCCGGCGCGTCGTGCAGGTGGCGCGAGAGGGGGGTAAAAAAGAGAAGACGCCGTCACTCAGACGACGTCCTCTCGGATAATTGCTCTTTCCCCTTGGTTCGATCGGGCTTAGCGGCGGCGTCGAATCAGGGCGATGCCACCGAGGCCGAGCAGGGCCAGCGTGGCCGGCTCAGGGGCCGGGTTGACGACATCACCGAAGGTTGTGCCGACGACGATGTTGTCCACCAGGATGCCTTCGTTCTGGCTCGAGTCCGACTGGCGCAGCGCGATTGCTGAGACAGTGAGTCCGGTCGGGCCGAGGTTGTTACCCAGGATCGATGTGTCCGTCTCAAGCGCGGCGTCGAGCCAGAGCTGCGACGCGTTGTTGTCCTGGTCGTACGCGACGATCAGGCGATACGTCGTGCCGAAGGACAGATCCGATCCCCACGTGGCGTCGGCTGTGCTCGACGTCGTCGAGAGACCAACGGAGAAGTCGCCCGGGCCGGTCGGGTTGACGATGTCAACACGGGCGCGGAAGTTGGACGAGCCGCCGTCGCTGAAGTGAATGAAATACTCGTAGTCGCCGCCACCGATGACGGAACCGGGATCGTTGACCGTGAAGTCGGCGCCGTAGTAAACAACGCCGGTCGTCGTCGCGAACGACTTGTTCGCGTCTTCCGACGGAACGCCGTGCTGCACGAGGGCCTGACCGCCCACGACCTGAAGGTCGCCCGCGACGCCGCTGTGCGTCGCCCAGCCACCGTTCGGGACGAGCGATCCATCGGGATAGTCGAAATTGTCGTACGTCAGGACACTGGCGTTTGCCGTGCTGACCGCGAACATCAAAGCCAAGGCCGCTGCAATTCTGATCTTCATTCTGTCCTCCTTCGATTCCTTTGCTTGGCGCAATCTATTCCCGGCCACAAGCTGAGCGGGCAACGCCAAACCCTGATTCAAACTGTTCTTAGTTGGGGTCGCTTCTTTCCACCCCTCGAAAACACCCTCTAGCCTAAGGGAATTAAGACCTGGGTCAAAGGGAATCGCGTCAAGAAATCATTAATCTAAGCACTGCGAAGTCCGCAAATCGGCGTGTGAAATCATCGCAAATTCGCCCGAACGCTCCATTTATGGACATCCTTGTCCGTGATCACGCGGGAGCGCGGCACACCGTTTTTTGCCGCCTCGGATGGCCGCCCGCGCGACGCCTCCCGTCCTCTTGGTTGAGAGGAATACCGGACGTATTCCCGAACCTCGCACGTAGATTGGAGATGAGTCAGATGACTTCAGTACACAGACGCGTGGCCCTGGCCATGGCGATCGCGGCGTGGGCCGCGACTTCCGCCCAGGCGGCGATCACGGCCACCTTCCCCGCGGCGACGCTCATCGGTCCGCCGGCCAGTACCCTTCCGGGCGCCCTTCAGAGCAATACGCAGGTGTTCGTGTTCGACGAGCAGCAGAGTGTGGCCCTTCCCGGTTCGATTCCGGTCGATATCACGGCCATCGGAACCTACAACAACGCCGCCTCCCTGACGCCCGGTGTCCTGCTGACGGGGACCGTCGTCGATTCCCACCTGATTCACTTCGATCAGGTCGGTCCCGGCACGACAACGCTGACCGGATCCGTCTCCTTCGACGGTGACATTCTCGGCGTCCAGCTCCTCAGCCCGACGCTGAACTCCGCCGATGGTCTCGGCACGGCCGGCGCCTATCCGACGGGAAATCCGAATCGCGGCGTCGAGTTCGTCGGCGAGTCGATCACGGTCCTGGCGACGAATCGGGATATCCGATTCACGCTGATCACGTCGAATGTCATCGATCAGGTGCGCGTCTTCACGCGTCCCGCGGACGGACCGACGGAACCCAGGCCGTTTGTCTGGGAATTCTCACTGGATATTGGTTCGGACAAGGAACTGAGCGATCCGAACATGGATGGCGACGAGGGCTTCGATCCCGGCGACGTGTACTTTTCCAATGAAGGTCCGGTGACACCGCCCCTGGTTCCGTGTGGCCGTGACGCCATCTTCAAGGACGACGCGCTGCTCTTCCCGGGGGATCCGATGCCCGACGCCCCCGACTGCGCCGGCGTCACAGGCGCGCCCGTGGGTTCAAACTGCCCCGCACAGGACTGCATTTTTGAATACTTCGATCTGGACGCCCACGATCAGATCGACGTCGACCTGCGGCAGTACATTCCGCCGACGTCGCCGCTCGACGCGCCATTGCGTCAGCAGCAGTTGTTCCCGTTCGCGCCGGCCAACTGCATTTTCGAGTTCAAGTTCGTCCTGCTCTCCTATGACGACGACAAGGCGGAGAACTGGACGCTCGGCGATGTTCCCGTCACGGGACCCTCGGCGGCGGGCGTGAGTTCCTACGGTTCGAGCGCGGCGCGCGATGAGATCATCGGCTGGACGATGTCGCCGCTCGGGGGCGTCATGTACAGCGTCGCCGACGTCTATCCGGCGGCGAGCGAACGCGAAGTGCATCCCGATCTGTTCCCCAATCCCGATGTCCCGGGCGACGCGGAAGACGATGACGTGGATTCACTCGATATCGTCAGGAACGACAACCCCAACGAGCCGGACGGACCGCTCGGTCTGTGCCCCTACTGGACCTGGAGCCCCGATCATGAAGCGCCGAGTCCGGCGGCCCTCGACCCGGGCGGCGTTTACCTGACGTTCATGCTGGCGCCGGCCGCTCCCGTGAAGATCGTGGATGAGGCCATTCACCTGGGGCTTCCGGAGTCGACGGACATCGACGCGTTCGAGTTCACGTGGCTGCCTGAACAGGACACGGGCGTTCTCTCACTCGCGTTGGTCTTCAGCGTCGACAACGACGATCCGGCGACGCCGGGGGATGAGTCGGGCGGGCTGCATCCCGGAATCCTCTACGGTTCCTTCATGACCGGCTTCTCATTTCCGCTGATGGCGCCGTCGGATCCCGCGGTTCGGGACGACATCGACGCCGTGACAATCTGGAGCGAGCGAATCGGAGGCGAGCCGGAACCGTGCCGCTGCCCGGGCGACATGAACGCCGACAACGTGCGAAACGGTCTCGATATCCAGTTGTTTACCAACTGCATTGTGTCCGGGGGCGGCGCTGGATGTGAGTGTGCGGATATCAACAGTGATGGCGTCTTCGATCTCGCGGATGTCACGGACTTTGTGGGGCTGCTGATGTCCAAGACGCCGTGTCCATAGTTGCGTCAGACGACGCGCTGAACCACTCAACGTGAATCATCGGCGGCCCGCGCGAATGCGCGGGCCGCTTTTTTGCGCCAGGCGCCGCCGACAACGCATTCTCCGGCCGAATGTCCGCTGTGCGCGGGCGAGTCGCGAACATGGTTGGCGCCACCGATGACTCTGCGGGCGACCACGGAATTTACGTAGCCTGTTGTGAGATCCGGTTGTGTGTCAGGGGGATGGCAATTCGCGTTGACACGCCGCGATCGAAGTCGGGTTCTGGCCCCCATAAAACCTCGGGGTGTCAGATCGCAATTGCGCGCATCAAGACGATTCGAAGTGCTGTCGCGGCCCTGACGACATTGATCCTGTCGAACCCTCAGGGTTGGGAGCAGGACACGCGAAGGGGTTTTCGGACGGTCGGTCCATGTCAGCGACGCGGTCGAAACGCGCCGGGGAGACGATTCGGGCATGCGGGCGGAGGAAGCCAGGTTGGACACGGACGAGCGGTCTGTCGGTCTGTCCGCAGGCGGGCGATGGTTGATGTACTCGGCGTTGCTCGTCGGCCTTCTCGTGGCGGTGTTGTCCGGTTTCGACACAGGAGCGATCGACATCGCCCGTGGCGCGGATGGACGGATGGGGGGCGTCTGCATCACGTTGCTCGCCGGGGCGCTGATCCTCGACCGATTTTCACGACTGTCGGGTGCGCTGCGGCTTGTCGGTCTGGTGATCGCGCTGGTAGGCGTGGGGCGCCAGATTGGCGAAGGCGGCGCGGGATGGGTCGTCCCGACATCGGAAGGCGACGCGGCGTCGCAGTCACTTTATTCGGCGCTGGCCGTCTTTCTGATCAGCGTTGGCGCCCTTCGCGTCCGGCTTGGCAGGTTTCAGCTTTCTCAGATGGCGATGGCGGCGTCGGCCTTGATGGCGCTCATCGCCGTCTTCGGGCGACTGATTGATCTGGCGCTTCCCGCATTGTCCTCCCATTCGACACTGATGCCGCTGTTGACGGCGCTGGCGGTGGTTTTACTGATTGTCGCCCAGCTTGCCCGATATCCTGAGGATTCGATCTGTCAGATGATCAGCGCGGGTGGGCGAAGTTCCCTGACTCTCAAGCTCGCGGTTCCCGTTGTGGGCGTGATTATTGTCGCCATCGGCGGTGTTCACTGGGTGGCGATGTCGTCGATTCGAAAATCCCACGACGATCAGATCGTCAACGAGGCCCATCTCGCGATGTCCAGTCTGCGCGGCGTGTTTGTCGCCTCATCCAATGACGGCGACGCGCAGCGCGGCCTCGAGGAGATGTTACGCGCCGGTCGCGTGACCGACGCTGTTGTGGTCAACGCCCGCACACATCGCGTCGTCGCGTCGAGTCATCGCGAGTGGATCGGGCAGCTGCTTTTCAGCCTTCCATGGGAGGGTTACGCAGAAGAGATCTGGGCGGCGATCGAGACCGGCAGGGAGAGTCTCGACATGGGACATCTGGGCGGCCAGGTGGTCGATCTGACCGCATTCGTGACGCGGTCCCGACCGCGCGCCGACGCCGGTTCGGAGGCGGCCCGATCCGATGGAATGGTGGCAATGCTGCACATTCGCGCCGACGACATTCGGTTTCGAATGACGTCCCAGATGCGTCAGCTGGGCGTTGTGATAGCGGGCGTCTTCCTTGTGACCTGCGTTTTCGCCGCCTACCTCGTTCGGATTCGACTCCTGAAACGCATCTCTCACATTGCGGACGTCATCCAGCGATGGAGCCAGGGGGAAGTCGAACTCAGAACCACGCGTGTTGCCGACGACGAACTGGGCCGGATCGCCGGATCGCTCAACAACATGCTGGACATGGTGGAGGCCCAGCGTCAGCAGATCTCTCTATTGGCCACCGTCTCGCGCCGAACGACCAACGCCGTCCTGTTGCTCGATATCGATCAGCGAATTGTCTGGGCGAACGAAGCGTTCACGAGAATGTCAGGGTACGAATCGTGGGATTGCCTCACGAAGAAACTCGACACGATTGCGTTCTGCGAGCGAACCGACAGTGACACGGTCGCGCGAATCAGGGAGGCGATCGCGAATCGCGAGGGGATTCGCACGGAGATTCTCCTGCACGGCATGGAGGGGCACGAATACTGGGTTGATCTGGACATTCAGCCCATGCGGAACGACAACGGCGAGTTCAACGGGTTCATCGTCATTCAGACGGACATCGACGCCCGGAAGACAACGGAGCTCGAACTCGATCGCGTCCGCGGACATCTCTACACGGCAATCGAGACCATCGACGCCGCCGTCGTCATGTATGACAGGGATGGCCGCTTTGTCATGTGCAACTCGACCTATCGGGAGACGGGATTCGTCCGATCCGACCTGCTGGTTCGAGGAACGCCGATTGAACGAATCGTCACGGCGTTTTTCGAGAAATATCCCGCCATGATGAGGGATCGTCCGCTGGATCAGTGCGTCGCCGATGAACTGACGCGCTATCGAAGCGGCGCGGCGACATGGACTGTCTTCCTGGGGGATCAGTACCTCCGGCTCTCGACTCGACCGACGCCTGACGGCGGAATCGTCTGCGTGGGTATCGACGTGACGGAAATCGAACTCATCCACACGGAACTGAACGCGGCGTTTGAAGCGGCGGAATCCGCGAACCGAACCAAGACGGAATTCCTCGCCAACATGAGCCACGAGATTCGAACGCCGATGTCCGCCATTCTCGGCTATGCGGAAATGCTGAACGATGACGAAAACGTCTGGGGTGATCCCGAAAAGCGTCGCGACTACCTGAAGGTGATCGAGCGCAGCGGCGAGCACCTGATGTCGATCATCAACGACATTCTCGATCTCTCGAAGATCGAGGCGGGCAAGATGACCATCGAGGATATTCCGTTTGATCCGATGTCGCTCGTGCGGAATGTCGCCGAACTTTACGACGTCAACGCGCGGCTCAAGGAACTCAAGCTCGGCGTGATCGCGGAGTCGCCGGCGCCGAAGCGAATCCTCGGCGATCCCGTGCGCGTGCAGCAGGTTATCTGCAATCTCGTCGGCAACGCCATCAAGTTCACGAAGGACGGCGGCGTGCGCATCATCGTTCGCGTTGACGATCACGCCGAGCGATCGCGCCTCGTGATCTCCGTGAACGATACGGGGATCGGCATGACGAGCGAGCAGATGTCGCGCCTCTTCAACGCCTTCGAGCAGGCGGAGACCTCCACGTCGCGCCGGTTCGGCGGGACCGGTCTCGGCCTGCGCATCTCGAAGCGCCTGATGGAACTGATGGGCGGAACGCTGTCGGTCGCATCCACGCTGGGACAGGGCAGCGATTTCACGCTGTCGCTTCCGTTGCGGATTGCCGACGCGGACGGCGGCGACGCGGTGTCGACGTCAACTGCCGCCGGCGCCGATGAATCGGACAATGTCTGTAAGCTCGCCGATCGGCGCGTGCTTCTCATGGAAGACGGCGTCGATAACCAGAAGCTCATTCGCCATCTTCTTGAATCCGCGGGCGCCGAGGTGAAGGTTACCGACAACGGGCGCGACGGGATCTGCGCCATGACCGTCGATGGTACCCTCGACGGCGCTCTCAGATCGCCGGCCCCGTTCGATCTCATTCTGACTGACGTTCAGATGCCCGAGATGGATGGCTATGCGGCGTCGGAACTTCTTCGCGACATGGGCTGCTCGACGCCGATTGTCGTTCTGACGGCGGACGCCATGGCGGGGACCGCGGAACGATGTCTGGCGGCGGGCTGCGACAGCTTCGTTTCAAAGCCCGTCAGTCGGGCGACATTGATCGAGGTCTGTGTTCGCGCCATCGAAGCGAACGCCGCCATGAAACGCTCCCTGTCAGATCAGGCGAGATGAGATCCGCGAACCCGCGGAACAAAAATGGGGCGCGCCCGACAGACGCGCCCCGCAGACCTTTCTGGCAGATTGCCGACGACTGAATCAACCGCCGTTCAGCAGCGTATCCACGAACATCTGCACGTCGATTCCGTCGATGACGGCGTCCTGGTTCATGTCCGCCAGGCCGATGCCGCAGTTCGGGTATTGCGCGGCGTAGTCGTTCGGCGAGACCAGGGCCATCGCAAATGGCGTCGTGTCGCCCATGTCGGTCACGCCGTCGCAGTTCATGTCACCTTGCAGCGCCGCCGGCATGCGTCCCCAGATCTCGACGTCGTCGATATTCCAGCCGGGATACGTGACGGATCCATCCGTCGGTCCCATGCCCCAGCGGAGGTAGACAGTCTGCTGATGATCGGCGACGGCGGAGATGTCGTAGGTCTGGAGTGTCCAGCTTGACTCGCTGATGGTCGCCCCGGAGTGCGCCCAGACGCCTGTCCAGCTGACGCCGTCGTTCGACACTTCGATGTCGGCGTGGTCGTATGAGGAGGATTCCACGCCCAGCCAGCGCCGGAATCGAAGGGAAACACCCGCCGCCTGTGAGCAATCGAGCGGCGTCGTTGTGAGGTACATCGTGGAGCTCATGTCGTCCACGTAGTCGCCGTTCAGGTTGTAGCCATAGACGTTGGTTCCCGTGTATCCACTCGTCGGATCGAGATTGTGCGTTCCGCCGCCCGTCGGCTGGCCAAACGCCCATGATCCCGTCGTGGCCCATCCGGGGTCCTGATTGAAATCGAATACCAGGATCGGCTCGGGGCCGCCGACGTCAATATCGACCGTCGCGAGGTCGGACGCGCCCGTATTGTCGCTCACGTCATACGTGAACGTGTCGAGACCATTGAATCCGGTGGATGGGGCGTATCGAACCGTATCGCCGAATCCGCTGAGAATGTAGGGGACTGTGTCGATGACAGCGTTCGTCGCCACATCACGGAGCTGCCCGTTGGTCGGCAGCGACTCAATCGTGTACGCCAGAGGTCCCGCGCCCTCTGTCATTCCCTGGAGCGTCACGCTCAGGGGCGTGTTCGCAGGTGTTGCGACACTCACGTCCGTCGCCGCCGGCGGACAGATGTCGCCGAGCGGCAGGATTCGAAGCGCCCAGCCGACGAGGTTCCCCGTGCCGCCGCCGGCCGCGTCCTCGACACTCAGCGTCCAGGCGCCGAACGGCGATTGTCGATCGAAGTCGGCGAGTGCGCCGGGACCGTCTGGCGCCGCGCCTTCGTCGTCATACGTCAGCTGCAGGTCGCTGGCGCCACCGCCCGTGCGATTGTGCAGCGTGACCTGCGTTCCCGTCGGCGACTGGAGCCTGACGATGAGATCGCCAATGTACGTGTGTGACACGTCGAGCGCCACATCGAGATCGCCGATGCAGAAGTGCTGATCGACATTCAGAACGCTGGTCGTCGTGTTGTAGTCAGTGATCGGCAGCGGCGTATCCGTGGCGTTGAACACGTATCGCCCGACCTCAAGGGAGATGTCGCGCGTCGAGTCGCCAACATGATCCGTCGTATTGACGAAACTGATTGTGTCCGTGAACAGACCGATCGGCAGGCTGTCGGCGGCCGAGGTAATCGTCGCCGTCACCTCCAGCGTCTGACCGGCCGCGAGCGAACCCGTCAGCGGGCCTTCGAGCGAGACCCACGTGGCGGCCGGATCGTGCGTGACCTGGTATTCGATCATCGCTTCGCTGACATTTCGAAGCGTGTAGGTCGAACTGATCGGCGCGAAGGGTCCACCCTCGGGCCCTTCCGCCCGGAACACACCGGACGGGCTGACGCGCAAGGCCGCCTCGGCGTCCGGAATCAGCAGGCTCGGATCGCCAAGCAGGTTGTACATTTCGAAGTAGCGGCGCGTCGTAGCGTCGCCGCCCATCTGGGCCGCGTAGCGGACGCGCGTCTGGTTGAACGCCGGGCCGAGTTCGCGGATGTAGTCGTCGTAGAACACGCTGAACAACGTCTTCTGAAGCACGTCGTCTTCCGTCCAGTAGCTGTTGACGGAAGAACCCCAGATCGCGGCGGCGCCCTTGTTGGGCGCCAGAATCCATGTTTCGCAGTAGCACTCCGTCAGCGTGTAGGTGCCCGTCACGCAGGCAAAGCTGCAGACGAACGGGTACATGTTTGCGTTGACAAGACCATTCACATCCGTCTGCGTGAACGGCGGGCCGTCGGCCCAGGAGGTCTCGCTGCCGTGGCCGCTGTAGATACCGAACACGCGCCCGGAATTGAACGCGTCTCTGACCTGCTGCGTTGTCGCGTTATTCGTATGGCTGTACAGCTTCAGGTATTCGAAGTTGTTCGGTTCCATGTAGTTCGCGATGCAGTAGTCATGCGTTCCCTCGCTCACGCTGTAGTTGTCCTCCGACGCCATGAACACGGCTCTGGAGAGGTAGGAGGGATCGGCCAGCGGACCGTTCTCAAAATAGAGCGTCTTGTCGATGACGGCCGTGAGCTGGGCGCCTGTTCGAACCGGGAAACGACCGATGGCGATGTCCGGGAACCAGTCCCCGGCGCCGTCCATGCACGTGTAGGGCAGGTCAGTCGCCGGCGTTCCGTCGCCGCCGCCCGTCCAGTTTGGAATCGTGTTCGTATCGCCGACGAGCAGAATGTAATCGGGCGCGTTCAGCGGATCCGCCCACTGCGAACTGATGTACGTCAGAATCTGTGCCGTCGTGACGCCCGCGGGCGCCGTCCACGTCGTGACCTTGAATCCCTGGTCGGTCTTTGCCTGTGCAAACGCGCCGATGTCGTTCGCGAATTCGTCGGCGACGATGATCAGGTAATTCCCCGTTTGCGCCTTGTCGACGGGCGCGAGCGAGGGGTTCAGGACGATCGACGACAGGCCCGGCGTCAGACCGCGTTGCGCGGGTTGTACGGGGGCGGCGCCAAACTCGACGACCACATCCATCTGCGGCGTGAGTTCGAGCTTCTGGTTCGCCGGGTTGTATCGAACCGGATGGGCCTCGACGAGCATCAGTCGTCGACCGCGAACCATACCGAGCTCGGAAATATCCACCGCGTTCGCGGGGATGGCCGCGTTGATCGCGTAGGCCGCCGGATCGACGGTGTATCCGGCCTGCTCCGCGGCGCCGGGAATCTTCGGGATCGGCGCTCGAACCGGCGCCAGGCGAATCGGCTCGCCGACGGCCGCCGGATCGAGGCTGATCGTGTCCGTTGTGTCGGCGATGCGCGCTGTGACATTCGCGCCGACAGGCGCGACAAACACGCTGCGAAAAACGGGAATGGCCGGGGCGCCGATATCGCCCGCGATGGCGGCGCCGGGCCAGTCAACCTCAACGAAGGCGCCGTCCGGAGTCTTGAAGGTGTGAACCCGCAGACCTTCGACGCGAACCCGGAACTCGAGTCGGTCCGTTTCGTCCGCGACGAGTCGCAGATCAGGCGCAACGGCTGCGTTGGACTCCTTCGCCCGCAGGCCGTCAGGCGTTACCGCATACCAGGCGTCTGCGGCGGCCGAAAGCGCCGCGGCAAACAGGGCGGCGGCCGTCGCTGCGATGCACACGAGTCTCTTGGGTGCACGCGAAATCATGGTGGTACTCCTTTATCATGAGGCTTGAAATGAATGGATGAATTTGGACTGAATGTTGAGTGGACGCCGAATTGAGGCGCCGATGACGTGCGGATGGGAATCAGGAAGGCGGCTTGAGTGTGATTGCGAAGCGGGGCCAGGTCACGATTGCACGCGGGCGCTGCCGCGAATTCGGCGTCGTGACGCCGTGACGAACGGCCATGCGACGATTCGAGTTTTGCAACTCGCCCGCGCACGATGACTGGGCTCCCACACCTTCCCCGGTGAAGGCCGGGGCGAGGACCTTCCCAAAAAACAAGACCTAACCATCTTTTTATGGGGTTTGGTCGCCGATCGCAAGCCCGGCGGCCCGCGATTCATCAGATTTCGGGCGATGATCCCGATTGGGGCGGGTGAGACCGAAAAAAAACGCGGCCCGATCGAAGTCGATCGGGCCGCGTCATCTATGGGAATCGCCGCCGAAGTCGGCGGTCGGTTGCAGTGGATCGGGCTTACATGCCCATGCCGCCCGGGATGCCCGGACCGCCGCCGTGGCCCTTCTTCTCTTCCTTGATCTCGCTGACGGCGCAGTCCGTCGTCAGGAGGAGGGAAGCGACGGAGGCCGCGTTCTGCAGGGCGACGCGCTCGACCTTGGCCGGCACGATGACACCCATCTGGATCATGTCGCCGTACTCATTGGTCAGTGCGTTGAAGCCGAGGTTGGCCTGCTTCGACTCGAAGACCTTCTGGGCGACGACGCTGCCGTCGAGGCCGGCGTTTTCGCTGATGACCTTGATCGGGGCCCAGAGGGCGCGGCGAACGATGTCGACGCCCGTCTTCTGATCACCCCTGGCCTTCTTCTCTTCCTTGTCGAGAACCTGGGCCAGAGCGCGGAGCGGGGCGACGCCGCCGCCCGGCAGGATGCCCTCTTCGACGGCCGCGCGACAGGCGTGCAGCGCGTCTTCGACGCGGGCCTTCTTCTCCTTCATTTCGACTTCCGTCGCCGCGCCGACCTTGATCATGGCGACGCCGCCGGCCAGCTTGGCCAGGCGCTCGTCGAGCTTCTCACGATCGTAGTCGCTCGTCGTGCGATCGATCTCGGCGCGGATCTGGTCGATGCGGGCCTTGATGTCCGAACCGGCGCCGGCGCCCTGAATGATCGTCGTGTTGTCCTTGTCGATCACGACGCGCTTCGCCTGGCCGAGGTCCTTGATGTCGAGACCTTCCAGCGTGACACCCGTCTCTTCGAAGACCGGCGTGCCGCCCGTCATGATCGCGATGTCCTGCAGCATGGCCTTGCGGCGATCGCCGAAGCCCGGCGCCTTGACGGCGCAGCACTGGAGTGTGCCGCGGAGCTTGTTGACGACGAGCGTCGCGAGGGCTTCGCCTTCGATGTCCTCTGCGATGATGACCAGGGCGCGGCCGCTCTTGGCGACCTTCTCGAGCAGCGGGACGATGTCCTTGACGCTCGAGATCTTCTTCTCGTGAATCAGGATGTAGGGCTTTTCGAGACGGGCTTCCATCTCGGCCGGATCCGTGACGAAGTGCGGCGACAGGTAACCCTTGTCGAACTGCATACCCTCGACGGTCTCAACAATCGTCTCGATCGTCTGGCCTTCCTCGACGGTGATGACGCCGTCCTTGCCGACCTTGTCCATCGCCTCGGCGATCTTCCTGCCGATCTCGGCGTCGTGGTTCGCGGCGCAGGTGCCGACCTGGGCGATCTGCTTCGACTCCTTCACCGGCTTGCTCATGCGGGCGTACTCTTCGACGATCGACTTCACGGCGAGGTCGATGCCGCGCTTGAGCTCCATCGCGTTGGCGCCGGCCGCGACGTTCTTGAGGCCCTCATTGAAGATGGACTCGACATAGACTGTGGCCGTTGTCGTGCCGTCGCCCGCGTCGTTCGACGTCTTCGTGGCGACTTCCTTCACCATCTTCGCGCCCATGTCCGCGTACGGATCGTCGAGCTCGATTTCCTTCGCCACGCTGACGCCGTCCTTCGTGACCGTCGGCGAACCGAACGACTTCTCGATGACGACATTGCGGCCGCAGGGGCCCATCGTGACCTTGACCGCCCGGGCGAGCTGGTTGACGCCGCTGCGAATCGCTTCGCGGGCTTCCATATCAAACGTGATCTTCTTCGCTGCCATAACGCTTTCTTACTCCGTGTTTCGGTTACTTTTCGTAGTCGTCGTTGATGCCGTCGTAGGGATCTTCCCGCCAGGTCTTGCCGGCTTCCTTCACCTGCAGTTCCGCCGTTTCAATCACGTCGGAATCGACATAGAGGACGTCGTCCACCAGGTCCGTCGCAATGATGTCGGACGTGCGGATGTCGATGCGAAAGCCGCTGTCCTCCACCCGCGTGTAGGCGAGCGGCTGGATGTGCAACGCGTCTTCGTTGCCGGCGAACGTCAACATCAGTCGGGCTTCCTGGCCAAACTTGATCGATTCGTCCAGGGCCGTGACAAACAGGCTGGGCTTCATTCGTTCCCTTTGACAGCTGTGGCTCGTCAGCTTGGCTGTGAGCCGGTTCGTGGAGCGTGGCGTGTCGGATCGCGAACGTCGCGGATGACGACACGGCCTCGCCCGAATCCTCTCCGACGCACGGAGAGGCGCCTTCGCCCGCCTTAGTCGAGAATCGCGAGGATGTCGCTTTCGTCCATGATGAGGAACTCGTCGCCGTCGATCTTCACTTCCGTGCCGGCGTAGCTTGTGAAGAGCACTTCATTGCCCTTCGTGACCTGCATCTTGGCGCGCTCGCCCGTGTTGAGCAGCTTGCCGTCGCCCACGGCGATGACTTCGCCGCGCTTCGGCTTTTCCTTGGCGCTGTCCGGCAGCACGATGCCGCCCGCCGTCATGGCGTCCGCCTCGATTCGCTTCACAACCACCTTGTCGCCGATCGGGCGAATCTTGATGCGTGTCTTCGTCGCAGCCATGTGTCGAACTCCTTGAAGTTTCTCGTGTCATCCAATGCGCCGAAACCGACGCTTTCCTGTTTATCTCACCGGCGCCTCACGCGGGGCCGGAAATCACTCCGATGCGTTAATTCATGTTCGGCGGCGTCGGCAGGTCGATGTCGTACACGCGACGCGCCATGCGGGAGATCATGCGAATGATCCGTTCGCGATGTCGCGCGCCTTCGACGACGCTGAAGACGTCCAGCTTGATCGCGTCCGACAGCAGCCGCGGGGCCGGGTCGTCGCAGACATACAAACATGGCGTTGTCAGACCGATCCGGCGGATCCGTCGAACCGCCTCCAGCCCCCCCGAGGGCGGCAGCAGGTCGTCCACGATCACCAGGTCGACCGGATTGCTCGTGGCGACGCCGATCGCCTCCATGTCGGAATGCGTCCAGTGGACGCCGATCGGCCAGCGCGACAGCCAGCTCGACAAATCGGCCGGCCAGCCGCTCTCGTCGGCGTGGGCGATCAGCAGACTCAGCTTGGGCGAACCAAACGTCACGGAACGCAATGCCTCCAGGGCGCCTCGGTCCGCCTCTCAGGCGCACCGAGCCCGTCGTCCCTCAATGCAACGTCCGTGCCAGACGCTGAATCGGCAGCTCGTCGTATGGCGTCATGGTTGTAAATAAAGCTGAAATAACAAGTTACGATGAACTTTCTCAGTCGCAGTTGGCGAATGCCCGGCGATCTGACGCTGCCAGATTGGTCGCCGACGCCCGCTGACGGAGCGACTGGACTGTCAGATTGGCATTCTCGGCGACGGCCGCAACAGGAGGCCTATCATCCGCAATTGACGTCGAACCCGGGGCATTGGCGATCGGGGCGAGCGGCTCGTGGTTCACGGAAGGAGCGAATCGGCATGAAGGCGTCGGATCTGTTTGTGAAATGCCTGGAGGCGGAGGGCGTCGAGTTCATCTTCGGTGTGCCCGGCGAGGAAAACGCCGACCTGATGATCTCCCTCGACAACTCGCCGATCCGGTTCATCCTCTGCCGGCACGAGCAGGCGGCGGCGTTCATGGCCGACGTCTACGGTCGGCTGACGGGCAGGGCGGGCGTCTGCCTCTCCACGCTCGGTCCCGGCGCAACGAATCTCGTGACCGGCGTCGCCAATGGGAACATGGACCGATCACCGATGGTGGTGATCACGGGGCAGGGCGGCACGCAGCGCCTCCACAAGGAATCTCATCAGGCGATGGACATCGTGGACATGTTCAAGCCGCTGACCAAGTGGGCCGACATGGTCCAGCACCCCGACAATATCCCCGAAATGATCCGCAAGGCGTTCAAACTCGCCGAGTGTGAGAAGCCCGGCGCCTGCCTGGTGGAACTGCCCGAGGACATCGCCGAGATGGAGGCCGAGGGAGTTCCCATCCCGCCCGTGCCGACGCGTCGGCCCGGGCCCGATCCGAAGGCGCTGGTGGACGCCGTTGGGCTGATCCACGCCGCGAAAAATCCGATCATCCTGGCGGGCAACGGCTGCGTACGTAAGCGAAGCAGCGAGCAACTCTGCCGATTCGTCACGCGCACGGGGGTTGGCGTTGTCAATACGTTCATGGGCAAGGGGGCGATCCCGCGCAGCAGCGAGCATTGTCTCTTCACGATCGGACTGCAGTCGCGTGATCACGTGTCGTGCATCATGGACGAGGCGGATCTCGTCATTGCGATCGGCTACGACCTCGTCGAATACGATCCGATGCGATGGAATCAGGGCAATTCGAAGAAGATTCTGCACATCGACTTCCTGCCGGCCGAGGTGGACGATCAGTATCGCGCGGATGTCGAGCTCATTGGCGACATCGCGAACTGCCTGCATGGATTGATCGAGGCGCTCGGCGATCTGGAGGAGCCGCTGTTCGATATTTCGCGCCACGCGAAGCGGCGCGCCGAGATGATCGCCGATTTTGACAGTCACAACGACGACGAGACGACGGGGACAATCCGGCCGCAGAAGGCGCTGGCCGACTGTCGCGCCGTGCTGGGCCCCGGCGATCTGCTCCTGTCTGATGTCGGCGCCCACAAGATGTGGGTTGCTCGGCACTTTCACTGCGACGAGCCGAACACCTGCCTGATCCCGAATGGTTTCTGTTCGATGGGCTTCGCGCTGCCGGGGGCGATCTCCGCGAAACTGATCCATCCGGACAAGCGCGTGATCGCCGTCTGCGGCGACGCCGGTTTCCTGATGAACATTCAGGATTTCGAAACGGCCGTGCGATACAACGTCCCGATCGTCTGCCTCGTGTGGGAGGACTTCGCTTACGGACTGATCGAGTGGAAACAGGAGACGCACTTCGGCCGGCACGTCGACCTGAGTTTCCGTAATCCTGACTTCGTGAAACTGGCCGAGGCGTTCGGTGGTTACGGCGCCTATGTGGACAAGTCCGCCGATCTGCAGGGGGCGCTGGAAAAAGCGTTCGCCAGCGGCAAACCGTCCATCGTTGCGATGCCCGTCGATTACGCGGAGAATCTCAGGCTGACGAAGCGGCTGGGAGAGTTGACGTGTTCGCTGTAGGGTCACATTCAGTTGGCTCTGCGGGCGAGTCCGGGCACGATTGGACGACCATTGAAAGCAAACGATCGAGATTATTCCAAGCCGACGCGCGTCAGGGCGCATCGGATCAGGATACTGTGGGTGACGGCTTTTTCGTGCGCCTACGCCTTGTTTCTGACATTGGTGGTGTCAAGAGCGGACGGTATTCCGATCGAGGGCGCCGTACTAATGCACCTCGTATTTGCATTCAGCATTTTCTATGTGTCGCGTCCCCTGCGGACAGCGGGTGATGTGATTCTCATCGCTGTTTACGCCGCCTTTGTTGCGATGCTCCTTCGTTTCTCACTGATCTACTTCGCATTCAAGTCGCCAGCTTCTATCGCATGGGCGGCCGAGTTTCTGGGCGGAGGGCTCTTTTGGCAGGGTCTTGGGAATCTCGTGTTTCTGCTCTGCATGGCGAAAATCGACAACGACTTCATCTTCAGGCCGGATCTTCGACGCTGCCTGAACTGTGACTACAATCTGACTGGAACTGGCAGCGGACGATGATCCGAATGTGGGGCTGCAATTCCAAAGCGCCAGCGGGAGTTCTTGTCGCGTCGTCAACGCGGGCGCGGCGCAAATCGCCGGAACAAACACAATGCTTGAATCCAGATGTCCATTCTACCTCGCCAACAAACCCGTGAGCGCCAACTCTGACCTTGAGGTCACGAACAAGGCGACTGAGCCTGTATGAGTTCATCCCAAGGCCAGGCATCGCGAGCCGAACGATCCGTCTGGGCAAAGCAGGCGTATCTCGCCGTATGGTCGCTGGCGTGGGCGCTGCTCATGTCGAAGATCGAGGCGGGTCGAGGCATTCAGTCGCACACTCAGGGCCTCATGTGGTTGTTGTTCTACGTCGTCGGCGTGGGATTCTGTTCGCGTCCACTCAGGACGGTTGGCGAGACACTTGTCCTTTCTGCGGGTGCGGCCCTTGTTTTTCAGTCGGCGCGAACGTTGCTTCAGGTGTATTTTGGCCTGGCGCAGTTAACGTCGATCAGGCTCGGCCTGCGTCTGGTCGTTTCCTTCTTTGAAGGCTGGTTGGTTCTGTCGATGCTGCTCCTTGTGGGGCGCGGGATCGTCCGTCGCCTGTCGATCGTCCCTTATCTGGGAAAGTGCGTTCACTGCGACTACGATCTGAAGGGCAACGCGTCGGGTACATGCCCCGAGTGCGGTGAGGCCATTCACGAGGATCAGCGACGGTATCTTCGTCGCCAGGAACGCGAATCACTCCAGTCCGAAAGCGGTCACTGATGCTGAAACCCAATTATCCCTTCTACCTCGCCAACAAACCCGTCAGCGCCAACACGGACCTCGAGGTCACCAACAAGGCCACGGGCGAAGTCGCCACGCGTGTCGCCATGGCGGACGCCGATGTGATCGATGAGGCGATCGCGCTCGCTGAGAAGGCCTGCGCGCCGATGCGCAGGTTCCCGTCCTACAAGCGGGCGGAAGTGCTGCACCACGTCGCGAAACGCATGAAGGAGCGGCACGAGGAACTCTCGAAGGCCCTCTGCATCGAGGCCGGTAAGCCGATCAAGGACGCCCGGGGCGAAGTCACGCGCGGCATCGACACGTTCACGATCGCGGCGGAAGAGGCCGTGCGAAATTACGGCGAATGGGCGCCGCTGGATATCTCCGCCCGGGCCGAGGGCTACGAGTCCATCTGGAAGCGCGTGCCCATTGGCGTCTGTTCCTTCATCTCACCGTTCAACTTCCCGATCAACCTGGCGGCCCACAAAGTCGCGCCGGCCATCGCGGCGGGCTGCCCGTTCATCCTCAAGCCTGCGTCGCGCACGCCGATCGGCGCCCTCATCATCGGCGAGATTCTCGCCGAGACGGATCTGCCGGCGGGGGCGTTCAGCATCCTGCCGTGCCATCGCGAAGGCGCCGACCTGTTCACGACCGACGAGCGACTGAAGCTGCTTTCGTTCACTGGCTCGCCCGATGTCGGCTGGGCCCTCAAGGCGAAGGCCGGCAAGAAGCCGGTCGTTCTTGAGCTCGGCGGCAACGCCGCCTGCGTTGTCGACAAGGACGCGGATCTCGACTTTGCCACGCAGCGCATCATGATCGGCGCCTTCTACCAGTCGGGACAATCCTGCATCGGTGTCCAGCGGATCCTTATCCACGAGACCATCTACGACGCGATGAAAGCGAAGCTCGTCGCCGCCACGAAGGAACTGAAGACCGGCGACCCGATGGACGAGGACACGTTCGTCGGTCCCATGATCGACGTGAAGGAGGCCGAGCGGATCGAGAAGTGGGTGGCCGAGGCGACGAGTCGCGGCGCAAAGATCCTCTGCGGCGGCAAACGCGATGGCGCCTTTTATGACGCGACGCTGATCGAACAGGCGCCGAAGGACGCCGCGATCACCTGTCAGGAGGCGTTCGGCCCTGTGGCGACGGTTGAGCCGTTCAGCAACTTCCGGCAGGCGTGCGACATCGTGAACGACAGCGTCTTCGGTCTCCAGGCGGGCGTCTTCACGAACAGCATGCAGAACGCCTTCTACGCCTTCAACGAACTGGAAGTCGGCGGCGTCGTGATCAATGACGTCCCTTCGTTCCGCGTGGACTCGATGCCCTACGGCGGCGTCAAGGACAGCGGTCTGGGCCGCGAGGGGATTCGCTACGCCATCGAGGACATGACTGAGAAACGCCTGCTCGTCCTCAACAAGATGGGCCAGAACCCCACGTAGGGCGGGTTCCACCCGCCTCATAATGCTGTGCGCTGACGCGGCCGGGTGGCCCATCGCTTCAGCGGTGGTGGGCGCGATGATGGCATTGCGCGTCACCTCTGAATCCGATGATCGACTTGGAATCCGTAAGGGATCTGGTAATTCGTATCGTCGTGACCGCCACCCCTGAAGGGGCGGGCCACCCGCAGAACCCGCCCTACAGAGGGTCAGCGAGAACCTTACGCCGACGCCACATTCCCGTATGATCGGCGCCGACTCGAATTGCATGGATGGCGCGATCAGGGGAACCAAAGCGGCATGAAGAAGAAGCTCTGCTTTATATTCGGAACACGACCCGAGGCGATCAAGCTGGCGCCGGCGATCCTGCTGGCGCGCGACGACGATCGGTTCGACGTCCGCGTCGTTGTCACGGGGCAGCATCGCGAGATGCTGGATCAGATGCTGTCGTTCTTCGGCATCCGGCCCGACCACGATCTGAACGTCATGCAGCCGAATCAGTCGCTCGCCTCGCTGACGGCGCGCGTGATCACGGGCGTCGACGCGCTGCTGCAATCCGACAAGCCCGACTGGGTGCTCGTGCAGGGCGACACGACGACTGTCTGGGCGGCCGCGATCTCCGCCTTCTTCAACCAGGTTCCCGTGGCGCACGTCGAGGCGGGCCTGCGAACGAACAACAAGTACCAGCCCTTTCCGGAGGAGATCAATCGCCGACTCGCCGGCCAGGTCGCGGACATTCACTTCCCGCCGACAAAATGGGCGCAGGAGAATCTGCTGCGCGAGGCGATTCCGGCCGATCGCATCCACGTCACGGGCAACACGGTCATCGACGCGCTGCACTGGACGATTCGCAGGAACCACGAAACACCGCCCGCCGAGACGAAGGAGATCGTCGCGTGGATGGACGCAAATGTCGGCGATCTCCGAATGGTCCTCATCACGGGGCATCGCCGCGAGAGCTTCGGTGAGGGCTTCCAGAACATTTGCGAGAGCATCGCCGAGCTGGCGGACGCCTATCCAGATGTCCATTGGGTCTATCCCGTCCATCTCAATCCGAACGTGCAGAAGCCGGTCCACGAGCGACTGGACAGCCATGCGAATGTGCATCTGCTCAGACCTCAGCCTTATCCGGCGTTCGTCGCCATGATGGAACGCTGCACGCTGGCCCTGACGGATTCCGGAGGCGTGCAGGAGGAGGCGCCGAGCCTGGGCAAGCCCGTCCTCGTCATGCGCTCGACAACGGAACGCCCCGAGGGCGTCGACGCCGGTGTCGTGAAACTCGTTGGGACACAGCGGCAGTCGATCGTCGACAATTGTCGCGCCCTGCTCGACGCCAACGTGGGCGATGGACCACGCGTCAGCCCTTACGGCGATGGCCACGCGTCGGAACGCATCCTCGATATTCTCGCGAAGTCCTAGCGATCGCGGCTGACGCATCGGTTCAGCTCACGCAAGGGTGGCCCATTGCTTCAGCAACGGGGTCGCGACGATGCGAATACGTGATGACCGTTCGAGTGTTGAGTCGAATCCTGTTGCGGTTCTTTCGCCATTCGACAGGTGTTCACATTCTTCCGGCGATTCGTCGCCGTCGTATCGTCGCGCCCGCCACCACTGA
>Ga0116152_10001089_pt1 | contig 22262 bp, 16 predicted proteins | sample AD_UKC119_MetaG_FD_89894 | JGI IMG/M metagenome (GOLD analysis project Ga0116152, IMG submission 89894) | Active sludge microbial communities of municipal wastewater-treating anaerobic digesters from Hong Kong - AD_UKC119_MetaG | ecosystem: Engineered > Bioreactor > Anaerobic > Digestate...
GCAAGGACTGCGGCGGATCCCCGCGTCGACCCCAGCGCCGCCGCGACGAGGACGACGACGAAGGTCTGCATCGTCAGCGGCAGTGGCCCGGGAATCTGGACGTGGGCCGACAGCGCCAACAGGACGCTCGCTCCCGCGACCAGCAGAATGTCGCGAATCGGCGTCTGGACGCCCGACAAGCCGATTGAAACTCGATCCATGATCGTTGCGGATGCTCTCACGTCGCATGACTCCTGTGCGTAGGCTGTTCGGAGGGCGGATTCTAAACAGGGCCGCCGCCGGGCGTCCAGTCTTGGCGACCTAGGGCAAAGATTGCGCGTGGCTGACGCCCTCCGACGCCACGGAGCGCCGTGCGGGCGACGTCCTGGCAAGGATCGCCTGAATAATCGGCCATTGCGGCTCGAAAACCACCAATTCGGCGCCACCACAGACGAAGTTCGGCGACGTCGTGAATCCGATTCGCTTTTGCAGACCGGTCTCAATCCGGCTGAAATCCGGATACCACTCCGGAAAAATCACCACGTATCGCGGAGATCGATGGGCCAGGTATTCCGCCAGCCGCCCCCCTTGCAGGAAATGTTCTGTGATCGCCGGCTCAATCAACCCGACCGTGTCCAGCACACGCCGATGCGACAGAAACCCGACGGCGCCGATGTCGTTCGCGGCGATCACATCATTCTCATTCGAATGCTCGCGCAGCCAGTGCGCCGTCTCCACCTGAACATCGTTGATGTTCTTCACGGAGAATACGGCCACGGCGCCCATCAGCGTCGACGCGCCCGCGGCCCACGCGACGGCTCGCCGCGCCTGCGATGCGAGTGATCGCCGCCGCCAGTCCCAGCGCGAACCCGCGACCAGCGATCGCGTCAGCGGCCAGGCGCCGAAAACGATCAGTACGAACAAAGGCGTCAGATGTGCAAAGTAGCGCTGCCCCTGGTACCACAACGTCCCCGCCGGTTCGACAAGTGATCGCGCCAGCGGATAGCCGAACAGCATCAGTGTGGCCAGTCGCCATCCGGCCCCCGACGCGCTCTCGACGCGCCAGAGGCGCTTCATGGCCGCCTCAAGACCAAACGCAAGCGGCGCGCAGACGGTAAACACGCCGACGCCCATCAGCAGCATGTTCACGATCGGCAGGACCACCAGCGCGAGCGGCAGATACTCCCACGCGCCATGCCGAACGATCGCCGGAACGCCCTCCAGCCATTGCGGGCGAAGCGCAAAATGAGCGACCGCCTTCGCGGCGAATGTCGTCGGTACAAAGTGGCCGTCGAGTCGATAGTGGTAGCCCACGTACAGCGCCGTCATCGCGATCCAGATCGCCAGCAGCATCGCGAGTTCACCAGGCGTCGCCCTCGCCTCGTCCTCGCTCCGATTGGCTCGCCGAACCAGCCATTCGACGCACAACAGCGGACAGCCGACGAGAAACTCCGGCCGAAACCAGATACACGTCGCGAGGATCGTCGCGCCCAGCAGCCGCATCCCGCGACCGCCCGCGCCATACGCGAAAATCCCCGCCAGGCAAAGAAAGCTGTAAACCGCCGCCTCCATCCCGCTGAAGGCCTGGATGACCGTCGGACACGCAACGGCCACGACAACGCCGGCCCAGCGCGCCACATCAATGTCTCGCGTCCATCGAGCGATGGCGGCAAAGACGAGCAGCGCCGTCCCGAGACTGGCCAGCGTCGTCACCAGAAAGCTCGCCAGCATCCAGTTCGGAACGATCGCGCGTGAAAGCGCCACGATCGCCGCAAATCCCGGCGCCGTGCAGCCGGAACTGGGCGTTCCGGCGTTGAACGCCATCTCCCCCGTGTCGAAGAGATTCCTGGCGAACTGCAGGTGAATAAAAGCGTCGTCGAGCGGAAAACCGTCGCGCCCCGCCACCATCCAGACGGCCAGCCAGTAGGCGAGCGAACCGACGGAGAAAACGGCGATGACTGCCGCGATCGCCCTGAAGACTCGCGGCCCCCTGTTCGCTTCCAACTGACTCAGCGCTGGACTCCGATTGACACAGACGTGTGTCTGATTCAGAAAGTGAAATCAGGGCGAACGCCGATATCCGAGATCGACGAAGGCCTAACCCTCCTGCTTGAGCAGCAGCCGAACGAGATCGTAGGACGCCTTGTCCGGCGTCGTGAATCCCTTGATTCCCATCTGCTTACAGATGTTCTCGTCGCTTCCGGCCTGATTCAGCAGGTAGTCCTTCATTGCGGACACTTCAGCCGGCTTTGCCGCCGGGCCCGCCACGACGAGCATTTCCGGGACGGGCAGCGTCTCGCCCAGGATTCTGAAATCATCCTTCGACGGCCCCGTCACGATGTTGCCGCCCGTGGCCGACAGGGCGTCCCAGGCGAGTTCGTCGATGACGCCGCCGCTGATCGGAATGACATCGCCCCGAAGAATCGGGACGGCGACCTTGTTCGGCGCCTCGCTTCCGGCATAGAGGCGACCTTCGTACGCAATCGGCGGCGGGAGCAGTTCCGTGGCCAGCTCCTTCGGCGGCAGGCCCGCCTTCGTGAGGGCCGCCCGAACACCCAGGTCCGTCAGCAGCGTGTTGCGCGAACCGTAGGCGAATCGCTTGCCCTTCAGATCAGCGATCTTCTCCACACTCGATCCCGAGCGCGCCACGATGAACGCCTTGTGCGACGATTTACCGGCGCTGTTGATCGCCGTCGCCAGGAGCGTCAGTTTCGACGGGTCCGCGACCTGGCAGTACTCCTTCGCCGAGAGAATGGCAAACGCCACGTTACCGAGATCCAGCTGCGCCCCGATCGCCTCACCGTCCGGCTGCGGCGTGAAGACGACGCGACTCTGGAACAGGTCCTCCAGCCGCGGCTGCAACGCGCGATACTCCAGCGGCGGTCCGAACAACGCCGCCTTCGTGGTTCCGATCTGAACGATGTTGTCAGACGACTGCGATCCCCCGCACCCCGCCGCGAACAGACAGACGAAACACAACGCATACCGCCGCAGACTGTAGAATGCCGCACACATGAATCAATCCTTTCAGCACGAGCCGATCCCACGTCTCTCGAGAGAGCGCCGCGAGTATAACCAAGGGGAATCGGCGCGTCATACGGGATCCCCGCGATCCGCCGAAGCGCCTCCGCCGAGACGCCCGGACGCCCTATCTCGCGCAATTCCCGCCGATTCAGCCCACCTTTGACACCCCGCGTATCATGAACCCCTGCCGCGCCATACGATGACTGTGTAGTGGTTCGGCCGCCAATGCAGCCCATTGGACGCCGGCCTCGCGGGAGCGCATTGCATGGGATTCGAAGCGGCCATCGTGCTGACTTCTCTGTCGCTGGTCCTCGCTCTCATGATCTTCACGCGGATCGCGCCCGCCACGATCATGATGGGTGGACTCACGCTCATCATGGTCACCCCCGTCCCCTCGGACGACGGCTGGCGGATCGGCGTTCTCAGCGCCGAGAAGGCGCTCGCCGGATTCTCCAACACGGGCTTGTTCACCGTCGGTATCCTCTTCGTTGTCGTCTGCGGACTCAGGACGACGGGCGCCGTGGACTGGATCGCCAGCGCCATCCTGGGCAAACCCACCACGCTTCGCCGCGGTCTGCTCCGACTGATCACGCCCGTCGCCGCCCTCAGCGCCTTTCTGAACAACACGCCCGTCGTCGCGATGCTGATTCCGGCTGTTACCGACTGGTCGCGACGGGCCCGACTGCCCGCCTCCAAGTTCATGATTCCCCTCAGCTACGCCGCCATTCTCGGCGGTGTCTGCTCCCTCATCGGCACCAGCACCAACCTCGTCGTCAGCGGTCTCGTCTCCGCCCAGACGAACCTGCCGCCGATCCAGATCTTCGACATCACGTGGATCGGCCTTCCGTGCGCCGCCGTCGGCGGGCTGTTCCTCCTGTTCGTTGGCCCGCCGCTGCTGCCCAGCCGTGGCTCCTTCGAGCAGACACTCTCCGACCCGCGCGAGTACACGGCCGAGATGATCGTCCCGCCGCAGAGCCCGGTCGTCGGACGGACCGTCGAGGAGGCGGGCCTGCGCAATCTGCCGGGCTGCTACCTGGTCGAGATTGAGCGCGACAACGACGTGCTTCCCGCTGTCGGACCGGAGCAGACGCTCCGCGCCGACGATCGCCTCATCTTCGCCGGCGTTGTGGACTCGATCCGGGAACTGCAGAGCCTTCGCGGTCTTGCGCCCGCGACCAACCAGGTCTTCAAACTGGACTCACCTCGCCATCGACGACGCCTGTTTGAAGCCGTCGTGTCGGAGAGCTGCCCACTGGTCGGCAGGACCATCAAGGAAGGCCGTTTCCGTACCCGATACGAGGCCGCCGTTCTGGCCGTCGCCCGAAACGGTGAACGCGTCCGCGGCCGCGTCGGCGACATCCGGCTCCGCCCCGGCGACACACTCCTGCTGGAAGCGGGCGACGCATTCGAACGCCATCAGCGTGACAGTCGCGACTTTCTGCTGATCCGCACGCTCGAGGACTCCACGCCCCGCCGACACGATCGCGCGCCGGTCGCCCTGCTGATCCTGATTGCGATGGTGGTCGTTTCCGCCACGGGCTGGCTGAGCATGCTGCACGCGGCGCTCCTGGCCGCGGGCGCGCTGCTGCTTACAAGGTGCTGCACGACCGGCGACGCCCAGCGAAGCGTCGACTGGTCGGTCCTGATCGTCATCGGCGCGGGCCTCGGCCTTGGCGCCGCCATGGATCAATCCGGCGCCGCGAAGTGGATCGCCGAGGGCATCCTCGCCGTCGCCGGGCAACATCCATGGCTCGCGCTGGCCGCCATCTACCTCGCCACGAGCATGCTCACGGAGGTCATCACCAACAACGCCGCCGTCGCCCTCGTCTTCCCGATCGCCCTGGCGACGGCCGGCCAGCTTCACGTGAATTTCGAGCCGTTCATCTACGCGCTGATGATCGCCGGCAGCGCCAGCTTCGCGACGCCCATCGGCTACCAGACGAATCTCATGGTCTACGGCCCCGGCGGCTACACCTTCGCCGACTTCCTGAGAGTGGGCCTGCCCATGAACATCCTGATCGCCATCACAACGATCGCGCTGGCGCCGTTGATTTGGCCGTTCTAGCAATGACGCGATAAGTACTGATATGACCGAGTTATGATGCGTCGCACTGTGTGGCCCGAGTCTTCGACATCAGGATATCGACGATCGACATCGCGCCCGCCCGAATACACGCGAATCGACGTGACAATACAAATTCGCCGAACACTCAATCCCCGCGAAATAGATCACACGCAACTTCGATGCTCTGATGTCGAGTGGATTAATTCGTAGCATCCGCACTGCCGTGGCAAAACCGGGGAACTCCAGCTCGCTAATGCCATTCCGTAAGATGCCGGCGGCAGCCCGTCCGCCCCGATCCTGGCCATTTGAATTCACAATTAAATTGTCGACTTCGCTATTCGCGATTGGTAAGCTCGGCCCCACTTGGGACCAGAGGTAATCCGTTTAGTCAGTTCACTGAGTTTACAAGGGGAGAGATATGAAGCACTCGAGTTTCCGACCCAATTTCCCGACGCAATACAACCAACCCTCAACGCAGGCGAACGGCCGACTTGTGTCGTTTGCTGTTGGAATCACGCTAGCCATTGTGATACCGCATTCTGGCAACACGCTTGCGAATGACTGCAATCACAATGGAATCCCAGACGCGATGGATATTGACCCGAACGACCCTGACGGTAATGGAATAACGAGTCCAGACTGCAACAGCAACGGAGTGCCTGACGAATGCGAGTTCACACTCCCAGTTTCCCAACTGAAGCTCGCCGCCCCAGACACTGAAGCGGGCGACTACTTTGGCTGGTCAGTCTGCATCGACACTAACACCGCCATTGTCGGCGGAACGCTTGAAAATCAAGGGATCGTTGACACGGGCGCTGCTCATGTTTTTGTAAAATCCGAAAGGGGTTGGGAGCATCAGGCCAAACTCTCCGCCGACGACGCCAGTGAGGCTGATGCGTTTGGTTGGTCGGTCTCGATAAGCGGCAACACTGCGATCATCGGGGCTGCCCTTGCCGATGATGGCGGCAACGACGCTGGTTCGGCATACGTCTTCGTGAGGTCCGGATCCATCTGGACGCAACAGGCCAAACTCGCAGCCAACGATGGCTCTGCGGAGGATCGATTCGGGACGTCAGTCAGTATCAATGGCGATACTGCGGTAGTAGGTTCCCGATTCGGCAGCAGTGCGTCTGGGCCCAATACCGGATGCGCATACATCTTTCATCGATCGGGTGGAATCTGGACTCAACAGGCAAAATTGACGGCCGATGACGCCGCGGATTCAGACGAATTTGGTATTTCCGCATCAATCAGCGGCGACACTGTCGCCATCGGGTCACGGTACGGGGACAGCGATTCGGCAGCCGACGCCGGAGCCGTATATGTCTTCGAGCGATCAGGGACCGCATGGGCGCTTCAGGCGAAGCTGACCGCCGAAGACGCTGCCGGATCAGATGAGTTCGGATTCTCCGTCGCCGTCAGCGACGACAAGACTATCGTCGGAGCGCCATTCGACGACGATTCCGGTCTTGATTCAGGATCAGCGTACATATTTCTTCGAAACGGCGGCGCGTGGACTCAACAGGCGAAACTAGCCACCAATGACGCGGAGCCGAATGACCAGTTTGGGTATTCTGTCTCGGTCGACGGCGATATTGCAATTATCGGGGCATATTTAGATGATGATGATGGCGACGCATCCGGAGCCGCCTACATTTTTACCCACGACGATACGGCATGGCCTCAAGCCGCCAAGCTGGTCGCCAATGACGCGGCGCCTGGCGATTACTTTGGCACGTGCGTTTCTGTCAGCGGTGACAGCGCCATTGTTGGCGCTTTGTTCGATGACGATGGCGGTATCGACTCCGGCTCCGCGTACCTGTTCAGCCCCGCCGGTGACTGCAACGTAAATGCAATTCCTGACACATGTGAGCCGGATCATGACAATGACGGTATCATCAACGACTGCGATAACTGCCCGACGCTACGAAACCCAAGTCAGACGGACCTGGACGCGGATGGTGTAGGAGATCTATGTGACAACTGCCCTGAAGTCGCCAACTTGGATCAACTGGATTCCAATAACGATTCCATTGGCGATGTATGCCCATGTCCCATGCGGGGCGACATGAACGATGACGGGATTGTTGATAGCAACGATATTCAACTATTCGTTGAGAAACTCCTAAGCTAGGCCCGCGAACATAGTGAACCCCGCGAGGGCCGACGAATGCCAACCCAGCGCCCCGAGCTCTCGACATCGAGCCTACGCTGATCGGATGCAACCGGTTCCAATCCTACAAACGAATTGACACGCAGCTCCGGAATCGCTGATCGCTACATCGCCGCTTCATATATCGACAGCAGCTGGGGCGCGCCCACTTCGCGCGGATTGAACTGCGCCGTCCACTGCGTCGCCGCCAGGTCCGCGAGCTTCGGCAGCGCCGACGCGTCAACCTTCAGATCACGCAGCCGTCGAGGCATGCCAACGGCGTCGAGCATGGCCTCCACACGATGCGCCAGATCGGCCGCGTCCTCGCACAGGTCGGCGTAGGGATTGGCGCAATCGGCCGCGTTGAAGCGGATTACGTGCGGTAGCATCAGCCCCACGGCCACGCCATGTGTCACGCCGTATGTCGCCGTCAGCGGGTTTGCGCAGGCGTGCGCCGCGCCCAGCATCGAATTCTCGATTGCAGCCCCCGCCAGATGCGCCCCCATCAGCATGTCCGCCCGCGCCGCGTCATCGTTCGGATTTTCGATGCTCCGGACAAAGCTCGCCGACAGCCTCGCCCACGCCTCGCGCGACAGGGCTCGCGACGCGTCGTTGCGCTTGTTGCACGCGCTGGTTTCGATCGCGTGGGTAACGGCGTCGATTCCCGTCGCGGCCATGACGGACTTCGGCGCCGTGCGTGTCAGATCCGGGTCGAGAATCGCACACACGCACAGAGCCTTCTTATCGCCGCAGGCCATCTTCTGATGCGTCGCCGGATCCGTGATCAGCGCAAAGGACTGCGCCTCGCTCCCCGTCCCCGCCGTTGTCGGAACAGCGATCATCGGCAGCATCGGTCTGGCCGCCTTGCCGACGCCCCAGTAGTCCCGCATCTCGCCGCCATTCGTCAGGATGAAATTGACGCCCTTGGCGCAGTCCATCGCGCTGCCGCCGCCGAGACCGACGATGAAGTCCGCGCCGGCGCCCCGCGCCACGCGGACACCCGCGGCGACATGTTCCGTCGTGGGGTTCTCTTCGACCTCCGCGAAGATCGTGACATCCGCCCCGGCCGCGCGAATCGCCGCTTCGGCCCGCGCCACGTGGCCCGCCGCCACGATCCCTCGATCCGTCACGATCAGCACGCGCGTCGCCCCCGCGCCCACGCTTTCATCGCCAAGATGGTCCAGCGTTCCGGCGCCGAAGCGCGCGCACACGTGCGAATGGCGAAGACAATCGGGCAATACAGTTGGCATATGCGACATCGAACGGATTCCCGGCGCGCCGTTTTCAAAACGTTGGACCCCGGATGATAGTCATCCCGCTGCGCGCCGTAAAAATGGAAAACGCGGATCCGAGCGGATCCGCGTTCTCATTCCCCCTGCAGGTGTGAGCCAGACGATGAGCGAAATCGTCGGGCAAGTGCTTTGCCTCAGCCCGGATCACGGCGTCCTGATCCCCCCGAATCCAGCGAGCGTTATCTCCCCCGAGAACACCCGCCGTTAGGCGCCGCAACCCATGCCGGACGCGAAAGACTCGCGCCACGAGGGTCGAAGTGATCAAATGTCTGAATGACCATGGAGCAACCCCGGCGCCACGCGACCGGCGGCGCCACAACTCAATCATAAATGAAGCTGCAAAAACAACTTACGACCCGACCACCGCCGATAACCCGCCTCAGCGCGCGTCCGTCTGTAACGCCTGTCGCCCCGGGTCATCAAACGGCGGTCCCTACCACCACACGTCGTCGACGGTCGACACGTTTCGCATCCACGAACCGTCCGAATCGCGTTTCTCACTCCGACAATCGAATGACCGAACTGACCGCGCGGCGCCCATGATTCGCGCGAAGCGCCTTGGAATCGCCTCGCGACTCGCCGACTGCATGAATCATCTCGACACATCCACGCCGGATTTGGCTTCTGGCCCCCTGTCGCCATTCCTGTAGACTGGGCCGTTCTCGCGCATCGTCGCGTACCGATAACGCCCGAATCCCCTCGACGCAGGAGTCTGAACCGGCCATGGCCGCCGAATACACGCCAAGCAACATCGAACCCAGGTGGCAGGCCTACTGGGAAGAGAACCAGACGTTCCGCACGCCGAATCCGGGCGAGCCCGGCTTCGACGCCACGCGCCCCAAATTCTACGCCCTGGACATGTTCCCCTATCCCAGCGGCGCCGGTCTCCACGTCGGCCATCCCGAGGGGTACACGGCGACGGACATCATCTCCCGCTACAAGCGGATGAAGGGCTGCAATGTCCTCCATCCGATGGGCTGGGACGCCTTCGGTCTGCCCGCGGAGCAGTACGCCATCCAGACGGGCGTCCATCCCGCCGTGACGACGCGGACCGCCATCGACAACTTCCGCCGACAGCTCAAGGCCTTCGGCTTCTGCTACGACTGGTCACGCGAATTCGGAACGATCGATCCCGACTATTACAAGTGGACGCAGTGGATCTTCGTCCAGATCTACAACAGCTGGTTCGACACGAAAACGCACATGGCGCGTCCGATCCATGAGCTCATCGCAGAGCTCGAATCGGGGCGGCGCGAGCCCGTCGTCAATCCGAACGCCGCCGAGTACGCCAACGACGAGAACATCACGCAGGGGCTCAACTGGAAGTCGCTGGACGCGAAGACGCGGCGCAAAGTGATCGACTCCTATCGACTCGCCTACCTCGCGGAACAGACGGTCAACTGGTGCCCGAAGCTCGGCACGGCCCTGGCCAACGAGGAAGTCATCGACGGAAAGAGCGAGCGCGGCGGCTATCCCGTCTTTCGCAAGCCGCTCCGCCAGTGGATGTTCCGCATCACGGCCTACGCCGAACGCCTGCTCTCGGGTCTCGCCAGTGTCGAATGGCCCGAGATGACGCGCACGCTTCAGACCAACTGGATCGGCCGCAGCGAGGGCGCCGAGATCGACTTTCCCCTGCTCGATGCGAGTGGCGGGAAGTCGGGCGACTTCCTCCGCGTCTTCACGACGCGCCCCGATACCGTGTTTGGCGCCACGTACATGGTTGTCGCGCCGGAACACGACCTCGTCGAGAGCGCGCTGGCGAACCCGACGCCGGAGACAAACAGCGCCAGGCTTCGCGATTACGTTGATTGGGCGCGCAATCGCTCCGACGTCGATCGCCAGGAGTCCAAGGAGAAGACCGGCGTCTTTACGGGCGCCTACGCCTTCAACCCGCTCACGGAAAAGCCGATCCCCGTCTGGACGGCCGACTACGTGCTCATGGGATACGGCACAGGCGCCATCATGGCCGTCCCGGCGCAGGATCAGCGCGACTGGGATTTCGCAAAGACGTTCGACCTGCCGATCGTGCGGACGGTCCAGCCGACGGAGGGCTTCGACGGCGAAGCGTTCGTTGGCGAAGGCCCCGCCATCAACTCGGGCTTCCTCGATGGGCTGAACATCGCCGACGCCAAGCGCTGCATCATCGACTGGCTCGAAGAGAACAACGTGGGACGCAGCCGTATCAACTTCAAGCTGCGCGACTGGCTCTTCAGCCGACAGCGTTACTGGGGCGAGCCCTTCCCGATCGTCTTCGACGAGGAAGGCAATCACCACGCCGTCAGCGAAGACGCCCTACCCGTCGAGCTGCCGCCGCTGGCGGACTACCAGCCTGTCGAGAGCGATGAGCCCACGCCGCTGCTCGGCAAGGCGACGGACTGGCTGAACACGACAGCGGGCGAGGCGAACATCCCGGGCCTTCCGGCGGACGCGAAGGTGCGCCGCGAAACCAATACGATGCCCGGCTGGGCCGGCTCGTGCTGGTATTACCTGCGCTACTGCGATCCGAAGAATGGCGACAAGCTGATCGGCGACGCGGCCGACACCTACTGGATGGGGGACAACGGTGTCGACCTCTACATCGGCGGCGCCGAACACGCCGTGCTCCACCTGCTCTACGCCCGCTTCTGGCACATGATCCTCCACGATCTCGGCCACGTGCGCACAAAGGAGCCCTTCGGCAAGCTCTTCCACCAGGGCCTGATCACGAGCTTCGCCTTCAAGGACTCAGAGAACAGAACCGTCCCCGTGGATGAAGTCGAAGAGCGCAACGAGAAGCACTATCTCAAGGAAACTGGCGAACAGGTCGAGCAGATCGTCGCCAAGATGAGCAAGACACTGAAGAACGTCGTCAACCCCGACGACATCATTCGCGAGTTTGGCGCCGACACGTTCCGCCTCTACGAGATGTACATGGGACCGCTCGAGGCGTCGAAGCCCTGGAACACGAAGGACACTGTCGGTCTGTTCCGCTTCCTCCGCGATATCTGGCGACTGTGCATCGATATCGACACGAACGAGCCGCGTGTGGCTGAAGCCGCCGACGCCGAGGTCGAGAAGCACCTGCACAAGACGATCGCCAAAGTCGGGAACGACATCGAACGACTCGCCTTCAACACGGCGATCGCCGCGATGTTCGAGTTCAAGAACACGGCCCAGGCGGCGCAGAAGCGCCAATCGAACGGGAACGCGCTGACACGCGACCAGATCGATCGCCTGACGCGCATCCTCGCGCCCTTCGCGCCACACATGGCCGAGGAACTCTGGCACAAGCTGGACGCCGGCCACGGCAGCGTTGCGCTGGCCGACTGGCCGACCTACGACGAGGCGATGCTCATCGAGGCGGAGATCGAAATCCCCGTGCAGATCAACGGCAAGCTGATCGATCGCATCAAAGTCCCGAAGGACGCCGACGAAGGCGTCATCAAGAGCGCCGCGATGGAGCGCGACAAGGTCACGGCCCGCATCGGCGACGGAAACATCGTCAAGACGATCTACGTCCCCGGCCGCATGCTGAATCTGATCGTGAAGTAACCAGGCGATCAGCGCGACGACTGTGAGGACGCGGAAGGCGCACATCGTCAGACCCGTCGGAGGACGGCGCGCCGGAAGCTGGATCGCGGTTCGCCCCAGGCGCGCGTAACGTCGCGTCGCGACACGCAACAGGTTTGCGACTTGCTGCTGTACGGCACGCCAACGGCGTATGAGACGTCGGCGGAAGGCACGCCAACGGCGTGTAACAAGTCAGCCCAGGGTCAGCGAAGTCCGCAACGCGGACGAGCGCAACCCTGGGTTTCGGCCCCCCGGCGCATTGAGCCCTGAAGGGGCGTCACAACGGCAGGCCACGGAGCCAACCATGCCCGTCGAACTCGAAGCCAAGATTCCCGTCACACATCACGACGCTGTCCGCGCCGCATTGAAACAGGCGAACGCCGACTACATCGGCCGCGTCCTCGAAACCAACCACCTCCTCGATCGCGCCGACTGCTCGCTGCGCGACGCCGGCTGCGGTCTGCGTGTCCGCAAGGTTCAGGCGCTCGATGGACACGCCGGCGGCGCCACGATGACCTTCAAGGGACCGAAGCAGGCGGGCGCCTTCAAGAAGCGTGAAGAACACGAAACGACGCTCGACGATCCGGACGCGGCCCTCGCCATCCTTCGCGGGCTAGGCCACACGCGAGAACTCATCTTCGAGAAGCGCCGAGAAACCTGGCGGCTGGGCGACTGCGTCATCGAACTCGACGAAGTCCCGCTGCTGGGACACTTCGTGGAGGTCGAGGGACCTTCAACAGAGGCAATTCAGACAGTGCTGGAAGCGCTTCAGCTCGACGCGGGCGAAAGTGTCAGCGAGTCCTACGTCGGCATGCTCGCCGCGCGGGCGCCGGGTGAGACGAACCCGCAGTTCCGCTTCTAATCCGGCGAATCGTCTGCGTTCGAATCTCTGGACACTGCCGGGCTGGCGTGCGTGATCGAAGTCAGATTCGGCAACGGCGGCAGGTTGTTCTTCTTCCGGACCGCCTGTTGATCCTGGAGTGACTTCTGGAACGACGTCGTCGGGATCGCCACAACAGTACCGTCGGCGCGACCGACATAGGTCGACATCTGAAACGGACTGACCGCCTGCCCCGGTATCGGCATGGGGGAGAAGATCACGAGCCAGACATCGGGCGACAGGCGGGCCGGATCGACACCCGGACACGTGAAGATGAAATCCCCCGCGCGATGGGCGAACGCCCCCTGCGGAAGGGAGGCGACAAACGCCTGGATCTTCTTCGCCTTCACCTCGTCAGCGAACCCCATCAGATCCGATAGTTTGAGTTGATTCCATCGGATTTGATCAGGCGTTGTCAGCGTTTCGCTTGAGACAAACTCCGGCTCAGCGACCTGGCCGTCCTGAACGAGTTCCAGCGGGTGCTTCGGGAGCGCGCCATTCATCAGCGCGTGGTTAAGACTGGCGACGACCAGTGTTTGTGTCTCCGATTGGGCGTAAGTCGCGACACCAAATGGCGCCGGTCCCGCCGGGGCGATCATCGCGGGGCCTATGCCCGACATCACTGTATAAACGAGATACGCATAGAGACCGCCTACTGTCATGAGCGACAACAAGGGCCCGGACAGCACGGCAAGCGTCGCCTTCCCACCACTTGTGCGATGGGTCTGCCTGACCATCATGATCGCGCTGACGAGCCACCAGATCCAGCCACAGTACCAGCCAAGGCAGGGTACCATCGACGACACACAGGCGCCGGAGCTGTAGCACAACGCCCGATAGGTTCGATGAATCGGCGCGACCTCACTGTTCGTCAATCGCAACACCAGCTGCGTCGCGAGCCCCCACAGGAGGATCACAACGAGGCTGATCAGTACCGCGATCACCACCGCGATGAGAGATCCGATCGTGATAGCGAAAACAGCCGGCGCGACACTGGTGGCGCCTGAAGCCGGCGTTGCGGACCGAATTGCAATCGTAAAGAAAATGGCCTGCACGACGACGAACGGGACGATAACGCCCAGGGATGTCAGGAAGAGCGACCAGGCCGCAAAGTTCCAGTACTCGCGCCCCTCATCCGCCGGAATCGCCCGCCGCATGACAGTCGTCGGCTGGACGAGCGCCATGCGGATCGTCCGGAAGAACGAGCGCCACCAGCCGTTCTCGCGTCGTTTCAACCAGGGAATCTCACCAACTTCCGTCTGAGTTTCGTCAATCCCCTCAGCCGGCCGCAACACCATCGATTCCATGTCGACCGCGTTGTTGCACTTCACGCATGTAAAAGCGCTGGGGATGAGATGTCCCTTCGCGTCCATGCCGTAATAAGGCTGATCGCAGTGCGGGCAGCAATAGGCGACGACGCCGGGTACAAATTCGAATTCTCGAATCTCAAAGGAATCACCGCACTCGGGACACTGCCTCGAGCGAAGATTCCAGAGTCGATACCCGCATCGTTTGCACTGCACGTTGATGGCCCTTTGCGAATGGACGCGACCACGCGTCGCCGTACGTTACAACGCGAGGATCATTCGAACTTCCTTCCGATGATCTTACTCGATCGCGACATCGAAAGCGAAAAGTGAATCATGAAACGAAATCAGCCGGGCCCGGCGAACTACTGTTCGCCAGACGCCGGCTGTCATATCGACGACGATCGGCGAATCGCCAATCGCGGCGCAATGCAATGTGAGGCTTGCCTTAGCGCTTCTTCGAAACCTTCTTCTTCGTGGTCTTCTTCTTTGTCGTCTTCTTCGCGCCGGCCGTGCCGAGGATGGCGTCCTTGCACGCCTTGGCCACGCGGAACTTCACGACCTTCTTCGCGGCGATCTTGATCGTTTCGCCCGTCGCCGGGTTGCGACCCATGCGGGCCTTGCGATGCTGCAACACGAGCTTGCCGAGACCCGGAAGCGTGAAACCGTTCTTCGCTTCCTTGTACGCCGTCGCGCACAGCGAATCCATGAAGTCGACAACCTGCGCACGCGTCATGTCGTTCTTCTCGGCCAGGTGCCGAATCAACGCGGTCTTACTCATTGCTTTTGCTGCCATGGCGCCTCCTAGATGCAAACATGTTCGATGACGGTACTCGTCTTGACCGTCTTTACCAGTACAATTCGAGCCAACAATAGCGTGCCGAAACGGCTTCCGCAACATTCATCCTTCGAGAAAACCGCCTGAAATCAGGCCGAAATGGACGCTGAATCATGAACGCACTGACGCGTCTCGACATCCCCGATCGACCTGTCCGGCGCGGAAAAGTCCGCGACATCATCGACCTCGGCGACAGGCTTCTGCTCGTCGCGACCGATCGCATCAGCGCCTTCGACTGCGTCATGCCGACCCCGATTCCGTCGAAGGGCCGGGTCCTCACACAGCTCTCGGCGTTCTGGTTTCACAAGCTCGCCGACGTCGTCCCTAACCACCTGCTCGAACTCGTGACGGATCGCGTCCCGGCCGGTCTGGAGGCCTACGCCGAGACACTGGCCGGCCGGTCGATGATCTGCCGAAAAGCCGACGTCGTGCCCATCGAATGCGTTGTCCGGGGCTATCTCGCGGGCAGCGGCTGGAAGGAATATTGCGATTCCGGCAGCGTCTGCGGCGTTCCGCTGCCCGCCGGTCTGCGCCAGTGTGACGCCCTGCCGTCGCCCATTTTCACACCCGCCACCAAGGCCGAATCCGGCCACGATGAGAATATTCCCTTCGAAAAAGCGTGTGAAATCGCGGGACATGACACGATGGCGACACTTCGTGACGCGGCGATCGCCCTCTATCTGCGAGCCGCGGAATTCGCCCGGAATCGGGGCGTGATCCTCGCCGACACGAAGTTCGAATTCGGACACACGCCCGACGGACTCATCCTGATCGACGAAGCCCTGACGCCGGATTCGAGCCGCTATTGGCCCGCCGACAGATACGAACCCGGCCGCGACCAGGAGAGTTTCGACAAGCAATTCGTCCGCAACTACCTCCAGGGCCTCTGCGACGCCGGACAGTGGGACAAGACCGATCCGGCCCCGGCGCTTCCGGAAGACGTCGTCCGGGCCACGAAGGATCGCTACGTCGAGGCCTATCGCCTGCTGACGGGGCGGGACCTGTAAACCCGATCTCCTGACGCGTCCGCGACGCCGCCCGGCGAAGTTCACCCGGGTCGGGCGAACCTCCGTCGCTGGCGGACCGTACTGGGCGACATATGAAACCTGACCACGGCGCGAGTTTCACGTTTCGACTGATCGGCGCATTCGCCATCATCTACGTCGTCTGGGGCTCGACTTACCTCGCGATTCGATACGCCCTTGAGACCCTGCCGCCCTTCCTCATGGCGGGCGCCCGCTACCTCACGGCCGGTCTCGTCCTGTTTGGCGTCATGCGCTGGCGCACAGATGAACGCCTCGAATGGCGACATATCCGCAGCGTGTTCATCATCGGCACGCTCATGCTCCTCGGCGGCAACGGTCTCGTCTGCTGGGCCGAGCAATGGGTGCCCTCGGGCGTCGCCGCCCTGCTCATCGCCACGGTCCCGCTCTGGATGGTCACGCTCGACTGGCTGCTCTGCAAAGGACCGCGGCCGGGCGGCATGACGATCCTCGGCCTGGCGCTCGGCCTCTGCGGCATCTATATCCTCGTCGGCGCGGAGCGCTTTCAGAGTGAACGCATTGATGGCTGGGGCGCCATTGCGCTGCTCAGCGCCTGCGTCTTCTGGACATTCGGATCGCTCTATTCCCGACGGGCCCCATTGCCGAAATCAACCATCCTGGCGACATCGCTCGAGATGATCTTTGGCGGTCTGTCGGCCACGATCGTCGGTTCGCTTCGCGCCGAATGGTCGATGATTCATCTGGACGCCGTCACGCTCAAGTCCGCGCTGTCGCTCGCCTACCTCGTCATCTTCGGCTCCATCATCGCCCTGCCGGCTTACAAGTGGCTCCTGACTGTCTGCCCGCCCGGCCGCGCCGCAACCTACGCCTACGTCAATCCGGTCATCGCCGTCGCGCTCGGCGCCCTCTTCGCCGGAGAAACGCTCTCGCACCGCGTACAGCTTGCCTGCGGCGTGATCGTGGTCTCCGTCGTCATCATCACGCGCGCGTCCATGCGCTCGAAGCCGACGCCAAACGACACCTCGGTTCCCCAGTCAACGACAGACGCGACAAGTGACGTCGCCCCCTCGAAGTCGTAGCCGATCGCGATCGGCGTCCATTTCCGTCGACGGACGCGCTGACAGCGACGCTGTGACGCCGATACACTCTGCCGCAAGGGAAACGGATCCGCGCAATGGAGCAGACGCCCAACAATACGAAAACGCTGAAGCGCCTGCTTGGCATGCCCTCCATGATCGCCGTCGGCGCGGGTGTCGCGATCGGATCGGGAATCCTTCGCGTTCCGGGCGTGATTGCCGAGAATCTCCATACGCCGACGTTGATCCTGCTGGCCTGGCTTGCGGCGGGCACGATCACAATGCTGCAGAGCCTCGCGAGCGCCGAGCTGGCGACGCGCTATCCCCAGGCGGGTGGGGAGTATCAGTATCTCAAGTACGCCTATGGTGATTTCGCGGCGTTCGTCTTCGGTTGGTGCTGCACGATTTTCATCAGTGGCGCCGGCATCGCGGCCATCGCGGCGGCGCTGGGCGACTTCGCGGCGTCGCTGTTCGGACTAGCGCATTGGAATCACACGCTGGGCGGACTGTCGATCGCCATCGTCGTCTGCGTCAACTGCCTCGGCCTGCGCCAGGGCGCGATCGCGCAGAACGCCCTGACAGGCGTCAAGGTCCTGGCGCTTGTCGGCATCGCGGCGGGCGCCGTCTGGATGTGCGGCCGCGCGACGCCGGCGCCGATTCCGGCCGGCGAGATCCCGGCGCCGAGCCTTGCGGCATTCGGCGCGGCGATGCTCCAGGCGTTCTGGTGCTTCACGGGGGCGACGGATTCCGTCCGGCTCGCCGAGGAAGTTCACGACGCCCGGCGCGATCTGCCACGCGCACTGATCGGGACGACGCTGCTCGTGACGCTGATCTATGTCGCCTTCAACTACGCCCTGCTGTGCGCCGCCACGCCGGCGCAGATGGCCGGCCGACAGGACGCCCACACGCTCGCATTCGCCGCCTCGACGCTCCCCGTTCGTGAGGTGATTCTCGTCGTGAGCATCGTCATCTGCATCGGCTGCATGTCGGCGGCGCTGCTCGCCAACTCACGTGTCCTCTTCGCGATGGCGCGCGATCGACTCGCGTTTGCGATGTTCGCCCGGATGTCCGGGCGGCAGGCGCCGGTCGCTTCGCTGACGCTCCTCGGCGGCATCTCCGTTTTGTTCACACTGAGTCGATCGTTCGAACAGATTCTGCAGGTGTATTTCCTCGGCGCGGCGATCCTGTTCGGACTCGTGTATCTGAGCGTCCTGATTTTCAGGTGGCGCGAACGCGCGACCGACGACGCGGCGCGTGATGACATCTATCGACTGCCGGCCGCCACAATCATCGTCGCCGTGCTGCTCGTGTTCGAGGCGGCGATTGGCTATCTCTGCATCCGCTCATCACCCGAAGACAGTCAGATGACGATCGGGGTCTTTGCCATCATCGCCATCGCCTATCTGTTCGTCCGACGATACCGCCGATCGACTGGCTAAAGCCGATGCGGCGGCATCACGCGTTCTTGTGGCTGCCGTCGCACCACGGCGAATTGCCCGTGCGATAGCACATACAGACCGCCTTCTTGCCGTCCGCCTCGACGTTGCACACGATGGGGCCGATCTCCTCGTCGCACTGCTTGTGTGATCCGTCGCAATACGGGAGATTGGCGCTCAGGCCGCACTGGCAGTACGCCTTCTTTCCCGCCGTCTCTTCCAGCACGTGCGGCGCCGTTCCGAATTTTCGCTCCATATGGAATCCCTCTTCTTCAGCTGTCGTGGTTCACGTAAATGCAAAATCCCGTCGCGACACGTACGACGCGTCGCAACGGGAATAATACTTGAGCCGGGCGTCGATTGAATCGACGCATCACGAATTTTCGCGTCAGGCTTTCTTGCAGCAGGGCTTCGTGCAGTTCGGCGGGCACTTCTTGTCCATGCAGCACGGCGCCTTGCCGTCCTTCGCGCAGGCGCCGGTGCACGCCTTCTTGTCCTTGCAGCACGCCTTCTTGCAGTCAGCCGGGCACGCCTTCTTATCCTTGCAGCAGGCCTTCTTGCAGTCGGCCGGGCACGCCGCCTTGTCCTTGCAGCACGGCTTCTTGCAGTCCGGCGAACAGGCCTTGCCCGTCGTCTTGCACGTACCGCAGCACTTGCCCGTCGTCTGGCTGCAGCCGAGACCGGCCGTCAGCCCCATCGCCAGAACCAACCCGAAACACACTCGCATCAACGCCTTCATCGAATACTCCTTGTGCATAACTGCCCCGATGCCGACCGCGCCAAATCGCTTCGCCATCGAGCCTGAGGTCGCGCCGCGCGAATGTCGCGACGCCTGTTACTCCCTGAAATACCTTCCCACCTGAGCCAAACCGCTACTGGGCGGGCGATTCTGTTGTATCGGCGGCCATTGCCGCATGATCGTCGAGATAATTGACAAACGGCGGCTCGCGCGTCACGGAATCGGATCGCTCAGCGTCATGATCGTAGTGATCGATGATACTGGGCGAAAGCCGGCCGTCGCTCTCCATGAGCGTTCCCGGCGGCGTGACGACGGCGCTGACCGGCCAGAGGGCGCCGTTCAGCAGCAGCCGCGCCGGTCCATACGCGATATGCATGTAGTCCACCCAGTTCATGGCGAACTCAGCGTCAGGCGCATCCTCGTCCTCGACGTCGTAGTCGCGATTGCCCTTGTCCTCGAAGGGATCCTCGAACCACAGCGGCCAGTGCGACACGGCGCCATTTTCGTACACGACGCTGTGCGCCGGCCAGTTCGTCCGCCAGCGGTTGGACCTGAACTCGCTCTTGCCGCAGTAGCCCTGGGCGCTGGCCGTCGTCATTTCTTCCTCGACGATCACGCTCGAATCGACCCACGGATTGTTCACGTGCGAACAGCCCACGCCGCCAAGCAGCGCGAGAACACAGATCGCACGACTAAGAGATTTCAACTGGATTTTCGACCGCATAATTCGGAGCTTCCTCGGTAATCACCAGGTTGTGCGGATGCGATTCCTGCATACCCGCGCCACTGATACGCACAAAGCGCGCGTCGCGCCGCAGAGTCTCGATATCATGAGCCCCGCAGTATCCCATGCCGGCCCGCAGACCGCCAACCAATTGGTATGTCAATTCTGGTAAGCGGCCCCGATAGGGCACGCGTCCTTCGACGCCTTCCGGCACCAGCTTACCCCGTTCCGTCTCGCCCTTCTGGCCGTAACGATCGGCGCTGCCTTCGTGCATCGCCCCGATCGAGCCCATGCCGCGGTATTCCTTGAAGCGGCGGCCCTTCCAGAAGACCAGTTGCCCGGGCGATTCATCGAGCCCGGCAAAGAGCGAGCCGATCATGACGGCGTTCGCCCCGGCGGCCATTGCCTTCGTGATATCGCCGGAATAGCGGATGCCGCCATCGGCGATCACGGGAATCCCCGCCTGTTCGGCGATCGGGACCACGTTGAAGATCGCCGTGATCTGCGGGATGCCGACGCCGGAGACGACGCGCGTCGTGCAGATCGAACCCGGACCGATGCCGACCTTCAGGGCGTCGGCGCCGGCGTCGATCAGGTCGCGGGCCGCGTCCGCCGTGGCGATATTGCCGGCGATCACTTCGATACCGAAGCGACTCTTGATCTCACGAACAGTGTTGATGACGTTTTCGCTGTGACCATGGGCCGAATCGACGCCGATCACGTCCACGCCGTTCCTGATCAGGGCCTCGACGCGTTCGAACTCGAAGACGCCGACGGCGGCGCCGACACGGAGCCGACCGCGATCGTCGCGACAGGAGTTCGGGAACTGCCGGTTCTTGTCGATGTCACGCATCGTGATGAGACCAGCCAGTCGGCCGTCGCCATCGACGAGCAGGAGCTTCTCGACCTTGCTGCGCTGGAGGATCCTGCCGGCCTCGTCCAGTGACGTCCCGGCGGGCGCCGTAACGAGGTTGGTCTTCGTCATGACCTGGGACACGGGCGTTCGGGCGGCGGGCGTCACGGCGCCGTCGCTCTGATCGAGGAACTTCAGGTCGCGACGCGTGAGGATACCGACGAGGCGATTCCCGCCTTCCACGATGGGGACGCCCGAGATGTTCTGGATCCGCATCAGGTCAGCGGCCCGCTCGACTGTGTCGTTCGGCTGCAGCGTCAGCGGATCAACGATCACGCCGTTGGCGCTGCGCTTGACCTTGTCCACCTCGCGGCACTGGGCCTCGATGGAGAGATTCTTGTGGATGATCCCGATGCCGCCCTCCTGAGCCAGGGCGATGGCGAGGCTCGACTCCGTGACCGTGTCCATCGGGGCCGAGATGACTGGAATATTGAGGGTGATTGAGGGCGTCAGCCGGGTACGGACATCCGCGTCCCGCGGGACAACATCGCTCCGGGCGGGCACGAGGAGAACGTCGTCGAAGGTGATCCCGTCGCCGATGATCTTGTGCTGCATGCGCAGGCCTCTCTGACGGGTGGCCCGCTGAGCCCGCGTTCCGCGGACAGTGGGGAACGGGCGCCGGGCGACGAATCCCGAAAGGACACGATATCGCGCAATTTGGGCCTCGGCAACTCGCCCCGCCCCCACCCGACGCGGGAAACGACGACAGCGACGCGATTTCTGCGCTCCGGACCCTTCGCCAGACGCCCCCCGTACTGCCGAGGCGCCCTTGCCAGACCGAGCCGCGCTCCGCATTCCGAACCGCGCGCCAGATTCGCGAATTCGGGGTAGAATCAGGCAGGACCGTGGTTCGGCGCCGGATCGCGGGCGGTAGCGCTCGTAGCTCAGTTGGATAGAGCAGCGGACTTCTAAAACTCGGGACGGCGGCATCATGCACGCACAACGCCGGCAACACGCCGGACAGGCGGCGGCACGAGGTACGCAACCGGCCGGACGAATGCCGGACAGGCAAAACCTGAGGCAAAACGCGCGCAACACGTGGCGCGACTGAACCAAGCCACCAAAGTCATCAAAGGCGGTGTCGGCACTCCCGGCGCCGCCTGTTTTATGGTCTAGGCATGGAACGAGGATTTGCCAATGCGAGCGAAAAAGGTATTGGAAACCAAAGCCCGGCGGAACCTCATCGCGGAGATTCGGAAAATCCTAGACATCCTCACTGATGCGGAGATTCAAAACCTGCACACGGATCTTTGCGGCCCGAAACGTAGCGTCGCCCGGCGCCAA
>Ga0116152_10001094_pt1 | contig 22209 bp, 14 predicted proteins | sample AD_UKC119_MetaG_FD_89894 | JGI IMG/M metagenome (GOLD analysis project Ga0116152, IMG submission 89894) | Active sludge microbial communities of municipal wastewater-treating anaerobic digesters from Hong Kong - AD_UKC119_MetaG | ecosystem: Engineered > Bioreactor > Anaerobic > Digestate...
CGGGTGACATCAAGGTTGAATTTAACTTTGAGTACAGAGGCACTATTTATAAAGTGATCAAATATGGAGTATTCCTGGATATGGGAAATGTGTGGCTGTTTAATCCATACGAAAATATGGAAAATGCCCACTTTGAATGGAATCGATTTTATAAGGAGATCGCAATGAATGTGGGTTTTGGTTTGCGTTTTGATTTCTCATTCTTCATTTTAAGATTGGATTACGGTCTTCCTTTGTACAATCCAAACAATACCTTTTCAGAGAGATGGATCAACAAAAACTGGGTTAAAGATAATCGATGGAATTGGGCTCAAGGTATTCAATTTAGTATAGGTCATGCTTTCTAAAAAACAATTCATCGAATCTTTCATCTCTCATGTCCCCCATTCTCCAACCAATGGTCAAAATATCGCTATTCAAAAAATTACACATTTTCTTTACAAATTAAGTCCTGGTCAATTGTTTATCTTAAAAGGGTATGCAGGAACAGGTAAAACAACTTTGATAAGTGCTTTAGTGAACACTTTTTCAGAGTTTGATAAAAAAACAATTCTTCTGGCTCCCACAGGAAGAGCTGCAAAGGTTTTTTCGGTCTTTTCAGGTAAAAAAGCATTTACGATTCATAAATTTATATATAAAATCAAAAATAAAAATGGGATCGTTGAGATTGTTCGTAAAGAGAACAAGTGGAATCACACCCTTTTTATTGTGGATGAAGTTTCGATGATCTCCAATGTAACCCATGAAAACGAATTATTTGGGAATAATAATCTTCTGGATGATCTGATCAATTTTGTTTTTGAAGGGGAAAACAATAAACTTCTTTTTATTGGAGATGATGCACAGTTACCCCCTGTTCATTCTGATGAGAGTCCTGCTATGAATATCGATTTTCTGAGACATAGTTTTCATCTTGAAATCGATGAATATCAATTGACTGATGTAGTAAGACAAACGAGTGAATCTGGAATTCTTTATAATGCAACACTTTTAAGGAGTAAAATCAACCATTTAGACTTCTCATTACCTGTTTTTTCCAATCTATTATTTGAAGATTTTCAAAGGTTATCCTCTCAGGATCTGGAAGAAGAATTAAACATACTTTATACAAGCTATGATCCTGAAGATATTGTAATTATTACCCGGTCCAATAAAAGAGCCCTGATTTTTAACAATGAGATCCGGAATCGGATTTTTTATAGAGAAAATCAGATTGCAACTGGTGATTATATTATGTCAGTCAAAAATAATTATCATTGGATCGAAGAGGATTCTGAAGTGGGATTTTTAGCTAATGGAGATATGATGGAGATTCAGAATATCATAAAAACCAATTCTTTATATGGATTCAACTTTGCAGATGTACGTGTGAGATTGTGTGATTATCCTCAATTTCCGGATGTAGAACTCAAAGTGATTCTCAACAGTCTGGAGTCTCCCGCTGCATCGCTGTCTCAAACCGATCTCAAAACACTTTATCATGAAGTGTCTAAAGATTATGAAGATATCCCCAATAAACGGGTACGCTTTCTTAAAATTAAAAATAATCCTTACCTCAATGCAGCTCAGGTAAAGTTTTCTTATGCGTTAACTTGTCATAAAACACAAGGTGGACAATGGAAAATTGCTTTTATCGATTTCAATTACATCAAAGGTAAAGAAATGGATAAAGAGAGTTTGAGATGGTTGTATACTGCACTCACCAGAACTACAGAAAAGGTGTATCTTTTAAATTTTCCCGATGATTTTTTTGGATCTTTCTAATTATCAGAAAGATGAACCGGTATTTTCAACCAATGTAAATACTCATTTCCCAATTCTTTAACAGCATGTTCCCAGATTAAATCCGGTGGAGTATGAAGTATTAATTGCTCGTCTGCCCTGCTAACAACCCACATTTGATGATGAATCTCCTCTTCCAGTTGATTGGGCGCCCAGCCGGAATAGCCTATAAAAAACTTATATTTAACAGATGAGTCAAACCTTTTTTCCAAAATTGAGATCAACCGATCATTATACCCTAAATATACATTTTTAACAATTTCAGAACAATCTTCACAATATGGGTAGTTGTGTAAACCAAATGCATTGTTGTGCATTACAGGACCTCCAGCATATATATGTTCATCAATATCAATATCTTTGATGATCTGATTTATTTTAAATTTAATTTGTTGGTTGATGATCAATCCGACACAATTGTTTTCTGAACACTCTACTAAAAGGACAACTGTTCTATTAAAAAATGGATCATTATAAAACGGAACAGATATTAAAATCCTTCCTGCTGCCGGTTTCAATGGAGTTGCCTTTACATCTAAATACTCTTTAACACCGCTGAATTTCACTTTTTTTTTCTGCAAATATACAATATTTTGTGAATATGTTTACTTTTTCCATTTTTTCCATCATTTTTTTAAAAAAATACCCTTGAGTTCGTGTCTTATAGTATTACTGATACCACCTTTTTCATTTTTCGCACTTCACCTCCTGCCTGCCATCTCTCATACTTCATGATGTAACTACCTCCTAAAACCAATTCACCCGAACTATTCGTTCCATCCCATATAAATAAAGTATATTGACTCACCACCTCATTATTAGCAATAACCTTGATTAAATGCCCATTCAAATGAAATACTTGAATAGTTACTCTGGAATTATGATCCGGACAACGAACAATCAACTCTACAAAATCATTGTTTCCATCCTGATCAGGAGATATGATCGCCGGATTTACACTAAATTCTTGATCATCAAAATGGACTTTACGATAATTAGAATTTTGATATCCCGGCGTTCCAAAACCCACAGATGCAACGGCTGAAGTCCAGTTAGATATTTGCTGACTGGAAATGTTAATATCGATTTTTTCAAGGGAAACCCCATCCGTTGAAGAAAGAAAAGAAGAGTGATGTTCTTCTGTATAAGCCAATTGATCCAAAATATTCAAAGAATAATCTGTAAGGTAAACGACACCCGAAGTATTAGGAAAATTGGGCAATGAATCTGTTGTGATTAAAAGGGCATCGGATGGTGTATAATACTGCTGGTATGTCAAATCCCTGTTTTTACATATACAAACATACTGATTTGGAAAAAGATTAAAACCTGAAGATGAGATGAACACCAACTTTTCCGGATTTGATTCATTCCCGGATCCTATCCTCATTCTTCCAACATCGATCACTTTATCAGATCGGTTCAACAATTCAATATAGTCCGCATTAGTATTCTGATAAGAATCAGTTAAAATTTCAGTGATTACAATATCCCCTTTTACCGGTTCTTCAGGGATAGCTATTTTTACAGTTGTCCCGAATGGAGTATAGTTTCCATTACAATCATATATAAAATTTTGAATTGTTAAAGTATATATTTTCCTCACTTCGAGTGGGTCATAAAGTTCAATTTTTACAACTTGATTAGTAGGATCTAATATCTCATATTTAAAAATCCTGATCCCTTGATCTATATGAAAAAGGGATTCCTGGTTCATGCGACTAATTGGTTCAGAGAAATAAAGATGAATCGTAATAATATCATTTACAACTGCTTTGAGAATTACAGGAGGTTTATCATCCATTACTTCCTGATCAATAGAATTTTTATATGCTGGTGTTCCCCCGTCATTGGAAATAGATGAATCCCAGTTTTCTGAACCTAAACAGGGTTTATCCACATCTTTCATTTCAAGAGACCATCCCCCATCCTTTTTTAAGAGATTAGAATGCCAGTTTACGTGAAAAGGAACATAATCGATCACTTCATCTTTTCCATTGAGAAGAATTATCTCTTGGCCATCATTGGTGATACCCAAAGAACTAACGGGATAAACATGATGGGTCATTTTTAAATAATTTTCATAGCAAGATTGGGGAACAATTACGATATAACCATGATAAGGGATAGCAATATCAGGCAAATTTTTAACAGAACTGCCCATTTTCAATTTCCATCCCTTCATAAACAATGTATCCTCAAAATTCCTGTTGTATATTTCAATATATTCACATGGTGGCAATAAAATTTCCGGTGTTGGATCAGCCATTATCTCTGTAATCAAAACATCATTTCTTACCACTGTTCGGAATAAAATGGTGTCCGAATGGGGAAGCATACAATTCCCCACCATATCAGTAATATTTGAAACAATAATGGTTGATTGATGTAAATTGGGAAATGGAACATTATAAAAAAGTGCAATTATCTGTTTATCATTTCCCTGAAAAAAAACAGAATCTGGATAATACTGATTATCAATAATGTAATTATTTTTATCTAAAGCAGTTGATGAACTTACATTTTCTGAAAATTGAAGATATACTATGTTTCTTTCTTCATTTGTAGTTGTTTTTTTAACAAATGGGGCTATAGTATCATAAACGGGTATGCCAAAATAGATATTATCAAAAATGAATTTCTGGAGATTGGATGATGTATATTTTAAGTAAAACCCTAAAGATTTTGTTGCGATTGTATCTGGCATAAATCCTATAGCATCTAGTCTATAATCCCCCGTTTTAGATTCATCAATAAATATTTTCCAAATTCCAGGTTCATGATAAGTAACTTTAAAATTATAATCAAAAGAGTTGGCAATTTTACCATTAGTTCCTCTACATATGGAGGTTATCCCATTGTCGTTTTTGTAAAAAAGTTCAACGGCATCATTAGAAAGATTCTCCCCAAATTGGATGTAAAAATAGTTTTCATTTCCTAAAAAAGTGGTATCCGAAGATTTGAGAATAAACTGAGCAAAATTACTTCCTGAAGGAGCAAAGAGCATTTGAATATTAAAACTCCATTCCAGAGAATCAGATTCAAAAACATTCAGACATTTTAAATGGGAAATACCTGCAGTTGTAGCATTTAATTGAAGTTGATTCTGAACATTAATTGTAAAATGGGTTAGATCTCCTGTCCAAGTTGGATTCATAGTAAAATCACCATCAGAAAAATCATCAAAAAACTGTGCCAAAGAAAAAAGAGGGAAAAAAACACAAATGAGGATCAGTTTGGGGAGTAATCTGGAAGTTTTCATAGTTCATCATTTAGTGATGCAAATATAAAACATTTTTTAATTTCTTCGTACATTTTTTATATCTTTGCGGTTAAATTTTTATAAAATCATTTTTAATCATAAAAATCACAACATGAATCAAGAACTATCCAAATTGTATCCTTCCAAATTATGGGAGATTTTCGCTAACATCTGTTCTATTCCACATCCATCAAAGCATGAAGAGAAGATCCTCGAATGGATGAAAGAATGGGCGCAACAAAATAATGTAGATTATACGCAAGATAAAACAGGGAACATTGTTTTCAGAAAACCTGCAACTCCCGGCTATGAGAACAGAGTTCCTGTGATTATTCAAGGACATATAGATATGGTTCCACAAGCCAATGCAGATACACCTCATGATTTTTTAAAAGATCCAATTATACCGGTAATTGGAGAAGATGGCTGGCTTAGAGCTAAAGGAACCACTTTAGGAGCTGACAATGGAATTGGAGTTGCTACAGGTATGGCAATTCTGGCTTCTAATGACCTGGAACATGGTCCAATTGAAGTTTTAGTGACTATTGACGAAGAAACAGGCATGACAGGAGCTTTCGGTCTGGAGCCTGGGTTTTTAAAAGGTGAAATTTTATTAAATTTAGATACGGAAGATGAAGGAGAAATCTATGTTGGTTGTGCAGGTGGTTTAGATGCTACTTTTACTTTTAATTATAATATTGTGGAAACTCCTGCCAACATGGTTGGGTACAACTATGCTCTTACCGGACTTAAAGGTGGTCATAGTGGAATGGATATCCATTTGGGTAGAGGAAATGCGAACAAGCTTATGGCACGCTTTTTCAAGAAAGCTATAAATGAATTTGGCGTTAGAATATCCAATATCAATGGAGGTAGTTTGAGAAATGCGATTCCAAGAGAAGCATTTGTGGTGTGTGCTGTACCACAAGATAAAGTAGATGCTTTTGAAGCTTATATCGCCCATTATACAAAAATAATTATGAGTGAATTCGCTGCTACTGAACCTTTCATGAACATCGAAGTAAAACCGTGTGAGACACCAAAAGAAGTGATTGGAACCCTTTGCCAGAAAAACATCTTAAATGTGGTTCTTGCTATCCCTAACGGAGTTATGAGAATGAGTGATTCTATGCCAGGATTAGTAGAAACATCTACCAATCTGGCTACTGTAAAAACAGTTCAGGGAAAAGTAACCATGGGTAATCTTCTTAGAAGCTCTGTTGATACTGCTAAAGAAGCATTAGGTGAAAAAATGATTGCCATAGCAGAGCTTTTGGGTATCAGTTGTGAATTAGCCAATGGTTACGCCGGTTGGAAACCTAACCTAGAATCCCCAATCTTGAAAACAATGCTTCAAGTGTATGAAAATAAATTTGGTGTGAAACCCAAAATCAATGCCATTCATGCAGGTTTAGAATGTGGATTGTTCAGTCAGGTTTATCCCAACTGGGATATGATCTCTTGTGGTCCAACAATCAAAAGTCCTCACTCACCCGATGAGAGAGTTAATATAGCAAGTGTAGGGAAATTCTACGATTTCATTACTGAAACTCTCAAAAATATTCCTGTAAAATAATCTATGAGATTAGATAAACTTTTAGTATCCAAAGGGTTGTATCCATCAAGAGAGAAAGCTCAATTTGCTATTACTCAAAAATCAATTTTTGTTGATGGAGAACTGATTGATAAACCCTCAAAGGATATTTCTGAAACTGCCACGATTGAGATGTTTGATATTTTCAATAAATTTGTCAGTCGTGGTGGTTTAAAATTGGAAAAAGCGATCAAAGAATTTCAATTAGATTTTAATGATAAAGAAGTTTTGGATGTAGGTTCATCTACAGGTGGATTTACAGATTGTGCACTTCAATATGGAGCGGCATCAGTATTTGCCGTTGATGTTGGGACCCAACAACTAGATCCATCATTAAAACAAAACCCTAAAGTACAATTTATTGAAAATACGGATTTTAGAGATTTAACAATGGAACAAACCCAAAAACAGTTTGATTTTATTGTTTCTGATCTCTCATTTATATCCTTAACACATGTGATCCCCTTTTTTAGAACATTTTTAAAAGAAGATGGAGCTCTTGTTTTATTGATAAAACCACAGTTTGAAGCAGGCACCTCCTTTCTAAATAAGAGTGGTATTGTAACTGATGAAAAGGGTTATAAGTCTGCTATCGAAAAAGTGGTCAAGGAAGCATTACTGAATGGTTTTTTTCTTCAAAAACTTACGATATCCACTTTATGGGAAAAAAATAAAAATGTTGAATTTCTCGCTTTTTTTTCTACCCAAAGCGCTCCGTATACAATTCAATATGAAAAACTTTTTCGAGATATCAAATTGATAAAGAGATCGTTGTAATTTAATTTATGAAATTTAAAGATTTGTTAACATTTATTAACAGTTAAGGCAAATATTTTCAAAAATAAATCATATATTTGCAAATTAATTTAAAAAAAACTTAAAACAATCACAATAATTATTAACCAAAATCAAAAACAATGAAAAAAGCTACCCTTTTACTGGCTGTATTGACGGTTTGTATGTACTCATTTGGACAAACATTCGTATCAACTACACCATCCAACAAAAACGTTATTCTGGAAGAGTACACTGGCACAAACTGTGTTTATTGTCCTGATGGACATAAAATTGCACAACAATTAGTAACAGGAAACCCTGACCGATTTTTTGCTATTAACATCCACCAGGGATCATTTGCAGGGACGAATCCAAACTATACCACTCAATGGGGAAATGCACTTGCTGGTCAAACAGGTTTAACCGGTTATCCATCCGGTACTATTAATCGTCATGTTTTTACAGGAACAACAACTGCATTAAGCAGAGGAGCCTGGGCTGCAAATGGGGCTACTATTATGGCTACTCCATCACCTGTTAATATTGCGGCACAATCAACTATTGATTGGTCAACCAGAGAGCTAACTGTTATTGTAGAGGTTTACTATACAGGAGATGCTACAAACACAACCAATAAATTAAATGTTGCTTTATTACAAAACAATATTTTAGGACCACAAACAGGTGGTGCAAACTATAATCCAACCATGATGGTGGGTTCTTTGTACAGACATATGCACATGTTACGTGATTTAATTACCGGACAATGGGGTATAGATATTCCAACAACTACAACAGGAACTTTCTTCTCTGACACTTTGGTTTATACCGTTCCTGCTGATATTAATAATGTACCTATCAAGTTAGAAGATATTGAAATTATTGCTTTTGTAGCAGAAGGACAACAAGAAATTTTAACAGGAGCAAAATCAACTTTAACAGCATTGAATGCACCCGCCATTTACCCAAGACTGGATGCTATCACTTCTATTGATTATGCAACATGTGATGGAAATGCAGGGGCTTATGTTGATCTAAAAAATGTGGGTTCTGATCCTATAACTTCTGTTGAGTTATCGTATACTATTGCTGGAGGAACCCCTCAAACTTTTGTTTGGGATGCAAGAACTATTCCATCAATGGTTACAGATACCATACATCTTCCTATGTTAAATATAGCAACAGGTGTAAATCAAATTGTTAGTGTTACCATAACACAAGTTAATGGGAGTGCTTATACGACTGCAACTCCTGTTACTTTAACCATTAAGAAAAAAGTGGTTAATGGTGGTGGTTATATGAGTTTTAAACTGGTTACAGACCGTTATGCTTCTGAAACAACATTTAAAATCTTCAAACCAGATGGTTCCATTTTACTTCAGGGTGGTCCATGGGCTAACTTGGGATCAAACTCAACTACAACCAGATGGTTTGCTATTGAGCCTGATCAAATCGGTTGCTACAGATTTGAGGTGTATGATTCTTTCGGTGATGGTATTAACTCAGGCTATGGTGCCGGTGGTTTCCAAGTGATTAAATACGACCAAACAGTGCTTATCAATGACAATGGACAATTTGGTTCTATGGCTCGTTATATGATTAACGTAGATGAAGTTTCTGGTGTTGAAGAAAACATTTCCACAACAAATGTAAATGTTTATCCTAACCCAACTGATGGGGTTACCAATATTGCAATCCAATTGGTTAATGATGCAAAAGTAAATGTTACAATCTATAACATTTATGGACAATTGGTTCAAGTTTTGAATGATTCTCCATTAAGTCAAGGTTCAAATAACCTTACTTTCAATGCAGCCAATCTTTCTTCAGGGATCTATATCGTGAAAGTTTCTGTGGATGGCGAAACCCATACTAAAAAAATTACTGTAAGATAATTTTTTAAAAAATTTACTCTTAGAGGTTGTCTTAAAAGGACAACCTCTTTTTTTTTTACATTTTACTGGATTTTTCCTTATATTTGCAAGATCAAATTGGAAAGAAAAAATATGAAAAAAGGGATTTTATTTTTAATGGTAGTACTGAATGTATTCACTTCATTGGGGCAACAAAACAAAAAAATATATTTTTATGAGATTGATGATGTGATCTCAAAACCGGCTAAAAAGAAAACGGAAATTGCAATAAAGGAGGCTGATAATGAAAAAGCTGATATTATATTACTTCGATTGAATACATTTGGTGGTGAACTAGAAGCAGCAGACCAAATCAGGACCATGTTAATGAAAACAGAAATTCCTGTTTTTGTTTTCATAGATGTCAATGCAGCTTCAGCAGGTGCTTTAATCTCTATTGCTTGTGACAGTATTTACATGGCTCCCGGTGCCTCAATAGGTGCTGCCTCTGTTGTTAATGAAACCGGTGAGATTATGCCAGATAAATACCAATCTTATATGAGATCTCTCATGAGGTCAACTGCTGAAAAACAAGGTAGAGATCCAGATATTGCTCAAGCAATGGTTGATCCAGATGTATCTATTGATAACATTATTGATTCAGGGAAAGTACTTACTTTTACTACTGCAGAAGCCATTAAGTATGGATTTTGTGAAGCACAGGTTTCCTCAAAAGAGGGCGCTTTAAAAGCTGCCGGAATTCATCAATATACAATTGTGGAACAGAAGTTAAGCTGGATCGATCAAATCATACTCTTTCTCATTAAACCTGCCATATCTGGATTGTTGATTATGTTGATCGTTGGTGGTATCTATTTTGAGCTACAATCTCCTGGGATAGGTTTCCCACTTGTAGTTGCTATCATTGCAGCACTTCTGTTCTTTGCACCACATTATCTTGGTGGATTGGCTCAACATTGGGAAATTCTAATTTTTATCGTTGGGTTGATTCTTTTAGTCGTGGAGATATTTGTGATTCCGGGCTTTGGTGTGTTTGGAATTGTTGGGATTGTTTTAATTGTTGCATCTCTGGTTTTAGCCATGATTTTTAATATCAACTTTGACTTTTCATTCACCACTTCAGCAACTATTTTTCAAAAAATTGCTATTGTAATCACTTCATTAACAATAGGTTTTGGGCTATCTATCTGGCTTGGTAAGAAGTTAATTCTGGCTGACACCCGTTTTGGTTCCATTGCTTTAAAAACTGAGCTTTCCAAAGATTCCGGATTCCTGTCTCAGGGAGAAGGATTGTTTCATCTGGTTGGTAAAAAGGGTATAACAACTACGATCTTAAGACCTTCCGGTAAAGTTCAGATTGATGATGAGAGTTTTGATGCCATTTCTGAATATGGAATCATAGAAAAAGGGACTCCCATTACGGCAATCAAATTTGAAAATTCTCAATTAATCGTAAGAAAAGATTAAAGTTACCTATGAAAAAATATTTTATTATCCTTTTTTTTGCTTTTGCAATAGCTCCCTTATTTTCTCAAAATCCTAAAAACATTAAAATTGTACCGAGTGTCTCTTTATTTGAAAAAGGATCTCAATACATTGAAAAAGAGGAATTTGAAAAATCCATCTTACAATTTATCAAGATTCCGGAGGGTGATACACTGTATTCAAATGCTCAGTTTTATATGGCTTTAGCTTACTATTATACAAAACAAAACGAAAATGCAATCATTTGTCTGAAAAATGTATTAAAAAACCTCCCGGAAAACATTCCTGCTACCAGCATTTATAATGTTTTAGGGTATGTATATATTTCAAATAATCAATTTTCTGAGGCCACACAAATTTTAGAAAAATCTATTCAAATTGCCCCATATAATTATAGAATTCTTACTATTCTGGGAACTGCCTATATGGAATTAAACCAACTGGTTCTGGCTGAACAGGCGATTCAAAAATCGATCTTTTGTGCTCCTACCAATCAATACAGTCATTTTTTATTGGGGAAACTTTACCTCAAACAAGGGAAAATGGCTCCGGCCATACTGGCTTTCAACTATACTGTTTTTTTAAACCCAAAGTCCGATCAAGCGATTGAAGCTTTACAAACTTTAAATGAGCTTCTGGTTAACTTTCATGAAGTATCTGATAATCTTTCTATTACAAAAAACAATTCAAAAGACACTCTGTTTATTGATCATAGGTTTACCCTAATAGATGAACTGGTTTGTAACAATTATCCCATCACCAAAAAATTTAAGTTGAAATCAGAGATTGATCATATCATTGTAAGACAAACCCAGTTTGTTTTTGAGAACCTACCCCATTCAAACGGTTCAAAAAATGTGTTGGATTATGTGTACATTCCATTTTTTAAATCCATAATGGGAAATGATCAATTTAATACATACTCCTACTATCTTCTTTCTGGAACCAACATTAATGAAAATAAGGTTTTGGAAAAAGCAAAAAAAATGGAAAAAAAGATCAACAAGCTAAAAGCAAATGGATTTACAATGCTCCAGGAACAAATAAAATATGGTATAGGCATAGAAAATACAGGTACACCTAAAATGGAATTTGAATACAATGAGGAAGATCAAATTGAATCATTGGGTGGATATACTACAAAAAATAAAAACGGAGATAAATTGTTTCAGGGGCAATGGACCGTTATTGATGAAAATGGATCGATAACCTCTATTTTAGAATTAAAAGATACTAAAAAGAATGGGATTTGTCGTTTTTATGAAAAAGGATATGAAACTCAGGTTATTCCTTACATAAATGACTCTATTAATGGGACTGCCAAAGCCTATTTCCCTACTTTTTGTGATTCTAAAAAAATAAGCTTGGTAGTACCATTTATTCAAAATCAAATCCATGGAATCAGAAAAGAGTATTCCCGCTCGGGAGTATTGTTGGAAGAAAAAGAGTATCGTAATGATTACCTGGATGGTACATCAAAGATTTACGATTTTCATGGACAACTTTCTGCATTAGAATTTTATAAAGAGGGGAACCCTAATGGTATTTTTGAAGAGTATTATCCTAATGGAATAAAATCTGCCGAATATCATTATAAAGATGATCCTTCTGAAGTTAAAAAATATTATCCTGATGGTACTTTAAAAATGGAAGGTTCAATGATCTCCAATATGATGTTTGGAACCGTAAAATCGTACTATCCAAATGGAAAAATTGAATATATTGGCTCATACAATGAAATTGGCGAGGAGGATGGCTTCTGGACACTCTATAATAAAAACGGTACCATTTCAGAAGAGTTCTCATTTGTATCCGGTCAGCTAAACGGAGATCATAAGCTTTATACTCCTTCAGGGTTTTTATGCGCCCTTTTTCAATACACTAACGGACAATTAAAGGAAGTAAAGACGTTCCTTCCAAACCATGAAACCAGAGAGATCATTCAGGAAAATGAGGGGGTTTTTCAAGTGGATGTTTATAACGAAAGTGGAATTTTATTTCAGTCAAATATTTATGAACAAAATGGTGACTTAACAGGAATCTCAACGCAATATTATCCCACGGGAGTTATTCAAAAAACAACTCCTTATACCAAAGATATTAAAAATGGTATTGAAACCGAATATTACAAAAATGGAAAAATAAAAAGTATTACCACCTATAAAAATGATATTGAAGATGGATTGTTTATCCAATACTTTGCCAATGATTCCATTCAGAAAGAAGGCCTTTATCAAAACGGAAAACAAATAGGAATATGGTACTATTATGATATCAATGGAGCTATTGAAAGTATAGAAACCTATCAAAACGGTTTCATTTCTCAAACCAGAAGCTACTATCCTGATGGCAATATAAAAAACGAGATGAATTATCAAAACGGTCTTTTACAAACTGTTAACACTTTTGATCACCAGAACAAAGTAATGAAAACGGATCATTTTGAAGAGGGAAATGGAATTTTTCGTCAGTACTTTTTAAACGGCAATGTGAAATCAGAAGGACGTATCATTGCCAACCATTATTGTGATTCTATGGTAGAATATAATATTCAAGGAGAGCGTATCGGAGTGGATTACTATATAAGTGGATTACATCATGGGCCATATCAATTTTTTGATCATGGATTCCAAACCATATTGAATAAAGGGAACACCATTCTTAATCAATTTCATGGTGTAGTGCATTCATACAGTCATAATAAAATTATTTATTCAACGGAACAATATGAACTGGGATCTCTTGAAGGAGTCAGAAAGATATATTCCGATCAAAAGATTTCTGCTGAGCATCATTATCTGGAAAATAGTAGAAATGGGATTTCAGAATATTATTCTGCTGATGGAAAAACATTGATGTACCGTTTAAAATACATCAATGATGATATCGCACAATACTCCTTTTTGAAAAAAAACCAAAAAATGTCAGATTGGATACTCGTTACAAAAGATTCCACAAACATTGTTGCCTTTTATCCCAATCTACAATTATCTGGTTCATTTTCATTAAAAAATGGGGAAAGAAACGGCAAAGAGGTCAGTTATTATCCAAATGGAAAAATTTTCTTTGAAAGTGAAATGAAGGATAATCTGATGCATGGGAAATCCATTTATTATTATGAGAACGGGAAAATACGTGCGAAGGAACATTTTAATTATGATTTACTACATGGCCCTTATCAAATGTATTTTGAGAATGGAAATCTTGAAATGGAAGGAACTTTTTACAATCACCTCCCTCATGGTATTTTTAAATACTATGATTCAACGGGTGTACTTACAAAAGAGATAGAATTTTATTATGGTAACATCTTAACTCAAAAATAGATATATGAAAATCAGACTCATCACATTAATCATTTTTTTAATCCTTTCCCATATTTCTTTTGGCCAAATTGGATTAGATGTTAGAACATTTCAATTAGACGTAATTCCGGAAGTGAGTGTAGAGGAGGACTCCATTTTTGGTAAAGAGGGTGTTTTTTGTCCTATTTTTAAATATGCATACGAATATGTGACGAATGAACAACAAGATATCGATCTATGGGAAATGGAATACAAAACTTTCAAAATATATGATCAAAAAAATGTTCAGGAATTTAAAAAAATCACTATCAGTGAGAATGATTGGGAGCAATTTACAAAAGTTCAGGTAAGGGTAATCAGAAATGGGAATATTATTGCAAATTATACTCAAAAAGATATTGTAAAAACGAAACCAACCGGTGAAGAGTTTGCAAGGTCTGCATTAGAATTAAAAATTCCAGATCTTACTATTGGTGATCTGATCGAAATATTATTCATTAAAAAAAGACCCTATATCATTGATCAGGATTTTACTTATTTGCAGCACTCCTACCCGATTAAAAATTTAGATTATACTTTGATCATGCCCAGCCATTTAAAACCTTTGGTTCAGCTTTATAATGAAGAATATCCAATCATTGATACTGTTATAGAAAAAAATAGAACCAGGTACACAAACATTCATATCGATTATATGCCGGCTTGTAAGAAGGTTCCTGTTTCTTTTTATGAAAAAAATCTTTTTAGAGTTGAGTATACAATCGCTTATAATTATGCTTCAAGCAGATTAAGAATGAATGCAACCAAAGATTTTGTGAATAGTTTTGGAAATCGAATTCAGTTAAAAGACAAAACACAAATAAACATACTCAAAAAGAGTTTTATCAAACAGATTAAGTTTCCAAAAAACAGTGACAATCTAGTAAAGATAAAAGTCATTGAGAATTTTATGAAAGAACATTTAGGTGGAATAGATATGGGAGTACTTCAGATGGTTCGTTTATATACTTATGTTTTTGATTATTTTGATTTGAAATATAATATGGTCATCACGAATGACAAAACAATGAAAGAGTTTGATCGAACCTTTAATGGAACCAATTTTTACAAAAACTATTTATTTCATTTCCCTGAATACAACTATTATATATCACCTTCTCATTATTCATATAGAAATGGTTTAATCCCCTATCATTTAACGGGTAATGGAGCCATTTATCTTGAAAGAGTCCTTTTTAATGATGAGCAGATTTATATTCATTCTTTTGTTCATATTCCTGAAGGGATTCATGAGGCTGGTATAGATCAACTATATTTGACATTGAAAATTGACCCGAATACTCCTGCGTTATTAGGTAGTATTGAAAGAAAAATGGGTAGTTATCATGTCCATTATATCCAAGCTAATTTCAATGCATTTCAAGTAGAAGATCGGGAACAAATGATAGAACTTTTTCTAACCTTAAACTCAGAAAGCACATTCATAAAAGATGAACAGTTTTATAATATTGACTCAAAAGATATTGGGATTGAACCACTTGTTATAAAAGGGAGTTTAACCAATAGTGAATGGATCCAGAAAAATGGAACGGGATTGGATCTGTTTATTGGAAAAATGATAGGGAATCAAGATCGTTTACCATCAGATCAACCTAGATTTTTACCCGTAGAAAAAGAGTTTGCCAATTCTTATGAAAGAGTGATTCAGCTACAGATTCCTGATGGGTATCATGCAGGAGATCTTTCCAAACTCAACATTGAGATTTATGACACTGACGAAAGTTCGAAAGCAACAGCAGGTTTTATTTCATCTTATAAAATAGAAGGAAAAACAATTACTATAACAGTTAAAGAGTTTTATAATAAGTTATATTATCCTGTAGAAGAGTTTCCACTATACGAAAAAGTGGCCAACAGTGCCGCTGATTTTAATAAAATTGTAATCCAACTTTTGAAGGACTAAAGAGACTCGATTTGAGATTAGTTATCTTTCAATACTGTTTCTGCAGCTTCGATAATGGAAACAAACTCATTTGCCTTTAAGGATGCTCCACCAATTAAACCACCATCCACATTTTGTTGGGAGAAAAGTTCTAGTGCATTTTGAGCATTACAGCTTCCACCATAAAGGATATAAGTAGCATATGCTGTTTCAGTTCCATATTTTTTTTCAATTATTTGGCGAATATACTGATGCATTTCTTCTGCTTGTTGAGGAGTTGCTGTTTCGCCAGTCCCTATAGCCCATACCGGTTCATAAGCGATTACAATGGTTTCAAACTGTTCTTTAGTAAGATGAAAAATTGATTCTTTAATTTGAGTTTCAACAACCTGAAAATGGTTCATCTTTTGTCGATCTTCTAGTTGTTCTCCGCAACAAACGACAGGAATAAGTCCATATTTAAGTAGTTGGTCTACTTTATTGGCAATCATTTGATTCGTTTCAGCGAAATATTTCCTTCTTTCCGAGTGCCCAACAATACAAAATTCTACCCCGATTTCTGACATCATTTCAGCAGATATTTCACCAGTATAAGCCCCATTGGAGTATTCACTACAATTTTGTGCACCGGCAGAAAACTCATTTTCTTCAGCATGATCGGTAGTTAATTCCAGATATAAAAATGGAGGGCACAAAACAACACCGGTTTGCAATGTCAAACCTTCCAAATGTTCAGATATTTCTATTATTAAATCGTCTGCTTCTTCAAACGATTTATTCATTTTCCAATTGCCAATTACTAATTTAGGTTTCATGTGATACTATTTTAAAGATTATTTTTTTTTATTATAAAAAAGATATTCTACACAAAGGATCAGGATAACAGTAAAGAAAGTATTTACTATAGCAACCCATAATGTATAGAAAAATTGAGACATATTAAATGTTTCCAAAAAAGAAACCAGAAGTTGATGCAAAAAACTCAATCCAGAGACATAAACAAAGAGCCATTTAAAATCTTTGCTTCCAGGGAGAGGTTTAAATATCCCGTCATTAGGTTTAAAGCCATTGATAAAAAACACAAAGTAGGGTCTCACAAAAATCAACATTAGGGAAGCTAAAGAGTGTATTCCATATACAGAAGTGAATATATCAATAGCTAAACCTGTTGCAAAGGCAATGATATATTGAATCCACTTCTTCATATCCAATGGTAAAAGCAGCAATGGGATCAAATATATTTGTGGATTAATAAAACCAATAAAACGGATGTTATTAAAAACCAATACTTGTAATCCTACAAAAACTACAAACCTAAAAAAGAGTGAGATCAGATTATTCATTTTTAAAATTCTGTTTTAATGAATCAATTTCTGTTTTGTAAAGATTTGAAACCAGATAAACAGTATTAATATTATTAAAATTTGTAGCATATTTGACTTTGATGGTCAAAAATGTATTTTTGGCATTATCCTCTTTTTTAGCGACAGTTCCAATCAGAATATCAGCTGGAAAAACGTTGGAGTAACCGCTTGTAAAAATGGAATCACCTATTTTCACCGATAAATGTTGTGGGATATCCACCAGATAGCCCATTTCAGGGTCATTATCTTCCCAAACTACTGTTCCGATCTGATTAATAGGTTTAATTTTAGCACTGGTTCGAGAATTGGGATTCAAGAGTGGAATTATGGAAGAGAAATTTTTAGACACTTCATTAACAACACCAACGACACCCTGAGCGGATAATACTGCCATATCACGTTGAACACCATCTAAAGATCCTTTATCAATGATGATGTAATTGTGTTTGTTTCTGGTTGAATTGTAAATCACATGAGCACTGAAATAATCATACATCCTTTTCACAATTTTGTTGCCATATGCATTTGTATCGGATATGATTTTTGTATATATGGTATCATCATTTTTGATAAATACATTATCCTGATTTCTTAAAAATGAGAGATTTTGAGTCACTAAATATTCATTCTCTTTCGCATATTCAAAATGTCTCAAGAACTTATTCCATTTCTTATGAACAGGTCCCGTGATGGTTTGAAGTGAGGTAGTCATTACATATCTTGGGTAATTTATACTTTTATAAATCATCACAATAGATGTTACAACCAAAATAACAAAGATGATTAAATGAAAAAATCTCTTAAAAAATTCCTGTAACGTGTTCATTCACTATTTTTGATTACTTACAAGCTGCAAAATTACATAAAAATGGCAACTCTTCTTGTATGGATCCATCATATAAAAAAATATTTTTATTGATTTTTAGTGATTACATCATCAATTACTTTACAAATATCAAAAAAAACCTCTTCAACAGTTCTCATTCCGTCAATTTTAAACAATAATCCTTTCTTTCTGAAATATTTAGCAACTGGATATGTAAGATTTTCATAATTGATAATTCTTTGTTTAATAATTTCAGGAGAATCATCACTTCTCCCAATTAACTGAGCTCTTTTATACAATCTTTCAGCCACAATCTCTTTTTCAACTTTAATATAGATGGCCATATCAATATTGATAATATGTTCAAATCCTGCACCTTCCATCATATGGGCTTGTTGTATAGTTCTGGGCACTCCATCAAGAATAAACCCTTTTGTACGGGTATGTTTAGATAGATAATCATATAGCATATTTAATGTTAACTCATCAGGACAGAGTTCTCCTTTTTCGATGAGTTCTTTTGCTATTAATCCCAACTCTGATCCTGCTGCGATCTCTTTGCGATACAGATCACCGGTTGATACATGATGTAAGTTATATCTTCTTTGAATTAAATCAGCTTGTGTTCCTTTTCCGCACCCTGGGGCACCTAAAAGGACAATATTAAAAAATTTCTTATTTTTCATAAAATGTTTTTTTCAATTGAGCAAGAGGTTTACTCAGCCAATTGATATATATCGTTCAAATTTCTACCTAATCCATCATAATCCAATCCACGCCCAACTACAAACAATCTGGGGATTGAGAGCCCCACGTAATGAATTGGAAGATCTTTCTTATATGCTTCTGGTTTAAAGGTCATGGTTGCAATGCGAACATCCTGAACATTTTGAGATTCCAGTTGATTTACAATATGTTCGTAGGTATTTCCTGTGTCCACAATATCTTCCACTATTATTACTCTTTTACCCGTCAAATCTTCATTGATACCAATCAAACTATTCATACTTTCCGTACTTTCAATACCGGCGTAGGAGGAGACTTTGATGCAAGAGATGGTGCAATCTATGGTTAATTTTTTCAACAAATCAGATCCAAAAAGGATTGCCCCATTTAATGTAATTAACAACACAGGTGTATCATTTTTGTAATCCCGATTGATTTGTTCAGCCACATCAGAGATTGCCTGATCTATTTCGATTGAAGAGATAAACTTTTTAAACTTTTTATCTTTAATTTGAATTATTTTCATAACTTTTTTAATATAAACGGAACTATTTAAAGGCTTTTTCACTTAAGCCATCACCATGAACAGACAATTGATCCATGTATGAAGGAACCTCTTTTCCCAAAAATTTATCTACATAAATTTTTGCAAGATATTGACCCAACATAAAGCCGTGTCCTCTCATTCCTACCAACAATCCATGTTCTGGGTCAACAATATATCTTGGTTCTGTATAATAACCTGACCAGAAAGCTTGGAATGTAACGCCACCAAGTTGTGGAATCCAGTCCACGAAAACTTCAGAAACGATCTCTAAAAACTCTTTAGAATTATATTTCAGATCTAAAGCTGTTTCCATAGGATCAACAGCTGGTGAAGCGCACCCGATAATTTGGCCGGTTTCCTGTAATTGTTGTCCATAAACTGCAGAGAAGCCTTTATAGTTCCTTCTATCGATCAACATATCGAGAGTATCTCCATTTTTTCCCATCAGTGGAAGTCTTTTTGTAATAAACGCCTGATGTTTAACAGGATACAATCCAGTTTCAATTCCAAGTTGTTTTGCAAACTTATGTGCTTCCGGACCTAAAGCATTTACAAAATGATCACAATGGTATTCCACATACTCTTTATTATGATTTAAAACCAAAGCGAGGTAACCTTTTTGTGTTTTTTGTATTTCAATGAGCTGACAATCCTCCATAATACTACCACCATTGGAGACACCAATATTTCGGATAGTATCCAGAACTAATCCTGGTGTTGCCTGCCAGCAGTCATGGGTAATTAACGCGTGTTGGTATGTATTCAGATTTGTATTAAAAAAAGGAGAGATCTCTTTAGTAAAATCCTTTTTATCAATCATAAAAGCATCTGACCAATCCATAGAAGCTTGCAATGCTTTGTATGTTTTTTCATCATGAGCAAATCCCACATACCTGATTGGTTTATAATTGATGTTGCAGATTTTTTGAAGATCTTTAAAAATTTGAAGGTTATGAGCCGCAATATCTGCAATTTCTGGAACAGAAAAGGCAGGTCTTCCTCCAGCAATATTTCTCCAGGAGGAACCTCTATCATAGTTGATTAAAACAACATTTTTATTATTTTCAGCAAAATATCTAAACAGAGCACTACCTACAATACCACCACCTGCCACCAACACTTCACAAGTAACTTTTTTAGCTGGTTTACCCTGAATATTTGTTATAAAAACAGGTTGGGATGTCTTTGGATATAATTCACTCATATTCACCTGATTAGAGAGTGGTCCACGAGGAGTTGCTTCACCAACAAGTTCAATTCCTTTAGATCTTAAAAGTTGTTTAGCTCTTGGAATACATCTTTTTCCTCTACAGGGGCCCATTCCTATTCGTGTGATATGTTTGAGTTCATCAACGGAGATCATTATTCTATCACCGATTGCATTTAGCAATTCTTCCATTTCCACATCATCACAATGACAAACATAGGTAGGTTCTTGATCATTATTGATTAAAGGTTCAATATGAATTGGTTTAGGAAAATTCTCTTTAATAATAAAACCACTTACATTAGTAAGAGCTTCCCCTTCGAGATCGAGTGATTTTACTCTTGCCACATTGGTTTTATTCGACTTTTTCACAATTTTCTCGATGATACCTGATCCCAATTTTTCCCCATTATTATTAATTAGGAACACCTCTTTTTGTTCTTCAGCGAAATATTCAAGAGGAAGGAACACCCAATTTTTAGCTAGGTTATAACCAAAAATTGCCAAACCTGGACATTTTGTAACGCAATCCATACAGCCTATACATTTCTCAAAATCGATTTTAGGCACTGTAGATGTGGAAGATTTCGTAATAGCACCTTTAGGGCAAGCGAAAGCACAAGGGTTACAAGCAAAACCATAAAGACAATCAGCAATTACAAACGGTTTTAGATTCATTCTCTCCTGATCTGGAATGATTGGTTTTTCAAGAATCCGAACAGGATGTTGTTGAGAATCTATATAATCTTTAGATATCTCCAAATATTTATCATAAGAGACTCTCTTACCCATTTCGAGGGCAATTTCGTAGGCTGCTTGTTTACCTCTCAAAACGGCACAAGTACCCTCTCCTACTCGAACAGCATCACCCACTCCATAGGTATGGATTCCGAAAACCGTTTTCCCTTTGATCAAAAGTTGATCATCGGGGATTAATCCTGTACATATATTAATAATATCGATATCGTGAATCACTTTTTCTGTACCGGGAATTGCTTTAAAGTTCTCACATTCAGCCACGACAGCACCTATGACACCTGTTCTGGATTTATTAGGGATCGCTTTTAACAAAATATGGGACGTCAGAATTGGGATTCCTAATCTTCTCACACGGTTTGCCTGTACAGGGAAACCACCCTCTTTATTCATGGCTTCAATAATTGCAACCACTTGAGCACCTGCTTGATAAGCTTGATATGAAGTTAAATATCCAATATTACCTGCTCCAATTGAAAGTATTTTCTTACCTAACAATGTATGTTCAACATTCATCATTTTTTGAACAACAGCAGCAGTAAAGACACCAGGGAGGTCATCATTTTCAAAAGCAGGCATAAAAGGAACAGCACCTGTAGCTACAACAAGAGACTGAGCATCAACATAATAAATTTCATTACTACTTAAATCTTTTACAGCAATCCGTTTCCCTTCGAGGATATCCCATACTGTAGCATTCAAAAAAATTCCTGTATGATCATCACCGGCAAGGTGGTTAGAGATTTCAAAACCACGCATTCC
>Ga0116152_10001095_pt1 | contig 22207 bp, 20 predicted proteins | sample AD_UKC119_MetaG_FD_89894 | JGI IMG/M metagenome (GOLD analysis project Ga0116152, IMG submission 89894) | Active sludge microbial communities of municipal wastewater-treating anaerobic digesters from Hong Kong - AD_UKC119_MetaG | ecosystem: Engineered > Bioreactor > Anaerobic > Digestate...
TCCGTCCAGATCCAGCAGTCTGCGCGACCGCAGGTGCCGCTTGCGGCAGAAAATCCTTGTCTAGCGCTCGGATACAGGCGATCTTCACCTCAAACGCCACGCCACTTGGGGAATGCAGGCTGAGGGGTCGCATGTCGTCGACACACAGCGCCCGCGAAGGCATGGCGATTTCAAGTCATTGACATGCTGGTGACGCATGGGGAATATCCGCGCAATACATGAACAATGATTGGAGGGTGGAAATGCGTCATCTCACTTTGGGCGTCTGCGTCGCGGCCATGCTGGTCGCCGGCGCCGCCAGCGCCCAGGAAACAGTCAAGCTCGGCTATATCGATCCGCTGTCGGGCGGCGGCGCCTCGGTGGGCGAGGGCGGCCTGAAGACGTTCAACTGGCTCGCTGACGAGATCAACGGCCAGGGCGGGCTGCTCGGCAAGAAGCTCGAAATCCTGCCGCTCGACAACAAGACAAATCCGCAGGAGTCGGTGGTGCAGGCGCAAAAGGCGATCGACGCCGGCGCGCGCTACGTCACGCAGGGCAACGGCTCCTCGGTCGCCGCCGCGCTGTCGGATTTCGTGACCAAGTTCAACGACCGCAATCCCGGCAAGGAAGTGCTCTACTTCAACTATGCGGCGGTCGACGACGCGCTGACCAACGAGAAATGCTCGTTCTGGCATTTCCGCTGGGACGCCAATTCCTCGATCAAGATGGCGGCCATCACCACCTATCTGAAGACGCAGCCGGACGTGAAGAAAGTCTACCTGATCAATCAGGACTATTCGTTCGGTCAGGGCGTGCGCAAGATCGCGGCGGCGATGCTGAAGGAGAAGCGTCCCGACGTTCAGATCGTCGGCGACGAACTGCATCCGTTGCTGAAGATCACCGATTTCGCGCCCTATATCGCGAAGATCAAGGCGTCCGGCGCGGATACGGTCATTACCGGCAACTGGGGCCAGGACATTGCGCTGCTGCTGAAGGCGGCGGCCGACGCCGGCCTGCAGGCGAACTGGTTCTCCTATTACGCCGGCGGCGCGGGCGGTCCGACCGCGATCAAGCAGACCGGCCTTGCCGGCAAGGTGCACGACATCGTGGAAGGCGACCCGAACACGGCGCCCGAGGCCGCGCAGAAGGAAGAGACCGAGTTCCGCAAGAAGAACGGCATCGGCATCTGGTATCCGCGCGCCTTCAACGAGGTGCGCATGTTCGCCAAGGCGGTGAAGGAGGCCAATTCGCTCGATCCGAAGGCCGTCGCCCTCAAGCTCGAGGACATGAAGTTCACGGTGTTCGACGGCGGCGAAGGCTTTATGCGCAAGGACGACCACCAGTTCTTCCAGCCGATGTACATTCGCGCGTTCGGACCTCTCGCATCGGGCCAGAAGTTCGACGAGGAGAACACCGGCTGGGGCTGGACGGTGAAGGGCAAGGTGTCGGCTGCCGACACGATGGTGCCGACCACCTGCAAGATGGAACGGCCGTAAGATCGGCGCGCCCTCATCCTGAGGCGCGTTCCGCAGGAACGCGTCTCGAAGGATAGAGGGCGTCCGCCGTGCTTCGAGACGCGGCTCCCGCATTGCGAGAGCCGCTCCTCAGCGCGAAGATTCTTGTTGCCGCAAGGACGCCATGCTCCAGCTCATCCTCTTCTCGACCCTGAACGGCGTGCTCTACGGCATGCTGCTGTTCATGATGGCGAGCGGCCTGACGCTCATCTTCTCGATGATGGGCGTGCTGAATTTCGCGCATGCCTCGTTCTACATGATCGGCGCCTATTTCGGTTTCGAGATTTCGCGCCGCATCGGCTTCTGGCCGGGCTTCATTCTCGCGCCGCTGCTCGTCGGCGTCGTCGGCGCGCTGATCGAGCGCTACGGATTGCGGCGCGTCCACAAATTCGGCCATGTCGCTGAACTTCTGTTCACGTTCGGTCTCGCCTTCGTGATCGAAGAGCTGGTCAACATGATCTGGGGCAAGCTGCCGGTCGACTATCGCGTGCCGCCGTCGCTCGACTTCGTCGCCTTCACCCTGTTCGACACGACCTATCCGGCCTATCGCATGTTCATGCTGGCGACGGCGGTCGCCATGTTCGCCTTCCTGATCCTCGTCCTCAAGCGCACGCGCGTCGGCCTCATCATCCAGGCCGCGCTCACCCATCCCAACATGGTGGCCATGCTCGGTCATGACGTGCCGACCGTGTTCATGGCGGTGTTCGGCGCCGGGGCCGCGCTCGCGGGGCTCGCCGGCGTGATCGCGGGTCCCGCGCTCGTCACGCAGCCGTCGATGGCGGGGCTGCTGGGGCCCATATTGTTCGTCGTCATCGTCGTCGGCGGCCTCGGCTCGCTCGGCGGCGCCTTTGCCGCCTCGCTGCTGATCGGCCTCGTGCAGACATTCGCGGTCGCGATCAACGGCTCGCTTGCCGATGTCATCGGTCCCGTCGCAACGACGCTGTTCGGCGAGCTCGGCCATGTCACGCTGGCGCAGATCGCGCCGCTTCTGCCTTATCTGATGCTGGTGCTCGTCTTGATCTTCAAGCCGACCGGCCTTTTCGGGAACCGCGAGACGTGAGCGAGACAGCCCGCACCTTCCTCGCCTTCGCGCTGTTCGCGCTGGTTCTCGCCTTCGCGCCGCTGGTGTTCACCTCCGGCCTCGCGCTCACGATGATGAGCCTGATGGGCGTGATGATCATCTTCGCGCTCTCCTACAATGTGCTGCTCGGGCAGACGGGGCTATTGTCCTTCGGCCATGCGGTCTATTACGGGCTCGGCGGCTTCTGCGCGGCGCATGCGATGAATTATGTCGCACGCAACAAGTTCGGCGTGCCGCTGCCGGCGATCCCGCTGGTCGGCGCGGCGGCGGGCCTGTTCTTCGGCGCCATTTTCGGCGCCGTGTCGACGCGGCGCGCGGGCACCGTGTTCTCGATGATCTCGCTCGGCATCGGCGAACTGGTCGCGGCGCTCGCCGGCATTCAGCGCTCCTTCTTCGGCGGCGAGGACGGGATCGCCACCAATCGCGTGAAGCTCTCGCCCTTCCTCGGTTACAAGTTCGGACCGCAGATCCAGGTCTATTATCTCATCGCGGCCTGGTGCCTCATATGCGTCGTGCTGATGTATGCGCTCACCCGCACGCCGTTCGGACGCATGTCCAATGCGGTGCGCGACAATCCCGAGCGAGCGGAATTCGTCGGCTATTCGACGCAGCGCATCCGCTTCCAGGCCTTCGTTCTGTCGGCCATGTTCGCGGGCGTGGCGGGGTCGCTGGCGGCGATCAATTTCGAGCTGATGAACAGCCAGGCGATCGGCGCCGGCGCGTCCGGCCAGGTGCTGCTGATGACTTTCGTCGGCGGCATAGGCCATTTCTTCGGGCCGATCATCGGCGCCGTGCTCATCACCTTCCTGCAGATTTCTCTGTCGGACATCACCAAGGCGTGGATGCTCTATTTCGGCCTGCTGTTCATTCTCGTCGTCATGTTCGCGCCGGGCGGCATCGCCGGCTGGCTGTCGCTGCACCAGCCGCTCTTGCGCGGCGGGCGCATATTCAAGCTCGTTCCCTCCTATCTCATGGCGGCCGTTCCGCTGGCGGCGCTCGTGCTGGGCGGGATCGCGCTGATCGAAATGGCGCACCACATGCTCGTCGAGGCCGGCAGCGAAGGGTCGCGGATGCAACTCTTCGGAATCGCCTTCGACGGCGCCTCGCCGATCGCATGGCTCGTCGCGCTGGCGGTGTTCGCCGGCGGCGCGCTCGGCCTCAAGCTGGTCTGGCCGCGCATCGACGACGCGTGGGCCGCCGCGCAAGCCGAAGGGAAGAAGGCATGAGCGCCGCTCTCACCCTCAACGACGTGCGCAAGAATTTCGGTCCGACCTCGATCATCCGCGGTCTCAATCTCGAGGTGGAATCGGGCGAGCGCCACGCGATCATCGGGCCCAATGGCGCCGGCAAGTCGACCATGTTCCATCTCATCAGCGGACGCATCGGCGTGACGTCCGGCTCGATCGCGCTGAAGGGCGAGGAGATCACCGGGCTCGCGCCCTACGAGATCAACCGGCGCGGGCTGTCGCGCTCGTTCCAGGTCACCAACATCTTCCCGAAACTATCGGTGTTCGAGAACATCCGATGCGGCGTGCTGTGGTCGCTCGGCTACAAATATTCGATCTGGCGTTTCGTCGACCGCCTGCGCGACGCCAACCAGCGCGCCGACGAGGTTCTCGAACTGATCGGGCTCGCCGCGCGGCGCGACACGCCGGCGGGCATTCTCACCTATGCCGAGCAGCGCGCGCTCGAAATCGGCATCACCATCGCCGGCGGCGCCGACGTCATCATGCTGGACGAGCCGACGGCGGGCATGAGCAATACGGAAACGGAGCAGGCGGTGGAACTGATCCGCAAAGTGTCGGAAGGCCGCACGCTGATGATGGTGGAGCACGACATGAGCGTGGTGTTCGGGCTCGCCGACCGCATTTCCGTGCTCGTCTACGGCGAGATCATCGCCACCGGCGCGCCGGCCGAAATCCGCGCCAACAAGGCGGTGCGCGAGGCCTATCTCGGCGAGGAGGCGCATTGATGGGCGCGCTGCTCGAAGTCTCCGGCCTCAACGCCTATTACGGCAAGAGCCACATCCTGCAGGGCGTCGATTTCCACGTCGACGAAGGCGAGATCGTTTCGCTGCTCGGCCGCAACGGCGTCGGACGCTCCACCACGATCAAGGCGATCATGGGCGACGTGCCGCCCATCGGCTCGATCCGCTTCAAGGGTCGCGAGATCGCCGGGCTCAAGTCGCACCAGATCGCGCGGCTGGGCCTCGGCTATGTGCCGGAGAACCGCGACATCTTTCCGAGCCTGACAGTGCGGCAGAACCTGCTGCTCGGCCAGAAATCCGCGCGCCAGACCGGCCGCTGGGCGATGAGCGACATGTTCGCGATCTTTCCGCGGCTGGAGGAACGCGCCGATACGCCGGCGGGCGTTCTGTCGGGCGGCGAGCAGCAGATGCTCACCATGTGCCGCACGCTGATGGGCGATCCCGATCTGGTGATGATCGACGAACCGACCGAAGGGCTCGCGCCGATGATGGTGGAACTCGTCGGCAAGCTGCTCGGCGAAATCGCGGAGCGCGGCATTTCGATCCTGCTGGTGGAGCAGAAACTTACGATCGCGCTGAAGATCAGCCGGCGTCTCTATGTGATGGGCCACGGGCACATCGTGTTCGAGGGCACGCCGGCGGAATTTGCGGCGAATACGCGTGTGCGCGAGGAATGGCTGGAGGTGTAGGGACATTTTTTCCCCTCCCCCACAAGGGGGGAGGGAATACGATGCGTGTCGCTGCCCTACCTCAACCCGCCAGCGCGAGATCGGCCGTCAACACCGATTCCGCAGCGCCTGTGATCGTGGCTTCGAGCCCGTCCGCGCCCACCACGACATTCTCCGCGAAGAACCGCGCGGTCGCGATGCGGCCGGCGTGCGCCGGATCGCTGTCGCCGCCCGCGCGCGCCTTGTGCGCGGCCAGCGCCATCGCGCCCAGCGTCGCGCCGCCGCGCATCACGCCGAACAGGCGCAGATAGGGCGTCGCCCCTGCGAGCGCGTCCTGCACGTTCGAGCCGAGCTTGCCGAGCAGCCAGTCGGTGGCGCGCTCGAAGGCGTCGAGGCCTTCGCCGAGGCGCTGCGCCATTGCGCCGAAGGAAGGATCGTTGGTTGCGCGCAATTGTTCGACCGTGGCGCGCATGTCGGCGATTTCGGCCTTCATCACGGCGCCGCCATTCATCGGCAGTTTGCGCGTCACCAGGTCGATCGCCTGAATGCCGTTGGTGCCCTCGTAGATCGGCACGATGCGCGCGTCGCGCATGAATTGCGCCGCGCCCGTCTCCTCGATGAAGCCCATGCCGCCGTGCACCTGCACGCCGAGCGAGGCGACCTCGCAGCCGATATCGCTGGAATAGCCCTTGGCGATGGGCGTCATCAGCCCCGCGCGCTCCGCCGCCGCCTTGCGCGCCGCCGGATCCTTGGCGCGCCGCGAGCGGTCGATGACGCCGGCGGTGAGGTAGGCCACCGCGCGCGCGCTCAGCGTGAGCGCCTTCATGGTCATCAGCATCCGCTTGACATCGGGGTGGGCGATGATCGGCGACAGCGGCGTCGTTGCGCCCGCCGCCTTGCCCTGCTTGCGCTCGTTGGCATAGGCCAGCGCATGCTGATACGAGGCCTCGCCGATGGCGACGCCCTGCAGGCCGGTGGCGAGCCGCGCGTCGTTCATCATGGTGAACATGCAGGCGAGCCCCTTGTTCTCCTCGCCGACGAGATAGCCCGTCGCGCCCCCCTCGTCGCCATAGACCATGATGCAGGTCGGCGAGCCGTGGATGCCGAGCTTGTGCTCGATGCCCGCGCAGCGCACGTCGTTGCGCGCGCCCAACGACCCATCGGCGTTGACAAAAAATTTCGGCACGACGAACAGCGAAATGCCTTTCGTGCCGGCCGGCGCATCAGGCAGGCGCGCAAGCACGAGATGGACGATATTGTCGCTCATGTCGTGTTCGCCGTAGGTGATGAAAATCTTCTGCCCGAAGATTTTATATGTGCCGTCGCTCTGCCGCTCGGCGCGCGTGCGCAGCGGATTGAGATCGGAGCCCGCGCCCGGCTCGGTTAGGTTCATCGTCGCCGGCCAGACGCCGGAAATCATCTTTTCGAGATAGGTGTGCTTGATCTCGTCGGAAGCATGCGCCTCCAGCGCGTCGATGGCGCCAAAGGTCAGCACCGGGCCGAGCATGAAGGCCATGTTGGCGGCGCTCCACATGTCCATGCAGCCGGCCAGCAGCACCTGCGGCAGGCCCATGCCGCCGTGGTCGGCCGAACCCGTCACGCTCTGCCAACCGCCTTCGACGAATTGCTTGTATGCATCCACCCAGCCGGGCGGCGTCGTCACGACGCCGTCCTTCCACTTGGAGCCGACCTGGTCGCCGACGCGGTGCAGCGGCCCAAGCACGTTCTCGGCATATTTAGCGGCCTCGTTCAGCGTGGCTTCGGCCATGCCGTCGGCGAGATCGGCGTAAGTCCCACAAAGAACAACGCATCGTACTCAATACCCTGCGGTTCCTGAGCAATCGCCTGCAGATCTCGCTGGTGTGCTTCGGCGTCAACGAGGCGCGCGAGGCGATCAGCGGCGACGTTCAGCTTGCCCGCCGATTCGAGCAGTTCACGCTGAGCCGATGGGCAGCGAACGAACAGTTCGAAATATTGGTGGCTTCGATCCTTCGTAACACGCCATTGCGATATCCCTCCGTGCTCACCCCAAAATCTCTACGTCGCATGCTTCAGATTACGGAAGGCATCACCTCCAGCATCTTTCACATGGTCAACAATCTCGCCGTCGAGGCCATCGAAAGCGGATGCGAGAGAGTCACCGACGACGCGATCGAGAACTGGCAGCCCGAATTCGACGTTGAAGCGGCATTCGCATGATGCGCTCGACCGGGCAACGTCCGTTGCCGGTCACGCTGCCGCCGGCGACCGACGAGCTCCTGTCGTCATGGATCGGCCGGCATGCGAGATTTTACGACGTCGCGCCGCTCGAAATGCTCCGCCATTGTCTTCCGGATTCGCGGTCCTTGCGCGCCGCCGACACGAATCTGACGGACGATCAGATTCGACGCCTCACGACTGTGTTTTCGAGCGACCCGCTTATTATTCGCAGGATGACGTTTGCGAACGTAGCGCCGCCCGCTCGCAGGTTGATCGCCGCCATCCCCATTCAACAATGCGCGAACTGCGTCTCCGAACGCGGCGATCCCGATATCGTCATGCGCAGCCGGCTTTCCGGATGGCGCATCACTTGCCCGGTCTGTGGGGACCCGCTGCGCGACCTTGAGGATTGTCCCGCGCCCTACCCCTTCAAACATCATTGGAACGCCGCTCTCCGCGGCGAGCGCCTTCTCGACGACGAAGCCGAGCGCTCCGTTCGCACTTGGGCGTCGCCCGCCAAAATCGAGCGGTTGCTGCTGATGCGACGACGTCCTGACTCTGTACATCCGGATACAAGGCTCGAGGATTTCAGGGTTCTCGGCGTCGTCATTCCCGAATTGGACGACGTCGTCGCGGGAATGCGGATTTCTCTTCCGTCTCCCGCAAGCCCTATCCTCCCGATACACCTTCGCCCGGCATTGCTCGCCGGGGTGGCCATTGTCTAGCGAGATGGGCCCGCGATGATCAAGATGCTTCATGCTCGTCTGATCGGCGAAAGTCGAACCCGGTTTGGCCGAATTGCCGGTCCTATGATTGCCGACCACGGGATCCTGAGGCCCGCTCAGTTGCACTTAATTTGAGAATCCCGCGAATACCGAATTCTCATATTAAATGACAGAATTCGGCAAAACGGCCGCATTCTTGCAATTAAGGGCCACGCAACACGCGGCTCGACCAGAACCGGGGTATCATCGACAATCGTATAGCGATATTCTGATACACCATATTCCGCCGGGACCTCGTAGTACGTGACGCCGGTCTCAGGCAGGACCGCACCCACCGCTACGCGGCCGTCGTACTTGTAGGAAGGATGGCGCGCGCCGCGCACATACGTACGGAATCGGTCACGTCGTTCGCCTGTAAGGCCTCCAACAGCAGCGCCAGTGGCAGCGCCAACCGCTGCGCCAACGGGGCCGCCTACTACACCACCAACGGCTGCGCCGCCTACTGCGCCAGCTGCAGCGCCGCTGGGGGACTGAGCATAGGAATAGGTCGATGCCGCAATGAGCACGGCAGAAGCAAGCAGAATTTTCTTCATTATAGATTCTCCTAGAGCCTGATCGTCGGGAAACGATGCGGTTCACCGCAGCATCACATCTCGGTGCAGACCTTCGTTGTCTTGATCGCGGCTTCGGCCTCAGTGCGAGTCTTGTAAACAGTGCCGTCACCGGCGACCGTAATCGTCGTGGACGTCGTCGGCTTTTTGTCCACGACTATGCACTTCTTCGCGGCGCTATCTCGAACGACATAAAATTCGGTGGTTTGAGCGACAGCGGCGGTAGCTCCACAGGCGAGAGCCGCGCAGATCAACAGCATCTTCTTCATAGGTTTTCTCCGTGTCCACGAGCATGCTGGCTCGCAGCGCCTAAAACCCACGAACAAGGTTGAGGTTCCTGATTACCACGTCTAGCGGGGGCTACAAGGAACTGGTCAAGGGAGCCCGCGTTGTTGATCAGCTTAATCGAAAGGGCTGAACATGGCTGATAGTGGTGGAAGCGGAGGCATAGGCCTCCTTGGAGTGATCATCGGAGCGCTGATCGTTGTCGGCCTCGGCGTTCTGTTCTTCCAAGGTGGACTCGGAGGGCCGCAGAAAATCGATGTGAATGTGAAGCCCCCAGCTGTCACTGGATCGAAGTGAAACCGTATTTTTAATGAGAGCCGCCTCGGTGCATTCCATCGAGTCGGCTCGTCTCTCGCAATGGCTTGGTTTTCGCGGTCCGCTGATAAAGATAGTTGGCGAACCCACTTCCCCGCTTCGCGATCGGAGTGTCTGCATTCGGTTGTGACCGGCGGCTGACCTCCGCGCCGGAACCGGTCGTTCGACCGATCTGCCCGGAAGCTGCCGCTGAAAACCGGGGAAACGGGCGGATAGCAGAAATTCGCTGTGCGCGGCGGTCCGGCCATTCGTCACGCTCGTGAGACACTTCGATTTTCAGGCCGGAAGCTCGCAGCTATCCTCCGCAGGCCTTGGACAACTCTCAGCCTGCTTTCTTCGGCAATCAGCCAACGAACCTGTCGGGGAACGGCAATCCCGTCGGCACGATCACGGTCACGCTCGCCGATGGATCGAGCTGGATCACCGATTCCAATGGGAGCCTGATCTCGGGATCGATCAAGTCGATCTCGCTGGGATCGTCCTATGACAACGCCTATCTGGTGATGACGGTCAGCCCTTCAGGCTGCGCGCCAAACTACGAGGTCGATCCCACGCAGCCCCTGTCGGCCATGAAGTGCATTGCGGCTGGAACCACGGTTACGTCATCCAACGGGTCGTTGCAGAACTCGTCCTGGTACAACCTGATGGACAGTTTCTCGTCGCCGGTTTGCAAGAGCTACAGTTGGTTCGGTTGCAGCAGCTACGCCTACACGATCAATCCGATCGGCTCCGCGTGGACATTCTCCACGAACAATACGACCCAGACCAATCAGCTGTTTGTCAGCCAGAGCGCCATACCGCAGCCCCCGACGAGCGCGGTGCAGCTGCCTCTGGGCGTTTTGCCCTCGATACAGACCCTCATTCCGTGTGGTCAGACTACCTATTGGGCAATCGAGGACACCCCTTGGAAGACTGCAGGTCTTGCAGACGGCGCCTGGCAATCGCAGGACTTCTTCTTCACGATCCAGGGCGTCACCTGCTCCACCTCCACGGCGGGCGCAAACGCGCTGCCTCACCTGACGAGATAGGCGAGCGCGCATAGAAGTTGCCCTCGCGCGACGCAAGGAGGCTGTCAAGGTTGGGTTTCTAGCGGGCAACCCCGACAAGCTCTTCTGCTTCCCGTTCGGGACGAAAGGGCGATGGCAGCTCCACCGTGCGGCACCATTCGCCGCCGTCCGCTGGATAAACATTCACGATCCCGCCCCTCCCAAAGCGATCGGCGCTTGGCGTGAAGCGGCGCGTACGGGGCGGTAATTTGTCGGCCGAAAGGTTGACCCACGCGGCTTGATCGCGTGTTGATCAAAGCAGGCAGTGGGGCAGTTCCGCAACCATCCGACAGGATCTGGTGATATCCGTTTAAGGAGCGGGCATCAGGATTGGCTCCCTGGAAGCAGACCTTCCGACTGGCTGAGACGGGCGGACAGCGGACGTACGGGCCTCCAGCGACCCACCCATCTGCCCTTGCGAGACGAAGGGCGCGATCTCGATCAGTGCGGCACGCTTCCGGAATAAGCGGGGCGACGGCCCAACATGGATCATGCCCTGCCAGGGGTGAAGGAGATCAACACCTTGCCGTTGCGCCTTTGTCTCGGAACAGGCAGCAGTCCGGCAGGGTTCCCACTTGCCACGCCTGCCCGCATCAACAGCCGATTGCTTAAGTCCGGAAACGAACCTTTCGGCGGTTGCATCCAGAAGCGCATCGCAACTAAGTGCCGCGCGACACCTCAGTGGATTTGCGAGCCACCGTCTTGCGCCTCGGCGTGGCCTTTGCAGTACGGGAGTTGGCGGGTGCCACCCCGGCTTCCCCGACATAGAGCGGCGATGTCGTCACGGACTGCTTTTCCGCCTCTCCCCGCAGCGCCGGGCCAATATGCTCAACGCTGGGCAAGCGCTCGATCTTGCGTAGCGCAGCGCGCAGGTGTTCGATCAGCTCATAAGATTCCTCCTGTGAAATGACGCGCCGACACGCAGTGAGACCAAAATCCAATTGTCCCGCATAGCTTTGCACCGTGATGTTCAGGGCGCTGCCATGATAAGGAATGGATACCGGGTAATAGCTGGCCATGCTTGCGCCGGCTACATACAAAGGCACCTGAGGGCCGGGGACGTTTGAGATCAGCACGTTCGCCAGCGGCGGCAGCTTACGGGCCAGGTTGGATCGGCCGTACAGAGAGGCCATGCTGGTCATCAGCCAAGGCGCACCAGTGACCGGCAGATCGACGCCCAACACGGGTTTGAGTTCACGCACGACCGCTTTGGCAGCTTCCGAAGAGTTGTGAATGGCCTTGAACCGCTCGGCTAGATCCTCGATGTCGGTGGCCAGGTCTACCCGCACGATGGACACCTGGTTGTTCATGTCATCGTTTCCCTCAGCGCGTAGGCTCACTGGCACCGCTGCGATCAGGGGTTCCTTCGGCAGCAGGCCCCTCTCCTTGAGAAAGCGAGAGAGCGCCTCGCTGCACATGGCCATCACAATGGTGTTGACTGTGCCGCCGACGCGCTTGCCCAATGCCTTGAGGTCATCAAAAGGCACCGTCATCACGCTAAAGCTTCGCTGGTTGGTGATGGAGTCGTTGAAGATTGTTTTCGGCGCGGTGCGGATGTTTAGGGAGCGTTCGCCTTTGCCAGTCTGCTGCGTGAGTAGCACCCGGCCGGCAGCCGTCAGCGCCTTGGCGGCGGTGGGCAATAGCTCCGCCAGCTTGCGGTACTGCTGCGCGGAATTGGAAAGCGCCGCTTGCAAGAGCTCGGCGACGCCCAGCTGATAGTTGCCGGTGCCGTTGCGTCTGCGCCGCGGTGGCGGAACATCTCGAATCTGCGAAGACGTATCGAATAAGACTTTCGCCAGTTCGGTGCCTGCCTTGCCGTCTACGCCGCTGTGGTGCGCCTTCGTGTATAACGCCAATTGGCCGCTTTGCAGCCCCTCGATGACGTACATCTCCCACATGGGTCTGCTGCGGTCCAAAAGCGTGGAGTGCAGACGCGCAATCAGCGTTTGCAGCTGATCCATGTTCCCCGGCCGCCGCAGCGTGAGGCTACGGACGTGGTAGTTCAGGTCGATGTCGTCGTCCTGGATCCACACCGGCTCTGCCAATTCGAAAGGCATAGATGCCAGCTTTCGCGTAAGCACCACGGCCAAGTGCATTCGATTCCCGATCATGGCCTTGAAGTTTTCGAAGTAATCACCCTGATAGCCCGTCGGCAGGTCGAGAAGGACAAGGCTGCCCACGTGCATCGGCGTCTCAGGGGTTTCAAAATGCAGAAACGACGCGTCCATGCTACTGAGGTGATTCATCGCGAGTACTCCAATTCGAAGACGTGTTCAGACTTGGGTCACGCGCTTGCGCGCTTCTTCTTCAACGAGATCTTTCTTCGACAACTTACCCACAGGTGTCTTGGGCAGCGTATCGCGTATCTCCAGCGCCTGAATCATTTCGTGCTTTCCCACCTTATCCTTCAAGAAGGTCTGCAACTGTTCCAGCGTGAACGGTTCAGCGCCTGTCTTGAGTGTGAGGAAAGCCTTGGGGGATTGGCCGCGGTAGGCGTCCGGGATGCCGATCACGCAGACCTCGTGTACGCCAGGGTAAAGGTAAATCGCCTCCTCAAGGACCCGCGGGTACACGTTGTAGCCGCTGCATAGCAGCATATCCTTGCAGCGGTCGACGATGAAAACGTAGCCCTCGTCGTCCATGTAGGCCACATCTCCGGTGCGGAAGAGACCATCAAAGGTAGTGTTCTCAGCGGTCGCCTCTGGGTTGTTCCAGTAGCCCTTCATCACGTTGGGACCCTTGATGCACAACTCGCCCCTCTCGCCACGCGGCACGTACTGGTTCGAGTCCTCCAACGAAAGCATCCTCAGCTCGATGCCCGGTGATGGAATCCCGCACGAGCCCGGTTTGCCTCCATGAATCGGTGTAAAGGTTCCCGTCGGAGAGGTCTCGGTCATACCCCAGCCCTCAGAAAGCTTGCAGCCGGTGATCTGCGTATAGCGCTGGCCCACCTCCACCGGGAGCGGTGCGCCACCCGAGTTGCAATACTTGAGCGAGCGCAAGCTGTGCTTGGGCGTATCGGGATGGTCGATGAGCGCCGTGAACATAGTGGGCACGCCGCAGAACACGGTGATCTCCTGGCTCGCAATAGTTTCGAGCGCCGTCTTGGGGTCGAAGCGCACATGCTGGATCAACTCGGCGCCCAGGCCGATGCCGAATAACATGTTCACCGTCAAAGCATAGATGTGGAACGGCGGAAGAACGCAGAGAAAGGTCTCCGCACCTTCCTCGAGCACAGGTGGCGTTCCTCGTATCGTCTCGATGCATTGGGACACGGCGGCCGAGAGGTTCCCATGGGTCAGCATGGCCCCCTTGGGTAGGCCGGTGGTGCCTCCGGTGTACTGCATCACGGCAATCGTCTGTGATGGCTCAGCGAGTGAATGGCGAGTGTATTGGCCGTCGTTGTCTTGCAGCTCCGCAAAACTGATGTGTCGGTCGTCCCACCTGACGTCGGCCAGTTCCTTGGCCACCTTCAAATGCTGGGCCACCTTATCGGGGGTGGGAGTCATCTCGGCGATGTTGCCGACGATCAGCTTCTTGAGTCGTGTGTGACCCAACATTCCGGCCATCTGTGGGTAGAGGCTTGCCACGTCAAGCGTGAAGATGAAGTCCGTCTGGCTGTCCTCGATCTTATGCTCCAGTACCTTGGCAGCGTCCAGGGGCGAGTAGTTCACCACCGTGCCGCCCGCCTTGAGGATACCGAAAAACGCGATAACGCAATGCGGCGTGTTGGGCAGGAAGATGCCTACATGCACGCCCGGGCCGACGCCCAGTTGTTGCAGGCCTTTGGCTACGCGGTCGGTCAGTCGGCTTAATTCGCGGTAGCTGATGCGCCGCCCCATGAACTGTAACGCCGGCTTTTCCGGCCATTTTGCGACGGAGTCCTCCAGCAATTCAGACAGCGCGGTGGGCTTGATGTCGATGTCCCAACGAACACCATCGGGATACGACTTGAGCCAAGGCATCTCATTCATCGCTAGTCTCCCTGTGTAGAGGCGCTGGTCGCCTGCTTGTAAGCAGGCGCCGATCTCATGACGTTCTTTCTCAGCTTATGTGCCCGCTGCTAGGCGAATACGTCCGCTACGTACCGGCCAGTATCTCGCTCGATCGCCTCGATCCAACTTTCCGCCATTTCCGGTGTTGCGCCCACTGCTTCTTGGTAGATGCGAATGAAGACCTCGCGCACTGCAGGGGCCATGCGCCGACCATCTCCACACACGTACACGTGAGCTCCACGTCTAAACAGGTCCGCCAGATCAGCGCGGTCCTGCCAGACGCGGTGCTGCACGAAGGTCACGCCGCCATGCGGAGCTTTGTAGAACGCAGGCCGCACGCTGACGACGCCGGCGCCTTCCCAGGCGAGGAGTTCATCTTTGTAGAGGAAATCGACGTCTGGATGGTCGCACCCGAAGAACAGCAACGCTGAGCCGACCTCCTGCCCGTTTTGCTTCTGAGCGGCGCGCTCTTGCAGAAAACCCCGGAACGGCGCGAGCCCGGTGCCCGCGCAGACCATCACGATGGGGGTGGCGGGAGAAGCTGGTGGGTGGAAGTGCTGGTTGGAGGCGCGAACCGCCACGGCGACCCGAGTTCCGGGCGTGCAGCTTGCAAGGTAGGAAGACGCCATCCCCTGATAGCGGCCGTGGCCCGAGAGCGCCGGAGCATCGACTACCGCGACCGTGAGCGTGCACCGCGTCGCATCCCACAGCGGCGAAGACGAGATCGAATATTGCCTTGCCTTGACGGGCGGCAGCATGTCCAAGTACGCGGCGAAGGGTAGCTCGCACGAGGCAAACCGCTCGAGCAGGTCAAGTACGCTGACGCGCTTGGACAGCAGCTCACTCTGATATGCTTCCTCTTCGCCCAGTCGGGCCAGCTCGGCCTTCTCGGGCGGGCATCGTGTAGACGCTGCTAGGATCGCGACCTGGCCGCGCGTGACCGGTTGTGCGAGCTCGACATAGTGGAACAAAAGCTCGCTCGCATTCACTGGGTGATCCACCGGCAGCGAGGTGATGCTGCTCCCAGGCTTGCTGATCATGATCTGGGTGTCGGACGCAAAGCCGAATCGCTTCAACGCGCGCATCACCAGGGCAATGGGATTGTGTGGAAGGACAGCGAGATAGTCGCCCGCGCGATATGTCATACCGTCGGGCAACTGGATGTCGATGTGTCGCTTGGAACGTCCGATCGGAGAACTCAGATCGACAAGTTCGCGGTTTTCCACCACCGTGCCGTGGTCGAGGTCGGCAAGCCGCAGCACGGAGGTGCGCGCCGCCTTCAAGACTTCGACTTGAAGCTGACCACCGGCAGGCGCTGCCTGAACCTGCTTACCCAGCGCCTTGCCCAGGTCGCCCCACAGTTCGGCATACCACTCGTCGAACTGACCGAAGAAGTCGCCGCCTGAATCCGTTTCACCGCGCGCCTTGATGCGCGTCGCGCCAGCGCCTTCCAGCGCGGCATCGAACCGTTTGGGCACGGCCTGGTAGGTACGCGCCCACTGCCGGTTTCCGCAACCGAAGACGGCGTAGCGAACCCCTGTCAAGGATCCGGCCGCCAGCGTTTCGAGCCAGGCGGAAAACTGGCGAGCGTTGTCCGGTGGTTGTCCTTCGTATGAGGCAGTGAGCAGCACCACTGCGCCGTCGGTGGGCAAGTGCCCGACATGGTCATCCAAGGGCGCGGCAACCGCCGCATAGCCTTGCGATTCCGCATCACTCGCGATTCGCTCCGCGAAGGATTCCGCCGAGCCGCTGTTCGAGCCATAGAGCACGAGCAGCGGCGTAGCGTGGCCGGGTGCCGTCCGGGGCGCTGCTGCCGTGGAGAGCCTGCGAGTGATCGTAGCCGCGGCCGCGGACGGACGCGCCTTGAACGACGTGCTCCCGCGTCGCCTCACGCGGATGCGAAACCCGTCCGGCTTGAGCGTCAGGGTCTCGGCCACTTTGAGTTGATAAGACGGATCGTGTTCGATCAGGTCGAACCGCTGCAGCATCATCGCGATCAGCAATTGAGCTTCCTGCATGGCGAACGGCCGGCCGATGCAGGCGCGCTGGCCGTTTCCGAAAGGCTTCCAGGCATTGGGCGGCAGCGCTTCCATCGCCTCGGGCGCGAAGCGCTCGGGACGAAATTCCTCGACGTCGTAGCCCCACGCCGTGGTGTCCCGATGCAGCATCGGGGTCAACACCATCAGCGTGTCGCGCTTGGTCACCGCGTACTTGCCGCCGCTCACCGTGTCCTGCAATGGCTTCAGCGTGAAGGCCGGCGCAGTCGGCCAGATGCGCAGCGTCTCCATCAGAATCTGTTCGATGTAGCGCAGCCGGCCGAGGTGCTCCACGCGCGGCATCTCGTCGCCGAGTACTTCGTCGACCTGCGCTCGTGCCTTTTGAAGCACTTGCGGGTTTTTGCATAGGAAGTAAGTCGCGAACGAGAGCATGCCGCTGGTGGTCTCATGCCCGGCAATCAGGAACGTGATGAGCTGATAGCGAATGTTCTCGTCCGACAGTCGATCGCCAGTGATCGGATCGCGCCCCTGCAGCATCAGCGCGAGCAGGTCCTTCTTGCTGGCGGCGCCTGGGTCGCGCCTGCGTTCGGCAATCAAGTCGTCGGCAACCTCGCGCATAAGCCTCAGGTTGTCTTCGTACGCGCGCCGCGTGCCCCGCATGAACTTGTTCGCGACGTCGGGCCTACGCTCGCGCGCGCCGGACTCGCCCAGAGCGTCGACCATTGCGCCGATAAAAGGGTGCAACTCTCGCTGGTAGAAGTTGTTGAACCGATAGTCGAAGGCGCACAACGCGATCGTGTCGAGCGCCAGGCGGGTCATGTCCTCGGTGACCTCAATCACGTTGTCTGGCCCGAAACGCTCCCACCGAACAAGCATCTGGTCGCCGATGTCGAGCATCTGGTCGAACATGCCGCGCATGCCGATCGGCCCGAAGGCCGGCATGAGGAGCCGGTGAGCCTTGGCCCAGTTGGGCTCTTCGGTCTTGGCCGTGAACAGGCCATCCCCGGCGAAGTCGCGGATATTTCGCAGCGCCCCGGCAACACGCTTGTCGAAGCGCGTCTCATCGCTCAGCTCGTTCACCAGCTCTTGCGAGCTGACCAGCGTTACCAGCTTTCCGAAAAAGTCGAGCTGGAAGATTGGTCCATGGATGCGCGCCAGGCGCATGAAGCCCTGGATCGGCGCACTGCCATCGACCGAGCGAATGTTGCCGATGAATGGATCGCCCTTCGGCCGAGGAATCGGAGAGAGGTTCGGCATGCTGGAAAGTCTCCTGTTAATCGACGCGCGGTTGGCGGGCTCGGAGAAGGTCGCTGGAAGGCTCTTACTGTGGCGCCAGGGTCTTCCTAGCCGGCGCCTTTCTCCTAAAGCCGAGCGCCATCTTCACTGCTGCGTCGAGGAACGAAAGAAGGGATGCGAACTCAGCGTCGCTCAGTTGGCGAGCTGCATCGTGGGCACGGTAGAGGTTTGCGAACTCGCGTTCGCGGCCCACTTGCACCATCAGCCGACCGACGCCCAAGCCCTCGAGCGTCTTCCAGAGCTCTGGGCTATAGGCACGGGTCATCTTCATCACGAACGAACCGGGATCGCGTCGGCCAAGAACGGCCGACAACCTCAGGACGACTTCAAAAGGCAATGGGCTCACACCCTGCTCGGCCTCTTCGACGGCCTCGCAATCGCGCAAGTCCACGGCCTGCGCGAGGTCATCCAGCGTGATTCCCAGCGACTCCCGCCACGAACGGAGTTCAGCTCCCGCTTTGCGGAGCGCCTCCTTCTCGTTAGGCCGCTTTGCCCGAACTTGGGCAGCTGACACCGACAGATCGGCAATCGGCCCAGCGATGTTCAGTACGTCATCGGCCCAGGACCGCAATTGCATGGCTAACTTTGCGATCGGAGTTGTCAACGACGCGCCGGATGCAGGCCGGTCTGCAATGGGTCGCGTTGGCAATTTCGCGCGGTTCGTGCGAGCGGGCGACTTGCCGGGGATCGACGCGCTCATCCAGCAGCCTTGCGAAGCAAGGCGACGTCTGCCGTTGATGACATTGCTAAATGTGCATGGACGGATGACGAATCGGGACCTGTTAGATGGTTCATGCGTACTCCTGACTGCCTGCGATGCCAGGTGCTGCGACGGCGCCGTAGAACGCGCGCGCAAGTCCGGTGGGCACGAACGGAACCCATTGGTTCTCCGCCTGCGCGAGACGGTCAGCAATGGCGTGCAGGACCGCGGGGTGATAGGGCAGCCCCAGATGGCTTGCGCCTCGCACCACAATGTTCTCGGTACTGTCGCTTACCTGCTCGATGCTGGCCCGCCAGCCCACAATGCCGTCTGAGAGGCTCAAGATCGACGTGGTCGGGACGGGAGGGGGACAGTCGCCGCGGTCACCAGGTCGGATAGACGACCGGCCTGAAACCGCTCGGTAGACAGTCCAAGTGTTCGTCGTGCGTAGCGGGTGCCCATAGAGCGGGCTTCCGAGTGTCACGACACAGCGGACAGCCTTTGGTGCAACTCGTGCGAGTTCTCGCGCATAGATTCCGCCAAGGCTCCATCCAACCAGGCTGACTCGCCGTCCAGAGGCTTGCCGCAGACTAGCGAGCCGCTCGGCGATCTGCTCGATTACGCCGTCCTTGGGCCCGAAGTTGCGCCCAAGATCCCACCCGCTCACGCAATAACCGAGGCGCGACAGATAACGTCGAAGGACTGCGGTTGAGCCGTCGCTGGCAAGCAGTCCGGGCAATACCAACACTGTATGACCGTCGCCCTTCTTTGCCGCGCCCAGAAGCGGACGCGCGGCGCGCTCCCAAAGAGCTCGCCCCTCGAGAGACAGCAGCCAAAGTGGCGGCTTAGAGGAGCGTTGCTTTGCAACAGGCCATGAAGAAAACATCTCGTCTCCAATGCCGCGGCTCACGCAGAGCGGACACCGATTTATGTCGCGCTGCACAATGCAAAAGCGTTCCGAACGGTAATACTCTCTGCCACCTATTCCGAAAGCGACAGGTCATTTGAGGCCTCGTGCTGAGTCAATTAAGGCCACACTAAGGGAGCCTACTCGCATGGTGACATACATTGACTCACGACCAGCATTGTCGGTCGATGCGCCGCTGTTCCCCGTATTCAAGCTGACCACACTTGCTGACTGCTTCCGCGGGCAGGGCATAGCGCCCTCAGTATTGCTGCGCGGTAGCGGTCTTAACGAGCAAAGCCTACTGAGGCCTGCAACGCGTGTTTCTTATAGACAGTTCAGCGTCGCATTTTCGAATGCGATCCGCCATGGTCATCCAGCGACGGCGATTGAAGCGGGCAGGCGCGTGCACGTCACGGGGTCAGGCCTCTACGGCTATGCACTGCTCAGCAGTCCTACGGCGCTCGAGGCCTGCCGGTTTGCAACCGAGTATCTGCCGATACTCGGGCCGGCTTGCAGCATGACCTTCTCGATCAAAGATAGAAAAGCAGTCTGGTCGTTCACTCCAATACTATCGCTTGATCCGAACGACCCGCTTTACCGATTCGCGACGGAGTTTCAGTTCGCTATCACTTACACGATGAGTCGGGACGTTCTGGGTTCTCAGTTCAGGCCGCTACGCATGCGCGCCGTCTATCCACGCCCTTCGCATTCTGCTGTGTACGCTGACGCTTTCGACAGCCCGATCCAATTCGATCAATCAAGCAACGAATTGGAATTCGATGCTTCGTTGCTCGACCAACCTATGGTCCTGGGTCACGAGGTTACGTATGCAATGGTACGCGAGCTTTGCGATGAGCAGCTTGCGCTCACCGGAACAATCCCCGGCAATGCGGGACGAGTCCGTCAGATTCTTCTCTTGCACCCTGGAAAATTTGTGCGGATCGAGGAGATGGCGAGCGAACTGAGGGTGAGCGGAAGAACGCTTCGAAGATGGCTAGAGGCAGAAGGAACGACCTACAACGATGTCGTTTCCGACGTGCGAAAGCATCTTGCACTTAAGTACCTGCAGCAGACTGCCATGACCATCGAAGACATCGCAGGCCGACTGGGCTACAGCGACGCAGCGAGTTTCCGGCGGGCCTTTTACCGATGGACGGGCATGTTGCCGACTGCTTATCGGTCTCAAGGGCTTTAATGCGGCCTCCCGTAGAATTTGAAGCTCCACAACTTAGCAAGCGCTAGGGATGACAATGAACACAGAAATCACAACTCTCACGCCGACGCCGCTTCGAACGATTATCGAATCCTAATGATACTGCACGTCCGCTTTCGGTCGCGAACTGTCAGAGGACTTCAGCCCGAAAGCGGCCATCGCGCACCGCTAGGCTTGGAAGCGGATGCTCGGATCGGCAGAGATGGGCGGAAAGCAGACGATCGTTCCTTTGGGCCGCGCTAGAGCCGATTCAGCGCTGGAGATAGCTGCGGGCTATTCGTCGCGTGCCGCCGGCCGCAGACAAGTGCGGCCGGCGTTGCTGCTAGTTGAGACTTGCCGAGATGCGGGCGAGCGCCGCCTTGGCGCAAGCCTCGTCCTTCTCGCCGCCGGGCGCGCCCGAGACGCCTACGCCGCCGATGGTTTCCGCGCCCGACTTGATCGGCACGCCGCCGCCAATCGCCGCGACGCCGGGAATCTGTCGCAGCGCCTGCGCGTCGCCGCTGGCGGTCAAATTCATGAACTCGAGCGAGGTCTGGCTGCGGACGCGAGCCGTGTAAGCCTTCATGCGGGCGAATTCCATCGTGGCGGGCGAAGTGCCATCGCCACGCAGGGAGGCGGCGACCTGGCCTGCCTTGTCGACCACGACAACGCTGACCTTGTAGGAATTCTTTGCGCACTCCTCGATGACGCCGGCGACGATCTCCTGCGCCAGGCCCATTGAAATATTCTTCTCGACTTGGGGCGATGCGGCCTGCGCCGCATTGGCGGCAATGATGGCGATAGCGACGGATGCAATTCTAATATGAGTGCGCATAAATCCAACTCCTGGCTGCGACCTTTCGGTAGGTCGTGTCGGAGCCTCGCTCCCGGCCGGTATGGGAGTAAATGATCCAGTCGAACCGGCTGGCGGCGTGCGCGGGACCGGCGGTCGAGGCGCAACGCGCTGTTTTTGCGCTGCTTCGCGTCAGCGCTCGCAAATTGGAGGCGCGGATACGGAGGCGCCGGCGCCAATGGATCGTTGACCGGGCTTCGGTCTCGCTCGATCCTGCGGAGGCGCTGCATCTGTGGCAGCCTGCGCACCGGGAGGGGCAGATGAGCAATGCCGGGCGGCGCCTCACGCGCCGGAGCTTCGTTGTCGGCGCAGCGGGTCTGTCGTCGCTGCCGTTCATTCCCGCTGCGGCCCAGGAGCGACGGGCTCGCATCGGCTTTGTCACGGCGCAAAGGGAAGCGGCCATCGCGCCAAATTTCGCTTTCGTGCGCGCCGGCCTGTCCAGCGAGGGGCTAAGCGAAGGCCAGAACCTCACCATCGAATATCGTTACTGCGACGATTCTCTTGAGCGGGTCCGCGAGGCTGCCCGGGGACTGTCTGCCTCGGGCGTCGATCTCATCGTGGCCCAGGGCAGCGCGGTGCCTCAGATCATCAGCCTCAACCTGCCGACGCCGCTCGTCTACATTACGAGCGCCGATCCAATCCTCTCGGGGTATGCCGAGTCGCTCGCTAAACCACTCGGCCCCAAGACCGGCCTCACCTTCATGGTCTATGAATTCGCAAGCAAGCGTCTTGAGCCCACATTTCCCAAGTAAGGCGCTGATTTCGCTGTCCTGACCATTATATTTCCTATATAAAACATGGTGTTGAAGGCTGCGAGGGGCGCGTTTCATGGATCACCCAGAGGGTGCGGGCTTGCA
>Ga0116152_10001096_pt1 | contig 22205 bp, 23 predicted proteins | sample AD_UKC119_MetaG_FD_89894 | JGI IMG/M metagenome (GOLD analysis project Ga0116152, IMG submission 89894) | Active sludge microbial communities of municipal wastewater-treating anaerobic digesters from Hong Kong - AD_UKC119_MetaG | ecosystem: Engineered > Bioreactor > Anaerobic > Digestate...
GACGCCAACGGCCAGAACTGCATCCTGCTCTACGGCGGGACGAACCAGGAACTCACGGAAGCGTATATCGGCGAAGCGCTTACGGCATTCGGTTCGGAGGGGCTTGTTTTGCTTCAGAACGAAACCAACCTGGTCGGCAGCTTAATCCGGCGCGCAAAAGAAAAAGGGCTGACCGTCGCGCTCAACGCCGCGCCCATGAACGGCAAAGTTTTTACCTATCCGCTCGAACTGCTGGACTGGCTTGTGGTCAACGAGGTGGAAGGCGCGACGATTGCGCAGTGTGAACGGGAAGAGGACATTCTCCCGGTGCTGCAGGCGCGTTACCCGCATACAAACATTCTTCTTACTCTCGGCGGGCGCGGCTCGGTTTGCCTGCAAAACGGGGAAACGACCAAATTCGGTGCGTACCATGTAAAAGCGGTGGACACCACGGCGGCAGGCGACACGTTTTCCGGATATTTTCTGAATGAAATTCTGGACGGTGCTTCCGCGTCCGACGCGCTGGCGCTGGCCACCGCCGCTGCGGCGCTCTGTGTGCAGACCATGGGCGCGGCGGACTCCGTGCCGCCGCGCGCGCGTACGCTGGAAGCGATTCGTTCCGGCGAACTGGGCGCGCTCTCCGAATGGGGAGGCTGGCGATGACGGACGTTTTATACGTCGATTGCTGTATCCGCGGGGAAGAATCCCGCACGCGGAAACTCGCCGAAGCATTTCTGGCTGGCTTGGAGCAGACAGGCAATTATTCGGTTGAGCGGCTGATCCTCATGGACGAACCGCTGCTGCCGCTCACGGGCGGATTTTTCCGGCAACGCGAATGTCTGCTGGAGGAAGGCGGGCTGAACCACCCGCGTTTCCGCTATGCGCACCGGTTCCAAAGCGCGGAGCGGATTGTGATCGCCGCGCCGTTCTGGGATTTGAGTTTTCCGGCGCTGCTGAAAATCTATATCGAAAACCTCTGTGTGGAGGGAATTACCTTCGGCTGTGACGAGCAAAACGGCTGTTTCGGCGTTTGCAGGGCGGGCCGGATGCTGTTTCTGACCACGCGCGGCGGTGCGCTGGAAGGTTCGCCGATGGACAACGGCACGAAATACCTGCGCGATATGGCGGCTTTTTTCGGCATTCCGCGCTTTGATTACGTGGCGGCGGACGCGATGGATTTGGGGCTGGAGCCGCCGGAAGAAATATTAGGCCGCGCAATTCTGCGCGCGCAGAAAATTGTAAAAACGTTTTAAACGCAGTTCTGCCGTCCGAGGCGGATTTGCCGAAAGGGAGTTAAACCGGAAATGAAAGCGGTCGTCTATGAAAAACCGGGCTGCGTCCGACTGACGGACGTGCCCATGCCGAAAATCCTCGATCCGCGCGACGCGATTGTGAAGGTGACGCGCGCTTCGATCTGCTCAAGCGATCTGCACATCCGAAACGGCGCGGTGCCGCGCGCAAAGCAGGGCGTTGTGCTGGGGCACGAATTCGTGGGCGAAATTGTCGAAACCGGCGCGGGCGTAAAAAAGCTAGCCGCCGGAGACCGGGTTGCGGTCAACGTGGAGAGCTTTTGCGGCGAGTGCTTTTTCTGCCGCAGGGGGTACGTGAACAACTGCGTCGAAGGCGGCTGGGAACTGGGCTGCCGTATAGACGGCGGGCAGGCGGAATACTGCCGCGTGCCGACGGCGGACATGAGCTGCACGCCCATTCCGGACGGCATTTCCTATGAGCAGGCGCTGTTCGTGGGCGATGTGCTTTCGACCGGCTACTGGGCGGCGGGCGTCGGCGAAATCAAGCCTGCGGACGTTGTTCTGGTGCTTGGTGCGGGGCCGACGGGGCTGACGACCATGATGTCCGCGCGGCTTTACGGCCCGGCCTGTATCGCAGCCGCGGACGTAAACGAAAAGCGGCTTGCGCTGGCGAAGGCCAGCGGACTTTGCGACGTGACGCTCAACCCGAAGACGGACGACGTGCCGGAGCGCATGCGCGCGCTCACGCAGGGCCGCGGCGCGGACGTGGTGTTCGAGGTCGCGGGCGCGGCAAACACGTTTGAAACGGCATGGCGCGCGGCAAGGCCGAACGCAACCGTCGTTGTGGTCGCGCTGTACGAAAGCGCACAGACGCTCCCGCTGCACGAGATGTACGGAAAGAATCTTACGTTCAAAACCGGCGGCGTCGACGCGAACAGCTGCGGCGACATCCTGCGTCTGATCGAAGCGGGCCGCCTGGACACGGGACTGATGATTACGCATCGCGCGCCGCTCAACGACGTGATTCGCGGGTATGATATTTTTGCCGGGCAGAAGGAAGACTGCATCAAGTGGGTCGTCACGCCATACGATCCGGCGTTGCCGGACGGACCGGAACAGTACTGACAAAAAAGGAGGGGCGGCGATATGCAACTTGAAAAAGCGGTTGCCGGACTGGAGCCGAAGCTGATCGAATGGCGGCGGCATCTGCATGCGCATCCGGAAATCTCGTTTGAAGAATATGATACGACGGATTTCATCGTCAAAGCGCTGGAACAGATGGGCGTAAGTTATGAGCGTCCGACTAAAACGGGGCTGGTTGCGCATATTACCGGTGAAAAGCCGGGCGAACCGGGCGTGCTGGGGTTTCGCGCGGATATCGACGCGCTGCCCATGCCGGAGGAAAATGATCTGCCGTACCGTTCGCAGGTGAAAAACGTAATGCACGCCTGCGGGCACGACGGGCACACGGCCATGCTGCTGGGACTCGCGCAGATGCTCGTTCAAAACAAAGACTCGTTCTGCGGCGAAGCGCGGCTGTTCTTTCAGCATGCGGAGGAACTGCCGCCGGGCGGCGCGATCGAGCTGGTCAGGGCGGGCGCGGCGGACGGCGTGGACGCGATGCTCGGACTGCATCTTTCCAGCGACTTTCCGGCCGGCGTGTTCGGCGTGAAAAGCGGCGTGCTGACCGCCAACGTCGACCGCGCGGAAATCCGGGTTACGGGCAAAGGCGGGCACTGTGCGTTTCCGCAGCTTTGCGCAGACCCGGTCGTCGCGGCTTCCGAAATCGTGCTGGCCGCGCAGAGCATCGTTTCGCGGCGCGTTGCGCCGAAGGAACCCGCGGTCGTCTCCATCTGCGAAATCCACGGCGGGACGGCGTATAACATCATTCCAAACGACGTTCGCCTGAGCGCTTCGATCCGTTCGTTCGGCGAGACGGCGCGGAAACTGATCCAAAACGAACTCGTAGCCGTCTGCACGGGCGTCGCCGCGGCGCACCGCTGCGAAGCGGACGTGGAGTGGGTGGAAGGCTACCCGAGCGTCGTCAACGCCGAAACGCTCACACAGACTGCGCTGGAGCAGATCGGTTTTCGCTTCGGGCCGGAACATATCGAGCACATCGGCGTGATCATGCCCGGCGAAGATTTTTCCTATTTTCTGGACGGCAGGCCGGGATTTTTTGTGGAACTCGGCACGCGGAACGCCGTCATTGCGGCGGACCGGCCGCACCACAACCCGAAATACCGGATGGACGAAAGCGCGCTTGTCTTAGGGACGCAGTACGAGTTCGACATGGCGCGCGCGCTGCTGGACGGAACGGGCGGGATAAAGCGCGGAGGACAGGCAAAATGAAACTGACGGTGCTGATGGACAACAACACCTATATCGATCAGTACTATCTCGGCGAACCCGCCGTGAGCTATTTGATTGAGGACGGGAAGCATGTGGTGCTTTTCGATGCGGGGTATTCGGACGCGTTCATCGAGAATGCGGAGCGCATGAACATCGATCTGTCGAAGGTGACGGACATCGTGCTTTCGCATGGGCATATCGACCACACCGGCGGACTTCCCGCTTTTTTTGAACGGTTTACGCAGCCCGTAAAGCTGACCGCGCATCCAAACGCTTTCTGGAAGAAACGTTACGAAGGGCTGGACGCAGGCAGCCCCGTTTCGCCGGACGAACTGCCGGACACCGCGGGCGTGGTGCTCACGGCGGATAAACGGCAGGTTTCCGAGCATATCTTGTATCTTGGTGAAATCCCGCGCGTGTATCCGTTTGAGGCCGATCGTGCTGTCGGCGAGACCTGTGCCTGCTGCGGGGACGCATGGACGGACGACACGCTGCCGGACGACACGGCGCTTGCGCTGCGCGTTGAAGGCGGAATTTTCGTCGTCACCGGTTGTGCGCACGCGGGGGTCTGCAATACCGTCGCCGCGGCGAAAAAGCTCTGCGGCGAAGCGCGCGTAAAAGGGCTGCTTGGAGGATTCCACCTGTTTGAAACGGGAGATGTGCTCGACCAAACGCTGCGTACGCTCAAAGGACTCGGCGTTTCGCTCGTTTACCCCTGTCACTGTACGTCGCTTGCGGTCAAGGCGGCGTTTGCCGGTGCGTTCGATGCATGCGAAGTCGGCGTCGGATTGACGCTGGAATGGGAAGCGGAGTGCTAAAGCTTAAGCAGGAGGGGACAGCGTTTGTACGAAGGCGAAATAACGATCCGCCCGACACGGCGGGGAGACCTGGAAAACGTCCGCACGCTCTGGAACGACGGCGACGTGATGAAATTTGTCGGTTTTCCGGAAGGGCTTGGCGAGACGGCGGAATCCATGGAGCGCTGGTATGACCGGATTGAAAGCAACAGGCCGTCGCTGGACCATTTCAGCGTGTTCGCCGAAGGGATCGGCTACTGCGGCGAGAGCTTCTACCGGATCGACGCAAAGCACGGCAACGCCGCGGTGCTCGATATCAAGCTGTTTTCAAAAGCGCGCGGCAGAGGAATTGCGGCCAAGGCGCTGCAATGTGCGATCGAGCAGGCGTTTAAAAACGGCGCGGCCTGCGTCTGGGTCGATCCGAATCCGGAAAACGAAAAAGCGCTTGCGCTTTACCGGCGGATGGGATTTTGCGAGCGGGAAATGCCCGCGTACCTGGCGCAGGATGAAGTATTCGGCGGCTGTCCGGCGCTTTATTTTGAGATAAGCAGGGAAGCGTTCATTTCCTCAAAAACGGCAAAATAAAAAACGCCCGCAAAGCGGGCGGTTATCCTGTCAAAACAGATTCTTTGACGACCAAAACGGACCGAAAGGTCCGTTTAATCGGTTAAAGAATCGTTTGAAAAAGGTTTGGATATTCCGGCAGGAGCGTTTCAAACGGCAATCCGCCGCTATGAGAAAAACTTTTATAGCTTCGGGAGTCCGTCCGGCATGGTCTGCAGCATCGAGAGCAGATGCGCATACTGCCAGGCGCGTTCCGCCAGCGGGTCCGGCGCTGCCTTTGCAGCGCAGTCGGCGGCGGCGACCGCGTTTCGTGACGACCGGACGGTTTCCGCCGCATGTCCGGCGCTTCGGCAGGCAAGCTGCGCGGCGGGCACGCCCGCTTCGCGCGCGGCTTCATGCGCGGTGGCGGCGGCGTCGCGCGCCTTTGCTTCGCTGAAAAGCCCGTCCGCCCAGCCGCGTGCGGCGAGAATCGCCGCATAGCAGCGCCGGTCCGCGCTGCTGCGCTGGCAGGCGCGTTCGGCACAGTCGCAGGCAAAGCGCACCACGGAGCGATGATTGAACAGTGCAAATTCCGTTTTCAGCAGTTCGACGTCCGCGGATGACCAGTTGCTGCTGACGTAAATTTCGCGATCCATAACGGCGATTCCTTTCCTGATCGATACCGCATTATACCATGCACAAGCGTTCTTTACCATGACAAAGCGCCAAAAGACGAATGCACGGGCTTTAGAATGCATGAAATATTTGCTATACTGTACCAAAGGGAGGGACAAACCGTGCCGGAATCTATGATTACAAAGCATGCTTTGGCCAGTGCGCTCAAGGAACTGATGGCCAAACAACCGCTTGAGAAGATCACCGTTGGCGATATCTGCGAAGCGTGCGGTATGAGCAGGAAGGGATTTTATTATCATTTTAAAGACAAGTACGATCTTGTAAATTGGATTTTTTACACGGAATTCGTTTTGCGTATTTATGAGCAGAACTATGGATCCGAATGGGCCTTTTACGAGGACATCTGCTCTTATTTTTATGAAAACCGCGCGTTTTATATCAATGCGTTTACCGTGCAGGGGCAAAATTCGTTTTCCGACTATTTTAACGAGATTATCCACCCGATTGCACGGGAACGGTTTCAAACGGTGTTTGGCGACAATGCGGATCACGATTTTTATGCGACGTTTTATACGGACGCGTTCCGTGTTTCGCTGATCCGCTGGCTCCGCGAGCAGCCGGAGATTGGTCCGGAGGAATTTGTCGCGCTGATTAAACGGGCCGTACTTGCAATCGCGCGGGAATTTCAGAATGTGGTACCGGAGGACGTGCCGCAGCAGGGCAACTGACGCGCGTATGCAATAAACAAAAAAAAGCAGGAGGGTGCTTATGGACCTTATAACCGATTCACGGGCGCTTATGATCGTAAGACAGCTGCTCGACAACACATCCGCTACACGCGCGGTATTCGAGCAGGCACCGCAGAAACCGAAATTCGTTCCTTCCGCGATTCAAAAGCCTTTTGAGCGTGTTTCGCCGGAGTCGCAGGGGATTCCGTCCGCGCATATCGCCGCGTTTCTGAACGAAATGCGGGACGACCCCACGCTGGACATGCACGGTGTGATTGTGCTTAAAAACGGTAAAATTATTGCGCAAGCGGCGTTCGGGGCATACGATCAGAATGTTTGGCATATCACGCATTCCGAGTGTAAGTCTGTCACAGGGCTGGCCGTCGGGATGCTTGTCGGCGAGGGCAAGCTTTCGCCGGACGACAAGCTGGTGGATGTTTTTGCCGACCGGATGAACCGCATCGGCACGCTGACGCACCGCGGCATCACGATCCGGCATCTGCTGACCATGACGAGCGGAATTGCCTTTAACGAGGCCGGCTCGGTCACGGAAACGGACTGGGTCAAGTGCTTTCTGGAATCGGCAGTGCTCAGGGAGCCGGGTACGACGTTCAACTACAACAGCATGAATACCTATATGCTTGCGTGTGCAATCCGGCAGGTTACCGGCCAGAGTTTGACGGAATACCTCAGGCCGCGGCTGTTCGAACCGCTGGGGATCGAAAACTTCTTTTGGGAAAAGTGTCCCAAAGGCAACGAAAAAGGCGGCTGGGGGCTCTATATTCTGCCGGAGGACATCGCGAAGATTGGGCAGATGGTGCTCGACGGCGGCGTGTTTGAAGGCAGGCGCATCGTGCCGGAGGAATGGATTTCGGAAGCGACCCGCGCACAGATGCAGACGCCCGCGTCGCTTGGCGACTATGATTACGGATACCAGATCTGGGTTGGGCGCGGTGAGCGTTCATTCCTCTTCAACGGGATGTTCGGGCAGAACGTGATGGGCTTTTTCGACAGTGGCGTGCTGCTGGTCACCAACGCGGGCAACAACGAGCTGTTTCAGCAAAGCAGTTACTATGCGCTGGCGCGCAAATATTTCGGAGGGACAATCCCGGCGGCCGGGCCTAAACAGAGCCGTGCGGACACAAACGCGCTGGAAAGCGCAAAGGCGCGTCTGCGTGAAGACCTGTTTATGCCCGAAACGAAGCTTTTCGGCGATTTGTTCGCCGGGAAGGGTAAGCTGAACCTTGCGGAAATCTGCCGAAGGCTGGACGGACGCGCATATTTCGCGGCGGAGGACAAACGGGCGGCGTCCATCGGCGTTTTCCCACTGTATGCGCAGACACTGCAAAACAACTTCGTCAAAGGGCTGCATGCGATTTCGTTTCTCTACCGTGACGGGGTGCTGCAGGTCGTAATCGACGAAACCGACGAGCGCCACGTGCTGAACGTCGGGTTCGGGGAACCCGCATACGGCGAAGTGACGACGCATGGCGAAACGCACCGCGTCGGCGTGAGCGGCAGGTTTGCGCCGGACGAAAGCGGCGCGCCGGTGCTGACAATGCGCATTTCGTTTTTGGAAGCGGCGAACGCGCGGCTGATCAAAATACGCTTCTTCGACGGAAGGATCGAGAGCGAATGGTCCGAATCCCCGGGCAAGGGATATCTGACCGACGCGCTGGCGTCCGTAAAAGAACAGAACGCGCTGATCGGCGGCGTGCTTGGACGCACGGACGAAGAACTGCTGCTGTTCCGGATTGCGCGCATCCTGGAGCCGAAGGTCGTTCTAAGCGAGCGAGGGTCAGGCAGCGGAAGCGTTGCTAAAAAGTGAACACTTTTTAAAAAGGTTGCAACGCTTTGTTAAATTTATAACAAAATCGCTTGAAATAAGCTGAAAAACCAATATACTGTGCTTCATAGGCACAGTAGAACGTAACAGGACGTGCAGGCACGCACATCGTTTCAAGCATCTGGGGGATAACAAATGAGAAAAAAAACCGTACGCATCACACCACTCGGGTATATCGTGCTAAGCATCATTATTTTGGTGATGCTGGTCGGCATCTACTTTATCGTCTGGTCGATGCGCGGCTCCAAGACGGATGATTCTACGGCGGAAAGCACCGCGGACGTTTCGGCTTCCACGACGCCGACGCCGTCGCTCGCGCCTGTCGACGCGCAGACGACGGACTACGTCGCGACCGAGCCGCCGACTACGACGGCGGCGGCACAGGAGACGGCGACCATGACGCCCAAACAGGACGATACGCCATCGCCCGAAGTAAAGACGCCGAGCCCGGAGCAGGTGCAGTCCGCTCTGGACGGCACGCTCAATGCCAGCGGCGTAGTGCTCAGGAGCGGCCCAAGCCAGTCGTATGATATCCTCGGCAAATACTCTTCCGGCACGCAGCTCAAGGTTTACGAAGCGGACGGAGACTACTACTTCGTCAAGGTCGTCAAGGAAAACCTCTACGGCTATTTTGCGATCAAGTTTGTCGACAAAGCGGGGCTGCTGCCCGGCGAGTCCGCCACCCCGACGCCGGAGGCGATTGCGGGGACTATCCCGGGCACCGTTTCGGCAAGCAAGCTTGCGCTCAGGACCGTGCCAACCACGGAAGATAACACGCCCATCGGCGAAATCGTGAAAGGGGATTCCGTTCTCATCTATTTCAAGACCGGCGACTTCTACTATATTCAGGTGGTTGCGACCGGCGTGAAATGCTATGCCGCGGCGGTGTATATCACCGCAAGCACGACTGTGCCGACAGGTACGCCGGTCCCGTAAATCCGGCGTGCGAGTCCGAAATAAACGTCCCGCAGACAACTGTCTGCGGGACGTTTCCTATGCCGCCGAAACGAGGCAATCGTTATTCTCAATATCGATAATGAACAAGGTATTGCATGGCTGCCGTCCCTCTTTTTGGAGCATGTATACAATGTGCCAAGTGCGATTACGGACGTGTTTTACAGATTGCTATGCGGTTTTTGCGCTGCGAGCAGCCCGGCGATTACGAACAGGAGCGGCGTGGAAGCGGGCTGCGCAATGCTGACGGACGCCTGCACGGCGTAGGCCGCGAGTGCAACCACAAATCCGCGGACGAGGGGATTGCCGGCCGCGGCGCGCAGGCCGGAGCGCAGCGCCGCAACCAGCGCAAACAGGTAAGCGGCGAGGCCGGCCGCACCGACGGTCAGCAGATAATGCAGATATTCGTTATGCGCGGAGTCAAGAGCAGCGTCCGCAAACAGGCGGTTCTGTGCATCGGCATAGTAGACGACGCCCGGTCCTCCGCCCATAATCTTCTGAGCAGGGGTAAACGAGGCATAGAGCCGCGCGCACCAGTTCCAGATCATCCCGCGGTCGGTGCCCCAGGAGTCGCTCCAGCGCAGGTATTGTTCCGCACCGCTGAGAGAGACGTTTTTCAACGCCGTGTTGAGCAAAATCAGGCAAAGCACGCCGAGCAGTGCAGCACCGAGCAGCGCGAGCCCGTAAGGCTTTGCTGCAAGGCGCAGACGCCGCGCGTCCGGCCTGCGCAGCAGAAAGGCGGCGGCACAGCAAATAAACGCCAGACCGATTGCGGCGAACGGCTTTGTAAGCAGCACGGCGAACGAGGAAAGGTACGTTTTGGAAGGCAGGTACGACGCGGCGAGACCGAATGCCAGCGCGCAGAGCGCGAAGATGCCCCAGCCAAGAAAGAAGCGCCGCATGCCGCGCGGGTCGGAAAAGAGCGTGAACGGGAAAACGAGCGCGGCGGCAATCAGGCCAAGCGCGGCCGCGTCGCTGCCGGCAACCAGCACGCCGAGCCCGACGGCGCAAAGCGCAACCGCGGAAAGGAGGCGTGCGCGGTTCGAGTTTGCGCGGATCCAGAAGTTCAGCGCAGGAGGGAACGCAATGCTGAGGAAACTGCCGTAAAAGTCAAGATTGCCGATTGTGGAAATAAAGCGTCCCTGATCGGCGGCTGCGATGTTCGCCGTAAAGCCGAACGGATCGATGCCGAAATGGTTGAGCAGCCCGAGAACGCCCGCAAGACCGGCGCCGGACACAAGCCCGGCTTCCGCCGCGCGCAGGTCGGCCTCCTGACGGGAAAGCGCAAAGACGACCAGCGTATATGCAAAGACCGTCAGGATACCCTGATAACGGTTTTTCTCGCCGAAGAACGCGGTTTCGGGATGCGCGGAAAAAAGGCTCGCACCCAGCATACAAAGAAAAAACGCCGCCATACCCCAGACGGCAGGATGCACCCGGCGCTTTTCGACGGGCAGGCCGAACGCTTTCGGAAGCAGGATACGTGCAATCAGCAGGAGAAGCACATACGCAAAACTCGTTATAAGAAAAAAGTACTGTTTTGTCTCCGTAATGTCGAAATAGAAACGGTGAAAAATGAGCGGCAACCCCAAAAACACGAGCGCGAGGTATGCGCTTGTGAGTGTGCGCGAAACCTGCCGATATGTGGTTTTTTCCAGCAATGCCGCCATAAAATGTGATCCTTTTATGAATTTTACCATAAAATGCAAGCTTTCGTTTGACAATTCAAATAGCAGGCATTATTATGCATGTGTACTAACACATATAGTACACATAGTTCATTCGAAAAGCAAGGAAAATTTGGAGGGTACCTTTATGAAGAAAACAATCATTCTGCTGATGCTGGCGGTCCTCAGCGTATTTGCGCTGACTGCCTGCAATCCCTCGGAAGCGGCTTCGGACGGCAACGCGCTTGCCTCCGGCGGCAACGCTTTCGTATCCGGCGGGGACGTTGCGTCGTATATCGAACCGTTCGTTTCTTCCGGCAACGGAAACTGAGACATTGCGCAATGGATGTATAAAGGAGCCCGAATCGGAACGTTGGCTCCGGATGAAAAAAGCGGCGAAAGCCGCTTTTTTTGATCCCCCAAATTCCGGGACTGAAAGGAAAAAGTTATCCCAGCAGCTTTTCGTCCGGGTATACGCCGTCGTGCGTCATCTGCTGCAGGGCGCGCTCGATTTCCGGCTTGTCCTCGCGGTAGGTAACGCCGTACCAGCGGTCCGGTGAAGAGAGAACCCGCACGCTCGCCTTGCCCGTGCGGAGCATGAGGCCGACTTCCTGCGGGATGAGGAATTCGCCCTTGAGCGGATTGGTTCGCTGCGCTTCGGCCAAAAACTGCGGAAAACGCGCTTCCAGTTCGCCGAAGAGGCCGGGCGTGAAGCCGAAGAAATTCATGGAGACGAGGTTGTCCGCCGGGAAATGAACGAAGGTTTTGCCTTCGTCTTCCGTATAGGCCGGACCTTCGGGCGTTTTATAGATGCGCAGCCGTTCCACGATGTTGACGAGCTTGCCGCTTTCGTCGACCTCGCACACGCCGCGGGCAACATGCCCATTTTCGGTGAGCGTATTTTTCGCCAGATAGCCGACCATCGAATAGTCGTGTTTTTCGCCGTCTTTTGCGGTCAGGAGATAGTCGTAGAGGACGGAGAAAGCATGCCGTCCGTAAAAATCGTCCGCATTGATTGCGGCGAACGGCTCGCTGACAACGTCCCGGCAGGAATAAATGGCGTGCGCCGTTCCCCAAGGCTTGATGCGTCCCTCCGGAATTGAAAATCCGTCCGGCAGGAAGGTATCGAGCTGCTGGAAGACATAGTGCACTTCCATGTGCTTTTCTGCGCGGCGGCCGATTACCTCATAAAAATCCTGCTCGATCTTGTGGTTGATGATGAACACGACCTTTTCAAAGCCCGCCTGCATGGCGTCGAAGAGGGAATAGTCCATGATAATTTCGCCGTGCTGCCCGACGGGGTCGATCTGCTTGAGACCGCCATAACGGCTGCCCATGCCGGCGGCCATTACGACAAGAGAAGGTTTTTGCATCGAAAAAAACTCCTTTTTTTAAGATGGATGAATTTAAAAGTTGAATGCAGCCGGGCGTTGCCGCGGCATGCGGAAAAGCCTGAAAAAACCGCTGCGTGTTTGAACGATCACAATCCCAAAGCACGAAAGATAACGCTGTCAAACGTCGCTGCAAACGAACAGGGGACACTTAGTTTTCGAATCCGTTCGGATTGAGGGACTGCCAGCGCCAGGCGTCCTCACACATCCGCGCGATGCCGAATTCTGCGCGCCAGCCGAGTTCCTTTTCGGCCTTGGAGGGATCGGCGTAGCACGCGGCAATGTCGCCGGGGCGGCGGTCGACGATCTCGTAAGGAAGCGTTTTGCCGCAGGCGGCCTCAAACGCGCGGAGCACCTCCAGAACGGAATATCCAACGCCCGTGCCGAGGTTATAGACGGAAACGCCGCCGGTGCTTTCGAGTTTTTTAAGCGCAAAAACATGACCCTTTGCCAGGTCGACCACATGGATATAATCCCGCACGCCCGTGCCGTCCCGCGTTGGATAATCTCCGCCAAAAACGCGCAGCGCGGGCAGTTTGCCGACGGCGACCTGCGCGATGAACGGCATGAGGTTATTGGGGATGCCGTTGGGGTCTTCGCCGATTTTACCGGAGGCATGCGCGCCGACGGGATTGAAGTAACGCAGCAGTACAACGCTTAAATCCGGGTCGGCCGCCGCCGCGTCGGTCAGAATCTGTTCGATCATGAGTTTGGTGCGCCCGTAAGGGTTCGTCGCCGAAAGCGGGAAATCCTCGCGAATCGGTACGCTTGCCGGGTCCCCGTAGACCGTTGCGCTGGAAGAAAACACAAAGCGCTTCACGCCGTGGCTGCGCATGGAAAACAGCAGGTTCAGCGTGGAGACAAGATTGTTGCGGTAATATTCAAGCGGCTTTTCAACGCTTTCGCCGACGGCTTTGAGTCCGGCGAAATGAACGACGGCGTCGATGCGGTTTTCGGTGAACAGCGCCTCCACGGCCTGCGCGTCCGTCAACTCGCATTTCAGAAAAGAAAAAGGCTTTGGCGCGAGTTCGCGCAGGCGTTGGAGCACGGCAGGTTTGGAGTTGACAAAATTGTCGACGGCGAGTACATCGTACCCCGCGCCGAGCAATTCCAAAACGGTGTGACTGCCGATATATCCGGCGCCGCCGGTGACGAGAATCCGCATAGAAAAAGAAAACTCCTTCCCATAGATCGGGCCGGAACAGAGCCCGGCGGGGTCCGGCTGAAACCGCGAAATCATGACGGCGGATTCGGCGGGAACGCACCTCTATTATAGGCGTGGGGCGGCGTGGCTGTCAAAGTCGTTATTAAATATATGAAAATCGATAAAATTATACGGATTTATGCCGATTTGGCGCATTTTTAGCTTTCCTAAATATTATTGCTATGTTATAATTTGACGTGGTCTGAAATGACATACCATAAGGTTTTTGAACCTTAACCGAGGAGGAAGAATATGGCAAAGCAGAAAACTGTGGTACCGTTTCACGGGACGCAGGAACAGGAAAAGCAACTCAGAAAAATTATTGCGGATAACAAGGACATGCCGGGCGCGCTGATGCCGATTCTGCAGCAGGCGCAGGGCGTGTACGGCTATCTGCCCATCGAGGTGCAGACCATCATCGCCGAAGGTCTGAACATCTCCCTCGAAGAAGTTTATCAGGTCGTCACGTTCTATGCGCAGTTTTCGCTCAATCCGACCGGAAAACACCGCGTGGCGGTCTGCCTTGGCACGGCCTGCTATGTTAAGGGTTCGCAGAACATCCTCGAAGAGCTCGAAAAGCAGCTCGGCGTGAAAGCCGGCGGCACGACGCCGGACGGCGTGTTCACCCTGGAAGCGACCCGCTGCCTCGGCTGCTGCGGCTTGGCTCCGGTCATCGTCGTGGACGACGAAGTCTACGGCCGCCTCGTGCCCGCGGACATCAAGGGAATCCTTGCCAAATATAACTGATCAGACCGCCCAAGTTTGCTGCGAAGGGACGAACACCGATGAAAATACGTCAGATCGCGAACCTGCTTAACGCCGATGTCCTCTGCGGCGACGCGCTGCTCGATGAAGAAGCGCACAGCGCCTGCGGCAGCGACATGATGAGCGACGTGCTTGCATACGTGAAGGACCAGGCGGTCCTCATCACGGGGCTTGTCAACCCGCAGGTCGTACGCACCGCCATGATGATGGACATGCGCTGTATCGTATTCGTGCGCGGCAAACGCCCGACGCCGGAGATCGTCGCGCTGGCAGGCGAGAACCACATCGCCGTGCTTGTGAGCGCATACCGCATGTATGAAGCCTGCGGGACGCTCTATGCAAACGGACTCGGGACAGAGGCCTGAGCGCGATGGCGGAAACGTTGCGGTTTCATTACGAGGTGGACGGCGATAATTTTACCTCCGCCGGCGCCGCGTCCGTTGAGGTCAAGCGGAAACTGCGCCAACTCGGGTTCCCGACGGAGACGATCCGCCGGGTGTCCATCGCAATGTACGAAGGCGAAATCAACATGGTCGTGCATGCGCGCGGCGGCGTTGCAGACGTTTATGTGGAACCGAACTGCATCACGATCGTTCTGGCCGATCAGGGTCCTGGCATTCCGGACGTCGGCCTCGCCATGCAGGAAGGGTATTCCACCGCGCCGGACAACATCCGTGCGCTGGGGTTCGGCGCAGGCATGGGCCTGCCGAACATGAAGCGCTATACGGACGAAATGAAGATCGACACGGAAGTTGGCAAGGGTACGACGGTCACGATGAAGGTTTACGTTTCATAAAAAGAAAAACCGCTCACGAAAGATAGGCCGCGCATCATGCGCGGGGCAACGCCGGTCACCGGCGCGCCGGACAGGAGCGCCCGGCGGAACGTCCGCTCGGCGGGTTCTGCGGGAAAGCGGAAAGGCGAATCTACCGGTTATGGATCAGTACAAGCATTCGGTCTCGCTGGACATCGAAAAATGCAAAGGCTGCACCAACTGCCTGAAACGGTGCCCTACGGAGGCCATCCGCATCCGGGACGGTCACGCTGTCATCAATTCGGACGTGTGCATCGACTGCGGCGAATGCATCCGGCGCTGCCCGTATCAGGCGAAAAAAGCGAACTTTGATAAATTTGAAGATATCGACCCGAAAAAATACCGCATCGCGCTGCCCGCGCCCTCGTTTTACGGCCAGTTCGCCGAGCTGGACGACGTGGACTATGTTTTGCAGGGACTGCTGGACATCGGTTTCGACGACGTGTTCGAAGTGGCGCGCGCCGCGGAGATCGTCACGGAGTATACGCGGCGGTATCTCAAGAGGCCGGACATCCGCTATCCGGTGATCAATTCCGCGTGTCCCGTCGTGGTCCGGCTGATCACGCTGCGGTTTCCGTATCTTTGCGACCATGTGATCCCCATGATGCCGCCGATCGAGGTGGCCGGGCGGCTGGCGCGCGAAGAAGCACTGAAAAAGCATCCGGAACTTAAGCCGGAGGACCTGGCGGTCGTGTTCATTTCGCCCTGCCCGGCGAAGGCGAGCTACGTTAAAAACGGCTTTATGGGGCAGAAAAGCTATGTGGACTATGTGGTCTCCATCAGCGACATGTATTTCAAGCTTATCGGCGTGATGAAAAAAGGCGAAACGCCGAAAGCGTATTCCAAAAGCGGCATGATCGGCATGAGCTGGGCGAGCACCGGCGGGGAAGCCAGCGCGCTGTTCAACGATCGGTACCTTGCCGCGGACGGCATTGAAAACGTGATTAAAGTGCTTGACGAGATTGAGACCGGACACTTCCCGCTGCTTCGCTTTGTGGAACTCAACGCCTGCCCGGGCGGCTGCGTGGGTGGGGTTGCAACAGTGGAAAATCCCTATATCGCACGCGTGCGGATGCAGGCGCTGCGCCGGTATCTGCCGGTGTCGCAGAACCGCCTGCCCAAACAGGATCCGACAAAAGTGCCCAAAGAAATGCTCTTTTCGCATGAATTGGAGTATCATCCCGTCGGCAAGCTGGACGAAGACCGCTCGACGGCGATGCAAAAAATGAGCGAGATTGAAGAACTGGCGGAGTCGCTGCCCGCGCTGGACTGCGGGTCCTGCGGCGCGCCGACCTGCCGCGCATTCGCCGAGGACGTTGTGCTTGGCGGGCGGAATGTGGATGAGTGCATCGTTTATATGCGCGAACGCATCCATGAAATGGCCGGGAACCCCGAAGACGGAGAGACCCCGCCGGCGGGAACGGAACCGGCGGCGGACGAGAAACCGGAGGCAGAGTCCAAATGACCGTGAACGGACTGACCGACGCGCTGCAGCTTACGCCTTTCTCCGTTTCGGACGGGGAACGGACACTCGGCGGCGGCTACGCGGGCGACCTGCTCAGCTGGGTCATGGGACGCGCGAATGCAGACGACGCATGGGTGACGATCATGAGCAACGCAAATATCGTTGCGGTGGCGTCGCTTGCGGACGTAAGCTGCATCGTACTGGCGGAGGGCGTTGCGCCCGACGCGGGCGTTGCCGAAATCGCCGCGCAGAAAGGCGTAAACATCCTCGGCAGTGAGAAATCCGTGTTTACGCTCTGTGCAGAGATCGCGCGGCTGTTATGAGTATGTCTTCCTGCGATCTGCATATTCACTCCTGCCTGTCACCCTGCGGGGACGACGACATGACGCCGCATTCGATCGCGGGAATGGCCAAGCTCAACGGGCTGCAGATTGCGGCGCTGACCGACCACAACGCCTGCGGCAACTGCGAAACGTTCTTCCATGCCTGCAGGAAATACGGGATCGTCCCGGTGCCGGGCATGGAGCTGACCACGAGCGAGGACGTGCATCTGCTTTGCTTGTTCCGTTCGTTGGAGGACGCGGTTGGATTTGCGAAAGCGGTGCAGGAAAAACGCGTGCTGGTCCCAAACCGGGCAAGAGTGTTCGGCAGGCAGCTGCTGGTCGGCGACGAAGACGAAATTCTCGGGGAGGAACCGGATTTGCTGATCAACGCGACCCTGCTTTCCCTGGAGGAAGCGGCGGCGCTGGTCAAATCGTTTGACGGCGCGCCCGTTCCGGCGCATGTGGACCGCGAAAGCAACGGCGTGATTGCCGTTCTGGGCAATCTGCCGGAAAAGCCGGTGTTTGCGGCGGTCGAATACCGTGAACGGACCAGTATCCCCGCGTATGAAGCGCGTTACCCGCGCCTGAAGGGCAAACGGGCGATCGTTTCTTCGGACGCGCACCGCCTCTGGGAAATCGCCGATCCGGGATACGGCGTCGAGCTGGGTTGCGCGAAAAATGCGGACGAAAAAGCGGTCCGCGGCGCGCTGATCGATTATTTGCTGGGTATGTGAGGCGAAAGGACAGTTGGTTTTACATGAAGGAACTTTCGCTCAACATTCTGGATATCGCGCAAAACTCTGTGAAAGCGGGCGCGAAGCACCTTGAAATCTTACTGGAACAAACGGGAGCGGTCCTGCGCATCACCATTGCGGACGACGGCGCGGGCATGAGTCCTGCGTTTGCGGCGGCGGCGGCCGATCCCTTTACCACGACAAGGACAACCCGCAAGGTCGGCATGGGCCTGCCGCTGTTTAAACTGGCGGCGGAGCAGACGGGCGGGACGTTTTCCATCGAGTCGCACCGTGCGGAAGAATCCGGCGGCGCGCACGGAACGCGCGTTGCCGCGACGTTTCACACCGACCATGTGGACTGCGAGCCGCTCGGCGACGTCGCGTCCACGCTGATTACGCTGATCCAGGGCAGTCCCGGGCTGGAACTGACCTACGTTTTCCGCTCGGAGGCGGGCGAAAAGCGCCTTTCCACTGCGGAAATGCGCGAGCTTCTCGGCGACGTGCCGCTTAACGCGCCGGAAGTGCTTGCCTGGGTAAGCGTGTTTATCGGAGACGGAAGGCCGGAACAGGAAGAATAGTTTTTTAGAAGCATCTGGCATCTGTATTGCATTTGGCAGCTTGAAATAAACACTTATACAAAGAGAGGACCAGAAACATGAAATCACTGCAGGAACTGGCGGAGATCCGCGAGAAAATGAAGGGGAAAGTCGCGTTGCGCGAAGGGCAGAACGATATCCGTGTCGTCGTCGGCATGGCGACCTGCGGCATCGCGGCCGGCGCGCGCCCCGTGCTGAATACACTTGTGGAAGAAGTGGAAAAGCAGGGACTGTCCGATAAGGCGACCGTTTCGCAGACGGGCTGCATCGGCATTTGCCGGCTCGAACCCATCGTCGAGGTGTATGAACCCGGCAAGGAAAAGGTAACCTATGTGAAGATGACCCCCGAAAAGGCAAAGCGGGTGGTGACGGAGCATATCAAGGGCGGCACGCCCGTTTACGAATACACGATCGGCGAGAAATAACGGGAGGGAAAACCATGATTCGTTCACATGTATTAATCTGCGGCGGCACAGGGTGCACGTCCAGCGGCAGCCCGGCGATTCGTCAGCGTCTGGAAAAAGAAATCAAAAAGCTTGGGCTCGACGAGGAAATTAAAGTTGTGCAGACCGGCTGTTTCGGTCTCTGCGCACTCGGCCCGATCATGATTATCTATCCCGAGGGTACGTTCTACAGCCGCGTGACGGAAGATGACGTTCCGGAGATCGTCAGCGAGCATCTGCTCAAGGGCCGTCCGGTGGAGCGCCTGGTTTATAATCCGAAAGACGAAGAAATGCCGCACGGCGTGACTTCGCTTTCCGAAACGCCGTTCTACAAGACGCAGAAGCGTATTGCGCTGCGTAACTGCGGCGTCATCAACCCGGAAAACATCGACGAATACATCGCCATGGACGGCTATGTTGCGCTCGGCAAAGTGCTCACGGAAATGAAGCCGCAGGAAGTCATCGACCTGATGAAAGCTTCCGGCCTTCGCGGACGCGGCGGCGCGGGCTTCCCGACCGGCACGAAATGGCAGTTTGCCGCAAACAATAAGAGCGATGTAAAATACGTGGTCTGCAACGCCGATGAAGGCGACCCCGGAGCGTTTATGGACCGTTCCGTCCTCGAAGGCGACCCGCACGCGGTGCTGGAAGCCATGGAGATCGCGGGTTACGCCATCGGCGCGACGCACGGTTACATCTACGTCCGTGCAGAGTACCCCATCGCGGTCAAGCGGCTGCAGATCGCCATCAAACAGGCGCGTGAATACGGCCTGCTCGGCGACGACATCTTCGGCACCGGCTTTAACTTCGACATCGACATCCGCCTCGGCGCGGGCGCGTTCGTCTGCGGCGAAGAAACGGCGCTTCTGACCAGCATCGAAGGCAACCGCGGCGAGCCGCGCAACAAACCGCCGTTCCCGGCGAACAAGGGGCTATTTGCACAGCCGACCATCATCAACAACGTTGAAACGCTGGCGAATATTCCGCAGATCATCGTCAATGGCGCGGAGTGGTTTGCGTCCATGGGCACCGAGTGCTCCAAGGGCACCAAGGTGTTCGCGCTCGGCGGCAAGATCAACAACACCGGCCTCGTGGAAATCCCGATGGGCACGACGCTGCGCCATATCCTCTTCGATATCGGCGGCGGCATCCCGAACGGCAAAAAATTCAAGGCCGCGCAGACCGGCGGTCCTTCGGGCGGGTGCATCCCGGCCGAACATCTCGACACGCCGATCGATTACGAGAGCCTGAAGGCCATCGGTTCCATGATGGGCAGCGGCGGACTGATCGTTATGGACGAGGACAACTGCATGGTGGACATTGCGCGCTTCTTCCTTGAGTTCACCGTGGACGAGAGCTGCGGCAAGTGCACGCCGTGCCGCATCGGCACGCGCCGCCTGCTCGAAATGCTCAATAAGATCATCGAAGGCAACGGCACGCTCGAAGACCTGGACAAAATGGAAGAGCTTTGCCATTATATCCAGAACAACGCGCTCTGCGCGCTGGGCCAGACAGCGCCGAACCCCGTGCTCTCCACACTGCGGTATTTCCGCGACGAATATGAAGCGCACGTGGTCGACAAGCGCTGTCCGGCGGGCGTCTGCAAAAACCTGCTGCATTACGAGATCGATCCCGAGAAGTGCAAGGGCTGCACGCTCTGCGCGCGCAAGTGCCCCGTCAGCGCGATCTCCGGCAAGGTCAAGGAACCGCATGTGATCGATCAAAGCAAGTGCATCAAGTGTGGCGCCTGTATGGAAGGCTGCAAATTCGGCGCCATTTCAAAGAAGTAAGGAGGCAGGAACATGGATAAAGTAACAGTTAAAGTCAACGGGATCGAAACGAAAGTTCCCGCCAACGCGACCATTCTGGAAGCGGCGCACGAAGCCGGCGTCCGCATTCCCACGCTGTGCTATCTTAAGGACATCAACGCCATTGCGGCCTGCCGTATCTGCCTTGTGCAGGCGACCGGCGTGCGCGGCCATGCCGCGGCGTGCGTGACCCAGGTAGCCGACGGAATGGAAATCGTCACCAACACGCCCGAGCTTCGCGCGGCGCGCAAAACCACGCTGGAGCTCATCCTCAGCAACCACCGCATGGACTGCCTCTCCTGCTCGCGCAACGGCGACTGCGAACTGCAGGCGCTCGCCAAAGAGTATGACGTGGACCAGTTTAAATACTGCGGCAGCGAAGACCTCAAGCCGCAGTACGAGCGCAGTGCGCCGCACCTCGTGCGCGACAACAGCAAGTGCATCCTCTGCCGCCGCTGCGTCGCGGTCTGCAAACATAACCAGCATGTTGCGGTCATCGGCACCAACGAGCGCGGTTTTGACACGCATGTCGGCTGCGCGTTCGACCTGCCGCTGGCAGAGACGACCTGCATCAACTGCGGCCAGTGCATCAGCGTGTGCCCGACCGGTGCGCTCATGGAGCGCGACGACACCGCGGCCGTCTGGGAAGCGCTGGCGGACCCCAAGAAGCATGTGGTCGTAGCGCCCGCGCCGTCCGTGCGTGCACAGCTCGGCGAATGCTTCGGTATGCCAATCGGCACCAACGTGCAGGGTAAAATGGTCGCGGCTTTGCGCCGCCTCGGTTTCGACAAGGTCTTCGACGTGGACTTTGCCGCCGATGTAACGATCATGGAAGAAGGCACCGAGCTGCTTGAGCGCCTGAAGAACGGCGGCAAGCTGCCGCTGATCACCTCCTGCTCGCCCGGCTGGATCAAGTTCTGCGAACACTACTATCCGGACATGATCGAGAATCTCTCGAGCTGCAAGAGCCCGCAGCAGATGTTCGGCGCGCTGACCAAGACCTACTATGCCGAGAAGGAAGGACTCGATCCGAAGGATATCTTCGTCGTGTCCATCATGCCCTGCACGGCCAAGAAGTTCGAGTGCACGCGTGACGACGAAGATGCGGCGGGCGTTCCGGACGTGGATATTTCGCTCACCACGCGTGAGCTTGGCAGCATGATCAAGCGCGCGGGCATCATGTTTACCGACCTCAAGGACGAGGAGTTTGACCCGATCATGGGCGTTGCGTCCGGCGCGGGCCATATCTTCGGCGCGACCGGCGGCGTGATGGAAGCGGCGCTGCGTACCGTTGCGGAAATCGTGACAGGTAAACCGCTCGACGACTTAGAGTTCAAGGACGTCCGCGGTGTTGAAAGCTGCAAGGAAGCCGAATATGACCTGGCGGGCACGAAAGTGCGTGTTGCGGTCACAAGCGGTCTTGAAAACGCACATAAGCTGCTGGATATGGTGCGCTCCGGTGAAGCGGATTATCACTTCATCGAGGTCATGGCCTGCCCCGGCGGTTGCGTTAACGGCGGCGGCCAGCCGCATCAGCCCGGCTACGTGCGTAACTTTACCGACCTGCGCGCCGAGCGTGCCAAGGCGCTCTACAGCGAAGACAAGGGCATGGAACTGCGCAAGAGCCATGAGAACCCGTTTGTCAAGGAGCTTTACGACAACTATCTCGAAAAGCCCGGTTCGCACAAGGCGCATGAAATCCTGCACACGACGTATGTCAAGCGCAAGGTTTATTGATTGAGGCCTTAACCGGTTAATCAAACGTTCCCGCGCTGTATGGCGCGGGAATGTTTGACCGTCAAAAAACTTGTTTTTTGACGGGGTAACCACGTTTTGCCTCTCGCCCTTCGGGCTCCCGGGCGGCAAAACGCACAGGGAAATCGCCCTAAAGGGCGATCCGTTGCGCCGGA
>Ga0116152_10001097_pt1 | contig 22187 bp, 18 predicted proteins | sample AD_UKC119_MetaG_FD_89894 | JGI IMG/M metagenome (GOLD analysis project Ga0116152, IMG submission 89894) | Active sludge microbial communities of municipal wastewater-treating anaerobic digesters from Hong Kong - AD_UKC119_MetaG | ecosystem: Engineered > Bioreactor > Anaerobic > Digestate...
CATGAAGAAAGTATTATTTATCGATCGCGACGGAACGCTCAATTTTGAAACATCGGATGAACAGATTGATTCGTTCGAAAAACTTGGATTCCTTCCGGGTGTATTTCGCAACATGCACAACATTCGCAAAAATCTGGATTACGAATTGGTCATGGTCACGAACCAGGATGGATTGGGCACCGAACTATTTCCTGAAACAACGTTTTGGCCTGTGCATAATTTTATATTGAAAGCTTTTGAGAACGAGGGTGTTACTTTTGATGAGATTTGTATCGACCGTCATTTGCCTGAAGATAATTCCACAACCCGTAAACCTGGAACCGGAATGCTCACCAAATACATGGAAGGTGATTACGACCTGGCCAACAGTTTTGTAATTGGCGATCGCTTAACCGACATCCAACTGGCGAAAAACCTGGGCACTAAAGGCATTCTCATCAATAATGGTGATTTGACGGAAGAGTTGGAAAAACAAGGCTTGTCAGACACCTGTGTACTAATTTCGGATGACTGGGATGACATTTACGCCTGTGTGGCTGCACCGCAACGAACAGCAATAGTAAGCAGAAATACACGCGAAACCCAAATCGAAGTCAAACTGAACCTGGATGGTTCGGGAGTCTGTGAGATTTCCACCGGATTGGGCTTCTTCGACCACATGCTGAACCAAATTGGAAGACATTCAGGGGTCGATCTCAGTATACGGGTAAAAGGAGACCTCGAAGTAGATGAGCACCACACCATCGAAGATACCGGTTTGGCGCTGGGAGAAGCCTTTCGTTTGGCAGTTGGTAATAAACTAGGAATGGAACGTTACGGATTTTGTTTACCTATGGATGATTGTCTGGCAATGGCAGCCATCGATTTCGGAGGCCGGCCATGGCTGGTTTGGGAAGCCGATTTCAAACGCGAAAAAGTAGGCGACATGCCCACCGAAATGTTTATGCACTTTTTTAAATCATTTTCCGACGCTGCACTTTGCAACCTGAACATCAAAGCAGAAGGAACGAATGAACATCATAAAATTGAATCAATCTTTAAAGTGGTTGCCAAAGCCATAAAAATGGCCATCCGACGTGATGTTTTCAATTTTGAGTTACCATCAACTAAAGGAAAGTTATGAAGACCATACAACCATTACGGGAGAAAAAGAATACAGCTGTTTTATTGATTCACTGTCCAGACAGACAGGGCATTCTGGCTACTGTAACTGAATTTCTGAATAAAAACAGGGGAAACATTCTTTACCTCGATCAGCATGTGGATCGCGTAGAAAAGATCTTCTACATGCGGGTTGAATGGGACCTGGATAATTTTGCGATACCTGCAGAAAAGATTGGCGAATATTTCGAAACCCTGATTGGAGCACCTCTTGAAATGACCTGGAAAATTCATTTCTCAGACGATACTCCCCGAATGGCACTTTTTGTTTCGAAGATGCCTCACGCCTTGTTTGATATTCTGGCGCGATATACCGCAGGAGAATGGGATGTTGAAATACCATTGATTATAAGTAACCACGAAACTTTAAAACCGGTAGCCGATCGTTTCGGGATTCCTTTCCGCTACTTCCCTATCAATACCGAAAATAAAAAAGAACAGGAAGATGCTGAAATTAAATTAATGGAAGAAAACAACATTGATTTTATAGTACTTGCTCGCTACATGCAAGTACTTTCTGAAGAATTTGTCAAACAATTTCCTAACAAAATCATCAACATTCATCACTCTTTTTTACCAGCATTTGCGGGTGCGAAACCTTATCATGCAGCGCATGAACGCGGGGTAAAAATCATTGGAGCAACCAGTCATTATGTTACCAGCGAATTGGATGCAGGGCCCATAATTGAACAAGATGTAACGAGATGCAGCCATGTCGACACCATTCAAAATTTAATTAGAAAAGGTCGCGATTTGGAAAAAATTGTACTTTCACAGGCGGTATACAAACATCTCCAACGTAAAATACTGGTTTATAAAAACCGTACGGTTGTATTTAACTGAATTTGTAAAGAAATTTGTATCAGAATAACCAAAAGTCACCGGTTCAATTTTAAAATAGAGACATGAAAAAACTACTATTATTCACGATTTTAACCCTACTTGCTATGACAACCTTCGCACAATTAACCGCTATTCCTGAAAAAGAAATTCCCGAAGATTACGGATATATCGTAAAAATCGGGCAGCAACTGCCTGACATTAGTCTGGAACTGACTGATGGTACCAGAATCACCACACAGGATTTAAAAGGGAAAGTGGTAATGTTGCAGTTTACCGCCAGCTGGTGCTCGGTGTGCCGAAAAGAAATGCCGCATATTGAATCGGATATCTGGCTTAAAAACAAAAATAATCCCGACTTCGTGCTTGTTGGAGTTGATATGGATGAACCTCTCAACAAAGTGAAAGATTTTAAAGAAGAAATGAAAATCACCTACCCGCTTGCACTCGATCCGGGAGCCGATATCTTTTACACCTTCGCAGCTAAAGGAGCCGGCGTAACCCGTAATGTAATTATCGATAAAACAGGTAAAATCGTATACATGACCCGCTTGTATAAGAAAGATGAGTTTAAAGAAATGGTTGATGTAATCAGTTTTTTACTGAATAATTAGAGCCAGTATACTAGATACTAGATATTAGATACTGGATACTGGATACTGGATACCAGATAAAACAGAACTCAAATTTGTAATTAAGCCAGGTATTTTAAACAACAATAATTATTCGAAATCAAAAATCAAGTATCCAGAATCAAGTATCGAAGATCAAAAAGTATGAACATTGTTATAATTAAATACAACGCAGGAAACATCGAATCAGTGAATAATGCATTAAACCGTTTAGGTGTACGTGCGGAGATCACTGCTGATAAGGACAAAATACGAAACGCAGATAAAGTTATTTTCCCCGGAGTTGGCGAAGCCAGTACAACAATGGAATATCTTCGCAGCCACAAACTGGATGAGTTGATCGTTTCGCTTAAACAACCGGTTCTGGGAATTTGCCTGGGACTTCAGTTAATGTGCTCTCATTCGGAAGAAAATAATACAAAGTGTCTGGGAATCTTTAATGAAAAAGTGAAACGTTTTATCCCTAAACCGGGGGAAGAGTTTATCACTAAAGTTCCGCACATGGGATGGAATGCCATTCACAGCCCGGAATCAGAACTAATGAAAGGTATTAGCGAAAATGAATACGTTTATTTCGTACATTCGTATTATGCTGAAAAGAGTGAGCACACTATTGCAACTTGCAACTACATAGTGCCTTTTAGTGCAGCTTTGCACAAAGACAATTTTTACGCAACCCAGTTTCACCCGGAGAAAAGCGGAGATGTTGGAGCAAAGATTCTGGAGAATTTTTTAAAAATTTAGTATTTGCACATGGACAGAATAACCATTATAAAAGTAGGTGGGAAAGTGGTTGAAGAGCCCGATTCACTAAATGCCTTGCTCGATCAGTTTAAGAAGATTTCCGGACACAAACTTCTGGTACATGGAGGAGGTCTGACAGCCACTGTCATTTCAGAGAAATTGGGTATCGAAACCAAAATGGAGGAAGGAAGACGTATTACCGATGCAGAAACTCTCGAAGTTGTTACTATGGTTTATGGTGGTTTAATCAATAAAAGAATTGTAGCAGCGTTGCAGGCAAGAGGCATGAACGCTGTTGGATTAACCGGGGCTGATTTAAACCTGATTACCGCGCATAAGCGTCCTGTTAAAGACATCGATTATGGTTTTGTTGGGGATGTGGATGATGTAAACGTTTCAGAACTCAGGCTGTTGATTGAAGAAAACGTTGTACCTGTGGTTGCACCGCTCACGCATGATCGCACTGGTCAGCTCCTAAATACCAATGCCGATACCATTGCCGCAGAGTTGGCTACTGAATTATCAAATTTCTACAAAGTTTTCCTCTTTTTCTGTTTTGAAAAAAAAGGCGTGCTACTTAATCCCGACGATGAAAATAGTGTAATCTATGATTTAAATCTAACGCAATTCAACGAATATAAAACGGAGGGAATTATCAGTGCCGGGATGATTCCTAAACTTGAAAATGGTTTTCGGGCTAAAATGAAAGGAGTGCAGGAAATTCTTATAACAAATCCGGAAAATATAAGCACTGGAAGAGGCACCCGTTTGATTTAATACATAAATATTTATAAAATACCATCATCTCCCCTAATTTGAATTAATTTTCATTTCTTTTTAATCATTTGTTCGCTTTAAAAATATTGAATCCTATCTTTTTGTCTTACCAAAGATTTTAGTAAGTTAAGGTCATATTAGTGTTAAACGAATTCTTTGGGTGGATTTAAAACACAAACGAACAATATTCTTAGAATCAGTCACTTACTATGGCGAAACTAATTAGTACATCTTGCGAAAGTTGCTCGAAATATGGAAACGGTTGTTGTAAAACCTGTATTTCTGAGCATAAATCCAATGTGTTCTCGCCCCTGACTGACCCCGAACTGGAGTTTCTTGTCGAAGAAAAAAAGCAAATTATTTATAACAAAGGTGAAACTATTATTAAGCAAAACACGGCTTCAACTTATGTGATTTGCATGAACGAAGGCTTGGGAAAAATTTATGTTGAAAGTGAGAATGGTAAGAATGTTATTGTTCGAATTGCCAAGCCTGGGGACTTTATTACAGGAGGGGGACTTTTTAATGGGAGTGTTCAACATTTCAGTATCTCTGCAATCACAAAAGTTAAATGTTGTCTGATTGACTCAGCTAAGCTAACACGCTTATTCTCAGAAAATTCAGATTTTGCCGTCACACTTCTTCGTAACCATACCAAACAAAGTAATTACCTCTTAACCAAATTGGTTAATCATACTCAAAAATATATGCCAGGTCGGGTGGCTGACACACTTTTATATTTACAAAGCGAAATTTATAATTCAGACACCTACAATGTGCCTTTAACACGCCAGGAGTTAGCAGAAATGTCGAATATGACCAAAGAGAGTTTTGTAAGAATTTTACATCAATTCAAAGACTCCAAAATTATCTCAGTTAAAGGAGATACCATAAAAATTCTTGACGAAAGTTCATTACGTTCTATTAGTAGAAACGGATAGATTGACATATATCAATGAATTAATTAAGCATTATCAATATTGCCATTCTTTTATATCATACGTCAGCCTTTATTTCATAACGGTTAGCAGTGTATTTTTACACCATAATTATAAGAGTAACAATTTCAATTACCTAATCTTATTACGTTATGAAATACAAATCATTATTAAAACTATTAACTCTGGGGTTTAGTTTCGTTTTCATTTTGGCATCCTGTACTAAGGAAGGCCCAATGGGACCCGCAGGTGCCAATGGTACAGACGGTACCGATGGACGCGACGGAGTAGATGGAAATGTAACTTGTTTAGTTTGCCACAGCAGCACAACCATTGAACAGAAATCTGCAGAATTCGCTATGTCAGAACACAGTTTGGGAGCTATTGCTGTTGATTATGCCGGAGGTCGTGCCTCGTGTGCACCTTGTCACTCACACGAACAATTCGTTGAAACTATGACATTGGGAGGTGTTGCTGGCGATATTACCAACCCAAGTGCATGGGAATGCAGTACATGCCACGGAATTCACAAAACATTTGAAGGACAGGATTTCGCATTAAGAACTACTGATGCAATATCTCCTAATTTCAATAAAGATGCGCAAGGCAACGAGATTGTTGCTGGCGTTACTATTGATTTTAATGGTAGCAGCAACTTGTGTGCAGTATGTCACCAGTCGAGAACAGCCGAGCCTGCTTATGCACAAGAAGCACCTGCTGAAACCTTCAAAATCAGTAGTACTCACTGGGGCCCACACCACGGACCACAATCGAACGTTGTTTACGGTATCGGTTTTGCCGAGATTGAAGGTTCAGTAGCATATCCGGCCCCTGGAAGCAGTTACCACATGGAAGCTTCTTGTACTGGTTGCCACATGGCTCCTTTCAGCAACAAAGAAGGTGGCCACTCATTTATTCCAAATCTGGATGCTTGTATCGAATGTCACGATGCTGAAATGGATGATTACAATTACGGTGGTACTCAAACTGCAGTAGAAGAAATGTTGGTTGAATTGCGTGACGAACTGGTTACATTAGGCGTTATGGGCGGTAATGATGTAGATGGCTATCATGTAATAGCTCCTGCAACTTATTCAATGGTTCAGGCTCAGGCATATTTTAACTGGATTGGTTTGGAAGAAGACCGCAGTTTAGGTGTTCACAACCCTAAATATGTTAAAGCCCTGCTTTTGAATACAATTGAAGCTTTAAAAGCTGAAGAAACAGCATCCAATTAATCAAAATCATAGTGAAAAAGACTTCTTCACGGAAGTCTTTTTTCATAAAATAAAAATCGTATGAAAGCACTAAAAATTGTTTTATCAATGATAGCGATGGCATTGATTTTTGGTGGCTGTGCTTATAATTTCATTGTTGAGGAACAAGTGATCGATCCGGGAGATCCGGGCGCACCACAAATTTCCTTTTCTCAAGAAATTCAGCCGATCTTCGATGCAAAGTGCGTTTCCTGCCATACAACAGGAGGCCAGCGGCCCGATCTATCAGCCAGCAATTCATATTCCTCGTTAAATACCAGTCGTTATACTAGCACTACTGATCCTGAAAGCAGTCTAATATATACGCACCCAAATCCAAGTACTTCAGGCCACACTTGGGCGAAGTATTCGGAAGCAGAAGCTGCCAAAGTATTGACATGGATCACGCAGGGAGTTCAACAAAATTAAAAACCTAAAAAGACAATGATGAAAAAAATTATATTGATTCTGCTTATTTTAGGAATTTCGACACCTGCTTTGTTCGCCCAGGAGGAAGACGTTAAAGTAAGCCCTTTCGAAAGCGGGACAATGATTGATGCGCAAACAACGTATATTCCGGATGCCAAAACGCTTGAATTTGTGATTCAACACAATTTTGGTAGTGTGGATAACGGGAAATCTGATTTGTGGGGGATTTATGCTCCGGCGCAAGATATCCGTCTAAGTTTAAATTACGTAGCAGCTAAAAATTTCCAGATAGGTGCCGGAATTTCCAGAACTAACATGTATTCTGACTTTAATGCAAAATGGACCGTTCTGCAACAATCGACTAAAAAAATGCCGGTATCGGTAAGTTTATTCGGAAGTCTTGCAATTGACGGAAGGAATGCATCATCCATTGCAGAAACCGGAAAGATAGTAGACACGAAAGGAGAAACCTTGCCATCTTCAATTGGTTTTGGAGACAGATTCTCTTACTTCTCTGAACTGATGGTAAGTCGTAAATTCTGTGAAGAATTTTCATTACAGGCCGGTGTAAGTTTCACACACTACAACACAGTTGGGTGGGATTACAATCACGATGTGGTAGGTCTTCATGTAAACGGTAAAATTAAGTTCTCTCCACAAGGATCATTTATATTTACTTACGACAAACCGCTGAAGTTTGACGGGATGAATGAGCAAACGAACTGGGACTCTGCAGCCAGGGAAAATGTTGCCGTAGGTGTGCAATTTTTTACATTCACACACGCATTTCAGATTTACTTAACTTCTGCAAATGCAATATTACCACAACACGTGATGATGTATAATCAAAATGACTGGACCAAATCAAAAGGGATAGCATTAGGTTTCACCATCACCCGACTTTGGATGTTCTAATACTAAGAATCCTGAATATGGGAATACAAAGATGGTAATATCTCGTAATGCGGTATTACCATTTTTTCATACTAAAAATCAAGAGCCAAAATCAAAAACAACTGATTTTATAAAGATTAACAAATCATGAGATTCTTTTCCACCTTATTACTAATAATGTTGTTTTTATGCAAGCTTCAACCGGCTTCTGCACAATATTACGACGATCCCAAAAGCCATGGTTGCCTGCAATGTCATTCGCAGCAAACGTATTCTTTTCATAACGATATAACTGACCTGGATGTAAAACGTTTGATGAATCCGTACTTTGTTATCGATACCATCGCTTTACGCCAGGGTGTACATCATAATTTTGACTGCACTGATTGTCATTCTTATGAATACTCAACTTACCCACATGCTGCCAATTTAAAGCTGGAACCCATGATGACTTGCCTTGATTGTCACGGAGGCGATGAATCATTTGCCAAATATCAATTCGAAAAAATTGACGAGGAAGTTAAAAAAAGTGTTCATTATCAGGCTTATGGCGAAGCATTTACCTGTTCGAAATGCCACAGCCAACATACCTACTCGGCTACTGCCCGAAACAGCAGCAGTGTAACGCAAATTGTAGAATACAGTAACCAAATGTGTTTATCGTGTCATAACGACATGCGAAAATTTGAAACTGTTGCCGATTCTGCTATTGCAACTGTCGTTGATATTCACAGTTGGCTACCAAACCAGGAGTTACACTTTCAGCATGTACGTTGTATCGAGTGTCACACGGCGGTTGAAGACGATTTAATGGTTTCGCATAATATCTTATCAAAAGAACAGGCAGTACGTCGTTGCGCCGAATGTCATTCTGCCAACTCACTATTAAAAGCTTCTTTGTATAAATATCAGAATCTTCAGGAAAGAGCAGAAGATGGAAGTGTACTGGGGGTATTAGCAAACGAAAACTATGTAATTGGTTCTCATCAGATTCCAATTCTGAAGACCATTAGTTTAATAATCTTTTTTGCTGCGCTTGGAGGCATTATTATTCATAGTATTTTCCGGTTCACCCTAAAAAAATAAGACAATGACAACAGAAAATAAAATATATTTCTATCCTCTTTGGCTACGTATCTGGCATGGAATCAATGCCTTGGGAATCATCACTCTGATTATTACCGGAATTACAATGAATTCAGGTATGGAAAGTTCGTTTATCAGTTTCAAACTAAATATTCAGCTTCATAATTTTGCCGGTGCTATTGTTACACTTAACTATTTCCTTTTTGCTTTGGGGAACCTGTTTACCAATAACAAGAGTTTCTATATAATAAAACCAAAGAATTTTCTGAAACGACCACTGAAACAAGCTTACTATTACGCTTGGGGAATGTTCCATGGGATGAAGGCACCTTACCCACTTTCAGAAAAAAGAAAATTTAATCCCCTGCAAAAATATACTTACGTAGCGGTGATGTATTTAGTTGTTCCGCTGGTAATAATTACAGGCATCGGATTAATGTTCCCTGAATTGATTTTTAATAAAATCTACAATATAAGCGGTGTACTTATAACGGCTGTAACACATTCGGCAATGGGATTTTTCATATCGATCTTCCTAATTATCCACCTTTATATTGCATCGATTGGAAAATCGCCGCTCGAAAATTTTAAAAGCATCCTGAGCGGATGGCACCATGTTTAAAACAGTATTGATCAACCTAAAAACAAAATACAAAACAACGAAAACTGAAAATTTAGCTCTTACAACAGAAGAAGGATGATATTGGAATAAACCAAAAATACCATAACATGAGGGGAAGCCAAGAAGAAAAGAGAGACGATTTCAGCTTGAAAAAACTCCGAACGCAAAAAAAAGATAGACGGGCATTACTGCGTTTATCCATTTTATCAATTGTACTAGTATTTAGTACGTTGACTGGCCGTTCACAGTCTAACGATGATTGTGCCATGTGCCATGATGATCCGAGTTTAACCACAACAGTAAACGGCCGGGAGGTGTCGCGGTATATTCCTGCCAACATTCTGGAAAACTCAGTACACAGTTACCTTGAATGTGTATCCTGTCATACCGATGCAGCGGTAGAAGATTTTCCACATCCCGAGAAATTACAACCGGTAAATTGTGGAGAATGTCACGATGACGCCATGTCTGATTTTTTAGGTGGTGTACACGGAAGTGCTTTTCAGGCAAACGATAAAAATGCACCCAATTGTTCTGAATGCCATGGGACGCACAACATTTTAAGTTCTACAGATCCAAAGTCGCGAACATATAAAATGAATATCCCGGTACTTTGTGGTACTTGTCACCGTGAAGGAGCGCCGGTTGCAAGATCTTATAACATTGGCGAACGGAATATTTTAGAAAATTACAGCCAGGGTATCCACGGACGAGGTCTTTTCCAGGCGGGATTAACCGTAACTGCTACATGTAACGACTGTCACGGAAACCACTTGATTTTACCTCATACCAATCTAAAATCTTCCATTTCATCAAAGAACATTGCCAATACGTGTATGAAGTGTCATGCGCGCATTGAAGATGTGCATGTTAAGGTGATTAATAAAGAGCTTTGGGAAAAGAGTCCCGGTGCGATTCCTGCCTGTACCGACTGTCACCCACCACACAAGGTAGAATTAAAAAATATTCTGGAAACCATATCTGATCAAACCTGCTTAAAATGTCACGAGCAGCCTGAAATTCATAAAGTGGTTGACGGACAAAATGTGTCACTGAACGTTGATGTGAATGAATTTATCGGGTCGGCTCACCAGAATATTACCTGTGTGAAATGCCACTCTGATGTAACAGCCAACATTGCACGGCCTTGTGAAACGGCTGACAAAGTTGATTGTTCCAGCTGTCATGCTGAGGAAGCAGATATATATTTCCAGAGCGGACACGGGAAAGCCTATTTTGCAAAAGACGAAAATGCACCATACTGTACCACTTGTCACGGTTCGCATCGGGTTATTCCTTCGAAAGAGGAGGACTCCCCCACTTTCCGGTCGGCTGTTCCAAAATTATGTGGTGAATGCCATAAAGATGATGGAAAGGCTGTTCAAAACTCTAATCTGAAAGAAACCAACGCATATTACGACTACTCAACAAGTGTTCATGGTAAAAGTTTGGAAGAAAAAGGGTTGCTCTCTGTAGCAATCTGTACCGATTGCCACACAACTCACTTTATGTTGAAAGAGTCTGATCCACGGTCTTCGGTAAATCCGGCTAACCTGGCAAAAACCTGTGGAAACTGCCACAAAGGAATTTACGACGAGTATATTCAGAGTGAACATGGTGTTCACGACAATACAAGCGATCTTAAATTCCCTACTTGTGAGACTTGTCATACAGCACATAATATTTCAGAAGTGCATGAAAGCAAATTCATGTCGGAAATAACCACTCAGTGCGGACAGTGTCACAGCGAACTGGCAGAAACGTATCTTGAAACATACCACGGTAAAGTTTACCAGTTAGGCTATCTGGAAGCCGCCCGATGTTCTGATTGTCACGGGGCTCACAACATTTACCGAATGGACAACCCGAAGTCAACAATCAGTCCGAGAAATATTGTTGGTACCTGTCAGAAGTGTCACACCGATGCAAATATGAAATTTACAGGCTACCTGACACACGCCACACACTACGACAGAAGTAATTTCCCATGGTTGTACTACACTTTCTGGGCTATGACCACCTTATTACTTAGTGTATTTGCATTCTTCGGTCTTCACACCTTATTATGGTTACCAAGGTCGCTGGGCGCTATGATCAAAAAGAGGAGCGAACCAAAACATACCGGGAAACAGATGTATATTCGTCGTTTCACCAAAAAGAACAGGGTAACACACATTTTTGTGATAGTCAGTTTTATTTTACTGGCATTTACAGGAATGATGCTGAAGTTTGCTTACATGGATTGGTCGAAATTCTTTGTTGGATTAATTGGAGGAGCCCGTGTTGCAGGGATTATTCACCGGATTGCAGCGGTTATCACTTTTGGTTATTTTGCGTTTCATGTGATATCACTTTTGAAAATTAAATTTAAGAAAGGCATAAAAGTCAGCAAATTTATTTTCAGCAGTAACTCACTGATGTTTAACAGAAAAGACATTAAAGATTTCTGGGCCTCCATCCGCTGGTTTATTGGTGTTGGACCGCGTCCGGATTACGGAAGATGGACTTATTGGGAGAAATTTGACTATTTCGCTGTATTCTGGGGTGTTATGGTTATTGGCTCAACCGGTTTAATGCTTTGGTTCCCTGAAATATTTACGAAGTTTCTTCCCGGATGGCTGATCAATGTGGCACAAATCATTCATAGCGACGAAGCACTTTTAGCTGTTGGATTTATTTTCACCATTCATTTCTTTAATACTCACTTACGGCCTGAATCATTCCCTATGGATACTGTAATTTTTACAGGTTATGTGCCGGAAGAAGAATACAAGAAAGACCGTCCTTATGAATATGAGCAACTGGTAAAATCAGGTAAAATTAATGATGTCAGGGTAGAAAAAGAGTTTACTAAAGACCGTATGCGAACCATTAAAATTTTTGGATTTACGGCACTTTTCGCCGGAATCATTATGATTGGTTTGATCATTTACACCTTACTCTTTCACTAACAAGTAAATTTTTGGGAAAATGAAAATGTAAATTAAAGTCCATACTTCTAATATCACTGGATTGCAAATACTTGTTTTATAATGACAAAAAGCGAAAATGAATAATTTAAACAACAAACGATCGGAACATAATTTCAGTTCGAAAATCAATATGTAGAAGAGGTTTAAATTACATGTTGTTATTGCTTAATTAACTGATTTTTACAAACTTTCGCCATACAAAACTTAGGATATTATATTAAAAATACAAACATGAAATTACCATCTTCAATACGAAACTGGATTTCAATAACCGGAGCAGTTTTAGCAATCTTTAATCTGGCAAGCATCCTTTCTTTATTTCTGCTAAACTCTGTGTTCGGATTCGGGGGACAATACATCGGCCTGTTTATCTATATGGTTCTTCCGGGTTTTATGATTGTGGGTTTGCTTTTAATCCCAATCGGGATGCGAATCTATAGGAAAAAAGCGAGGACAGCAGCCAAAGAAGGAAAAGAATTCAACTGGCCTATTCTCGATTTCAATAATATTCCAACACGTAATGCGGCCACTATCTTTATTATTGGTACGGTTTTTTTACTGATTATTTCATCTGTAGGAAGCTACGAAGCATTTCATTACACCGAATCAGTTGAGTTCTGTGGTAAACTCTGTCACCAGGTGATGGAGCCGGAATATACTACTTACCACGGTTCATCTCACGAGCGCGTTGCTTGTGTGGAGTGTCATGTTGGATCAGGTGCCAGTTGGTATGTTAAAAGTAAACTTTCCGGCTTGTACCAGGTTTATTCAGTTATCGCAAAAAAATACCCGCAACCGATCCCTACACCTATTGCAAACCTGCGCCCGGCCAGGGAAACCTGCGAACAATGTCACTGGCCAGAGAAATTTTATGACCGAAAATTGAAAGTAAAACATTCATTCCTGACAGATGAAGAAAATACTGAACGGATTACCCAATTACAAGTTAAAACCAGTTCAAAATTGGTAAATGGTAAACTTGAGAAAGGTATTCATCAGCATATTAGTCCGGATGTTCTCATTGAGTATAAAACAAATGATCCGAAACGCCAGGTTATTCCCTGGGTTCGTTATACCAATAAAAAAACAGGAGAAGTAACCATTTTTACGGATGCTGATAATATGTTGGCACAAAATGAACTCGACTCGCTTGAAACACGTGTTATGGACTGTCTGGATTGCCACAACAGACCTTCGCATAATTATAACGCACCACAAAACTTTATCGATCAATCAATGAGCGAGGGTAAGATTTCGACATCCTTACCTGCGATTAAAATGGTGGCTATGCTGGCGTTAAACCAGGAATATCCTACCAAAGACAGCGCCTTATTTGCCATTCAGACGCAGATAAATGACTGGTATGAATCCTCCTATCCTGATGTTTGGGAAAATAATAAAACTGAAATAAACCAGGCAATTGCTGAAATACAAAACGGCTATGCCAACAATATCTTTCCATACATGAAAGCCAATTGGAAAGAATACCCGAATAATATTGGCCACATGGAGTCGGATGGTTGTTACCGCTGTCACAACGATCGTCATACTTCCGAATCAGGTACAATAATTTCAAAAGATTGTACGCTGTGTCATAATATTCTTGCACAGGGATTGGGAGGTGAGATGGAGTATTCTGTGGATATGCAACCTCTCGAATTTAAACATCCTGTTGATGTTGGTGAAGAATGGAAAACAGAACTTTGTTCAACCTGCCATTCAGCATTATATTAGTTCTGAGATTATACAATTTTTAAACTATATTAGTAACACTTTTAAATACTACAATTATGAATTACAAAAGAATCATGTTTTTGTTCGGCTTGATTATCTTGTTTAGTTTTGGTGCTTCGGCTCAAGATTTCAAATATATCGGTGCCGCAAAATGCAAAATGTGCCACAACAAACCTGAAAAAGGTGCACAGTACGACAAATGGGCTGCCAGTCCGCATGCAAAATCAATGGATGCCTTAAAAGGTGATGAAAAAACAAATGCAACATGTTTGAAATGTCACTCAACTGCAGGAAGCGTTGATAAAAGTTTACTGGCAGGAATTAAAGTTGAAGAAGGTGTTTCATGCGAGTCTTGTCATGGACCAGGCAGTATGTATAAATCGGCTGCAATCATGAAAAACAAAAAAGTAGCATTATCAAAAGGAATGATTGAACCAACCGAAGAAACCTGCAAAGCTTGCCATCTGGGAGAAAAACCTGCCGGTCACGTGGCAGCTAAAAAACCCTGGAATTTTGCTGAATTTGTAAAAGAAATCGCTCACGACGATCCTACTACAACCAATTAATTTAAATAAGATTCTACATTTTTAGAAGATTCCTTTGTCAAAAAAACAAAGGAATTTTTTTCGTTGTTCATTTAGCACATTACAGTCATGAAAAAAATACAGTCGTTCATCTTCTCCATGTTTTTTACCGGAATTTTACTGATGATTTTTGCAATCGCCATCGGTTACGCCACTTTCGTCGAAAATGATTATGGCACCATAACAGCTAAAATCCTCATTTATAATTCACGGTGGTTTGAATTATTATTGGCTGTGCTGTCTATCAACCTGATTGGCAGCATCTTCAAGTATAAATTAATAGCACGAAAGAAGTGGACGATCCTTTTGTTTCACATTGCTTTTGTAATCATTCTTATAGGTGCAGCCGTTACCCGATATTATGGTTATGAAGGAACGATGCATATACGCGAAAATGAATCATCTAATTTTATTGTTTCAGATGCGAGCTATGTCACATTGGAAGCACGATCAGGAAATCAAGTTGTCAGAAAAGAGAAAGAAGTAAAATTTTCACCTTATACCGCCAATCGCTTTTCAGAATCTGTTTCTATTGGAGGGCAGGAAATTACAGTTGAAAACCAACAATTCATGCCTTCTGCAATGGAAAACATTGTGGTAGATCCAAACGGTCAACCAATTGTATCGATCATTGCTGTTAACTCCGGTTCACGACGACTCGATTTTAATCTGAGAGAAAGCAACAGCAAGAATATTAATGGCATATCTATCGGATTTGGCAACAATATTTCATCTGATATTTCATTGAAAGTGAATGATGGGAACTTAATAATTACAGCCCGTGACACTTTGGAAATCAATGACATGACTAATTCTGAACCAGAAGTTCTGTTACCCGGAACATCGGTTGAAATCAATACTCAAAAGGTTTATACTTACCAGAACCTTAATTTTGCCGTGAAACAGTTTCTGATGAAAGGATCAACTCAGCTTGTTTACCAGCAGGCACAGCGTGGGATGCCAACAATTGATGCATTAAGAACAACTATTTCAGGAAACGGAGTGAGTAAAGAATTGATTGCATACGGACAAAAAGGTGAAATTGGTGAAGCTTATTCTACAAATCTGAATGGAATCGAAGTTTCAGTTAGTTATGGATCAAAAATTATTGAGCTCCCTTTTTCTATCCAATTGAAAGATTTTCAATTGGAACGTTATCCTGGCTCGAACAGTCCGTCATCGTATGCCAGTGAAGTGGTACTTAAAGACGGTGCTATCGAACTTCCTTTCCGCATCTTCATGAATAATATTCTGAAATACAATGGATACCGGTTCTTCCAGTCGTCATACGACACCGACGAAAGAGGAACGATCCTGTCGGTAAACCACGATTCGTTGGGGACTTCCATCACCTATTTCGGATACCTCATCATGGCCATTGGCATGGTATTGACACTTTTTAATAAGAACAGCCGTTTTAAAGCCCTATTGAAAGTTTCGGGCAAATTACGAGAACAACGAAAAAAATTATTTGCCGTATTGGTCACTGGTATTTTACTGGCCGTTTCTGCACAGGCACAAACTTCGGCAGATAGTGATAAAAACCATGCTGCTTCATTTGAGAAACTTTTAATCCAGGACAGAAAAGGACGAATTGAACCCGTTTCAACACTGGCATCCGAAATTTTAAGAAAAGTTTCTAAAAAGACGAGTTGGAATGGAATGACGCCGACAGAAGTCTTTCTTGATATGCAAGCCAATCCGGATAAATGGAAAAACGTCCCTTTCATTAAAGTGGCTAATCCGGAGCTTCGGAAGATTCTGGGAACAAGTGGTTCGTTTGCCACCTTTAACTCTATTATTGCGCCACGTGAAATGGGTGGATACCGGCTGAGTGCCATGGTACAGGAAGCTTACGAAAAGAATAATACCCAGCGTAATAAACTGGATAAAGAGATCATGAATGTAGATGAACGCATTAATATTCTGATCAGTGTTTTCAATGGTGATTTTCTGACGATTTTCCCGATTCCGGGAGACAGTAATCACAAATGGGTTTCCATTAATGAAGCAAATGAACTGGATAGCCAAAGTGCCAAGTTTGCTGTAGAAACTGTTTCGTCGTATCTCAATTCTGTTAGAAATCGTGACTGGGCAACTGCCAATTTATTGTTGACCAACTTAAAACAAAATCAGCAACAGTACGGAGCTAAAATTATTCCTTCAACTACCAAAGTGAGACTGGAAGTGCTGTATAACAATCTCAATATTTTTGGCAAGCTTGCCAAGATATTTATGTTCACAGGGCTGATCATGCTTATTCTGCAATTGATTACAATATTTAATCCAAATATCCGGCTATTTACATTTAAGAAAATCGCGGTTTACTTCATCTTCCTGCTTTTCCTTGCCGAAACGGCAGGATTGGGAATCCGTTGGTATATTTCTGACCATGCCCCTTGGAGTAATGGTTACGAATCGATGATATTTATTAGCTGGGCAACCTGTTTGGGCGGTTTAATTTTTGCCAAACGCTCGGAAATAACCTTGTCGCTCACTTCAGTTCTTTCAGGTTTAACTTTAATGGTAGCCGGAATGAGCTGGATGAGCCCTGAAATCACCAACCTGGTACCTGTACTTAAAAGTTACTGGTTAATTGTCCATGTTGCTGTCATAACCGCCAGTTACGGATTTTTGGGTATCAGTGCCCTATTGGGTTTTCTGAACCTGATTTTAATGATTTTCAGAAATGCAAGAAATATCGACCGTATCAATTTAACGATTAAAGAACTTGTGAACGTCATTCAGATTGCATTGATTATTGGACTGTTAATGGTTACACTTGGTTCATTTCTGGGTGGCGTTTGGGCGAACGAAAGCTGGGGACGTTACTGGGGCTGGGACCCTAAAGAAACCTGGGCTCTTGTAACCATTTTGGTTTACACTTTTATTACACACATGCACAGAATACCGGGAATGCGTGGTAGTTTTGCTATGAGTACAGCATCTGTACTGGGTTTTAGCTCGGTTTTGATGACCTATTTTGGAGTGAATTACTATTTATCCGGTCTGCATTCCTATGCCCAGGGAGAACCCGCGCCAATTCCTTCAGGTGTCTACATAGCCGTAGTTGTGATTGCATTTGTTGTGTTGACTGCCTTTTTCTCGGAAAAAGCGAAACCAATTGTGGATGAAGAGTTAATGGAAGAATAAAAATAATTTGAGCACTCATAGAAAAGGAGTTACAGATTGTAGCTCCTTTTCTTTTTATCCTTAAAAAAGGTTGACCTCCGCTCCGATTGATGCCTGGTTAATTAATAATCCTTTACAACCCCAAATTTTTATTAATTCACATCCGACGGATGACCTTTTGTTCAACAATTCTCGTACTTACACCATATTGACAGAGAATGTCGTAAACATAAGCGGCAGGTGCCAGAGGCACATAGCGGTCTTGAGGATCATCCATTTTAATGACATTTAAACGAACATAAATCGCTGACTCAACAGGCTTACCATTTCTAATTGCAGGCAGAAAACTACCTGGGAGTTTGTGGATAGAACGATCTATTTCCATGACAATTGACTTGTCAAGCTCCATAATAACTTTTGCCCCGGAAAGATTTCCAAGTGTGTCTATTCTGTATGTCATTATAAGCATTCCCTGAAGTCCTCTTCTCATCTGATCGACATTTAATATCTGTTTGGTCAATTCATTCTGTATTTCATTGGTGTAACCGATATAAATTGCCGGCCGATCAACCTTTTCCACCTCAAATCCATTAGCAGTTTTCACCAGAAAGGTATCTGCTACCAACTTCTGATTTAAATATAAAAGACTGTCAGAAGAATAGTCATAAATCATATAATCCACGCCAGACTTACCCTGACGGAAAGTCCATTTCCCGACCCGCTTTCCGTTTTCGTAATTTCCTCGGGAAAGAGTGTCTTTTGTTTCAGTATTTATCACAAAACTCTCACCATTCCGAAATTTTGTCTTCTTATCAGCGTAATACACTTCCTTAAATTTACCGTAAGATTCCGTATGTTTCTTAAGCTTTTGTGCGTTTGTATTATGAATAATTACAACAAAAAGGATTAACAAAATATATCTTAGCATGATTAATGGTTTGGTATTTTTTGCCTAAAATAATTTATTCAGTCGACCATAAAAAGATTTATATCAATAGAATCAATTTAAATAAATTTCCTCCAGTTCTATCTGTACAAATAAACAGAAAGTTGAAAAAATCAGCTTCCTATTTTTTTATGAATTTATCGGTAAAAATTCTCTTTCCATCCTGATCAATTTCAATAAAATAAATACCGGATGAAAAAGATTGTACATTGATTCTGTTATTCCCTTGTACCTTTTTATGAAGTAAGGAATGTCCATTCAGATCACGAATGATAATTTCATAACTACCTTCTGCATTACCTTCAACAAGTAAATAATCTGAAGTAGGGTTAGGATAAATTTTTACGGAAGGTTTGGATACTAAAGGCACATCAACCGGCCCAATTTGAGAAAAATAATGCGTAGTAACTCCCCTATCCTGCCACCCCAGACTATTACGTTCATAATTGAAAATGTTTTCACAAGCTACTCCATCCTGTTCATACACGGGTAAAAAAGAGAAAATAAATTCGGAGCTTTGAACATTGCTTTTCTGAATGAAATTAGGTGCCTCATAAACCACCCGATCACGCAAAATCCAGGCACTATCCCAAAATTCTGTTTCCAAAACCAACAAAGTATCGCCTCCACGATCAAAATCTTGAGAATTACGGATTTTGCCCAACCAATTGTCCAGATCATAATCCCAATGCGAAATAATCACCTGAATCAGTCTGTCTGCTTCATCATAAAAATATTCCTGTTTTGCCTCTTCAACAAGGGTTCCTGCCTGCCAGCCTTCTACATATTCCACAATGTTCTCCAGCCTGTTTTGTTCATCGTAGGTGTACAACAACTCCGATGTTTTAGTGGAAACCATTTCATAATCATCGTAATCAAAATAGCTTCTTCGAACTACATTACCCATTGAATCATAAGTATACTCAACATATTCATAGGTAGTCCAGTAATTCAGATTAAAAGGATCCTTTTTCTGGGTGTATACTCTTTCGAGTCGTCCCAGTGAATCATACTCATATTCAAAGCGATCCAAATATTCCCAATCATCAAACTCATCAAACTTTTTTTTGCTCACTTCCGCTTGCAAACGTCCGTTTTCATATGTGTAATTAAATTTCTTGTAAAGAATGTAATTGACAGTTACATGAGTCTGAAACTCGACAGAATCAAGCAGACCATCAGCATTAAAATTGTAATATTGAGCTTCATTAATAATCCAGTGTCCTTTCTTATCATCCATCCTGTAATTTCTAATCTCAAACTGAAGCTTATCCTCTAGTGTATTAAAAACCTGCCAGTAAGAAGGTTTAATTGTTTGAGATGAAACATCCCACGCAGTTGCCACAATGCTGTCGAGTTTCCAATCCTCTGAATAGGTGCTTTTCAATTGTATATTTAAATTTGAAAGAAAGCCTGATTTTTCAAGCGGGTCTGTACTTCTCAGGATTTCCGAAGCACACCTTGACGGCTGCATGATTGGTTCAGCATCCAAACGATAGAATTTATGTTTCGGGCTGTCCTCTGCTTGCATCGAATCAGAAGCTAAATTCTGCGCATGTAGACCATGCACAGTGAAAAATAAAATGATAAGACAGAAAAGTTTGAATTGCATAAAAACACTGTTTAATAAGCTCTAAATATATACAAAACATTGCTGTAAGTAAATGCTTATTTGTATAACTTCTAAATGTGCGCTACAAAAGCAGAACACATCTAAATATATAGATTCTTTAGTATATTTGCACAAATTCTCCGAGCTTGATGATCTAAAGCATTTGCCATGGTTTTCAAGCCGATGGGATAACCCGGAAACCGGTTGTCCTCCCGTGTTCTGGCAGAAGAACAAATTTGGAAAGGAGAAACAGTATATTCTATCCGTAGAAACTGTCTGCTTTCCTGCAATGTATTTAATTTTGAAGCAGGCAATGACGAAAACTCTGGTAACAAATAAGATTTCAATTCCGAATATGCTGCTGATTGCCGGCAATGGAAGAAATGTGGGTAAAACGACTCTCGCCTGCCGGATCATTACACATCTTGCTAAATCCAACGAAGTGACCGCGATTAAAATCTCGTCGCACCTACACGAATACAAATCAGAACCATTGGTGAAAAGACAAGGTGAATTTGTAATTTTACTGGAAAAAGAACAAAATCAGAAAGACAGTTCACTGATGTTACAAGCCGGAGCGCGTAATGTCTTCTTCGTAATGGCGAAAAAGAAATCGCTTGATGCAGCTTTCGAGTCCTTACTTCCGTTTCTTGATAACCATCCTATTATTTGTGAATCAGGTGGATTGCATCATTTTATTCAACCCGGTATTTTTTTATTTGTTAATGAAAAAGACCGTGTTATTGAAAAACAGGAACACCTGGAGTTCCATCCGATCCTGGTAGAAAATAACGGAATTGATTTTAATTTGGATATTGAATCCATCCATTTTGCAGATAATAAAATAAAACTGAGTGAATGAATAAATTCGAAGAAATACAGGAACAGATTAAGAGTTTTACCACTGCTTTCAGAATTGAATCGGTAGTATTGGAGGAAGCTTTTAACCGTGTTCTGCGTGAAGATATCATAGCTGACATGGATATGCCACCTTTCAATAAATCTGCCATGGATGGCTATGCCTGTCATTTGGAAGACATTGAGAATGAGCTGGAAGTACTGGAAGTTATTCAGGCCGGGATGCTGGCTTCAAAAAAAGTTGGTAAAAACCAGTGTGTAAAAATAATGACCGGAGCCGCCATTCCTGAAGGCTGCGACTGTGTTTTTAAAGTAGAAGAATCAAAACAAGTTGGTGATGATCATGTTCTTTGCCTGAATCCGAAAACCTATCACAACATTTGTTTCCAAGGCGAAGATTACAGGAACGGAGATGTTCTGATCAAAAGCGGAACCATTATTAATACTCCGCAAATGGCCGTACTTGCAGGTGCGGGTTATGCCCGGGTAAAAGTAATGCAGCGACCGCGTATTACAGTTATTTCAACGGGTTCGGAGTTGGTACATCCCCAGGAAAAGCCAAAACCGGGACAGATACGCAACAGCAATACCAATCAAATTGTAACGCAGCTCAAAAAAATGAATCTTGAAGTGGTTCAAACATTGATGCTGGCTGATGATTACCATCTTTTAAAAACTAATTTTCTTCAGTCGCTTGAGAACAGTGACATGGTAATATTTACAGGAGGCGCTTCGGTGGGTGATTTCGATTTTGTTCCGGAATTATTAAAAGAATTCGAATTTAAAATATACTGGGACCGCACCGGCATTAAACCAGGAAACCCAATGACTTACTCTCAAAAAGGGAATAAACACGTCATCGGACTTTCGGGCAACCCGGTATCTTCGCTGGCTCAGTTTGAGTTTATTGCCAAACCCGTTATTTATAAATTGCTTGGAGCAGATTATAAAGCACTGCGCATAAAAGCAA
>Ga0116152_10001098_pt1 | contig 22184 bp, 23 predicted proteins | sample AD_UKC119_MetaG_FD_89894 | JGI IMG/M metagenome (GOLD analysis project Ga0116152, IMG submission 89894) | Active sludge microbial communities of municipal wastewater-treating anaerobic digesters from Hong Kong - AD_UKC119_MetaG | ecosystem: Engineered > Bioreactor > Anaerobic > Digestate...
GGCCGGGATCGCGGGCGTGCACGAATTGCAGTCGGGCCGGTTCGAGGTGTCGGGGCGTGCGCTGACGCTCACCGGCACCGCGCTGACCCCGGCCGAGGGCGAGGCCGCGCGCGCCGCCGTCGCCGCCGAACTGCCCGAGGGATATACCTCGACGCTGGATCTGACCTATGTGGACGACGGCTCGCCGCCCCGTTACGCGGTGCATTACACCGTGCAATCGGGCCCCTGGGTCGAAGGCAAGTTGCCGCGCGGCGTCGCTGCCGGCGATATCGCCACGGCGCTGGGACTTGCGGATATCGACGCGTCGGCCACGCAGGCCCTGACCGGAGAGCCGGGGCAGGCTTCGCCGGTCCTCGCCCGGCTCGCCCCCTGGCTGCCCGAGGTCGAAACGCTGGATGTCACCGTCGCGCCCGATGGCACGCGGGTCGATGCCGGCTTTGGCGCGGGTGCGGACCTGGATCTGCTGGGCGGGGCGCTGGCGCAGTCGCTTGACGGCGCGATGGACGGCGTGACGCTGAGCCTGCACCCGGTTCCGGCCGAGGGCGAGACCGGCGCCGAGCGGTTCAACGCGCTGAGCGGCCGGACGGAGGTTCTGGCCGGCGGTTACTGGCTGCCCGCGGCCGATTTCACACCGGACCCGCAGAGCTGCGCGACCGAGACGACGCGCGTTCTGGGCGCGAACCGCATCGGTTTCGTGACCGGGTCGTCGCGGCTCGACGCCCATGCACGGTCGGCGGTCAACGCGTTGGCCGGGGTGCTGGGCCCCTGTCTCGGCGCGGCCGGGCTCAGGGCCGAGATCGGCGGGCACACCGATTCGACGGGCTCGAACGAGGCCAACCTGGCGCTGTCGCTTGCCCGCGCGCAGTCGGTGCGCGAGGCGCTGGTCGCGCGGGGCGTGCCGGCCGCGCGGCTGACGGCCGAAGGGTATGGTGCCGCCGAGCCGATCGCGGACAACGGCACGGACGAAGGCCGGGCGGCCAACCGGCGCACGGCTGTGCGCTGGATCGAGTGAGTTAGGTCAGGAGGGCGAGGAATGTTTCGCGGTTGGGGTTTTCTTCTGGGTGAGATCTGGGCGTTGATCGCGTTGGCGGCGCTGCTGGGTCTGTTCGTCGGCTGGCTGATCTGGGCACGCCGGGGTCGGACGACGTCCGCGGCCAGCCAGGACGAAATGGGCCGGCTGCGCGCGGAACTGACGGCCTGTCAGGCCAAGGATCGCAACGCCGCCGCCCGCATCGACGCGCTCGAGGCTGAACTTGCCGCGGCCCGGCACCAGGCGGCTCCGGCCGCCGAACCCGCAGCGCAACCCGAAACGGCACCCGCGGCGGTATTGGCAGCCCCCCGGGCCGAGGCGATCGCCGAGACCCCGGACGAGCCCGCCTCGGAACCCGCCCAAGCGGTCGGCACGCGGCCCGCGCGGCTCGACGCGCCACGCGATGGCGCCGCCGACGACCTGAAGCGGATCAAGGGTATAGGGCCCAAGCTGGAACTGCTGTGCAACCGCCTGGGGTTCTGGCATTTCGATCAGATCGCCAACTGGACGGACGCGGAAATCGCCTGGGTGGATGCCAACCTCGAGGCCTTCAAGGGTCGCGTGACGCGCGATCATTGGGTCGCTCAGGCGCGCGTTCTGGCGGCCGAGGCGCAGGGGTGACGCGATGGTGCGTGCCAGCACGCACCCTACCCAGGGGCCCTGCGGTCGCCGGTTGTTCGTAGGGTGCGTGCTGGCACGCACCCTTGCCCCTCAGGGGTGGGCAAAGCGCGCCCGTGCGCCGCGTTCGATCGCCGCGGCATGCAGCCGGTCGATATTCAGCTCGAACCGCATTTCCTCGAGCAGCCGCAACTCGGCCTGCCGCAGCGAGCCGTCCGACGCCGCGATGTCGCAGGCCAGCGCGTAGGCGGTTTCGTTGAGGCGCTCGGGCAGGGCTTCGCGCACCAGACCGAACAGCGCGTCCAGGCCGTCCTCTTCCTCCATCAGGTCGAACACGGTCTGCGACACGGTCTTGATCCGATCGGGATCGTAGCCGGCGAAGACCGGCAACTGGTTGACCACCTGTTCGATGGCGAGCAATTCCTCGGTGCGGATCGTGGCATCCGACACGGACACGGTGATCATCAGCGCCACCAGGCAATCCTGGGGCGTGAGTGACGGCGGGGCTTGGGTCATCGTTTTGTGTCCTGTGCTTGTTCGCCCCGAGAATATTGACTGGGGCGAGGGCGGGCAATAGGAAGCCCGGGTTCTCCCTTCATGGAAAGACCGTGACATGACCTCTCTGCGCGATGCTGCGATGACCTCCAAGGCCTGGCCTTTCGAAGAGGCCCGCCGCCTGCTGAAACGCTACGAGAAGGCGCCGCCCGAGAAGGGCCACGTCCTGTTCGAAACCGGCTATGGCCCCTCGGGCCTGCCGCATATCGGCACCTTTGGCGAGGTCGCGCGCACGACGATGATCCGCCGCGCCTTCGAGGTGATCTCGGACATTCCGACGCGGTTGATCTGCTTCTCGGACGACATGGACGGGATGCGCAAGGTCCCTGAAAACGTGCCGAACCGCGATCTTCTGAAAGCCAATATCCAGAAGCCGCTGACCGCCGTTCCGGACCCTTTCGGCGAATACGCCAGCTTTGGCGACCACAACAACGCCATGCTGCGCCGGTTCCTGGACACATTCGGCTTCACATACGAATTCTATTCGGCCACCGAATTCTACAAATCCGGCGCCTTCGACGCGGTGCTGCTGCGCGCCTGCGAACGCTATGACGACATCATGGCGGTGATGCTGCAATCGCTGCGCGAGGAGCGGCAGCAAAGCTATTCGTGCTTTCTGCCGATTCACCCCGAGACCGGCCGCGTCCTCTATGTGCCGATGAAGGAGGTCAACGCCAGGGACGGCACGATCACCTTCGACGACGAGGACGGGCGCGAATGGACGCTGCCGGTCACCGGCGGGCAGGTGAAATTGCAGTGGAAGCCCGATTTCGGCGCGCGCTGGGCGGCGCTGGATGTCGATTTCGAGATGTATGGCAAGGATCACAGCACCAATACGCCGATCTACGACCGGATCTGCGAGATCCTCGGCGGGCGCAAACCCGAGCATTTCACCTATGAGCTGTTCCTCGACGAGAACGGCGAGAAGATCTCGAAGTCCAAGGGCAACGGGCTGACGATCGACGAGTGGCTGACCTATGCCTCGACCGAGAGCCTGTCCTATTTCATGTTCCAGAAACCCAAGACCGCCAAGCGGCTGTGGTGGGACGTGATCCCGAAGGCGGTGGACGAATACCACCAGCAATTGCGCGCCTATCCGACCCAGACGATCGACCAGCAACTGGCGAATCCGGTCTGGCATATCCACGCCGGCAATCCGCCGGCTTCGGATATGGTGGTGCCGTTCTCGATGTTGCTGAACCTCGCCTCCGTGGCGGGCGCCCAGGATGCTGCCGGGCTGTGGGGCTTCATCCGGCGCTATGCGCCCGATGCCAGCCCGGCCCTGAACCCGCAACTCGACCAGGCGGCGGAATGCGCGGTGCGCTATTTCCGCGATTTCGTCGCGCCGAAGCGACTGTTTCGGCTGCCGACCGATCAGGAGCGCGCGGCGATGCAGGACCTGGCGGCGCGGCTCGCGGGCTGGAACGGGGGCCTCGATGCCGAGGCGCTGCAATCCATGGTCTTCGCCGTCGGCAAGGACCACGGGTTCGACCCTCTGCGCGACTGGTTCAAGGCGCTCTACGAGGTCCTGCTGGGGGCGTCCGAGGGGCCGCGCTTTGGCGGGTTCATCGCGCTTTATGGCATCGACGAGACGGTGGCGCTGATCGGCAAGGGGCTGGCGGGCGACCTGACGGCCTGAGGGGGGCGGTTTCGCCCTCGGCCGGCAGCCTTCCAGGCCGCAGCCCTCGGGCGACCAGGCGCGGCGCTGAAGCGCCGCGCGGGCCGCGTCACTCCCACCAGCGGTCGATGCGGGCGATGTCCGCGTCCGACCAGCCCAGGTGATGCGCCAGTTCGTGCACGAAGACATGCGTGACCAGCACGTCCAGCGCCACGTCGCCGCGCGCCACCCATTCGTCCAGGATGGCGGCGCGGAACAACCAGATCGCATCCGGTTGCTGCGGGACGTCCATCAGCGATTTCTGCGTCAAGGGGATGCCGTCATAGAGCCCGGTCAGCTCGAACGGGTCCTCGATTCCCAGGGCGTCGAGGGTGGCGTCATCGGCCAGATCCTCGACCCGCAGCACCACTGCGCGCGCGGCACTGGCAAAGGGTTCGGGCAGCCGCGAACGGGCGGATTCGGCCAGGGTCTCGATTTCGGCCAGATCCGGCGCGAACCGCCCCCTCCATTCGCTCTCTGCCATGCGCGCCCTCTCTGTTCCGGCGCCGCGATATGGACAAATCGCGGCCCTTGGTTCAATACCGGCGGCAACAGGAGTTCGCCATGACCGTCACCCGCTTTGCCCCGTCGCCCACCGGTTACCTGCATATCGGCAATCTGCGCACGGCGCTGTTCAATTATCTGATCGCCCGGAAATCCGGCGGTCAGTTCATCCTGCGTCTGGACGATACCGACCGCGAGCGATCGAAGCAGGAATATGTGGACGGTATCCTGACGGATCTGGAGTGGCTGGGCCTGACCTGGGACCGGATCGAACGCCAGTCCGACCGCATGGACCGCTACCATGACGAGGCCGCGAAACTCCGCGCGGCCGGCCGGTTCTACGAGGTGTTCGAAACCCCGACCGAGCTGGACCTCAAGCGCAAGAAGCAGCTCAACATGGGCAAACCGCCGGTCTATGACCGCGCGGCGCTGGATATCGACGAGGGCGCGCGCGCGAAATTGCGCGCCGAGGGGCGGTCGGGCTACTGGCGGTTCCTGCTGGATCTCGAACGCATCGAATGGACCGACGGCATCCTGGGGCCGATCTCGATCGACGCGGCGTCGGTGTCGGACCCGGTGCTGATCCGCGCCGACGGGCAGGTGCTCTATACCTTTGCCTCGTCGGTCGATGACATGGATATGGGCGTCACGCATATCGTGCGCGGCGCAGATCACGTCACCAACACAGCGACGCAGATCCAGATCATCCGCGCCATGGGGGGCACGCCGCCCGACTTCGCCCATCACTCGCTGCTGACCGGCCCGCAGGGCGAGGCCCTGTCGAAACGCCTGGGCACGCTCTCGCTGCGCGATTTGCGCGCCCAGGGGGTCGAACGGATGGCGCTGCTCAGCCTGATGGCTCGGCTCGGCTCGTCGCAACCCGTGGAACTGCGAGCGACCCTCGACGAGATCGCCGAAGGGTTCGACCTCTCGCAATTCGGCGCCGCACCGACCAAATTCGACGCCGAGGACCTCTGGCCGCTGACCCGTCAGCACGTCCAGGCCCTGCCCCTCGCGGCGGTGCAGGACCACCTCGACCGGCTGGGCGTCCCGGCGGATCTCGCCCCCGGCTTCTGGGCCGTCGCGCGCGAGAACATCACCCGCCTGGCCGACCTCGACGGATGGTGGACCCTCTGCCGCGACGGCGCGACGCCGCTGATCGAACCCGGGGACGAGGCCTTCATCGCCGAGGCGCTGCCGCTGCTGCCCCCCCGACCCTGGGGGCCGACCGCCTGGGCCGACTGGACCGGCGCGGTCAAGGCCGCGACCGGCCGCAAGGGCAAGGCGCTGTTCATGCCGCTTCGAAAGGCGCTGACGGGGATGGATCACGGGCCCGACATGGCGGCACTGATGCCCTTGCTGCAAAGGGTGCCGCGTCAGGGCTGACTCCGGGCTACGCCCCATCATCTTGTCTGAAATACGCACGGGGATTTTCAAGGGGGGCGTGCCCCCCTTGAAGCGGGGGTGCGGGGGCGGCAGCCCCCGCCGCCCTCGGCCTCGACTGGCTCGGCCGTGCGTGCAAGCTTGTGGGGCCGGGGATCAAACGGAAAGACGGCGAAAGGTCGATTCCGGGCCCGAGTTGTCGAAGAACGGCACCGATCCGGACGGTCCCTCGCGGACGATGGCCTCGGCCTCGGCCAGGACGACCTCGGTGATGAACGGCAGATCGAGTCCCCGCGCCTCGTCCAAGGCGATCCAGTGCAGGTGGCTCAACTCGTCCGTCGCGCGCGAGAAGTCGTCGGGATCGCCGGCCAGATCCTCGGCCCGGGCCAGGAAAAAGCGCGCGTCGAAGCGCCGGGTCCGTCCGGGCGGGGTTACGGCGCGGAACAGGTAGCGCAGCCGGTCGGCAGAGGGGCGCAATCCGGCCTCGGCAAAGGCGGCCCAGTCGGCGGGCAGGGGGCCGTCCCAGGCCCCGGGGCGTCCCAGGAACAGGCCCGCCTCCTCCCACAACTCGCGGATCGCGGCCAGGGCCATGGCCTCGGGCGGGGGTGGGGCGGCGGTCACCGGCCGCTGAAGGAGCAGCGCGTGCTGGTCGTCGGGCAGCGCGGCGGGCGGCACGACGCGTCGGTCGTCCTCGTCCACTGCACCGCCGGGAAAGACGTATTTCGACGGCATGAACGCGGCCTTCGCCCCGCGTTGCCCCATCAGGACCCGCGGCGCATCCGTGTCGGCGTCGCGCACCAGAACAAGGGTGGCCGCATCCCGGATCGGGCGGTCATGCCCCAGATCCTCAGGGTCGGCGCTCATGCGTCGCCGCCAAAGCCGTGCATCCTGCGCGACCATTGCAGCGCCACCAGGGCCCCCTTGAAGCGCGGCAGCAACCACAGGGCCATGACCAGGGCGACGGTCCAGCACACGCCGATCATCACCCAGGGCGAGGGCGCAAAGGCCAGGTAGATCGACAGATACAGCGCCATCGTCAACTTGCCGACCACCAGGATCGTCAGATAGGCCGGGCCGTCGTCGGCGCGGTGATGGTGGAACGCCTCGCCGCAATCGGGGCAGCTGTCGGCGACCTTGAGAAACCCGGACATCATCGACCCCGTGCCGCAGGCAGGGCAGCGCCGTGCCCAGCCCTTGCGCACGGCGGGCCACAGCGGGCGGTCGTCCACGGCGGGCAGGGTGGAACGGGTTTCTGTCAGGGTCATGGCAAGGCCTCTCTGCCGGGACGCGGCGGGTTCGGGCGGGGGTCGCTGGATCGGCGCCAAAATGGGCGAGGTCAAGGAATAGGTCAAGTTCAGGTTTTCCCGCGACGCTGCGACGGAACGCCCCGCCCCGTGCGTTAGAGAGGTATCAACGCGCCAGGGTTCGACCCGGGCGCCCAGATCGGAGAGACCCATGACCAAGACCACGCTGACCGCCATTGCGCTGATTCTCGCCACGATTCCGGTGACGGGCTTTGCCCAGAACACGACGCCGCCCACGATGCCGGCCTTCGACTTTGCGGCCGCCGATACCGACGGCAGCGGCGGCATCTCGGCCGAGGAATGGACCGCCTACACCGCCCAGATGCGCGCCACCGCCCGCGCCGACCGCGTCGGTGCCCGTGCCGACGCGCTGATGGCGGCGGATGCGAATGGCGACGGGATGCTCAGCCGTGACGAACTGATCGCCGGCATGATGGCCCAGGCCGATGCGCGCCAGCAGGCGCGCGGCGACGGTCAGGGCGCGATGGGCCGCCGGGGCGACGAAGCGCGCGGGATGCGCGGCGGCGACCGGCAGGGTCAGGGTCGTGGCGACCACGGGCGCGGCGAGGGCTGCGAACGTGGGGGCCACGGTGGGCACGGTGGCCATGGCCACGGCGGCCATGACCACGGCGACCGCGGCGGACGCTGGGGCGATCACGACCGCGGCATGATGGGCGAGGGGCGCGGCATGGGCCAGGGTATGGGCCAGGGCATGGGCGACCGTCAGGGCGCGATGCGGGGCCAGGGTCCGATGGACGGCCAGCCCGGGCGCGGTTTCGCGATGATGGATCAGGATGGCGACGGCCAGATCAGCCCGGCCGAACTGGACCAGGCGCAGGCCTTCATGCAGCGCATGATGCAGCGCCGCCAGGGCAACAACTGAGTTGCATGAAAACGGGCCGGGCGCTACCCCCGGGGGGTGGTGCCCGGCCCCGGAAGGCCCGGGGTGACGGATGCCAAGGGATACGACCGCCAGCATGATTGCCTCGCCGGGCCCTGACGATGACGCCTTGCTCGCCCGCTACGCCGCGGGTGACGCTGTGGCGGCGCGGCAGTTGCTGGAGCGTCTGGCGCCGCGCATCCTGCGGTTGGCCCGGCGCCTGCTTCAGGACCCGGTCGAGGCCGAGGACGTGACGCAGGAGGCGATGCTGCGCCTGTGGCAGATCGCGCCGCGCTGGCAGGCCGGCGGCGCGCAGCCCGCGACCTGGCTGCACCGGGTCGCGGTCAATCTTGCCACCGACCGACTGCGCCGACGCCGTGGGGTCGGGCTCGACGAGATCGCCGAACCCGACGATCCCGATCCGGGTGTGGTCGAAGGGATGATGCAGACGGATCGCCTGCGCGCGCTGGACGAAGCGCTGGCGATGCTGCCCGATCGGCAGCGCGTGGCGGTGGTGCTCAGGCATCTCGAGGGGATGACCAATCCCGAGATCGCGGCCACCATGGGAATCGGGGTCGAGGCTGTGGAAAGCCTGACCGCGCGGGGAAAACGGCGCCTGGCCCAGTTGCTTCAGGGTCGGCGCGACGATTTGGGGTATGACCGATGAGCCAGCAGCAATGGACCGACGTCCCGGACGAGGCCGGGCTCGACGCGCTTTTCGCCGAGGCCCGCGCCGCCGACCCCGCGCCGCCATCCGACGCCTTTTTCGCACGATTGCAGACCGACGCGCAGGCCGCCCAGTTGCCCGGGGCAGCGGGTCCGGTCACGCCGGGTCTGTGGTCGCGTCTGGGCGCGATTCTGGCGGGGATCGGTGGGGCGCCGGGTCTGGCCGGGGTCGGCGCGGCGGGTCTTGCCGGCGTCTGGATCGGCTTTGCCGCGCCCGGGCCGACCGCCGATCTGGTCAATTCGTTCTGGCAAGGCGCCGCCAGTGTCAGCCCGCGCGCCAGCGTCTGGGTCGATGGCACCGAAACCGCGCTTGACACCGGCAGCGCCGACCTGCTGTCGGTGATCGACGGCGAAATGCAGTGAGGCCACGATGAGCGAGATACGAACCGTTCCCGACGCAGGTGGCAAGCCGGCCGGACGTGGCCTGCGGATCGCGCTGGTGCTGTCGCTGATGCTGAACCTTCTGGTGATCGGGGTGCTGATCGGCGGGGTAATGCGCGTCGCACGCGTGGAGCCGATGATGGCCACCGACCAGCCGGATATCCGCAGCCTGTGGCGGGTCTTGCCGGACGGCGCGCGGGCCGAACTGCGCAGCATGGCGCGCACGCGCGGGTTTGGCGATGGCGGCCCGCGCCCCAGCCGCGACGAGCGCCGTGCCCGCGCGGCCGAGGCGACGGCGGCGCTGGTTGCGGCCTTGCGTGCCGAGCCGTTCGACCCCGAGGGCTTCGCAAGGCTCATGACAGGCGATCGTGCCGCCCATATCCGCCGCGTGGACGCCGCGAATGCGGCCTTTGCCGCCGAAGTCGCCCGCCTGTCGCCCGGGGATCGCCAGGCCATGGCGGATCGCCTGGCCAACGCCGACCCGCGCGAGGACCGCCGGCGCCACGATCATTGACGGGTTGGCCGGTTCCGAAAGGCCGGTGACGCGAAATCCGTGACGCGAAGCCCGTGGCTTGCGGGTCGAGCCGCCGGATCGGCGCGGATCGATCGGTCGGGCGACGCGGCCGGGGGCCGGCGGCAACCGCCCAAACAGACCGGATTGGCCCTGGATCGCGCGGACGCCCGTGGCCTGGCAGACCGCCCGCCTTCGCGCGGGGGGCCGCCAAACACGCCCCTGGTCGCCCGTCCTTGCGCTGGTCCAGGGCCGCTTTTCCGTGGCAGGCGATCCCCGCGTGCCGCCCCGGCGCCGGGTCCGGAAACAGGGACCGTATCGCTGGCGCGATCCCGCAGGGCGCGCCGCCCGGTCGATCGGGGCACTAGGCGGCGCTTGAAATCGTGACCTGGTTGCGCCCCTCGGTCTTGGCGGCGAACAGCGCGGCATCGGCGCGGGACAGCGTATTGCGCGCGGTCTGTCCGGCTTCGTCCGGGCCCAGATCCGGCCCCAGGGCCAGACCGACCGAGATCGTCACCTGCACCGCGCCGCGCCCGTCCGGCAGCGGCACGGGTTCGTCGCCGATGATCCGGCACAGGCGTTCGGCGGCGATGCGGGCCGTGCCCAGGGTCGCGTCGGGCAGCGCGATCAGGAATTCCTCGCCACCGATGCGCGCGACCAGATCCGAAGGGCGCAGATTGTCGCGCAGGCGCGCCGCGACCGTTTCAAGCACCGCGTCGCCCGCGCCGTGGCCAAAGGTGTCATTGACCGTCTTGAACCGGTCCAGGTCCAGCACCATGACCGCAAACCGCCGCCCGGTTTCGCGCGCGCGCGCCGCGATCCGGTCCAGATGCGCCAGCGCGTAGCGGCGGTTGTAAAGCCCCGTCAACGGATCCGTCACCGCCAATCTCAGACCGTTCGACACCGCGCGCCGCAGGGCGTCGGCGCGGCGCTTTCGCTGCACATGCAGATGCAGCCGCAACGCCGTTTCCTGAGCGTCCAGCGGCAGCGGCAGCAGGTCGGTGGCGCCGACATCGAGCGCCATCGCGGCCGAATCGGGGTTCGCGTCGTGCAGGGCCAGCGCGATGGCCGCGTGACGGCTGGGTTCGCGCGACCGCAGGTCGGCAACCAGCCTGAGGCCCGAGCCCTGGGGGCCCAGATCGCCCGCGACCATATAGACATCCGGCACCGCGCCGGGGGCGGCGTCGCTCAAGGCCGCGGCCGGCGTCAGCACCGACAGGCGTTCCTTCAGATGTGGGGCCAACGCGGTCCGCCAGGCGATGGCGATCGCCGGCTCGGCCGCGATCAGCCCGACGCGGCCGGGCATGGCAAAGATCGTCTCGTCCTCGGCCAAGGCAAGATCGCCCCAGACTTCAGAGCGCAGGCGCAGCTCGGCCTCGGTCTCGCGGGCGCGCAGCAGGCTGCGGATCCGTGCAAGAAGAATCACTTCGTTCAACGGCTTGGTCAGGAATTCATCGGCCCCGGCCTCGAGCGCCTTCAGCCGGTTTGCCCGATCCCCCGAGGCGGTGATGATCACCACCGGGATATGTTGGGTTTCGGGCAGGCTGCGCAGACGGCGGCAAACCTCGATCCCCGAGATATCGGGCAGCATCATGTCCAGAAGGATCAGCTTGGGTTGTTCGCGCCGGGCGATGTCCAGCGCGTCGCGGCCTGTCGCCGCCTGCAGCGTCTCATGGAAGGCCGCGTTCAGCTTGACCTTCAGGATGATCCGATTTGTGGCCAGATCGTCCACGATCAGGATTTTGCCCGACATTAGCGATACCTTCACTGCTCTCGTCACGTCCGCGCCAGAGGGTGTTGCGTGGCACCTGCATTTGTGGGACGTAAATCCGGTCTAGCGGACAAAGGTTAATGAAACCTTGCGATCCGTTAACGTCCTCGCGAGGTATCCATGTCCGTGACACGCGCCACCGCCGAGACCTTCGCCGCCCGGGTGTTGGCCTGGCTGGCCGAGGATCACGCCCGGATCGGCGGGTTCCTCGGGTGGTCTGGCGAAAGCCCCGACAGTCTGCGCGCGCGCATCGCCGACCCGGGATTGCTGCTGGCGGTGATCGACTACCTGCTGCTGGACGAATCGATGCTGCTGGACGCCTGCGCCGATCTCGATGTGCCGCCCGAAACCCCGATGCAGGCCCGTGCCGCGTTGCCGGGCGGGGCGGATTATCACTGGACCTGACCGATGCCCCCGATTCGCGCGATCCTCTTCGACAAGGACGGCACGTTGTTCGATTTCCAGGCGACCTGGGGCGCCTGGGCGCGGACCCTGTTGCAGGAATTGTCGGCCGGCGATGACGCCAGGGCCGCCCGCATGGCCGCAGTGATGGCGTTCGACACCGGCACCGCGCGGTTCCGCCCCGAATCCCCGGTCATCGCCGGCACCGGCCGCGAGGTCGCGGATCTGCTGGCGCCGCTGTGCGGCCAGCCGGTGGATCAGCTTGAACGCCGCCTCTCGGCCGCCGCCGCCGCCGCCCCCCTTGTCGAGGCCGCGCCGCTGCGCCCCCTGCTTGCGGCGCTCAGGGCGGCGGGGTTGCGCCTGGGCGTGGCGACCAACGATTTCGAATCCGTGGCGCGGCAGCATCTGGCCGGCGTTCTGGACCTGTTCGATTTCGTTGCCGGATTCGATTCCGGCCATGGTGGCAAGCCTGAGCCGGGCATGTTGCTGGCGTTCGCGCGGCATTGCAACCTGACCCCGGCGCAGGTTCTGATGGTGGGCGATTCGCGCCATGACCTGATCGCGGGGCGCGCGGCCGGAATGGCGACGCTCGCGGTGCTGACCGGGGTTGCCGGGGCCGCGGACCTGGCCGATCTGGCCGATGCGGTGCGGCCGGACATCGGCCATATCCCCGAATTGCTGGGTCTTGGCTGATCCTCTTCGCGAATTCTTAAACTTCTCGCGCACAGGCTGACCGGATGGGGGCAGCGGATGGCGCGGATGCACGGTCTCATCAACAAGTCTTTGCAGTGGTTTCTGAGCGACAGCTTCGGTGCCGGCCTGTGGCATGAGATCGCGCGGCATTCGGGTGTCGCGCACAGCCTGGGGGCGGACGGGTTCGAAACCATGCGGCTCTATGACGACGCCCTGACCGAGGCCGTGCTTGCCGCAGCCGCGTCGCTGCTGCGCCGGCCGCGCGATTCGCTGCTCGAGGATTTCGGCACCTATCTGGTGTCCAACGAACGGATGGAGCCGCTGCGACGGCTGTTGCGCTTCGGCGGCGTCAGCTTCACCGACTTCCTGTATTCGCTCGACGATCTGCGCGGGCGCAGCCGGCTGGCACTACCCGAACTGGCACTGCCAGACCTTGTCATCGACGAGGAAGGCGCGGGCCGCTTCACCCTGACCTGCCACGGTTGCGCGCCGGGGTTCGGTCATGTCCTGGTGGGCATCCTGCGCGCGCTTGCGGACGATTACGGGGCCCTGGCCGTGCTGGAACACCACGGCAGCGCCGGCGCCACCGGCGAGGAACAGATCCGGATCGAAGTGCACGATCCCGCCTTTCATGCCGGGCGGCGCTTTGACCTGGCGGTGGAGCAACCGGGATGATGGACGGCGATCTGCGGCAAAAGGGCGTCGTGCTGGGCGTCGCGGCGTTGAGCGGGGTCATGCCCCTGTTCCTGCTGGTTGACGCCCAATGCCGGATTCGCGATGCGGGGCCCACCTTGCGCAAGCTGCTGGGCGACGACGCGGTCGGCCAGCCCCTGACCGCGGTTTTCGCCCTGACCACGCCGGCGTCGGTGTCCTGCGCGGGTGATCTGGTGCGGGCCAAGAGCTTGCGATTGAGCATGCGCGCGCCGCCGGGCACGGCGTTCAAGGGCATCGCCGTGCCGCTGGCCGGCGGGTCCGAGGTCCTGGTGAACCTGTCCTTTGGCTATGCCTTGCGTGACGCGGTGCGCGACCACGCGCTGCTGGCGACGGATTTCGCCCCCACCGATCTGGCCATCGAACTGCTCTATCTGGTCGAGGCCAATCTCGCCGTCACGGGCGAGGTGAAACGGATGGCCTCGCGGTTCGAGGGCGCCAAGGCCCGGGCCGAGGAACAGGCGGTCACCGATGCGCTGACCGGGTTGGGCAACCGGCGGGCGATGGAACTGGCGCTGGAGCGTTTCCTGCACGCGGGCAACGGCTTTGGCGTGCTGCATCTCGACCTGGACTATTTCAAACAGGTGAACGATTCGCTCGGCCATGCGGCCGGCGACCATGTTCTGATCGAGGTGGCGCAACGTCTGCGCGGCAGTGTCCGGGGCGGCGATCTGGTCGCCCGGGTGGGGGGCGATGAATTCGTTATCCTGTTGGGCGGCGTGCGCGACCTGGACCCCTTGCGCCGGATCGGTGCGCTGATCCTGAACCGGATGCAGGCGCCGATCTCCTACGGGGGGGCCCCATGCCGGGTCGCCATCTCGATCGGCGCCGTCCTGGTTCCACCCGAGGCCCCGGCGACGGCCGAGGGGCTGCTGGAGCAGGCCGATGTCGCGCTCTACACGTCGAAACGGGCGGGGCGGTCCCGGATGTCGATCTGGTGTGACGCCGGCCCGCCGCAAGAGGTCGCCGTCAGCGCCCGCTCAGACGCCGACGAACCGATGCCCGCTGCCAACGGAGGACCCGATACCCCGCTTTGACGCCCGCGCGCATCCTTCTCGCCGCCCGGACGGGCGGTCCGGCGGTCCCCCCCACCGTCGCCCGGCGGGCTGCCTGGCCCGCCGCCCCCGGGGGCTCAGGCCTTTACGAACAGCGCGCCGGGCAGCGCGCACAACCGCTCGACCCCGGTTTCGGTAATCAGGATCGGCTCGGTGATCTCGATCCCGCCATCGTCGAGCCAGAGCGCGGGCATGAAATGGAACACCATGCCGGGTTGCAGTTCGGTCGCGTCGCCCTTGCGCAGGGAAACGGTGCGCTCGCCCCAATCCGGGGGATAGCTCAGCCCGATGGAATAGCCGCAGCGGTTGTCCTTGTGAAAGCCGTGCGCATTGAGCGTGCCATTGAACGCGCCGGCGATCTGTTCGCAGGTGTTGCCGGGACGCGCCTGGGCCAGCGCGGCCTCGGTCGCGGCCTGCACGGCGGCCTCGGCGGCGCGGTATTTCGCGGGGGGCTCGCCAAAGAACAGCGTGCGCGACTGCGGGCAGTGATAGCGGCGGTAAACCCCTGCGATTTCAAAGAAATGGGCCACGCCGCGTTCCATGGGCCGGTCGTCCCAAGTCAGGTGCGGCGCGGTCGCGTCCATGCCGGACGGGGTCATCGGCACGATCGCCGGGTAATCGCCCCAATGGCCATCGGCCCCCAGAACGCCCGCGGCGAGGATCTCGGCGACAAGCCGGTTCTTGGGCAGGCCGGGCTCGGCCACCTCGAGGATGCGGCGGTGCATGGTATCGACGATGCGCGCCGCGCGCCGCATCCGGGCGATCTCGGGCTCGGATTTGACCAGCCGTTGCCAGTTCACCAGCCCCGTCGCATCGACCAACGTCAGGCTTTGGGCGAGGACGGCGTGGGCTTTGGCCGAATAATAGTAATTGTCCATCTCGACGCCGACCGGGCCCTCGGCCCAGCCGTGTTCCGCCAGCAGCGTGGCCAGCGTTTCCATCGGGTGTTTCGCCAGGTTCTGGACATAGCTGTCGTCATACCCGTGCACGCTGGACGGGGCCATCCAGACCGTGCGCAAGGCCCCGGCGGTGTCCATGCCGCGTCCCCACCACAAGGGCGCGCCCTCGGGGCCGACGATGACCGCCTGATGGACGTAAAAGGACCAGCCGTCATAGCCGGTCAGCCAGGCCATGTTCGAAGGGTCCGAGACGATCAGCACCTCGATCCCGGCGGCAAACATGGCGGCGCGGGTGCGGGCCAGACGGGCCTCGTATTCGGCGCGGGAAAAATCGGTCACGTCCATCTGGCGCTCCTGTGCACCGGGACACAGTGGCACGCGGCCCGCGCGCGACGAAAGCGGATTTGCGACCTGTTGTCCCGGGGAAGCGACGTCGCGCCCACGCCACCCGCGACGGCGCGGCCGGCCGCGACCCGGTCAGAGATCCAGCCAGATCGTCATCGGACCGTCATTGACCAGCGTCACCTCCATTTCGGCGCCAAACACGCCGCGCCCGACCGGCACGCCCTGGGCCGCGAGGTGATCGGCGAACAGCTCGTATAGGGTGCGCCCTTCGTCCGGCGGAGCGGCTTGCGAGAACCCCGGCCGATTCCCGCGCGAGGTGTCGGCGGCCAGCGTGAACTGGCTGACCACCAGCGCCCCCCCGCCGACATCCGCCAAGGCGCGGTTGGTCTTGCCCGAATCGTCGCGAAAGATCCGCAATTTCAGGATCTTGTCGGCCAGCGCGCGGGCCTTGTCCGGGCCGTCTCCCTGCATGGCGCAGACCAGGATCATCAGCCCGGGCCCACAGGCGCCGACTTCGGCCCCATCGACGGCAACCGACGCCCGGGTCACTCTCTGGATCAGTGCGCGCATTATTTTCCGATCGTCGTGCCGGGCAACGCGTCGAGCACGCCGCTGGTCGAACCGCCATTTTGCGAGAAATAGAAATAGGCGCCCACCGCCAGGGCAACCAGCAACACCGCGCCCGCGATCTTCCAGATCGACCAGGGCCGTTCGCCCTGCACCTTGCCGGTCTGGCCGTTCACCACGAAACGATAGGTCTTGCCCCGGAACTGATAGGCGGCCATCCAGATCGGCAGCAGCACATGCTTGAACTTCTCGTCGGCGTGCTGCGTGTCCAGCGAATGGATGCGCTGCTCGTCGCCGCCGATGTCGCGGCGCACGTCCTGCCGGATCACCTCGTCCATCCGTTCGACGGCCAGGGTGTGGCCCTCGGGCAGTTGCACGGTATAGCCTTCGGCCCGGAAGCCGGACAGGAACTGCGGATCGTAGGGCGCCAGTTCGCCCAGCATCCAGGGCTCGAGCGCGCGGACGTATTTGCGCGGCAGGGACTGCGAGGCCATGATCAGCACATCGTGGAACTGGCGCGCCACGCGGCCCGACACGCGGGTCCAGCGGATCCGGCGCACGCGCTCGGTCTCGGTCTTGCCATTGCGCACGACGGTGCGGGTTTCGTAATAGGCGTCGCCCCGTTCGCCCGAATAGCGCGACTGGGTGTCGGAATCGAAGGTCCAGTAGGGCACATAGAGCCCGTCCAGCCGCGATCCGTCCGAGCGCGCGTATTGCTTCAGCTTGTTTGGGGCGAACCACAGCCGCCCCAGCCAGTTGCGCATCGCCGTGTGGGCCTCGCGCTCGGCCAGTTTGAAAGGCAGCACGGCGGCGGGTTTGATCTGCCGCTGGGTGCCGGTGTCCGTCACCACCGGAGAGCCGCAGAACGGGCAACTGGCGGCATGTTGCGCGGGGTCGAATTCGACCTGGGCGCCGCAATTGCTGCAACTGAGGACGCGGTGTTCCTCCATCGCTTCGGCGGGAACGTGGTCGGCGAGCGCCTCGCGCAGGTCGAGCGCCACAAGCGCCTGATCGCGCTGCGCCTCGGTGTGGGGAATGTCCTGCTCGTGACCGCAGTATTCGCAGGTCAACCGGCGCTGGCCCGGCGAAAAGCGCAGTTGAGCACCGCAATTCTCGCAGGGAAAGCGGTGTTCGTCGGCTATGGCCTGAGCCGCCGGCGGGACCGGCGGCCGATCGTCTTCGGGCGCGCTCATGGATCAGCCCGCGGGCGGCGGCGGGGGCGGCATCGCGGAAAAGAGCGTGGCCAGCGCGGGAACCTCGCCCGCCTTGGTCCACCCGGCCATGCCCTGCGTCCACACCAGGCTGTCGCGGTCGAACTGCCCCTGGCCCATCATCTGCTGCAACTGCGCGGCGCCGAAGGGGCCGGTGGTCTGCCCGTTCACCGCGACGTGGAACTGCGGCGCGGCGGGCGGCGGCGGGGGCGCGGCGGCGGCGGGTTGCTGGGCCTGCGCGCCGGCGCCGCCCATCGCGTTGGCCATGGCCTGCGCCATGCCCATGCCCATGCCCATCCCCATGCCGGCGCCCATCGCGCTGTCACCGCCCGCACCGGCGGCCGTCTGCATCGCCTGCGCGGCCGAGAATTGCGTATACTTGTTCAGATCGCCGACGATGCCCATCGAGCTGCGCTGGTCCAGGACCTTCTCGACTTCCGGGGGAAGCGAGATGTTCTCGATGTAGAGTTCGGGGATCGACAGGCCGTATTCGCCCAGCGTGGGCGCGATCGCATCGGCGACGATCTTGGACAGGTCGCCCGTGTTCGCCGCCATGTCGAGCGCGGGAATCCCCGAGGCCGCCAGCGACTGCGAGACTTTCTGCACGACGATATTGCGGATCTGGCCCGAGATCTCGTCCTCGGTGAATTCGCCGTCGGTGCCGACGATCTCGGTCATGAACTTGCCCGGATCGGTGACGCGGATCGTGTAGCTGCCAAAGGCACGCAGCCTGAGCGCGCCGAATTCCGGGTCGCGCAGCATGATCGGGTTCTGGGTGCCCCATTTCAGGCCGGGGAAGCGGCGGGTGTTGACGAAATACACCTCGGACTTGAACGGCGAGTTGAACCCGTGCGTCCAGTGCTGGAGTGCCGTCATCAACGGCATGTTGTTGGTTTCCAGCTCGTAAAGCCCGGGGCCGAAGATGTCGGCCATCTGCCCTTCGTGAATGAACACGGCGGCCTGCCCCTCGCGGACCGTCAGCTTGGCGCCCATCATGATGTTGTTGCCGTAGCGTTCAAACCGGTAGACCAGCGTGTCGCGGCTGTCATCCAGCCATTCGATGACGTCGATGAACTGGCCCTTGAGGAAATTGAAAACCATCGGTCACTCCTGCGAAAAGTCTCTAAAAGATGGGCTCAACTTGCCCCGGCTGCAAGCGTCGAGGCAATGGAAAAGATGATCGGCCGGGCGCGGCTTTCGGTCATGCCGGGACTCAGCCGGGGGTCGTAATGGATCTTCAGCAGCAAAAGATCCTGATCGGTGAGCAGCGCGAATTCCTGATCGTCGTTGAAGATCGACGGGCGCGCGCGGCCCGAATCGGCGGCCAGGCCCAGGCCCTGGGTCAGTTCCTCGTGGTAGCAGGCTTCGCGCGTCAGGTCGGGGTGCTCGGCGCGGATCACAGCGACGGCCTCGGAATAGGTGGCCGATCCGTCGCGCGAAAAGGCCAGCACCATGCAGAACGTCTCGCGCGGCATGTCGGTGATCAGGCGCACCGCGCTGTCGTCGATGCCGGGAACCAGCGCGCGCAACCGCGCGGCGCTGTCGCGGCGTTCGCTTTCCGACAGCACCAGAACGTGGAAATTGCCCCCCGTCTGGCCCATCGGTGCCAGGCTGATCGCGTGACCCGAAGCGGCGGCGAGCCGACTGGCAAGGGCATTGACACGCGCATGGTCGCGCTGCCGCGTCGCCCGGGGCAGGGTCGCGCCGAATTGCAGGTCGTAGCGCACGGGCCCGTCCCAGCGCCGCAGGACAGCCGGGCTGGACCCGTTCGTGCGTTCGTCACGCAGGGCGACGTCGATATAGGTCTGCGCCAGTTGCGCGGCGCTGATCCGTCCCTCGGTCGCGCCCGAATCCGTGCGCATCAGATGATTCGCGCGGCGCTCGGACTCGATCCGGCCGTAATAGGCGACCAGTTCGGCCGACAGGGGATCGACGGCCAGAACTTCGGGCGGGCGCGCCGGCGCGGCGGCGGCGGCCCGCACCGGGCGCGCCTGATCCGGCCCCAACGAGGTGCACCCCGCGAGCCCGGCGCCGACGGCCAGCGCCAGCGCCAGTCCCAGCCGTCGGGGCCGGGCCCGGACCCCCTCAGGCCGAGGCAGAGGGCGTGGTCTGGGCGGTGTTGGCACGGGCGCGGGCCGCGGCGAGCGAATCGCGCAGTTCGGCCTCCATCTTGCTCAGTTCCTGTTCGGCGGCGGCGCGCTTGGCCTTGCCGGCATCGGCGATCTCGAGGCTGTCCTGAATCGTCGCGATCAACTGGTCGTTGGCGTGTTTCACGGCCTCGATGTCGAAGACACCGCGCTCCATTTCCTCGCGCACAACGCGGTTCGTCTCGCGCAGATTGTCGGCGTTCTTGTTCAGCAGATCGTTGGTCAGGTCGTTGGCGTCCCGGATCGCCGCGGCGGCCTCTTTCGAGCGCTGGATGGTCAGCGCCTGGGCCAGCTGGGTCTCCCACAGCGGCACGGTGTTCACCAGGGTCGAGTTGATCTTGGTCACCAGCGACTTGTCGTTTTCCTGCACCAGCCGGATCGAGGGCAGCGATTGCATGGTCACCTGCCGCGTCAGCTTCAGGTCGTGAACCCGGCGTTCCAGATCGTCGCGCGCGGCGCGCAGATCGCGCAGTTCCTGGGCCTTGATGACCTGCTGATCCTGCGGCGCGGCCTGAACCTCGGCCTCTTTGGCGGGGATCGTGGTGGTGTCCAGTTCCTTCAGCTTTTCCTCGCCGGCGGCGATGTAGAGGGCCAGCTCGTCATAGAAATCGAGGGTCTTTTCGTAGAGAATATCGAGCGATTTGATATCCTTGAGAAGAACCGTCTCATGGCTGAGCAGGTTCTCGGTCACCTTGTCGATCTGGCCCTGGACGGTTTCGTAGCGGGCCATGAAATTCGCCAGCGGCGCGGCGCGGCCGGTCAGGCGCTCCCACCAGCTGCGTTCGCGCCGGGTGTCCAGTTCGCTGACCGAAAAGCCGCGAATCGTGGTGACGATCTGGCGCAGGCTGTCGCCGGCCGGGCCGACATCCTTGTTGCGCACGTCGGTCAGCATGGCCTGCGAGATGGTCTGCAATTCCACCTGCGCGCGGGCGCCGAAGCCGATGATCGAGGCGGTTTCGGTCATGTCGATCTCGGCCATGCGGGTGCGGATGGCCTCGGCCTTGTCGGCGGGGGCCTGGTCCAGCGGCACCAGTTCGCCCGCCGGATCGGGCAAACGGGTCAGCGCAGCCTGTTCAACGGCGTTGGCGAGCTGGGTGGCCTGCTGGCGGATATCGTCGGACATCAGGGGTTTCCTTTCACGGACGTGAGATACGGGTCAATGGGTTGCCGGGGGCCGCAGCCCCTCGCGTTCGAGGCGTTCGCGCAGCACGTCGATCTCGATATCGAGATCCTGACGGTCGTTGGCGCGCAGGGATTCCGTGCGCAGCATGAAATTCTGTTCCAGGTCGTCCAGCAGGGCGACATAATCCTCGCGCGCCTTGGGGTCGCGTTCGCGGGCGTAGAGATCGACGAATTTCACCGTCGCATCCTGGGCGCCCTGCAAATAGACCCCCAGATAGCGGCGCGCGGCGGTCAGGTCGTTGGGATCGTCCTCGACCGCGCGCAACAGGTCGCGCACATGGGCCTGAAAGGTGTTCAGGCGGTCCTCGATCTTGCGGTCGCGGGCGCGCAGGATGGCGTCCGACATCGCCTTGAGATGGGCCTCGGCGCCTTCGACCGCGCGCGCAACGCGGTCGGTCTGGAATTCGTCGATGCCCTCCATCCCCTTGTCGCGCATCGGGTCCATCCCGAACGCGGTGAGGTGAAGGGCCGCGCCCAGAACGCCCAGGATGATCGGCGTGACCAGCCCCCAGGCGCTGCCCCAGCCCGCCAGCCCCAGGCCCAGGCCCATGGTGACGGCTGCGAACAGCTTGCGCGGAATCGCCGGGCGGCGGGCGACCCGGCGCTGGTCATAGGCGTCCTGAGCGATCACCCCCTCGCGGGTCAGCCAGGCCGAAAGCATCAACAGCGCGAACACGCCGAGATGCTGTGCCAGGCCCGCCGGATCGCGGAAAAAGGCGCTGAAGGCCCACAGGAACGGCATGGCGAACAGCAGGTTCACGCGCGCGCCCACCGGGTTCAGGCGTTTCTGCACCACGCGCTTGACGCTCGGGGCCTCGGACCGTTGATCGGCTGGGCGCGGATCGCCACCGGGGCTGTAGGTGCCCCCGAACCGTTTCGCCATGATTCAGCCCCCCACAACCCAGGCGTAGACGATCAACGCCAGCAGCAGCAGATAGGCGGTCTTCTGTAAGGCAGTCGAGGTCACAACACACGTCCCTGTTTCACGCCGCGCCCCAACAGGCGCCCCGGCCACTGGCCCCATATAAGAGCCAATTTGCAAAACTATAAGACGATTGGCGACGAATTGGAAAGACGCCTCGGACAGGCTCAGCGCGTCGGGCCCGGCTTGGTGGGCGGGCGCGCGGATTTCGTGCCCCACGAACGCGGCTTGCCGCGCGATCCATCGGTTTCGGTGCGCGCCCCGCCGTGGCTTTTCATGCCCCAGGATTTGCGCGCCGGTTTCTCGGCGCCGGTCGGGTCGGTTTTGGGGCCGGGCTTGCTGGTGGCGCGGGGGGCGGTCTTCTTGGCGGGCGGGGCGGGGGCGCGGCCGTCGGCGACCTCGTCGGCAGACAGGCCAAGTTGGTCGCGCAGCACCCGGGGGCGCAGTTCCTCGACCGCGCCGGGGGCCAGATCGCCCAACTGGAAGGGGCCATAGGCGGTTCGGATCAGCCGGTTCACGGTCAGCCCCACGCTGTCGAGGGCGCGCCGGATCTCGCGGTTGCGCCCCTCGCGCAGGCCGATGGTCAGCCAGGCGTTCGCGCCTTGCTGCCGGTCAATGGCCACCAGCATCGGGTGGAACCGTTCGCCGTCGATTGTGACGCCCTGTTTCAGGGGGGCCAGCATCGCCTCGGTCGGGGCGCCATTGACGCGCACGCGATACTTGCGCAGCC
>Ga0116152_10001099_pt1 | contig 22180 bp, 20 predicted proteins | sample AD_UKC119_MetaG_FD_89894 | JGI IMG/M metagenome (GOLD analysis project Ga0116152, IMG submission 89894) | Active sludge microbial communities of municipal wastewater-treating anaerobic digesters from Hong Kong - AD_UKC119_MetaG | ecosystem: Engineered > Bioreactor > Anaerobic > Digestate...
CGAGATCGCCATCGTCCGCCAGCGCCAGCTCGACCGACACGGCAACCACCTCGTCTGCCCACCCAAGTCCGATGCCGGCCGACGAGTCCTCACCATCCCGGCGGCGCTCGCAGTCGACCTACGCGGCCACCTCGACGCCTTCGCACAGCCGGGTGACGACGGCTACGTCTTCACCGGCCAGAAGGGCGGCCCACTCGCGCCGCACGTCTGGCAGGACGCATGGGAGAAGGCCCGCACCGAGGTTGGCATCCCCGAGATCCACCTCCACGACCTCCGCCACCTCGCCGGCACCCTCGCGGCGAGCACGGGCGCCAGCACCAAGGAGGTCATGTACCGCCTCGGCCACGGCACCCACCAAGCCGCCCTCCGCTACCAGCACGCCACGAGGCACCGCGACCGAGCCATCGCAGACGCCCTCGACGAGTTGATCGCCCCACGCTCGAACTGAGCGAGCGCAGGGCGATCCCGCCCCCAGAGGCCGTGCTCGGCAGGTGGTGCTCGGCCGCCTATCCCTCGGTGCCGGGGGCACCTGGAGGTGGGCCGGGCTGGGTGATGCCACACGCCTCGGACTCGAACGCTGCGATCTCGTCGGCTGCTGCGGATGCTTCGGGATCGGCGAAGACGGCACCGAGATCGCCGTCGGCAGACTCGAAGGCAGCGATGAACGTCTCGACAGGCGCCGCGATGTCCTGCGGCGCGAGCTGTGCGTACTCGGCGAGCTGCTCGCTGGTTGGGGTGACGCCGACGAGCTCGGTGGCGGCAGCGCAGAAGGCGTCAAGGTCATCGGTTGCCGAAGCGGTGGCTGTGGCCTCGGCGGTCGTGGTCGTTGAGTCGGTGTCGGCCGCGTCGTCGGAATCGTCGCTGCACGCGGCGATCGGACCGATGGACGCTGCGGCGATCAGGGCGGCAAAGGCGATGCGGCGGACGGCGGTGGTCGGCATGGTTCCTCCAGGTGCAGGATGGGGCCCGACGGGTTCGGGTCTCGGCGGCTCTGTCGCTGCGAACGCTGTTGCGGGATCACCGATCTGGGCGATGTGTGACGCCGGGGTTCCGGCGCGGTCGAGCGTCGCGCCACAGGGCTCGAGCGGCGACCAGCGCGGCTGCCGTGCCGAGTACCGTCCAGATGAGCAGGGCCCGGTCCCAGTCCTCGTGGGGCCAGACCGGGAACAGCGGCAGGTCAGGCTCGAAGGGCCGGGCGAGCGCGGCGCCAGCGACCAGCGGAACCGCGGCAGCGGCGAGGGTCACCCCTGGTTCGCTGCGGCCCGACGCCCGGGCGGCCGTGGCCAGCCCGAACCCGATCCCACAGGCGACAGCACCTTGCAGGATGAGGACGTCGAGGCGGTCGGGAAGGGGCGCTCGGAGGGCCCAATGGGCCGTGGCCCAGAAGAGGACGAGAGCGAGCGGGCCCGCCGAGCGGACCGCGGTCCGCCACCAGAGCGGACGGGGGCTGGCATCCACCACGGTCGCGCAGCGCTCGTCGACGGCGACGGCGGCCATCCCGACCATGAGACCCAGGGCGGTGCCGTGCACCGGCCAGAGCGCCTCCGGCCACCGAGCCACGAGAGCGACGCCGGCTCCAATGATGAGGCCGGACCCGGCGAGGAGCGACCAGTGGGTCGCCGCGACGAGGTAGCGGAGCGTCCCGCCGAGATGCCCGGGCCCGTCGTTCATCCGCCCCAGGCGGGCCCATCCCCGGGCACCGGGCTGACGAGCGTCTCGGCTGTCCCGGTGAACATGGCGAGCACCACGGTCACCACCGCCAACCCGGCCAGAACGATGAGCGCAGTCCGACCACGGGCGGACCGCGCCTCGACATCGGTCCTGACCGCGACGACCGCTCCGATGGCGCACAGGACGATCAAGTAGGTCAGCCACCAGCCGGGTGAGCCGCTGAGCACAACCGAGCGCTGCGGGTCGCCGTCGATGCCGAACGGGCCACCCCAGTAGGTCCAGGGGAGCACGACACGGACACGGCGGAGCGGTTCGAACAGGCCCTGGAACACGATCACGGCCAGGACGAGGCCGACCGTGGTCACGATCGGTGCCGCGGCCCGCTTGGTCTTCCGGGCTACGACGACACCGAGGATCGGTCCGCCCAGGCAGCTCACGGCGCCGAGGGCGAACCACACAGCAGCCACCCACCCGTCCGACATCATCTCCGCGTACCCGCCGCGAACCGTCGGCACCGACTGCGCCCGCAGCACGGTCAAAAGCACGAAACCAAGGCCGGCGAGGAACGGAACGACACAGGCGGCCAGGTGGCCGACGGTACGCGATGCCTGACCGACCGGTGTCGGGCCGGCGGCCTCCGCGCAGCGGTCCGACGCCCACACCCGATGCGCGCTCACGCTGAGGCCGACCATCCCGAGCAGAGCGGCCGGGGCGATCATCGACAGCTCGTCGGTCGGCTCGTCACCGTCGAGGTAGGGCAAGAGCGTTGCGTAGGTGAGTACCAACCCGACGAGGAACGCCGGGCGACCGGCGTAGCGGCGGACCTCGATGCGGGCCAGATCCATCCACGGCGGCCGGGCCGGCTCGGCCACCGTGACGATCGCGGGAGATTCGGCTGCGGTCATGCCGCCCCCTGCACGGCCCGAGGGCCGACGAGGAGCAGGTAGGCGTCCTCGACCGTTGGAGGTGCCGCCTGTGCATCCGCCGGCGGGGTGCCCCCGACGGAGCGCACGCCGCCGCCAGGGTCGCGCCAGGTCGCGACCGCGTCGGCAACCGGTCGCTCGCCGAGCCACACCCGGTCGCGGGCGCTGGCCACGAACCCGGCGACGTCGCCGTCATGGGCGACGCGTCCGCCGACCAGGACGATCACCCGGTCACAGACTGCGGCGACGTCCTCGGTCTGGTGAGTGGCGAGCAGCACGGTGCCGTGGCGGGCCCGTTCCGACAGGGTCGACCGGAACGTGGCCCGCTGCTCGGGGTCGAGGCCGGTGGTCGGCTCATCGAGGATCAGCAGGTCCGGGTCACCGATCAGCGCCTGGGCGAAGGCGAGCCGCCGCCGCTGACCGCCCGACAGCTTCCGCACCTTGATCGTCGGTCGGTCCTCCAGACCGACGACACCCAGGACCCGTCGCACCTCGTCGTGGCGGGCAGCGGTGTCGTCCCACTTCTTGAGCACGGCGATGTAGTCGAGGAACCCGAACGCCGTCATCCCAGCCGGGAACCGGACCTCCTGGGGCAGGAAGCCGAGCCTGCGGCGGATCTCGGTGCGTTCCGCCAGCGGTCCGTCGGCCCGACGGCCGAGCACGGTGATCTCGCCCGCGTCGGCCCGGGATGCGGTGCTCAGCAACCCGAGCAGCGTCGTCTTGCCCGCTCCGTTGGGGCCCAGCAGCGCCGTGATGCCCGGCGACAGGTCGAAGCTGACGTCGTCGAGCACCGCGACCGGGCCGTAGCGACGGGTCACGTGTGAGACGCGGACGGTGGTGGGCACGGGTCCCTCCTTCAGGTTCCGCCGATGGCGGACGGGGCCGGGTCGCTCGTGAGGCGACGGTGGAGAAGCAGCGCAGCGCCGACCGAGACGGCGACTGCGACGAGCTGGGTCGACGCGGTCGTGATCGCCCACGGCGTGTCGCGCACCTGCCAGGCGATGATCACACCGGTCCATCCGAGGGCGACGAATGCGGCGGGCCGGACCGGGTCGGACCAGGTCGAGGCCGCGGTGACGCACAACGTGCAGGCCAGGGCTGGCAGCAGCCAGCTCACTGCCGCCCCCGGATGGTGCAGCACCACGGCCCCCACAGCGACGGCGACCGGCACCGCAGTGAAGACGACGTACGCGGTGCGCCACAGCAGCATCCGCGCCGGGGAGAAAGGCGCCGCCCGCTCGAGCAGGTGGATGCCGTGGGGCACGAGCCGGTAGGTCGCGGCGACGCCCAGCGCAGGCAGCAGTGGGGCAACGATCAGGAAGGCGGCGTGGGCCGAATCGACCGGACCGAGCACCGCCGCCACCGCAGTGACCGCGAGCACAAGCGTCGTGGCGATCGTCCACTGCCGGCTCTGCGCGGCGACGACGCGTGTCACCACTACGTCCGACATGGACGCCCCGAGGCGGAGCAACGCCTGCCCGCCGCGCCCCAGCTCCGGGGCGGAGATCGCAGCCTCGATCCGGGTCCACATCTGGTCGAGGTCGAGGTCGAGGTCGGTTCGACGATGGTCGCCGGTCGCGCTGGCGGCCAGGAAGGCACGGCAATCCTCGCACCGGACGGCGTGGGCCTCGACCGATGCCCGCTGCACGGCGTCGAGTCGGCGCGTGCCGTAGGCGGTCGCCACCGTGTCGTCCACGTGCCAGGCGCTCATCGAAGATCTCCCAACTGCAACGACGTGCCGGCGAGCTCGGTGCGCAGGACGCTCTTGGCCTTGCGCATCCGGCCCTTCACCGTTCCCTCGGGGACGCCAAGCATCCGTCCCGTCTCCTTCGCCGTCAGTCCGTCGAAAACCATCGCTTGCACCACCTCCATCAGCTCGGGCGACAGCGATGCCAGCACGGCCCCCGCCTCGCCGAGGTCGATCGACTCCAGCACCCGCTCCTCGGTGCTCGCCTCGGCACCCTGTGCCGGGAACGGCGCCGGTCGAGCCTGACGTCCCGCCCGGCGCAGGTGCGTGACCAGTTGGCGCACGCCGATCCCCCAGATCCACGCACCGACATCGCCGTCGGCTCGCCAACGCCCCGCTCCCCGCCACACCGCCAGGAACGTGTCCTGCACCGCGTCGGCCACCAGCGCATCGTCCCAACAACGGGCGCGGAGCCGGGCAACCAACCACGGCGCATGCCGGTCGTAGAGGACCCGCAGCGCAGCTGCGTCACCGGATGCGATGGCCGCGACGAGGACGACGTCCCTCCGCTCGTCGCCGGAACCGCCAGCCACGCTCACCGTCGCACCACCGATGACCTCATCGTCACACTGTCGCTCGAACACTGCGATCCGGATCACGACGCGTCCTGCTCGGATCGAGACGGCCGATCCGTAGGGTCACGTTAGGGTCACGCCGCCGATTTCGGCCCATCAACGACGAAGGCCCAGGTCCCCGGAAACCGAGCCTGACCTGGGCCTTCACAGTGGAGCGGGTGACGGGAATCGAACCCGCGTTCTCAGCTTGGGAAGCTGATGTTCTACCATTGAACTACACCCGCGTAGTTCGCCGACCTGGCCTGACGGCCGACCGGCGAGCGCCCACTGTAGCGTCCGCGCCCGGGGCTCCCGTCCCGCCCACGTCGACCCGCCGGGCGGGAGGGCAGCAGGGCGCCGACTACCGTTCGGGCGTGATCCTCTGCGACCGGACCATCCGTGCCGAGATCGAATCCGGCCGCATCGTCGTCGACCCGTTCGACCCCGCCATGGTGCAGCCGAGCTCGATCGACGTTCGCCTCGACCACCGGTTCCTGGTGTTCCGGAGCCACACCCGACCCGTGATCGACGTGAAGCAGGACCTGTCGGACCTGACCGAGCTCGTCGAGGCCGACGACGACCGGCCCTTCATCCTGCACCCCGGCGAGTTCGTGCTCGGCTCGACCGCCGAGCGCGTGGGCATCCCCGACGACCTGGTCGCCCGCATCGAGGGCAAGAGCTCCCTCGGACGCCTCGGCCTCCTCATCCACACCACTGCGGGCTTCGTCGACGCCGGCTTCGAGGGCCACATCACCCTGGAGCTGTCGAACGTCGCGACGCTGCCGATCACCTTGTATCCGGGCATGAAGGTCGGCCAGATCTCGTTCATCCGCATGGACGGCCCCGCCGAGCACCCCTACGGAACCGGGGCGTTGGGCTCCAAGTACTCCGGTCAGGTCGGCCCGACCCCCAGCCAGTACTGGAAGAACTTCGACGCCTGAGGCCCTCCGCGTGTGGGATCGACGCGTCAGCCGTCGTTCTCACACGCGAACGACGGTCGAGGGTGGGCAATCAGCTCAGCCGGTCGATCGCCTCGACCAGGCGTTCGGCCTCGACCGGTCGGATCAGCACCGAGTCGGCTCCGTCGGCCAGCGCCGAGTCGGCCGCGTCGGCGTCGTCGACCACGACCACCACCGACACGCCGCGCTGACGAGCCGAGAGCGAGCCCCGCAGGTCGGCCACCAGCGTTGTCGCCGGAGTGGCCAGCACGATGGTGCTGGGTGGGTCGGACAGCGCCGTGCCGGCGGCGAGCGCGACCGAGTCGGTGAGCAGGACCTCGGCGCCCGCCGCTCCCAGCAGGTCGCCCAGCATGACTCCGCCGGGATCGCCGGGCCGGACCACGACGACGACGTGGCCCAGCGTCACGACCGCTCCGTCAGTCCTCGGAGGCCTCGATGGCCTCGGCGAGCGGGGGCTGCGCCAGCGGGTCTGCGTTCTCGATCGCGTCGAGGACGTGCATGGCCAGGTCGCCGACCTTGACGTCGTCGTCCTCGACGCCCTGGGCCTTCACGCCGTCGTCGATCATCACGTAGCAGAAGGGACATGCGGTGGCGATGCGGGTCGCCCCGGTCGCCACGAGCTCCTGGGAGCGCTCGACGTTGACCTGCTTGCCGATGTGCTCCTCCATCCACATCCGGGCACCGCCGGCGCCGCAGCACATTCCCTTGGTGCCCGAGCGGGTGGCCTCGACGATCTCGACGCCGCCGAGGCGACCGATGACGTTGCGCGGGGCCAGGTACACGTCGTTGTGGCGGCCGAGGTAGCACGAGTCGTGGTACACGATCCGCTCCTCGAGCTTGGCGCCCGACAGGTCCAACCGGCCGCTGTCGATCAGCTGCTCCAAGAACTGGCTGTGGTGGATCACCTCGTAGTGCCCACCGAGCTGCGGGTACTCGTTGCCGATCGTGTTGAAGCAGTGGGGGCACTGCGTGATGATCTTGCGCACTCCCATGCCGTCGAGCGTCTCGATGTTCTGCATGGCGAGCATCTGGAAGATGTACTCGTTGCCCGAGCGCCGGGCCGGGTCGCCGGTGCAGTTCTCGGCCGGGCCGAGGATGGCGAAGCTGACGCCGGCCCGCTGCAGCAGCTTGGCCATCGCCTGGGTGACCTTTTTGTTCTTGTCGTCGAAGGACCCGGCGCAACCGACCCAGTACAGGTACTCGGCGGTCATCGGGTCCGAGCCGTCGATGATGTCGATCCCCTCGAGGTCCTTGGCCCAGTCGCCGCGCTCGGCCTGGCTCATGCCCCAGGGGTTGCCCGAGTTCTCCATGGCCCGGAACGCGGTGCCCAACTCGGTCGGGAAGTCGGACTCCATCAGCGTCAGGTAGCGACGCATGTCGAGGATCTTGTCGAGGATCTCGATGTTGACCGGGCAGTTCTCGTCGCACGCCTTGCACGACGTGCACGACCAGATCTCCTCGGTGGTGATCCGCTCGAACAGCAGGTCGGCCGACACGGTGATCTCGGAGTCGACCCCGATCGGGGGCGACACGACCGGGTTGCCGGTGGCGGCCATGACCTCGCCGGTCTTGAGCACGATCTCGCGGGGGTCGAGCGGCTTGCCGGTCGCGTGCGCCGGGCACACCGCGGTGCACCGGCCGCACATCGTGCAGGCGTCGGTGTCGAGCAACTGCTTCCAGGTGAAGTCCTCGACCCGGTAGGCGCCGAAGCTCTCGAGCTCGGTCTCCATCAGGTTGGGCATGGCCTTCATGGCGCCCTTGGGGCGATCCTTCTCCGACAGGTACATGTTCAGCGGAGAGGTGAAGATGTGGCGCAGCATCGTCACCGGCAGGATGACCAGGAAGGCGACGAAGGTGAGGATGTGGGCGACCCACATGACCTGGTGCCAGGTGTCGAGGTTCGACATGTTCTCGAACACCAGCGCCAGCGGGTAGCCGATGAAGCTCCACTTCTCGAAGCTCGGCATGCCGGTGTCCGCGATGCGGAAGCCCTCGGCCAGGAACCCGGTGACGCCGATAGCGGCCAGCACGCCGAGGATGACCGCGTGCTCGGGCTTGGTCTTGATGCGGATGCGGTACGGCCGCTGGATGTAGCGGCGCACGATCGCCCACGTGACGCCGGTGAGGAACACCACGCCGCCCAGGTCGCCGATGAACGAGAACGCCTCGTACACGCCGCCGTGGAGGAACTTGATGCCCTCGGGCAGCTGGTGGTTGATCTCCAGGATCGAGGTGACCGCCAACAGCACCAGGAAGCCGAAGTAGATCATCGAGTGCATGATCCCGGCGGCGGGGTCGCGCAGCAGGGTCTGCATGTACAGCCCGGCGCGGAGCTTCTCCATGCGCTTCTTGGCGTTCTTCGGGGTGATCGTCCGACGGTCCGGGCCGCCGCGCTCCCAGTTGCGGACGCGGTTGGCGAACATCACCGAGCCGATGATGAACATGATCGGGATGACCACGTAGAACGCGAACTTCAGGGCGCCGGGGACACCCCCGAACACCTCGCGCTGGATCGGCGAGTCGTCGTGCCACTGCAGGGTCGATGCCGCGATCCCCGACACCACCACGATCAGCGCGATGACGATGCCGATGGCGACCGAGATCTGGTGCGGCTGCAGACGCTTCGGTCCCGGAACCGGCGTCGGAGCGTCGGAGTCGTGGGTGGCGTCGGAGGACGTGTCGGTGGCACTCATAGGCACTCGCGAACCTAGTCCGACGCCGTCATCCGCGGTGAAGTCCTGACGGTCCGTCAGCCCGGTCCGCGTCGTGGGTCTCAGAGGATCTGGTCGGGTTCCTCGGCGTCGCGCAGCCGACGGGCCAGCGTCACCAGCAGGCGGTGCGCCAGCGTGGGGATCTCGTCGAGCACCGCGTTGAACGCGGGCCTGGTCAGGACTAGGACGGTGACGTCGGTCGTGGCGACCGCGGTGGCGGTGCGGGGCCCGCCGTCGAGCAGGGCGAGCTCGCCGATGACGGCGCCCGGTCCGAGCTCGGCCACCGGCCGGTCGTCGCGGCGGACCTCGACGGTCCCGTCGAGCAGCACGAACGCCTCGCGCCCGATGTCGCCCTGTCGGGTCAGGGTGCTGCCGCCGCGGAGCGTGATCTGATCCGCCGCACGCCCCAGGAGCTCGAGGTCCCGGGACGAGCATCCGGCCAGGAGCGGGATCCGCGCGAGGTGTTCGGTGAGCTGCGACACGTCCGGGAGACTACGGGGCCGGGGATCCGGCGCGTCGGGGATCGACGCGGAGCGTCAGGGCGTCGGAGCGCTCCGGCATCGACACCGGGTGCCCTGTCGGTCGGCTTGAATGGGGACGCTGGGAGCACCGAGGTGCTCAGGGCCGGGTTCGACGGCAGCTCGCCGTGGGGTGCGGCCGATGCCGCGGGGGTCCGCGGCCGCGGGGCCCGCGACGGGGTTCCTGCGAGCCGATCACCAACAGGAGTGCGCAGATGAGGGTCGTCGCGGTCGCGGGAGCCAAGGGCGGGGTCGGCAAGACCGCCGCCGCGGTCAACCTCGCGATGGTCGCGTCGGCGGCCGGGTACCGGACGCTGCTGTGGGACCTCGACCCCCAGGGCGCGGCCACTCACTGCTATCGCGCCCGGGCCCGGGTCAAGGGCGGCGCCACCCGCCTGCTCGGAGGGAAGCGGGGTCTCGACAGCTACATCCGCAGCACCGACCACGTGCGACTCGACCTGTTGCCCGCGGATCCGTCGTTCCGGGTGGTGGACACGGTCCTGTCGTCGCGTCGGTGGCCCGACCGTGTCATCCGCAAGCTGCTGCGTCCGCTCGACCGCTCCTACGACGTCGTCATCCTCGACTGCGCGCCCGGCCTGGGCATCGTGACCGAGTCGGTGGTGGCCGCGAGCGACCTGGTGCTGGTGCCGGTCGTGCCGGCCCCGTTGTCGGTGCGGAGCCTGGAGCAGTTGCAGGCCTTCATCGACGAGCACCGCCCGGGACTGCCGCTGCTGGCGTTCCTGTCGATGCTGGACGACCGCAAGGTGCTGCACCGCCAGGTGGTGGGTCAGCTCCAGGGCGACCCTCGCGTCGCGCTCAGCGCGGTGCCGGTGTCCTCCGCGGTGGAGCGGATGGGCCTCGAGCAGGTTCCGGCGGTGCTGGCGTCGCCGCTCAACCTGGCCGCCGTGGCCTACCGGCGTCTGTGGGCCGAGGTGGAGGACCGCCTCGACCTGGACGCGCCCTCGGGCTCGGTGATCGACCTCACCGGGCCGGCGGCGCCGTCCGACGGGTCCGCCCGTCCCGAGGCGCCGCTGTTGTCCGTCGATCAGCCCCCGGTGGCCTGACGAGCCACGGCGTCGGCCTTGGCCTTCACCGCGTCGGCATCCATGAGGTAGCGCTGCTCCAGCGGGATGTCGTCGGCGGGCCGGAACGACGCGTCGAGCTCGAACGCCAGCGGCACGCCGGTGGGGATGTTCAGCTCGGTGATGTCGGCGTCGGAGATGTCGAGGAGGTGCTTGACCAGCGCCCGCAGCGAGTTCCCGTGGGCCGCGACCAGCACCGTGTGCCCGGCGGCCAGGTCCGGGACGATCGAGTCGTACCAGTACGGGAGCATCCGGTCGACGACGTCGGCCAGGCACTCGGCGGTCGGCACCAGCTCGGGCGGGAGGTCGGCGTAGCGGGCGTCGTCGTTCGGGTTGAACCCGTTGTCGGCCGCGATGGCCGGTGGCGGCGTGTCGTAGCTGCGCCGCCACACGAGCACCTGCTCCTCGCCGTACTTGTCGACCGTCTCCTTCTTGTTGCGGCCGGTCAGGTCGCCGTAGTGGCGTTCGTTGAGCCGCCAGCTCCGCCGAACCGGGACCCACAGCCGGCCCATCGACTCGAGCGCCAGGTTGGCGGTGCGGATGGCGCGCAGCTGCAACGAGGTGTGCACCACGTCGGGCTCGAGACCGGCGTCGGTGAGCATCGGCCCGGCGGCCGCCGCCTCGGCGCTGCCGGCGTCGGTGAGGTCGCAGTCGTACCAGCCGGTGAACAGGTTGAGCTTGTTCCACTCGCTCTCGCCGTGGCGGAGCAGGACGAGCTGGTGCATGACGGTCTCCCTGGTCGAGGTCCGTCGCCGGATCGGAGCGACGCCCGATCGTGGCGCATCGGTCGACGCCGGTGCCAGGCGAAGCCGTGGCCGGCGAGCGCGCGACCGACCCCGTGGCCATCGGTCCCCGCGGCCGAGCACCAGGGGCTCGGTACACTCCCCGCGTGAGCGCGTCCTCGGCCGGGACGGCCCGGGCACCGGTGTCGGTGTCGGTCGTGATCCCGTGCTTCAACTCCCTCGACTACCTGCCCGAGACGGTCGCGTCGGTGCTCGCGCAGGACCACCGCGACCTCGAGGTCGTGCTCGTCGACGACGGCGGGACCGACGACCTGGCCGGCTGGGTCCGGGACCGGGCCGAGCCCCGGGTGCGACTCATCCGCCAGGACAACGCGGGACCGTCCGCGGCGCGCAACACCGGGATCGCCGCGTCCGACGGTGAGCTGGTGGCGTTCCTCGACTCCGACGACACGTGGGAGCCGGACTACCTCTCCCGCATGGTCGGCTGCTTCGACGACCCCGCCGTGGGCTTGGCCTACAGCGGCTGGGACGTCGTCGACGCCGAGGGGAGGCCCAACGGGAGGGCCACGGTGTCGGAGTGGTCCGGCGACGTCTGGGACCGATTCGTGACCCGCAACCCGGTGGCGTGCTCCGGGGCGGTCGTGCGTCGGACGGTGTTCGACGACGTCGGGGTGTTCGCGGTGAACCGCGACCGGTTCCCGATCGACGTCGAGGACTGGGAGATGTGGGTGCGCATCGCCGCGTCGCACCAGGTGGCGGTGGTGGCCGAGGTCCTGGTCCACCATCGTCGTCACGGGGCCAACTCGTCGTCGGATCCCGAGTCGCTTCACGAGGCCTACGGCCACTTCCTCGACACCGTGTTCGATGGCCAGCCGCCGGAGCGCCAGGCGTTGCGACCGCTCGCGACCGCCCGCGCCGAGATCGTGTTGGGCTGGCACAGCCTGGCCGACCGCCGGGACCCGGGACGTGCCCTGGCCTACCGGCGCTCGGCCGCCCGCCACGCGCCCGAGGTGCGTCGGGCGCCGGACTGGTGGCGACTGGGAGCCGCGGCGTTCGCTCTGAAGGTGGCGGGCGAACGCGGGTTCCGGATCGTCCGCGACGCCAACCAGGGTGCTCGGCGCGTGCTGGCGCGGTTGCCCGGCCCCCGCGTGCGCCGCGAGGGCACGTTCACCCCCTGAGCCGTCGTCAGCCTGAGCCCGTCTTCAGCGAAGTGGGCCGCCGGAGAGCAGACCTCACAACCAGACACTCAAGTTTGGTATGCTCAACGCTGTCACGAATGGGCCGGATCCCGGAACGGACCGATAACCTGAGTCGTCGACGAGCAGATCTGTCGATGCGCTCAGCCCAGGATCCGCCCTCAGCCCCCCCCAACATCCCAGACCGCAGGAAACGGAAAGCGAGACCCCCAGATGCCCAAGGCAGTCGGAATCGACCTCGGTACGACCAACTCCGTCGTCTCGGCCCTCGAGGCCGGTGACGCCGTGGTGATCCCCAACGCAGAAGGCGCCCGGACGACGCCGTCGGTGGTGGCGTTCGGCAAGGACGGCGAGGTGCTCGTCGGCGAGGTGGCCAAGCGCCAGGCGGTCACCAACGCGGACCGCACCATCCGCTCGGTCAAGCGCCACATGGGCACCAACTGGAAGATCGAGATCGACGGCAAGAACTACGCGTCGCAGGAGATCTCGGCGCGCATCCTGATGAAGCTCAAGCGGGACGCCGAGTCCTACCTGGGCGACACCGTCACCCAGGCGGTCATCACCGTGCCGGCCTACTTCGACGACGCCCAGCGGACCGCCACCAAGGAGGCCGGCCAGATCGCGGGCCTCGAGGTGCTGCGCATCATCAACGAGCCGACCGCCGCCGCGCTGGCCTACGGCATGGACAAGGAGGCCGAGGACCAGACGATCCTGGTGTTCGACCTCGGTGGTGGGACCTTCGACGTGTCGGTGCTCGAGATCGGCGACGGCGTCTTCGAGGTCAAGTCCACCCACGGCGACACCAGCCTGGGCGGCGACGACTGGGACCAGCGCGTGATCGACTGGCTGGTCGACTCGTTCAAGGGCGATCACGGCGTCGACCTGGGCAACGACAAGATGGCGGTCCAGCGGCTCAAGGAAGCAGCCGAGAAGGCCAAGATCGAGCTGTCGCAGGTGGCGCAGACCCAGATCAACCTGCCGTTCATCACCGCCACCGACGCCGGCCCGCTGCACCTCGACTACGCCCTGTCGCGGGCCAAGTTCCAGGAGATGACCGCGGACCTGATCGAGCGGTGCAAGGTCCCCTTCGAGCAGGCGATCAAGGACGCCGGGATCTCCAAGGACCAGGTCGACCACGTGATCATGGTCGGCGGCTCCACCCGCATGCCTGCGGTGCAGGAGCTCGTCGAGGGCCTGACCGGTCGTGAGCCGCACAAGGGCGTCAACCCCGACGAGGTCGTCGCCATGGGCGCCGCGATCCAGGCCGGCGTGCTCAAGGGCGACGTCAAGGACGTCCTGCTGCTCGACGTCACCCCGCTCTCCCTCGGCATCGAGACCAAGGGCGGCGTGATGACCAAGCTGATCGAGCGCAACACGACCATCCCCACCAAGAAGACCGAGGTCTTCACCACCGCCGAGGACAGCCAGCCGTCGGTCGAGATCCACGTGCTGCAGGGCGAACGCGAGATGGCCGACTTCAACAAGACGCTCGGCAAGTTCCAGCTGGTCGACCTGCCCCTCGCCCCCCGGGGCGTGCCGCAGATCGAGGTCACCTTCGACATCGACGCCAACGGCATCGTGAACGTGTCGGCCAAGGACCGCGCCACCAACAAGGAGCAATCCATCACGATCACCGGGCAGTCGTCGCTGTCCAAGGACCAGATCGACCAGATGGTCCGCGACGCCGAGAGCCACGCCGAGGAGGACCGCCGGCGCAAGGACGAGGCCGACGTCCGCAACCGCTCGGACACCCTCGTGTACCAGACCGAGAAGGTGCTCCGCGAGCAGGGCGACAAGGTCGACCCGGCCGAGAAGGAGACGGTCGAGGCGGCTCTGGCCGAGCTCAAGGACGCCCTCAACGGCTCGGACCTCGACCGCATGAACACCGCGTCCGAGTCGCTGATGGCCGCCAGCCAGAAGCTGTCGCAGATGCTCTACGAGCAGGCCTCCCGTGACGAGGCGGCCGGTGCCGGTGCATCCGCGGGCGGCGACGCCGGTGCGTCCGACGACGAGGTCATCGACGCCGAGATCGTCGACGAGGAGGGCAAGTGAGCTCCACGGGCGACGGGGACGCGTCGGGGCGTTCCCCTGCCCCTGATGACGCCCCGCTCGACGAGGACGTCGCGGTCGGGGAGGTCGTCGATGACCTCCCCGACGACAGCTCCGCTGCCGATGACCTGGCCGCGCTCGTCGACGCCGACCTCGACCTGACCGCGGACTCGCTCGAGGACCTGGGGCAGACCGCCGAGGCCGCCGTCGTGGAGGCCGTCGACGTGGCCCAGCGACTCGAGGTCGAGCGCAACGAGCTGCGCGACCTGGTCCAGCGGGTCAAGGCGGACTTCGACAACTACAAGCGTCGCCAGGAGGTGCAGCGCTCCGAGCAGCGCGCCACCGCCGCGATGGAGCTGGTCCGGGAGCTGCTCCCGGTCCTCGACGCCTGCGAGCTCGCCGTCGCCCAGGGCCACGCCGACGTGGCCCCGGTCGAGGCCCAGCTGATCGGGACGCTGGCCAAGCGCGGCCTGGTCAAGGTCACCGACGTCGACGTCGAGTTCGACCCGAACGTCCACGAGGCGGTCCTGCACGAAGAGGGCGACGGCACCCCGGTCGTCGTCGAGGTGATGCGCTCGGGATACCTGTGGAACGACCACGTCGTGCGGGCGGCGATGGTCAAGGTGAAGGGCTGACCGGTGTCCTCCCCCCAGCGTGAGTGGTTCGAGAAGAACTACTACGCGGTGCTCGGCGTGTCGGAGACGGCCGCCCAGAAGGACATCACCAAGGCCTACCGTCAGCTCGCCCGTCAGCTGCACCCCGACGCCAACCCCGACGACCCCGTCGCCGAGGAGCGCTTCAAGGAGGTCTCTGCCGCCTACGAGGTGGTCGGCGACCCCGACAAGCGCGAGCAGTACGACGAGGTCCGCCGCATGGGCCCCGTCGGCGCCGGCTTCGGCGGTCCGGGTGGGTTCGGACCCGGTGGGGCCCGCTTCGAGGGCGCGGACCTGTCGGACCTGATCGGCAACCTGTTCAGCCGCGGCCGCCAGCGTGGCGGCGGCCCGCAGGCGGCGAGCACCGGACCCCGGCGCGGGTCCGACATCGAGGCCACCCTGACCATGACCTTCGACGACGCCGCCCGCGGCGCGACGACCACGGTCAACGTCGTGTCCGACATCCGCTGCCCCGACTGCTTCGGCAGCGGCGCCGCGGTCGGCACCGCTCCGTTGAGCTGCCCGGACTGCGGAGGGACCGGGGCGGTGGCCGAGGACCAGGGCTTCTTCTCGTTCAGCTCGCCGTGTCCCCGCTGCGGGGGTCGGGGTCGCATCATCGAACAGCCGTGCACCACGTGCTCGGGCCTGGGCTCGGTGCGGCGCCCACGTCAGGTCAAGGTCCGGATCCCCCAGGGCGTGCGGGACGGACAGCGGATCCGGGTCAAGGGCCGGGGTGGCGCGGGAGCCAACGGCGGTCCCGACGGAGACCTCTACGTCCGCGTCCAGGTCGAGCCCCACCCGCTCTACGGCCGCGACGGCGACAACCTGCTGCTTTCCGTGCCGGTCACGTACCCCGAGGCCGCGCTCGGAGCCGACGTCACCGTGCCCACCCTCGACGGCGACGCGGTGACGATCCGGGTCCCCGCCGGGACGCGCAGCGGTCGGACCTTCCGCGTCCGGGGCAAGGGCGTGGCCACCCCGAAGACCACCGGGGACCTGCTCGTCACCATCGAGATCGACGTGCCCACCGAGATCGGCGACGATGAACGGGTAGCGCTCGAGGCGTTGGCCGCCGCTCGGACCGGTCCGTCACCCCGAGCCCACCTGGAGGTGTGACCGTGCCCGAGTTCCACCAGGCCGTCTACGTCATCTCGGTCGCCGCGGAGCTGGCGGGCGTGCATCCCCAGACCCTGCGCATCTACGAGCGCAAGGGCCTCGTCGACCCGGGTCGGACCCGGGGTGGCAGCCGCCGCTACAGCGAGGCCGACATCGCCCTGCTGCGGCGGATCCAGGAGCTGACCAACGACGGCCTCAACCTGGCCGGGGTCAAGCGCGTGCTCGAGCTCGAGGACCGCGTCGCGGAGCTCGAGGAGCGCAACCGGCAGCTGTCGGCTGAGATCGCGGAGCGGGTCGACGAGGTCCACCGCCAGTACCGCCGGGATCTGGTTCCGTTGCACCAGGCCGTGGTCCGCTACGAGCGCCCGCGCCGCTGAGCCGGTTTCCGCTCGGCCGTCGCCCCGATAGCGTTGAGCGCCGTGTCGCGCCCTCTCCGTCCCGCGCCCGGCCGGGCCCGAGCCTTGCGTTCGACGCTCCCGGGACCGGCCGCGTCCCGACCGGCGGCCCGCCTCGGGGCGACGGTCGGCGCGATCGCGACGGCGCTGGCCCTGGTCGCCGTGGGGGCGCTGGCCTTTCCGGCGGTCGCCGGTGCTCAGGCCCGTCACGTCGTCGTCGTCTCCGACAGCATCTTCCTGGGGGCGAAGTCCCCGTTCGGTGCCCGCATGCAGACAGCCGGCTGGACGGTCGACTTCGACGGAGCGGTCAGCCGGTCGACGCTGGCCGGAGCGGATGCCGTGCGCTCCCGGCGGGCCACCATCACCGACTCCCTCGTCATCAGCCTGGGTGCCAACGACTCGGGCAACACGAGCACGTTCCGAAGTCGGGTCGACGCCGTCATGGCCGCCGCCGACGGCGTCCCGAACGTCTACTGGCTGACCATCCGCGAGGTGCGGCCGTACTACGCGCCGGCCAACCAGGTCCTGCGCGACGCGGCCACCCGGTACCCGAACCTGCACGTCGTGGACTGGAACGCGGCCAGCGCCGGTCGTGACGGCCTGACCTCAGGCGACGGTCTGCACCTGACGCCGGCCGGTGCGGGTGAGATCGCAGCGCTGGTCGGCACCGCGGTGACCGACGGTTCGGTGCCGGTCCCGGCCGCAGCACCGCCGCCTCCGCCACCCGAACCGGTGGCCCAGTCGGTGCCGGTCGACCCGCCGGTCGTGGATCCTGCCATCGCCGCTGTCGGTGCGCCGACTGCGGCCGGTGACGTCCAGGCATCGGTCCCGGTCGAGGCTAGGGGAGAGGTTCCGGCGTTCGATCGATCCGACCTGGTGCGCGTCTCCGAGCCGATCGCCGTCGGAGGTCGGCCGGCTCGACCGGCCACGTCCGGTCCGGGTTCCGGGCCCGCCGTCGTGGTGGTCGCCGTCATGGCTCTCGTCGCGTCGGTCGTGATCCTCTTGCGCCGTTCGCCGTGGATGCCGTTCGTGCTGCGGGCGCCGTCGATCGCCGTTCGCCGCTCGCCGGTGACCCGAGCCGAGCTCCGTGCCGCCCGCATCGCCGGGTCCATGGACCGGCACCCGTCGGTGGCGTCGGTCCCGCCGGTGCCCGACGAGTCACCCGCCGATCCGGGGGCGAGGATCGTCTCAGGATCCAGTTCGCAGAGTTGAGTGTATCACTAGCAACTTTGTTGACTTGTTGGTAAGCTGCCGTCATGGCGCTCGACCCGAACACCTGGACCCACAAGACGCAGGAGGCCGTGAACGCGGCCCTGACCTCGGCCCGCGAGCACAGCAACCCCGAGGCCACCCCCGATCACCTGCTGGCGGCGCTGCTGCGCCAGGACGACGGCGTCGTCCTGCCGGTCGTGCGCAAGCTGGGCATCGAACCGCTGACCCTGCGCAACGCGGCCGACGAGGCGGTCGCTGCCCTCCCCACCGCCTACGGCACCGACACGCGACCCAGCCGTGAGCTGGTGGCCCTGTTCGACGCGGCCGACGGCGAACGCCGCGATCTGACCGACGAGTACCTGTCGACCGAGCACCTGCTCCTCGCCCTGTTCGAGGCCGACCAGAAGCGGGCCGTCGCCGACCGTCGCTTCGGCGAGCTCGCCCGGGAGCAGCTGCTGTCGGCGCTCGCCGAGGTGCGCGGCAGCCGTCGGGTGACGTCGCAGAACCCCGAGGACACACTCGAGGCGCTCGAGAAGTTCGGGCGCGACCTCACCGAGGCCGCGGCGGCCGGACGGCTCGACCCCGTGATCGGCCGCGACGAGGAGATCCGGCGGGTCATCCAGGTCCTGTCGCGGCGGACCAAGAACAACCCCGTCCTCATCGGCGAGCCCGGAGTCGGCAAGACAGCGGTGGTCGAGGGCCTCGCCCAGCGCATCGTCGCCGGCGACGTGCCGGAGTCGCTGATGGGCAAGCGGGTCATCTCGCTCGACATGTCCTCGATGGTCGCCGGCGCCAAGTTCCGCGGCGACTTCGAGGAGAGGCTCCAGGCCGTCCTCAACGAGATCAAGGACTCCGACGGGCAGATCATCACCTTCATCGACGAGATGCACACCGTCGTCGGCGCCGGCGCCACCGGCGAGGGTGCCATGGACGCCGGCAACATGCTCAAGCCGATGCTCGCCCGCGGCGAGCTGCGCATGGTCGGCGCCACGACCCTCGACGAGTTCCGCAAGTACATCGAGAAGGACCCGGCGCTCGAGCGCCGCTTCCAGCAGGTGTTCGTCGGCGAGCCGTCGGTCGAGTCGACCATCGCCATCCTGCGCGGCCTGAAGGAGCGCTACGAGGTCCACCACGGCGTCGACGTCGAGGACCCCGCCCTGGTCGCCGCCGCGGTCCTCTCGGACCGGTACCTCACCGGGCGGTTCCTGCCCGACAAGGCCATCGACCTCGTCGACGAGGCCGCCGCGAGCCTCAGCATCGAGATCGGGTCGGTCCCGACCGAGATCGACGTGGTCAAGCGGCGCATCGACGGGCTCGAGATCGAGCGCGTCGCTCTCGAGAAGGCCACCGATGCCGGCTCGGTCGAGCGCCTCGCCGCGCTCGACGCCGAGCTCGCCAACCTCCGTGAGAGCTTCGACGGGCTCAACGCCCGCTGGCAGGCCGAGAAGGACCAGGCCGACGCCATCTCCGAGATCGCCGAACGGGTCGAGGCGCTCAAGGTCGAGGCCGAGCGCGCCGAGCGCGACGGCGACTTCACCCGGGCCTCCGAGATCACCTACGGCCACATGCCGGTGCTCGAGCGCGAGCTCGACGCCGCCAACGCCGCTCTGGCCGAGCTCCAGGGCGACTCGCCCATGCTCAAGCGCACCGTCGACGAGCAGGACATCGCCGAGGTCGTCGCCCGCTGGACCGGGGTGCCCGTCGCCCGCCTGATGGAAGGCGAGATGTCCAAGCTCGTCCGCCTCGAGGACGTGCTGCACGAGCGGGTCATCGGCCAGGACGACGCCGTGTCGGCCGTGTCCAACGCCATCCGCCGCAGCCGCGCCGGCCTGTCGGACCCGCACCGCCCGATCGGCAGCTTCCTGTTCCTCGGGCCGACCGGCGTCGGCAAGACCGAGCTCGCCCGCAGCCTGGCTGACTTCCTGTTCGACGACGAGCGGGCGATGGTCCGCATCGACATGAGCGAGTACATGGAGAAGCACTCGGTCAGCCGCCTCATCGGAGCGCCTCCCGGCTACGTCGGCTACGACGAGGGCGGCCAGCTCACCGAGGCCGTGCGCCGGCGTCCGTACGCCGTCGTGCTGCTCGACGAGGTCGAGAAGGCTCACCCCGACGTGTTCAACGTGCTGCTGCAGCTGCTCGACGACGGCCGGCTCACCGACGGTCAGGGCCGCACGGTCGACTTCACCAACGTCGTGCTGATCATGACCTCGAACCTGCCCGGTGACCCGCGGGACTTCTTCCGCCCCGAGTTCATCAACCGGGTCGACGAGATGGTCCGGTTCCGGGCTCTGGAGCCCGGCGACCTGGCCGCCATCGTCACGATCCAGCTCGACCACCTCCGTGGCCGCCTCGCCGAGCGCCGCATCGACCTGGTCGTCACCGACGACGCCCTGGCCAAGCTCGCCCACGACGGCTACGACGCCGCCTTCGGGGCCCGTCCGCTGAAGCGGCTGATCCAGCAGCAGGTCGGCGACCGGCTGGCGATGGCGATCCTCGAGGGCAAGCTCGCCGAGGGCGACACCGTCACCGTCGGCGTGGCCGACGGCGAGTTCGTCCTGGCCTGACCGGAACCGGACCGCCTCCGGTTGCCTCGGCGGCTGCCGTCCGATAGACCCGCGCCGATGTGGGCGGCGCGGGGGGCGGCGTGAGCGAACTCACCGGATCGGTCGGCGGATCGGAGCGGGTCCCGCGCGTCCCGATGGGGACGCTGGTGCGCATCGGTGTGCTGCTCACCCTCGTCGTGGTGGTGATCGGCTCGCTGAACTTCGCCCGCTACGACTGGACCGGGCTGCCCCTCAACCGGGCTCCGATGACCGCCACCAAGGACGTCAGCTCACGCTGCGTCGAGCACATCGGGCCCTACACCACCGAGTCGGGACGCGTCGTGGCGCCGGTGGTCGTCGACGAGCAGCAGTACATGAACCTGGTCGAGCTCTACCGGGGGGTGCCCCGGGAGGACCTGCAGCTCACGTGCCTCTACGACCCGTTCACGTTCAGATCCGGGACGTCGTGGATCGCGCACTTCCTGCCCTTCGAGGAGGGGCTGTCGCTCGGTATCACCAACACGGTCATGACCCTGCTGGGGCTGTGGCTCGTGCTGCTGGCCCTTCGCGCTCAGGGCTTCGACGCGCGCGTCGTGCTGGCTGCCGGGTCGGTCTACGCCGTGAGCTGGAACGTGTTCTTCTTCGGCACCGGCGTGCTGGTCGACTCCTCGGTGGTTGCCGCCATCGCGCTCTGCTGGTGGCTCCTGTCGACGCGTCGCCCGTGGTTGGTGTGGCCGGTGCTGCTCCTCGGCTACCCGCTCAAGGAGACCGTCGGCATCGTGCTCCCGGCGATGGCGGTCTGGGCCTGGGTCGAGCACCGCGAGGGTCGACGATCGACCGCCGCGGCGGCGGGACCCGTCATCGCCGCCGCCGTCGCGTTCGTCGTCGGGGTCGCAGCGTGGCGGGGGATCCTTCCCGCGCCCGACGCCGCCTGGCCGGTGAAGCCGAACCTGCAGAACACGCTGCACAACATCGGTGACGTGGTCAGCCTGGGGTCGTTCGCCGTCGGCGCCGGTCCGTTCCTCGTCCTCGGGTTCCTCGCCTACCGCCGCGAGGCCCGGCGCTCCGGCTGGGTCCGGGCCGCGGTCGACCCCGCGGTGATCGGAGTGCTCACCGCGCTGGGGATCTGCTTCTGGTCGGCGATCACCGTCGACCTCACCCCCCGCCTGTTCTGGATCGGCACGCCGTTCGCGGCGACCCTCGTCGCCCGCTGGTTCTCCGAAGGTCGACCGCGGGAGTGGATCGACGGACTGAAGTTGCCCGCGTCGCTCATCACGTCGGACCGATGAGCAGCTCACGCCCCAGGCTCGTCGCGCTCGCGTTCGCATGCCTCCGGCCGGCACCGGAGCGACGGAGCACCGGTGCCTGAGGCGGTCACCGCCGATGGGGGCGCGGTCGAGCGGGTCAGCACCCTCGACGGCGTCCGCGGACTGGCGGTGACGATGGTGCTGCTCTACCACGCCGGTCAGCCGGCGCTCGGCGGCCTCCTGCTTCAGAGCGGGGTGGACCTGTTCTTCGTCCTGTCGGGCTTCCTGATCACCACGATCCTGCTGCGGACGCGCGACCGCTCCGATTACTTCCGGCTCTTCTACGGGCGGCGGGCGGTCCGGATCTTCCCGCTCTACTACCTGGTCCTCGCGGTGTTCGTGGTCGCCGCGTCGATCATGGTCCGCTACGGCGTCCAGAACGACCTCGGCTTCCCGGAGGCCCAACAGCTCGTCGACAACCAGTGGTGGGGGTGGCTGTACCAGATCAACAACCTGGAGGCCTTCTACGGCGAGCAGGCCTTCGCCGGGCTCGCCCACCTGTGGTCGCTCGCGATCGAGGAGCAGTTCTACCTGCTGTGGCCGCTGCTCGTGCTGCGAGCGCGCCGCCGGCTGCTCCTGCGGATCAGCATCGCCATCGCGGTCGGCAGCCTGGTGCTGCGGGCGGTCGGCTACGTGACGATCAGCGAGGACTTCGCCTACTACTTCACGTTCTGCCGGTTCGACGGCCTCGCCCTCGGTGCCGCCGGGGCGGTCATCGTGAGCTCGCCCGAGCTCACCGCTCGCTGGCGTCCGGCCATCGCGTGGATGGGTCAGCGCTGGTGGATCCTGCTGCTCCTC
>Ga0116152_10001100_pt1 | contig 22165 bp, 19 predicted proteins | sample AD_UKC119_MetaG_FD_89894 | JGI IMG/M metagenome (GOLD analysis project Ga0116152, IMG submission 89894) | Active sludge microbial communities of municipal wastewater-treating anaerobic digesters from Hong Kong - AD_UKC119_MetaG | ecosystem: Engineered > Bioreactor > Anaerobic > Digestate...
GGCGCGCATCCCCGCGGCGCGCCGGCTCTCGGAGGAGATTGCCGCCGCGATGCAGGACCTGGCGATGGCAGGCGGACGCTTCGAGGTCGCGCTCGAGCCTTGCAGCCCCTCCGCGTCAGGCGTGGAGGCGGTGGAGTTTCGCGTCGCCGCGAACGCGGGCCAGCCGCTGCGCAGCCTCGCCAAGGTGGCCTCGGGCGGCGAGCTGTCGCGCATCGGGCTGGCGATCCAGGTCATCACCAGCCGCGACAGCGCGGTGCCGACGCTGATCTTCGACGAGGTCGACGTGGGGATCGGCGGCCGCGTGGCCGAGATCGTCGGCAAGCTGCTCGCCCGTCTCGGGCGGGATCGCCAGGTGCTGTGCGTCACCCACCTCCCCCAGGTGGCGGCCTGCGCCGACTGGCAGTGGCGCATCGCCAAGCGCGACCAGGGTGGAGAGACGCTGAGCGAGGTCACGCCGCTCGACGATGCGACGCGGGTGGAGGAGATCGCGCGCATGCTCGGCGGCGTGAATATCACCGCGACCACGCGCGAGCATGCAGCCGAGATGCTCGGCCGGCGCTGATTCAGTCCTTCTCCCGCTCCAGGTTCGGGCAGTTCTCGCGCTGGCAGTCGGCGTAGATGTAGAGCGCGTGCTCGCGGATCGCGAAGCCGCGCTCGGTGGCGATCTGGTTCTGGCGGCGCTCGATCTCGGCGTCGAAGAACTCTTCCACCTTGCCGCACTGCATGCACACGAGGTGGTCGTGATGGCCGCCCTCGTTGAGTTCGAAGACCGCCTTGCCCGACTCGAAGTAATGGCGCTCGAGCAAACCGGCCTGTTCGAACTGCGTGAGCACGCGGTAGACCGTCGCCAGGCCGATGTCCATGCCTTCGTTCATCAACGTGCGGTACACGTCTTCCGCGGTCAGGTGGCGCTGCTCCGAGCTCTGGAAGAGGTCGAGGATCTTTAGGCGGGGATAGGTCGCCTTCAGGCCGATGCTTTTCAGGTTCCTGGAGTTGTCGGACATGGGCTCTGGGTGAAGTTGGCTTGCGGAAGATCGGGTTGCGGGAGCACGCGAAGGCTGCGTGTCCGGCGGGTGGCCGCGCGGTCTCCGGAGAACCAGACCGCGGCGAAACGGCATGGTTCGCGGTCGGCAGGAGGATCTTCGGCATCCGGGCGGCAATGGCGTTCGAGCGCCGTCGATCGCGGCTATGTTATATTTTTTGCCCCTAACTGAGAACTGCGACCCCGGTCGCATCCCGGCGCCCCCTCTCCCATGCGTTCCTTCCTCGCTGCGCTCGTCGTCTCCTCCGGCCTGATCTCGGGCTGCTCCTTCGACTCCGTGGTCGGCCTCGTCGACCCCTACCGGATCGACGTCCGCCAGGGCAACTACGTCGATCAGGAGATGGTCGCGCAGTTGCGCCGCGGCATGACCCGCGAACAGGTGCGCTATGTGCTGGGTTCGCCGCTGGTGGTCGACATGTTCCGCTCGGATCGCTGGGACTATGTCTATCGCTTCCGTCCGGGCAGCGGTGAAGCACAGCAGCGCGTGATCTCGCTCTTCTTCGCGGGCGACGTGCTCGACCGCATCGAGGGTGACGTCGCAGCGGCTTCCGCCGCGCCCGAAGCGGTGCCGCAGCAGCGCTCGCGCGTGGTCGAGATCCCGCCCGCTGCGGGCCGCTGAGGCGGCGCCCAGACCCATTCCGGGCCGGCCGTCTGCGCGGGCCCATTGATGCAGGAAAACAATCCGATGTCCCAGATTCGAGTCGCGATCGCCGGTGCGTCCGGGCGCATGGGCAGAATGCTGATCGAGGCCGCGCTGAAGGAGGAGGGCGTCGTGCTCGCCGCCGCCTTCGACCGCAGCGACACTCCCTTCATCGGCCGCGATGCCGGTGAGATGGCCGGGGTGGCAACCGGCGTGCTCATCACCGACGATGCCGCCGCGGCGATCGCCGCGGCCGATTGCGTGATCGACTTCACCCGCCCCGAGGGCACGCTCGCGCACCTCGCGCTCGCGCGCGCCGCCGGCAAGGCGATGGTGATCGGCACCACCGGCTTCGACGCCACCGGCAAGGCCGCGATCGCCGCCGCCGCCGAGCACGTCCCGGTGGTATTCGCGCCCAACATGGCGGTGGGCGTGAACGCGGTGTTCCGTCTGCTCGAGGTCGCCGCGCGCATCCTCGCGGAGGGCTACGACGTCGAGGTCATCGAGGCGCACCATCGCTTCAAGGTCGATGCGCCCTCGGGCACCGCGCTGCGCATGGGCGAGGTCGTCGCCCGCGAGCTCGGCCGCGACCTCGAGACCTGCGCGATCTACGGTCGCGAGGGTCACACCGGCGAGCGCAGCGCCGAGACCATCGGCTTCTCGACCATCCGTGGCGGCGACGTCGTCGGCGACCACACCGTGCTCTTCGCCGGCATCGGCGAGCGCATCGAGATCACCCACAAGTCGGGCAGCCGCATGCCCTACGCGCTCGGTTCGATGCGGGCGGCGCGCTTCCTCGCCGGTCGTGCGCAGGGCCTCTACGACATGCAGGACGTGCTCGGCCTGCGCTGAGTCACGCCATGAGCGGCGCGCCCGACACGCGCGGGAATCCTTCTGGACCTGCTTCCGTCGAAGCGGAGCTCGCCCGCCTGCGGGGGGAGCGCGATGCCGCGCTGCGCGCCTTGTCGAGCGCGCGTCGACACCTCGACCTGGTCTCGGCGAACGCCGGTGCCGGTGTGTGGCACAAGGACCTCGCGAGCGGCGCGATCCGCCTCGACGAGCGTTGGCGCAGGCTGCTCGGCTACGAAGGCACCGAGGCCACCGACTGGATGGCGCTCGTGGACGAGGAGGGCAGGTCCGCGCTGCAGCAAGCCCTGCGTGCCCACCTGGGCGGCGACGCGGACGAATTGCGTGCCGAGATCCGCATCCGCGCGCAGGACGGCAGCTGGCACTGGATCGAGGTGTGCGGCAACGCCGGCGGACGCGGCGAGGATGGGCGGTGGTCGCGGGTCGAGGGCACCTATCGTGACGTGACCGAGCGCAAGCTGCGCGAGATCGAGCTCCTCGAGGCCAAGGAAGCGGCCGAGGCGGCGAGCCGGGCCAAGGGCGACTTCCTCGCCAACATGAGCCACGAGATCCGCACGCCGATGAACGGCATCATCGGCATGACCGATCTGCTGCTCGACTCCCCGATCGCGGGCGAGCAGCGCGAATACCTGCAGACGGTGAAGTCCTCGGCCGAGGCGCTGCTGACCATCATCAACGACATCCTCGACTTCTCGCGCATCGAGGCCGGCCGCCTGAGCGTCGAGCAGATCGACTTCTCCCTGCAGTCGGTCGTCTCCGAGACCTGTCGTGCGCTCGCGCTGCGTGCGGCGCAGAAGGGGCTGGAGCTCTACTACGACATCGGTGCCGACGTGCCCTCGGTGCTGCGCGGCGACCCTACGCGCCTGCGCCAGATCCTGGTGAACCTCATCGGCAACGCGATCAAGTTCACCGACCGCGGCGAGGTCGAGGTGCGCGTGCGCTGTATCGAGCGCAACGGCAGCATGGCCAGCCTCGAGTTCCTGGTGCGCGACACCGGCTGCGGCATCGCGCCGGACAAGCTCGAGGCGATCTTCGGCGCCTTTTCGCAGGCGGACAACTCGACCACGCGCAAGTACGGCGGTACCGGCCTCGGGCTGGCGATCTGCCGCCAGCTCAGCGAGCTCATGGGCGGGCGGATCGGCGTCGACAGCGTGCCGGACGCGGGCAGCCGCTTCGAGGTGGTGCTGCCGCTGCGCCTGGTCGCCGATCCGGCGCCCCTGCGTGCCGGCGTGCTCGCCGGGGCGCGGGTGCTGGTGGCGAGCGCGAGCGCGGCCTTCGGCGACTTCCTGTGCGCGACCCTGCAGGCGGCCGGGCTGCGTGCGGAGGCGGCCTGTGGCGGTGAGGTCGCGGTCCAGGCGCTGGCGCGCGCCGCCGACGGCAGCGACCCTTTCGCCTTCCTGCTGATGGATGCGGACCTGCCGGAACCGGGCGGCTTCGCGTTGGCGCAGCGCTTCGCCGCCGCGTGGCCGCGACCGGACCGCATCATCCCGATGATGGCGAGCCACTCGCAGCGCAACGATGCCCTGCGTTGTGAAGAGCTCGGGCTCGGTTTTCGTCTCGCCAAGCCCTTCTCCGCCGAAGACCTGCTGGCCGTGCTGCGCATGGCGCAGGGCGGCGAGCGCGAGGCTACCGAGCCGCCGCCCTTCGAGCTCGCGCCGGTCGAGTTGCGCTCGAGTGTCGGGGTCGAGCGGCCCGCGCGGGTGCTCGAAGTGCTGGTGGTCGAGGACAACCCTGTGAACCAGACCGTGGCCCGACGCATGCTCGAGCACGCAGGCCACAGCGTGGCCGTGGCGAACAACGGCGAGGAGGCCCTTGAGGCGATCGAGGCTCGTCACTTCGACGTGGTGCTGATGGACGTGCAGATGCCCGTGATGGGCGGCATCGAGGCCACGCAGGCGATCCGCGCGCGCGAGGCGAGGCGCAGCTGGGTGCTCGAGGGCGACTGGAGGCCGGTGCCGATCATCGCGATGACCGCGCATGCGATGGAGGGGGATCGCGAGCGCTGCCTCGAGGCCGGCATGGACGACTACGTCTCCAAGCCGGTCCACCCCGAGGCGCTGTTCGCCGCGATCGAGCGCGCGCTCGGCCCGGCGGGCGGGGAGGAGGTGGGCAGCGACATCACCCTGCTCGAGCTGGACGCGGCCGACCGTCGCCGCATCGCCTGTCTGGACGAGGCGCGTGCGATGTTCGAAGGCGACGAAGGGGTCGTCGAGCAACTCGTCGAGGTGTTCCTGCGCGATCTGCCACGCACGGTCGCGGACCTGCACAAGGGCGCGGCCGACATGGATTTCGAACGCCTGCGCGCGCTCGGTCACATGATCAAGGGCTCGGTGGGGGTGTTCTCGGCGCAGCGTGCGGTCGACGCCGCGCGCCGGCTCGAGGACCTCGCTGCGGCCGGCGACCCGCGTGCGCTGACCAGCCAGGCGGGCCTCGCGGCACGCGAGATCGAGCTGCTCGGCGAGGTGCTGCGGGAAGAGGCGGCTGGCGGCAGTTGAGCGGGCTGTTTGCCTTGAATCCGCCGAAAATGTACAATTACAAGGTTTTCGAAGCGGGATCGGCCCGGAGGCCCGTCCCGCTTTTTGTACATATCGGGCGCGCCGTTCGCGCGCCTGCAAGACTTCCAGCAGATTCCAGGAGCTTCTCGTGAGTGCATTCCCGCCCGCCATTCTTGCGCTCGCCGACGGAACCGTCTTCCACGGCAAGGGTATCGGCGCGGTTGGCAGCACGGTCGGCGAGGTGGTGTTCAACACCTCGATGTCGGGGTATCAGGAAATCCTGACCGACCCGAGCTATTGCCGCCAGATCGTCACCCTGACCTATCCGCACATCGGCAACACCGGCATCAACCCCGAGGACGTCGAGTCCACCCGCGTGCAGGCGGCCGGCCTGGTCATCCGCGACCTGCCCATCCTGCCGTCCAACTTCCGCATGACCCAGCGCCTGGACGACTACCTGCGCGCCGAGAACGTGGTCGCGATCGCCGGGCTCGACACCCGCAAGCTCACCCGCGTGCTGCGCGAGAAGGGCGCGCAGGCGGGCTCCATCGTCACCGCTACCGTGGGCCAGGCGCTCGACGCCGAGGCTGCCGTGGCCCAGGCGCGCGCCTTCCCCGGCCTCGCGGGCATGGACCTCGCCAAGGTCGTCAGCGCCAGCGCGCGCTACGAGTGGAAGCAGGCCGAGTGGGCGCTCGAGGGCGGCTACAGCGACCGCGCCGACGGGCGCTTCCACGTCGTCGCCTACGACTTCGGCGTCAAGTACAACATCCTGCGCATGCTGGTCGAGCGCGGCTGCCGCCTCACCGTGGTGCCGGCGCAGACGCCCGCCGCCGAGGTGCTGGCGCTGAGTCCGGACGGTGTGTTCCTGTCCAACGGGCCGGGCGACCCCGAGCCCTGCGACTACGCGATCGCGGCAATCCGCGAGATCCTCTCCTCGCGCGTGCCGACCTTCGGCATCTGCCTCGGCCACCAGCTGCTGGCGCTCGCCTCCGGCGCGAAGACCATGAAGATGAAGTTCGGCCACCATGGCGCGAACCACCCGGTCAAGGACCTCGACAGCGGCCAGGTGCTGATCACCAGCCAGAACCACGGCTTCGCAGTCGATCCGTCGACCATGCCGGCGAGCCTGCGCGTGACCCACCAGTCGCTCTTCGATGGCTCCAACCAGGGCATCGCGCGCACCGACGTGCCGGCCTTCTCCTTCCAGGGCCACCCCGAGGCGAGCCCCGGCCCGCACGACGTCGCCTACCTGTTCGACCGCTTCATCGGCCTGATGGAAGCAGGCAAGTAAGACCTTCCACGGCGGGCGAGGGCCCGCCGCCCCAGTTCATTCCGATGCGCGCGATCGGCGCGGCGTCGAGGAATCACCGAGGCAAGACAATGCCCAAGCGTACAGACATCAAGAGCATCCTGATCATCGGCGCCGGCCCGATCATCATCGGCCAGGCCTGCGAGTTCGACTATTCCGGCGCACAGGCCTGCAAGGCGCTGCGCGAGGAAGGCTACAAGGTCATCCTGGTCAACTCGAACCCGGCGACCATCATGACCGACCCGGAGACGGCCGACGTCACCTACATCGAGCCGATCACCTGGCAGGTGGTCGAGCGCATCATCGACAAGGAGCGCCCCGACGCGATCCTGCCGACCATGGGCGGCCAGACCGCGCTCAACTGCGCGCTCGACCTCGGCCGCCACGGCGTGCTCGCCAAGTACGGCGTCGAGCTCATCGGCGCTTCGGAAGAGGCGATCGACAAGGCCGAGGACCGCCTCAAGTTCAAGGACGCGATGACCAGGATCGGTCTCGGCTCGGCGCGCTCGGGCATCGCCCACAGCATGGAAGAGGCGCTGCAGGTCCAGGGCGGCATCGGCTTCCCGGTGATCATCCGCCCGAGCTTCACGCTCGGCGGCACCGGCGGCGGCATCGCCTACAACATGGAAGAGTTCCAGGAGATCTGCAAGCGCGGTCTCGAGGCCAGCCCGACCAACGAGCTCCTGATCGAGGAGTCGCTGCTGGGCTGGAAGGAATACGAGATGGAGGTCGTGCGCGACCGCGCCGACAACTGCATCATCGTATGCTCGATCGAGAACCTCGACCCGATGGGCGTGCACACCGGCGACTCGATCACCGTCGCGCCGGCGCAGACGCTCACCGACAAGGAATACCAGATCATGCGCAACGCCTCGATCGCGGTGCTGCGCGAGATCGGGGTGGATACCGGTGGCTCGAACGTCCAGTTCGCCATCAACCCGAAGGACGGTCGCATGATCGTCATCGAGATGAACCCGCGCGTGTCGCGCTCCTCGGCGCTGGCCTCCAAGGCCACCGGCTTCCCGATCGCCAAGGTCGCCGCCAAGCTGGCGGTGGGCTACACCCTCGACGAGCTGCGCAACGACATCACCGGCGGTGCCACGCCGGCCTCCTTCGAGCCCTCGATCGACTACGTCGTCACCAAGATCCCGCGCTTCGCGTTCGAGAAGTTCCCGCAGGCCAACGACCGCCTGACCACCCAGATGAAGTCGGTGGGCGAGGTCATGGCGATGGGCCGCAGCTTCCAGGAGTCCTTCCAGAAGGCCCTGCGCGGGCTGGAGGTGGGCGTGTATGGTCTGGATGAGGTCGAGGCCGACCGCGAGGACCTCGAGCACGAGCTCGCCAGCCCGGGCGCGCAGCGCATCTGGTACGTCGGCCAGGCCTTCCGCGAGGGCATGAGCCTGGAGCAGGTGTTCAACCTGTCGAAGATCGACCCCTGGTTCCTCGCCCAGATCGAGGACATCGTGCTCTCCGAGAAGGCGCTCGCCGGGCGTTCGCTGAAGGCGCTGCAGGCCGCCGAGCTGCGCGAGCTCAAGAAGAAGGGCTTCTCCGACCGCCGCCTGGCCAAGCTGCTCAACACCGACGAGACCGCGGTGCGCCTGCACCGCCACACCGTGGGTGTGCGCCCGGTGTTCAAGCGCGTCGACACCTGCGCGGCCGAGTTCGCCACCTCCACCGCCTACCTGTATTCGTCCTACGAGGACGAGTGCGAGGCGATGCCGACCGAGCGCAAGAAGATCATGGTGCTCGGCGGCGGCCCCAACCGCATCGGCCAGGGCATCGAGTTCGACTACTGCTGCGTGCATGCGGCGCTGGCGCTGCGCGAGGACGGGTACGAGACCATCATGGTCAACTGCAACCCGGAGACCGTGTCCACCGACTACGACACCTCGGACCGCCTGTACTTCGAGCCGATCACGCTCGAGGACCTGCTCGAGATCGTGCACATCGAGAAGCCGGTGGGCGTGATCGTCCAGTTCGGCGGCCAGACCCCGCTCAAGCGCGCGCAGGCGCTCGAAGAGAACGGCGTGCCGATCATCGGCACCAGCCCGGACATGATCGACGCCGCCGAGGACCGCGAGCGCTTCCAGAAGCTGCTCAACGACCTGGGTCTCAAGCAGCCGCCCAACCGCACCGCGCGCACGCCCGAACAGGCCGTGCGCCTTGCGGCCGAGATCGGCTACCCGCTGGTGGTGCGGCCGTCCTACGTGCTCGGTGGCCGCGCGATGGAGATCGTGCACGAGCAGAAGGACCTCGAGCGCTACATGCGCGAGGCGGTCAAGGTCTCGAACGAGTCGCCGGTGCTGCTCGACCGCTTCCTCAACGACGCCACCGAGGTGGACGTCGATGCGCTGTCCGACGGCAAGCAGGTGATGATCGGCGGCATCATGGAGCACATCGAGCAGGCCGGCGTGCACTCGGGCGACTCGGCGTGCTCGCTGCCGCCCTACACGCTGTCGGCGAAGCTGCAGGACGAGCTGCGCCGCCAGACCGAGGCCATGGCGCGTGCGCTGAAGGTCGTCGGCCTGATGAACGTCCAGTTCGCCATCCAGGGCGAGGGCGACAACGCGGTGGTCTATGTGCTGGAAGTGAACCCGCGCGCCTCGCGTACCGTCCCCTTCGTGTCCAAGGCCTGCTCGCTGCCGCTGGCGAAGATCGCCGCGCGCTGCATGGCCGGCCAGACGCTGGCAGAGCAGGGCGTCGGCGGCGAGATCGTGCCGCCGTACTACTCGGTCAAGGAGGCGGTGTTCCCGTTCGTGAAGTTCCCGGGCGTGGATACCATCCTCGGGCCCGAGATGAAGTCCACCGGCGAGGTCATGGGCGTGGGCCGCAGCTTCGGCGAGGCCTTCGTCAAGAGCCAGATGGGCGCGGGCGTGCGCCTGCCGACCTCGGGCACGGTGTTCATCAGCGTGCGCCCGACCGATAAGCCGGTCGCGATCGAGGTCGCACGCGAGCTGCACGAGATGGGCTTCGCGCTCGTCGCCACGCGCGGCACCGCGGCGGCGATCGAGGCCGCCGGGATTCCCGTGGGCGTGGTCAACAAGGTCAACGAGGGGCGTCCGCACATCGTCGACATCATCAAGAACGAGGAGATCGTGCTGGTGATCAACACCGTCGACGAGAAGCGCCAGGCGATCGCCGACTCGCGCTCGATCCGCACCAGCGCGCTCGCCGCCAAGGTGTCGATCTTCACCACCATCGAGGGTGCGCGCGCCGCCTGCATGGGCATGCGCCACCTCTCGAGCGGTCTCGAGGTGTATTCCGTGCAGGGCCTGCACGCCGAACTGAAGCAGCAAGCATGAACAAGACCCCGCTTACCGTCGCCGGCGCCGAGAAGCTGCGCGCAGAACTGCATCGGCTGAAGACCGTCGAGCGTCCCAACGTGATCGCCGCGATCGCCGAGGCGCGCTCGCACGGCGACCTCTCCGAGAACGCCGAGTACGAGGCCGCCAAGGATCGCCAGGGCTTCATCGAGGGGCGCATCATGGAGGTCGAGTCCAAGCTCGCCAACGCGCAGATCATCGATCCGACGCTGCTCGATGCGGACGGTCGCTGCGTGTTCGGCGCCACGGTCGAGCTCGAGGACCTCGAGTCGGGCCAGGTGGTGACTTACCAGATCGTCGGCGACGACGAGGCCGACATCAAGGAAAACAAGATCTCGATCAGCTCGCCGATCGCGCGTGCGCTGATCGGCAAGTACGCCGGGGATATCGCCGAGGTGCAGGCGCCCGGTGGCGTGCGCGAATACGAGATCCTGGACGTGCGCTACGTCTGAGGGGTGCGGGGTGGCGTGGAGCTGAAGAGGGCGGTGCGATGCACCGCCTCTTCGTTTGCAGCCGCGGCGCGGGGCGCGCCGGGCGGGGGGTGCTCAGCGCCCGCGTGCGGCGCCGCGTCCGCGCGGGGCGGGCGCGCGAGCGGGCGAGCGGCGCGACTCGGCGCTCGCCTTGGCGAGCGCGGCGCGACGCGCGGCGGCGGCGAAGGCCGCGGCCGACTTGGCGGTGGAGGCGCGCGCCGGCTTCTTCTCGGCGGGCGCGGCGGTCTTCTCGTCCTCGCGGCGTGCGCGCCACACGACGAGGATGCTGCCGATGTGCTGCACCGGGGCGGCGTCCACCGCGGTGCACAGCTCTTGCATCAGGGCCTCGCGCTGCTCGCGTTCGGCGCCCTGGACCTTGACCTTGATGAGCTCGTGCGCCTGCAGGGCGCGCTCGATCTCGGCGAGGACGGCTGGCGTGAGGCCGTTGCCGGCGACGGTCACGACGGGGTTCAGGTGGTGGGCGCGGGCGCGAAGGTCGCTGCGCTCGGCCGGGGTAAGCTCGGTCATTGCAAATCTCTGGATGGGTGAAGCCCGGGACGCGGATTCTACCCCGTGCGTGCCATGCATGGCCGTCGCGGATGGAGCAAGGGATGAAGAAGAACAAGACCAGCCGTGCCTGGGTGCACGATCATGTGAACGATCCCTGGGTGCAGCGCGCCCAGGCCGAGGGCTATCGCGCGCGCGCCGCCTTCAAGCTGCTCGAGATCGACGAGCGCGACCACCTGCTGCGGCCCGGCGCGGTGGTGGTGGATCTGGGCGCGGCGCCCGGCTCCTGGTGCCAGGTCGCGGTCCGGCGCTGCGGCCCGAAGGCGCGCATCTTCGCCCTCGACCTGCTGCCGATGGAGGCGGTGGCGGGGGTGGATTTCCTGCTCGGCGACTTCACCGAGGACGCCGTGCTCGAGGAGCTCGAGTCGCGCCTCGGCGGCGCGAGCGTCGACGTGGTGCTCTCGGACATGGCGCCGAACCTTTCCGGGGTCGCGACGGTCGACCAGGCACGTTCGGTCCATCTGTGCGAACTCGCGCTCGACTTCGCGGTGCGGCATCTGAAGCCGGGCGGGCAGTTCGTGGTCAAGGTGTTCCAGGGCGAGGGCTTCATGGAGTATCGGAAGCAGATGGAGGCGGCGTTCGCGTCGGTGCAGGTGCGCAAGCCCAAGGCCTCGCGCGACCGCAGCGCCGAGGTCTATCTGCTCGGCAAGGGGCCGCGCCGTCCCTGAGTCGGCGTGCTGGGATGGCGATCGGGTTGCGCTATGGGTCCCATTGGTTTGCCCGTGGGAACAATCGCCACTAGAATCGGTCAGTCGCGTACAGGCCGCAATGGCTTTCGGGGAACAGAAAGTTGAACAATCTCTTCAAGAATCTCGCGATCTGGATGGTCATCGGCGTAGTGCTGATGACCGTATTCAACCAGTTCAACACGCGCCAGACGCCGACCAGCACGATGGAGTACTCCCAGTTCCTGGAGGAGGCCAAGGCCGGACGGATCTCGCGTGCGACCATCGATGGGCGCGTGCTCAAGGCGACGACGCAGGAAGGGCGCACGATCACGGTCTATACGCCTGGCGTGCAGGACATCTGGATGGTCTCCGACCTGATGCGCTACGGCGTGCAGATCAACGCCAGCAAGCCCGAGGAGGAGCAATCCTTCCTGGCCAGCGTGTTCGTGTCCTGGTTCCCGATGCTGCTGCTGATCGGCGTGTGGATCTTCTTCATGCGCCAGATGCAGGGAGGCGGCAAGGGCGGGGCGTTCTCGTTCGGCAAGAGCAAGGCGCGCATGCTCGACGAGTCGGCCAACTCGGTGACCTTCGCCGACGTCGCTGGTTGCGACGAGGCGAAGGAAGAAGTCGCCGAACTGGTGGAGTTCCTGCGTGACCCATCGAAGTTCCAGAAGCTCGGCGGTCGCATCCCGAAGGGCGTGTTGATGGTCGGCTCTCCGGGCACCGGCAAGACCCTGCTCGCCAAGGCGATCGCTGGCGAGGCCAAGGTTCCCTTCTTCTCCATCTCCGGTTCCGACTTCGTCGAGATGTTCGTCGGCGTGGGTGCGGCGCGCGTGCGCGACATGTTCGAGCAGGCCAAGAAGCAGGCGCCGTGCATCATCTTCATCGACGAGATCGACGCGGTCGGCCGCCAGCGTGGCGCCGGCCTCGGTGGCGGCAACGACGAGCGCGAGCAGACGCTCAACCAGCTGCTGGTCGAGATGGACGGCTTCGAGGGCCAGACCGGCGTGATCGTGATCGCGGCGACCAACCGCCCCGATGTCCTCGACCCGGCCCTGCTGCGCCCGGGCCGCTTCGACCGCCAGGTGGTGGTGGCGCTTCCCGACATCCGCGGCCGCGAGCAGATCCTCAAGGTGCACATGCGCAAGGTGCCGATCGCACCCGACGTCGATCCGCAGGTGCTGGCGCGCGGCACGCCCGGCTTCGCCGGTGCCGACCTTGCCAACCTGGTGAATGAGGCCGCCCTGTTTGCCGCGCGCGCCAACAAGCGCCTGGTCGACATGGAAGACTTCGAGCGCGCCAAGGACAAGATCATGATGGGGGCCGAGCGCCGCTCGGTGGTCATGCCCGAGGAGGAGCGCCGCAACACCGCCTACCACGAGTCCGGCCACGCGGTGGTCGCCCGCCTGCTCGACAAGACCGATCCGGTGCACAAGGTCACCATCATCCCGCGTGGCCGTGCGCTCGGCGTGACGATGCAACTGCCTACCGAGGATCGCTACAGCCAGGATCGTGACCGCCTGCTGCAGACCATCGCGGTGCTGTTCGGCGGCCGCATCGCCGAAGAGATCTTCATGAAGCAGATGACCACCGGCGCGTCGAACGACTTCGCCCGCGCCACCGACCTCGCGCGCCGCATGGTGACGCAGTGGGGCATGTCCGACACGCTCGGGCCGATGGTGTATGGCGAGGAGGAGGGCGAGATCTTCCTCGGCCGCCAGGTCACCACGCACCGCAACGTGTCCGAGGCGACGATGCAGAAGGTCGATGCGGAGATCCGCCGCATCATCGACCAGCAGTATTCGCTGGCACGTCGCCTGCTCGAGGAGAACAGTGACAAGGTCGAGGCGATGACGGCCGCGCTGCTGGAGTGGGAGACCATCGATGCCGAGCAGGTGAACGACATCATGGCCGGCCGCCCGCCGCGTCCGCCCAAGCCGGCCTCGGCGCCGCCCAGCCGGCCGAAGGACGATGCGCCGGGTGCGGCGCCCACGGCGCCTGCACCCGCAGCCTGAGTTCGACACATCCGCTTCACGGGGCCGGCCAGACCGGCCCCTTTCCATTCCGGCGCCCGCATGCTGCCGTGCGGGCGCATCGATCATCACGAGGGTTCGATGTCCGTCCTCCAATGCGGCCGCTTCCGGCTCGATCTGTCCCAGCCCAGGGTGATGGCGATCATCAACCTCACCGACGACTCCTTCTCCGGCGACGGCCTGCGCGGCGATCTCGCCCGTGCGCTGGCGCGTGCCGAGCGTGCGCTGGAGGAGGGCGCGGAGATGCTCGACATCGGCGCCGAGTCCACCCGACCGGGCTCCGACCCGGTGCCGGAGGCCCAGGAACTCGAGCGCGTGGTGCGCTTCGTCGAGGCCGCGCGCGACTGGGGGGTGCCGCTTTCCATCGACACCCTGAAGCCTGCGGTGATGCGCGCGGCGCTCGCGGCGGGGGCGGACATGATCAACGACATCAACGCGTTTCGCGCGCCGGGCGCGCTCGAGGCGGTCGTCGCGGGCGAGTCCGGGCTGTGCGTGATGCACATGCTCGGCCAGCCGCGCACGATGCAGGAGGACCCGCGCTACACCGACGTGGTCGGCGAGGTGATCGGTTTCCTCGCCGAGCGCGTGGCCGCCCTCGAGGCAGCGGGCGTGGCACGCGAGCGCATCGTGCTCGATCCTGGCTTCGGCTTCGGCAAGCGCGTCGAGCACAACTACGCGCTGCTCCGCGAACTCGCGCGCTTCGGTGCGGGCGGGCTGCCGGTGCTGGCCGGGCTGTCGCGCAAGTCCATGCTCGGTGCGGTGACCGGTCGCGCGGTCGGCGAGCGGCTCGCCGCCAGCGTTGCCGGTGCGTTGATCGCGGTGCAGAACGGCGCGCGCATCGTGCGGGTGCACGACGTCGCCGCCACCCGCGACGTGCTCGCGGTCTGGAGGGCGACCGTGACGGGTTGCTGAGCAAGGCGCTGCCTGCGGTGTCATAATCTGCGCTTTCGAAAGTTGCTGGAGCGAAGATGGCGCGCAAGTATTTCGGCACCGATGGTGTGCGCGGCAAGGTTGGCGACGCGCCGATCACGCCGGAGTTCGTGATGAGGCTGGGCTATGCGGCCGGCGTGACCCTGGTCGCGCGCGAGAAGCTGCCCGCAGGCGAGCACCCGGCGGTGCTGATCGGCAAGGACACGCGGATCTCCGGCTACCTGCTCGAGGCGGCGCTGGAGGCCGGCTTCGCCGCGGCCGGCGTGGATGTGATGCTGGCCGGGCCGATCCCGACCCCGGCCGTGGCCTATCTCACGCGCGCGCTGCGCCTGCAGGCCGGCGTGGTGATCTCGGCCTCGCACAACCCCTTCTACGACAACGGGATCAAGTTCTTCTCGGCCGACGGCAGCAAACTGCCCGATGCGGTCGAGGCCGAGATCGAGGCCCACCTCGACGAGCCGATGGGTTGCGTGGACTCCGCCCGTCTCGGCAAGGCGCGCCGCATCGACGATGCGGCCGGACGCTACATCGAGTTCTGCAAGAGCACCTTCCCCAACGAGCTCGATCTGCGCGGCATGCGCATCGCGGTGGACTGCGCCCACGGCGCGGCCTACCAGATCGCGCCCAAGGTGTTCCACGAGCTTGGCGCCGAGATCATCCCGGTGGGCGTCGAGCCCAACGGCCTCAACATCAACGACGGCGTCGGCGCGACGCGGCCGGAGAACCTGCGCCAGGCGGTGCTCAAGCACGGCGCCGACCTCGGCATCGCGCTCGACGGCGACGCCGACCGCCTGATCATGGCGGACCACCGTGGCGAGATCTACGACGGCGACAAGCTGCTCTACGTGGTGGCGTGCGCGCGCCACGCGGAAGGTCGCCTCGAGGGCGTGGTCGGCACGCTGATGAGCAACCTCGGCTTCGAGCACGCCATCGAGCGTCTTGGCGCGCCCTTCGCGCGCGCGAAGGTGGGTGACCGCTACGTGCTCGAGCTGCTGCAGGAACGCGGCTGGAAGATCGGTGGCGAGAACTCCGGACACATCATCTGCCTCGATCGCCACACCACCGGCGATGGCATCGTCTCGGCGCTGCAGGTGCTGGCCGCGCTGAAGCAGCGCGGGCTTTCGCTGGCCGACGCCTGCGCCGACCTGGTGTTCTACCCGCAGCGCCTGATCAACGTGCGCATGCCCGCTGGCTTCGACTGGCGCGCGGACGGTTCGATCGCGAGCGCACAGGCGAAGGCGGAGCAGACGCTCGGCGACAGCGGACGCGTGCTGCTGCGCCCCTCGGGCACCGAGCCCCTGTTGCGCGTGATGGTCGAAGGCCGCGACGGCGACCTCGTCGAGCGTCTCGCACGCGAGATCGCCGGCGTGGTCGAGGAAGCGATCGCCTGACTCGGCGGGCATGAAGTGGGCGGACGGTGCGCAACGCGCCGTCCGCGCGCGGGAAGGGGGGCAAATCTTCCCGTTCGATGACACGCAACGTGGCTGTAACAATCGCTTGCTACCTTACGGGCTCAGTCTTCCAACCCCGAGGTAGTCACCATGCGTTTCTCCACGAAGTTTGCCGCCGCCGCATGTTCGTCCGTGCTGTTCGCCGCCAGCGCCCATGCGCTCGACATCACGGGCGCGGGCGCTTCCTTCCCGGCGCCGCTGTACGCGAAGTGGGCCGATGCCTACCAGAAGGCTTCGGGCAACCGCGTGAATTACCAGTCGATCGGCTCGGGTGGCGGCATCCGCCAGATCGGTGCCAAGACCGTCGACTTCGGCGCGTCCGACATGCCGCTGACCCCCGAGAAGCTCGCCGAGGGCGGCCTGCAGCAGTTCCCCACCGCGATCGGCGCGGTCGTGCCGGTGGTGAACATCGAGGGTGTCAAGCCGGGCGACATGAAGCTCACCGGTGAAGTGCTGGCCCAGATCTACCAGGGCAAGATCACCAAGTGGAACGATCCGGCGATCGCCGCGCTGAACCCCAGCCTCAAGCTCACCGACCAGGACATCGGCGTCGTGCGTCGCGCGGACGGTTCGGGCACCACCTTCGTGTTCACCAACTACCTCTCCAAGGTCTCGACCGAGTGGAAGGAGAAGATCGGTGAAGGCACCGCGGTGCAGTGGCCGGTGGGCCTCGGCGGCAAGGGCAACGAGGGCGTGTCGGCCTTCGTGCAGCGTCTGCCGGGCTCGATCGGCTACGTCGAGTACGCCTACGCCAAGCAGAACAAGCTCTCCCACGCGATCATGCAGAACAAGGAAGGCCAGTTCGTCGAGCCGAACAACGAGAGCTTCGCCGCTGCCGCCGAAGGCGCCGACTGGTCGAAGTCCGCGTTCTACGAGATCCTGACCAACCAGCCGGGCGCGAAGTCGTGGCCGATCACGAGCGCCACCTTCATCCTCATGCACAAGGTGCAGGACAAGCCGGCGCAGGGCGCCGAGGTGCTGAAGTTCTTCGACTGGGCCTACGTGAATGGCGCCGACATGGCGCTCGAGCTCGAGTACATCCCGATGCCCAAGGCCACGGTCGAGCTCATCCGCGCCTCCTGGGGCGAGATGAAGGACAGCGCCGGCAACCCGGTCTTCTCGGCCAAGTAAGCCGGAGTCGGCCCCGTGGCTCGATCCAGCGTCCAGCCAGGGGCCCCCGGGGCCCTTGGCCACAAACTTTCCGCGGGGGGCGGCGCAGATGCGGCCGCCCTTTCTGGTGTCCCCATGCAAACGACCGGATTCAAGTCGTCGGCGTCGATGAAGTTCGGCGACAGACTGTTCGGTACCCTGGCGAAATCCTTCGCCTGGTTGACCCTGATCCTGCTCGCCGGGATCATCCTAGCCCTGATCTACGCCTCCTGGCCCAGTATCCAGGCCTTCGGCATCGGCTTCCTGTTCTCCGATGCCTGGAATCCGCCGATGGACGAGTTCGGCGCGCTGATCCCGATCTACGGCACCATCGTTACCTCGGTGATCGCGCTGCTGATCGCCGTGCCGGTGAGCTTCGGCATCGCGCTCTTCCTCACCGAGATGGCGCCGGCCTGGCTGCGACGCCCGCTCGGCACCGCGATCGAGCTGCTCGCGGCGATTCCCTCGATCGTGTACGGCATGTGGGGGCTGCTGGTGTTCGCGCCCATCTTCGCCAAGTACATCCAGCCCGGCCTGCAGTCCTCGCTCGGCCAGGTGCCGGTGATCGGCAAGCTCTTCGCCGGCGCGCCGCTCGGCATCGGCCTGCTGTCCGCGGGCATCATCCTGGCGATCATGATCATCCCCTACATCGCCTCGGTGATGCGCGACGTATTCGAGGTCACGCCGCCGATGCTCAAGGAGTCCGCCTACGGCGTGGGCTGCACCACCTGGGAGGTGATGTGGGGCGTGGTGCTGCCCTACACCAAGACCGGCGTGATCGGAGGCGTCATGCTCGGCCTCGGTCGTGCGCTCGGTGAGACCATGGCGGTCACCTTCGTGATCGGCAACACCAACTTCCTCGACTCGGCATCGCTGTTCGCGCCGGGCAACAGCATCACCTCGGCGCTGGCCAACGAGTTCGCGGAAGCGGATCCGGGCCTGCATACCTCGGCATTGATGGAACTGGGCCTGATCCTGTTCGTGATCACGCTGATCGTGCTGGTGGTGTCGAAGCTGTTGCTGCTGCGTCTCGCCAAGGGCGAGGGTACGAAGAGCTGACCGGGGAACGACATGAACCTTCTCGCTAGACGCAAACTCACCAACCGGGTGGCGCTGACCCTGTCGCTGTCGGCCATGGCCTTCGGCCTGTTCTGGCTCGCCTGGATCCTGTGGACCGTGCTCGAGCTCGGTCTCTCCGGGCTCTCGCTGACGCTCTTCACCGAGATGACGCCGCCGCCCGGCGCCGAGACCGGGGGCCTGCTCAACGCGATCGCCGGCAGCCTGATCATGGTCGTGCTGGCAACCCTGCTCGGCACCCCGATCGGCATCCTCGCCGGGGTGTATCTCGCCGAGTACGGCCGCAATCACTGGCTGGGCTCGACCACGCGCTTCATCAACGACCTGCTGCTGTCGGCGCCGTCCATCGTGATCGGTCTCTTCGTGTATGCGGTGGTCGTTGCGCAGACCGGCAAGTTCTCCGCCTGGTCGGGGGTGATCGCGCTCGCGCTGATCGTGCTTCCGGTGGTTGTGCGCACCACCGAGAACATGCTGCAGCTGATCCCGAACACGCTGCGCGAGGCGGCCTTCGCCCTCGGTGCGCCCAAGAGCGTGGTGATTTCCAAGGTCACCCTGCGTGCGGCGCGTGCGGGCGTGCTCACCGGGGTGCTGCTGGCCGTGGCGCGTATCGCCGGCGAGACCGCGCCGCTGCTCTTCACCGCGCTCTCCAACCAGTTCTGGACGCTGAACCTGAACGAGCCGATGACCAACCTGCCGGTCACGATCTTCAAGTTCGCCATGAGCCCCTTCACCAACTGGCAGGAATTGGCCTGGGCAGGTGTGTTCCTGATCACGATGGGGGTGCTCGCGCTCAACATCATCGCGCGCGTCTTCCTGCGCGCCGAGAAGATCAACTAAGGCTCAACCAAGGATCAATCCGGCTATCCGCCGCACGCAATCCGTGCCCGCCGCCGTGCGGGCCGGGATTGGAGAAAAGAATGGAAATCACCGACGCGCAGATCGAGTTCAAGGACTTCAACTTCTATTACGGGAAGTTCCACGCGCTCAAGAACATCAACTTCAAGATGGCGCGCCACAAGTGCACCGCCTTCATCGGCCCCTCGGGCTGCGGCAAGTCGACGCTGCTGCGTACGATCAACCGCATGTACGACCTCTATCCCGAGCAGCGCGCCGACGGACAGCTCCTCTTCGACGGCCGCAACCTGCTCGGCTCCGACATCGACGTCAGCGTGCTGCGCGCGCGCATCGGCATGGTCTTCCAGAAGCCGACGCCCTTCCCGATGTCGATCTACGACAACATCGCCTTCGGCGTGAAGCTGCACGAGAAGCTTTCGAGCAGCGAGATGGACAACCGCGTCGAGTGGGCGCTGCGCAAGGCCGCGCTGTGGGACGAGGTCAAGGACAAGCTCAAGCAGAGCGGCATGAGCCTCTCCGGCGGCCAGCAGCAGCGCCTGTGCATCGCGCGCGGGATCGCGGTCAAGCCCGAGGTGATCCTGCTCGACGAGCCGACCTCGGCGCTCGATCCGATCTCGACGGCGCGCATCGAGGAACTGATCGACGAGCTGAAGGAAGAGTTCACCATCGTCATCGTCACCCACAACATGCAGCAGGCGGCGCGGATTTCCGACTACACCGCCTACATGTACCTCGGCGAGATGGTGGAGTTCGGCGTCACCGACGAGCTCTTCGTGAAGCCGAAGAAGAAGGAGACCGAGGACTACATCACCGGTCGCTTCGGCTGAACGATCGACAGCACGAGCGGGCGGAAGCGGGCCTCGTACGCCGCTTCCGCCTTTCTTTTCATCAACGTTCCAAGAATTCTTGGAATGACTCGGCAGGCTCTTGCTCGATCCATCCAGGCGGGATCGACGCCATGGTGGGGCGGCTGGGGCGCGTGCGTCGGGGGCGAGGCGGGATCCGAATGCGCCTTGCCGACGTGGGTCGCGTTGCGGCTGATCGGCCGCAAGCCTTATAATCCTGCGGTTTATCTCCACGGACATTCCCCGCCCCATGACCAGACTCGTTGCCGGTAACTGGAAGATGAACGGCAGCCTCGCGGCCAATCGCGACCTGCTCGACGGCCTCGTGTCGATCCCGGGGATGGAAATGGCGGTCTGCGTGCCCTATCCCTATCTTGCCCAGGCGCAGGAGCGGCCCGCCGGCGTGGTGCTCGGCGCGCAGGACGTGTCGGAGTACGCGGTCGGTGCCTACACGGGCGAGGTGAGCGCGGCCATGCTCGTGGAGTTCGGTTGCCGCTACGCCATCGTCGGGCACTCCGAGCGTCGTGCGCTCTTCGGTGAGGACGACGCCACGGTGGGGCGGAAGGCGCGGGCTGCCATGCAGGCGGGGCTGGTGCCGATCGTGTGCGTGGGTGAAACGCTCGCCGAGCGCGACGAGGGGCGTGTCATGGAGGTCATCGGGCGGCAGCTCGACGCCGTACGCGAGGTCCTCGGCTCCGTGGCGATCGGCCGGATCGTGCTCGCCTACGAGCCGGTGTGGGCGATCGGTACCGGGCGCTCCGCGAGCGTGGCGCAGTTGGCCGAGGTGCATGCCGGGATTCGCGCCTGGCTGAATGTCCACGGCGCGGCCGGAGGGGTGCGCATCCTCTACGGCGGCAGCGTCAAGCCGGACAATGCCGCGGCGATCTTCGCCGTTGCGGATGTCGACGGTGGGCTGATTGGTGGCGCCTCGCTCGCCGCGGCGGATTTCATGGCCATCTGTCGCGCCGCGGCTGGTGGGGTCTGAGTTTCAACTGTTCTATCTTTCAGGATTCAAGATGGGTGACTATCTCTTCTCTCTCGTGCTCACCGTGCATGTGCTGGTGGGTCTCGGCGTGATCGGGCTCGTGCTCGTGCAGCACGGCAAGGGCGCCGACATGGGGGCGGCCTTCGGCAGCGGAGCCTCGGGCAGCCTCTTCGGCGCATCGGGTTCGGCGAACTTCCTCAGCCGTACCACGGCGGTGCTGGCCACGGTGTTCTTCCTGACCAGCCTGGGTCTGAGCTTCCTCGCCAGCAACAAGCCGGCGGCCCCGGGTAGCGTCATGGAAGGGGCTCAGACCGCCCCCGCGACGACCCCCGCGCCGGCTGCGCCGGTCGAGTCCTCGCCGGCGCAGTCCATCCCGAAATAATTGGTTGCGAGCCCTTTGCGCAGTGCGGGAAAACACTTATAATTATCGCGCTGTCAGAACGAAGCGCCGACGTGGTGAAATTGGTAGACACGCTATCTTGAGGGGGTAGTGGCGAAAGCCGTATGAGTTCGAGTCTCATCGTCGGCACCACATTCCGGGAACGCCCGCAGAAGCGGGCGTTTCCACGCAGGGCTGAGCAATAACAATAATTGCGGCGCGCAAATGACGCCGCGGACTTCAAATGGGGGTTTCCGGACATGCTGGAAAATTATTTTCCCGTCCTGATGTTCATGCTCGTCGGCCTCGGCTTCGGCCTTGCGCCCGTCATCCTCGGGCGGCTCATCGCCCCCTATCGGCCTGATTCCGAAAAGAATTCTCCCTACGAATGCGGCTTCGAGGCGTTTGAAGACGCCCGCATGAAGTTCGACGTCCGCTACTACCTGATCGCCATTCTCTTCATCCTGTTCGACCTCGAAATCGCCTTTCTCTTTCCGTGGGCGACGGTCTTCCAGGAGTTCATCGCCGCCGGCGAAATCGCCTGGTTCGTATTCGGCTCGGTGATGGTTTTTCTGGCGATTCTGGTCATTGGCTATATCGTCGAGTGGAAAAACGGCGCACTCGACTGGGAGTAATGCATGAGCATTGAGGGCGTCTTCCGCGAGGGGTTCGTCACCACCTCGCTCGATGCGGTCATCAACTGGACGCGCACCGGCTCGCTGTGGCCGATGACCTTCGGTCTGGCCTGCTGCGCGGTCGAGATGATCCACGCGGGCTGTTCCCGCTACGACCTGGACCGCTTCGGAGTGGTATTCCGGCCTAGTCCGCGCCAGTCCGACCTGATGATCGTCGCCGGTACCCTGTGCAACAAGATGGCGCCGGCGCTGCGCAAGGTCTACGACCAGATGTCCGAGCCGCGCTGGGTCATCTCCATGGGTTCGTGCGCCAACGGCGGCGGCTACTACCACTATTCGTACTCGGTCGTGCGCGGTTGCGACCGCATCGTGCCGGTCGACGTCTACGTGCCGGGCTGTCCGCCCACTGCCGAGGCGCTGATCTACGGCATTCTCCAGCTTCAGA
>Ga0116152_10001101_pt1 | contig 22163 bp, 18 predicted proteins | sample AD_UKC119_MetaG_FD_89894 | JGI IMG/M metagenome (GOLD analysis project Ga0116152, IMG submission 89894) | Active sludge microbial communities of municipal wastewater-treating anaerobic digesters from Hong Kong - AD_UKC119_MetaG | ecosystem: Engineered > Bioreactor > Anaerobic > Digestate...
ATTACACTACGGTCAGGAGTAAAATTACTGGTGAACAATCCGGTAAAAAGCGGCAACACATGGGAAACCGGAAGAAACAAACTCGATCTTTACTATTCTGAAGACGGAAAAAACTGGAAAGACATTTTTCAACTGGAAGACCATGAAGAAGGCGAATTTAGCTATCCGGATATCCTTCAAACCCGGGACGGGTTAGTACACATCAGTTATACCTACAACCGAATTAAAATTAAGCACGTAAGCGTGAAGATTTCTTTGGAATAGATTTAGGTGTAATTACAAATCAGCCCCAAAGAAGAAATTGAAATTAATACTTAATTTCTGGCATCTCGTCCCAGGTTTTACCTTCGAGAACACGCCCAGCCTTTTTCTTGTTCTTTCCTCCCCATTGTTTAAAAAAGAAAGCTACATCATTTTCTAAACACTGAGTTTTAATATCAACTACCCATTCTTTCTTCATTGGTCTGGCTTTTATTCCACTTTCGCCACCAACAATTACCCAGTCAATCTTCTCAAGATTCATTTTGCTAATAGGGCCAATCAATGGTTCACATGAAAGGAATTTTGTTCTTGCCCCGGTTTGTGAAAGTAAATCAATTCGATTTTTATTCCAGTCGTTTTCAACTGAAACTCCCATCCAAATATTATGTGTCCAGTCTAATAAACCTTCTTTATCGTAATATAACAATACATCAGCTCTTTTGGTGAGTACCTGAAAAACATGCTGAGGATTATCTTTCATCACTCTAAATACTTGCTGGATAAACTCCACCGGAACATTTTCATGAAAAAGATCACTCATTGAGTTAACAAACACAACCTTTGATTTTTTCCATGTGTATGGTTCATTTAAAGAATCAGGATGGATGCGAATATTGAATCCATCAGCGTACTTCTTAATACCCATTGCTTTTAATCTATGGGTAAAAGTGGCTGCATAACAATTCCTACATCCCTCTGATATCTTTGTACATCCGGTTACCGGGTTCCAGGTCATCTCCGTCCATTCTATGCTTGATTGTGCCATTTTATTTAATCTCTTTAATTTGAATGTCAAAAAAAGATAATTGATCGGATTCTTTCTTTTTGGATTCTTTAAAAATTGCCTTCATTATTTCAGTGGCAACATTTTTTCTTGAAGAAAATAACAAATAATAAATTGGTTGAAGAAATGAGAAGTTGAAGGATTGAGGGAACGAGGTAAGAAGAAGCGGTTTCTCCCCGTCAGTCAGCCGCGTACAGTTTCCAGTGTAATCTTTAGCTTTTTTTGTTACTCGAATCGATCAGGAATGAGAAATTCAAAGAATAATGCAAACCAAAGCCTTTGCAGATTAGAACAATTATTGCAGCAAATTTCAATTTATAAACAATGTGATTTATTTAGTTAAATAAATTGTTGTTTTTTGTTATATTTAAGCAGTACAACCAAAAACAACCGCAAAACGAACCTTTTAAAGCATAATGGTTTTACTCAAATAGAAAAGAAGTAAAAGAATCTTTATTAAGTTGATTTACAGGTTTGCATAAATGCAATGCAATTTTGCAAGTATACTTTATACAAAACACGAATCATCTGTCTTTAAAGCTAACCTTAAATACTATGTTATGAAATCAGTTCTCGTAATTCTATTTTGTACCCTTTCTTTTGTCATGACCTCCTTCAGTAATAACCGTTACATAGTGAACGCCAATAAACTCAAAGTACATGATTCCCCCGCATTAAGTTCTAAGGTAGTAGGCATTATTTCAAAAGGCGACACTGTTAATGTTTTAGGATTTGAGTCGAATTGGGCTAAAATAGAGTTTAAAAATAATCCATGTTACGTACACACGGATTATATCCAAATAATTCAAGAAACGGCTATAAAGAAAAGTGACAAAAAATCAGACTTTCGTAATAAGCTACTTATCAATACGGATTCAAATATGATATATATTTATGGTGTAATGATTCTGTCGCTCATATCTTTTATTTACAGGCTCTTTTGGCGCAAAAAGAATTTAGTTATTTTCCCCGGCATATTGTTGGTTTCCATTTGTTTACTTGAAATTTACTATTTTCTAATTTTAAAGGGAGATACGTATTTCTGTAGCTGGAATCATGTTGGTTTTGTTTATATGATTATCAATTTTATTTTATTCAGTTTAGTAATTATTAATCAAATACTTTGCTTTTATCACATATTTCTTTCTTTTCAAAGAAAGGGAGTATATGTAAAGTACGCAGTATTTCTTGTCGGTTCAGCAATTACATTAATAGGAATTTTTGCTAAGATTATCTTTTGGAAATCCCCTTCGGCAGAAAAAACTATCATAATATTTTATTGTTCAACTGTTGCAATACAGGCCTTAATGATATTACAATCTTCAAATTATACTAATTATTTCATCTTGCATACATTTGTTTTTACGGTTTTCGCTATTGGAACAATGGTTGTTCTGTACAATTTCATCCCTTTATTAATAGTTGCTCTAATCGGAGCTATCGTCTTTAGATCAATATTGGGAGGATTATCAGAAGGAGCAGGTAATTCGAGTTCTGACTATAATTATCACCATAACGAATATAACCATTCTAGTCAGGCAGAAGAAATAAAATATACCGTTAAAGATGAAAATGGTGAAGAACGAAAACTTGAAGATACTGGCTTTGGAAGTTTCCGGGATGATCAGGGTAATTATTGGGAGAAAAATACCTGGGGAACTGAAGTCAGAAGAAAAGAATAGTGAGCATCAAGTTTCGGACTTCCTGAATTTTTCCATTATTACAGAAAGCACGGAGAAGGTACCGAGTATGCAGAATTCTGAGAATCGCTAATGAGACTCATCACTGCGACTGAATACTGATCACAGAACTCTGAACTTTCAACTTTGAACTTTCAACTCTGAACTGTATTTTTGCACCGCAATGAACAACGTTTATCCACATAATTTTGAAGTGAAAATCGGTTTCGACCGGATCCGTGAAATGGTGCATGCCCGCTGCATCAGTAGCATGGGAAGCGAGTGGGTGGACGAAATGGGGTTTCAAACTGATTTTGAAAACCTTCAGTCGCAGCTCGGCGAAGTGGAAGAGTTTTGCCGGATAGTAAGGGAGTTTGATTCTTTTCCGGCTGCGCATTATTTCGATCTTCGTGAAGCGCTGCAAAAAATCAGGATTGAAGGACGTTTTCTCGAACCTTCGGAATTATTCGATCTGAAACGCTCGCTCGAAGCTGTTCGGGCCGTGGTAAACTTCTTTTCGAAACAGGACGAAGAAGTTTTCCCACGCTTAAAACAAAAAACTTCGGGTGTTCAGGTTTTCCCCTACATTTACGACCGGATTGATACGATCTTGAACAAATTCGGAAAGATTCGCGACAATGCATCGCCGGAACTGGCACAAATTCGGAAGAGTATTTTTAACATGCAATCCAACATGTCGAAACGCCTGCATTCTATCCTGAAACAAGCACAAAAAGATGGTTGGGTGGAAGAAGATGCTTCGGTTTCAATCCGCGACGGACGTGCTGTGATACCGGTTTCGGCTGCCAACAAACGCAAGTTAAAGGGAATTGTTTACGACGAATCGGCGACCGGGAAAACTTCGTACATCGAGCCCAGCGAGATTGTGGAAATGAACAACGAGATTCGCGAGCTGGAATACGCCGAGCGCCGCGAGATCATTCGCATTCTGACTGACTTTTCAAACGATATCCGTCCCTATCTCGACGAGCTTTTTTATTCGTACGACTTTTTGGGCGAAATTGATTTCATCCGGGCAAAAGCATTGCTGGCAGTGGAATACGAAGCCATCCGTCCTGACTTTAGAGACGAACCGATCATCGAATGGTACCATGCCATTCACCCGCTGTTAAAAAGAACACTTCAGAAGGAAAACAGAAAGATAGTTCCGTTAAATATCAAACTCACCGATGAAGAACACATCCTGCTGATTTCAGGACCTAATGCCGGAGGAAAGTCGGTTTGTTTAAAAACCACCGGGCTGCTGCAATATATGTTGCAATGTGGTATGCTTATTCCTCTGAGCGAAGGCAGTAAAACCGGAATTTTTTATCAGATTTTTATCGATATCGGTGATGAGCAGTCACTGGAAAACGACCTGAGTACTTACAGTTCGCACCTGATTAATATGAAACATTTTGTGCGAAATTCAGATGAAAAAACACTGGTACTGATCGATGAATTCGGAACCGGAACCGAGCCAATGCTGGGCGGTGCCATTGCAGAAGCAATTCTTGACAACCTGAATCAGCAAGGCACATTTGGAGTAATTACCACACACTACACCAACCTCAAACATTTTGCATCCTCCGTCGAAGGGATTGTGAACGGTGCCATGTTATACGATTCGCAACATATGAACCCGCTTTTCCAACTCGAGATCGGAAAACCAGGTAGTTCGTTTGCCTTTGAAATTGCCCGAAAAATTGGATTGCCGGAAGATATTCTTGAAAAAGCTACCGAAAAAGTCGGAAAAGATCATATCGACTTCGACCGCAACCTGCGCCAGATCAACCGCGACAAACGCTATTGGGAAACCAAGCGGATGAAAATCCGGAAGGTGGAAAAAATTCTCGACGACACAGCCGAAAGTTACCAAAGCGAATTACAGGAAATCCAGAAGCAACGAAAAGAAATTCTGAGAAAAGCCAAAGAAGAAGCGGACGCTCTGCTGAAAGACGTAAATAAACGCATTGAAAATACCATCCGCGAAATAAAAGAAGCGCAGGCGGATAAGGATAAAACACGCGAAGCTCGTGAAGAACTGGAAGCACTAAAAAAAGAAGTGGGGAAAAAGTCGGCTGCTGACGATGAAAAAATTCTGGGCAAAATCAACCAGCTCAAACAGCGCGAGGAGAACCGTAATAAACGTCGTCCGGAAGATCATAAAAAGCCTATTCCAAAAGAAAAACTGGAAGAACGCATTGAAATGCGTCCCGGGGATAAAGTCCGTTTAAAAGGTCAGGATACTATTGGTGACCTGGTAGAGATCAACGAAAAAAATGCCGTGGTTGCTTTTGGACAGCTAATGACCACCATGCGTCGTGAAAATGTAGAACGCATCAGTAACAACGAGGCAAAAAAACTCGACAAAAAGAAGTACAGTCGCCCTTCAGTGCTGGGAGAAAACTATTCGGAACGCCGATTAAATTTTAAACCTGATATCGACGTACGCGGTAAACGTGTCGATGAAGCCATTTCGAAGATCACCGAATTTATCGATGAAGCCATCATGTTTGAAGTGGGACAATTGCGAATTCTTCACGGAAAAGGGAACGGAATTCTCAAGGAAACTATTCGGGATTATCTTCGCGCAGAACCCATGGTACGTAATTTTAAAGACGAACATGTGGATTTTGGTGGTGCCGGAATCACGGTAGTAACTCTCGCCTTATAACCTGATACCTGACAGATGAAAAATAATTTCAAAGTAATCGCTTTTGATGCCGATGATACCCTGTGGGACAACGAAATCTTTTTCAGGCAAACCGAAGAGCAGTTTTGTGATTTATTAAAAAGTTTTAGTACGCCGGAGGCAACCATGAAAGAGTTGTTTGCCATCGAAATAAAAAACCTGGAAGATTATGGTTACGGCACTAAGGCATTTATGCTTTCAATGATTGAAACAGCCGTCAAAATAAGTGATAACCAAATTCCTCTAAACATACTGAAGCAAATTATTGAACTTGGTAAAAACCAAATCAACCAGGATGTTCATTTGCTGGATGGCGTTATTGAATTACTCGATTACCTGAGTCTGAAACACTACAAGTTAATTGTAGCTACAAAAGGCGACCTGCTCGACCAGGAACGCAAACTCAAAAAATCAGGGCTTGAAAATTATTTTCATCATGTGGAAGTAATGAGTAACAAACGAAAAGCAGATTACAAAAAACTTATTCAACATCTCGACATTCTTCCCGAAGATTTTTTAATGATCGGTAACTCGTATAAATCGGATATTGAACCTGTTCTGGAATTAGGTGGATACGGAGTTCATGTCCCTTATCACATATTATGGGAACACGAAAAAGCCGAAGAAAACGATGAACATCCCAATTGGATTAAAGCACAGGGCCTGAAAGAATTAAAGACTTTCCTGTAACTGATTCTACGTTCATTTCTTCAGAAATAAATCTTTAAATTTGAGTGTTTACCATCTTTTTGAACAAAAGAATTTAGTGTACTCACAAAATAATTATCTTGCAGGAAAGCTTTAAAGATGAGAATTTCACAAATCACAGCCTTTCTGTTTCTACTGATCATTATTTCCGAATCCGCATTGGCAGATACCTTTACTCAGGATACAACTTACATTTTTCTAAAAGACTACGGATTGTATAAAACCAAGGATAAGAATGCCATAAAATACATCAATAAAGCGCTGGAAGATGTGAAAGGCGATCAACCTAAAGTGCTGGTCTTCTCTCCGGGCGAATACCATTTTTATCCCGAAGATGCCCAAACCCGTGAATATTTTGAGTCAAATACTACTGATATAAATCCAAAGGTCTGTGCTTTCCTTTTTGAGAATATCAGTAATCTGGTTATCGATGGAAGAGGGAGTCAACTCATTTTTCACGAACAGATGCAACCATTCACTTTTGATCATTGCAATAATATAACCTTAAAAAATATCAGTATTGATTGGGAGCAACCCTTGACTGCCCAAGCTGAAATTCTGAAGGCTACCAAACATTTCATCGAGGTTGGCATCGATGAGAAACAGTATCCTTTCAGTATTGAAGATGGAAAACTCTATTTTAACGAAAACCGTCGTGAGCGAAAAGAGTGGCGCAGTACCATGGAATTCGACCGAAAAGGTCGTTTTATCGTTCCGCAAACAGGAGATAATGGTTGTTTAGGTGAGAACTGGCAATACTATGAAGCAGTAGCAACCATGCCCGGAATTTTTCGTTTAATGAACAATTTTGAAAGACAGCCTGCCAAAGGAAATTACCTGGTTTTTAGATACAATGAAAGGACTCATGCAGGAATTTTTATAACCGATTCAAAGAATGTCCAAGTCCAAAACCTTAACCTGTATTATGCGGCAGGTCTTGGAATTTTAGCACAGTTTAGCGAAAACCTGACTTTTGAAGGTTACCGTGCTATTCCCAATCCCACTAAGAATCGATACTTCGGTGGAGGTGACGATGGAATTCAGATCTCGAACTGCAAAGGACAAGTGATCATCCGGGATTGCGAATTTGCCGGATTAATGGATGATCCGGTAAATGTGCACGGAACCAGTGTCCAGGTGCAGACTATTATTGCACCGAACAAACTCCGTTGCCGTTTTATGCACGAACAAAGCGTGGGTCTCAATTGGGGACACAAAGGAGATCAGGTAAGTTTTATTGAAAATGAAGAGATGTATTCGCTGGGGTTTGGTGCAGTTACCGACTTTCAGATGGACGGAACCAAAAACTTTATTCTCACGTTAAAAAACCCGATTCCGGCAACATTGAAAGAAGGCGACGCCCTGGAAAACCTCTCCTGGTCACCCGATGTACTGATCGAGAACAACCTGTTTAAAAGCTGTCGTGCCCGTGGCTTGCTGGTTTCCACTCCCGGGAAAGTAGTAATTCAAAACAATGTTTTCGAATCCAGTGGCAGTGCCATACTTATTTCAGGCGATGCAAACGGCTGGTTCGAATCAGGAGCCGTTCGTGATGTGCTCATTCAGGGCAATAAATTTAATGACCTGTGCAATACGAGTTCTTATCAGTTCTGTGAAGCCATTATTTCTGTCTATCCAATCATTCCAAAGTTGGAAGATAATGCGCCTGCTTTCCACAGAAATATCCGCATTATAGGAAACGAATTTCATCCTTTTGATTATCCAGTGTTATTTGCCCGTTCTGTTGATGGTATCAGTTTCGAAAAGAACAAGTTAACGAGAAGTTTCAATTTCGAACCTTTTCATGAAAGACATTACACATTCACCTTTGAGTATTGTAAACAAGTTCGGATTATGGATAATGAATTCTCGGAAGACCTGCTTGGAAAAAATATTTTATTAAAAAGAACTCCTGATGAGCAGCTAATTTCAGATCTGGAAAATCAGTTCCTGATTGAACGATTCTAATCCGTGTTACTTATTTTTTTTATTTAAACCCAAAATAAATTAATCGTCAACAGGTTACCTTTTACCCTTTTAACGAATATCAATGTGAAAGGACGCAATATCAATCAGTTTAAGCATAAAAACAGTTGTAGAGTTAGTTGTTTGTGACGCTTTTTAAGTTGGGCCCATAAAAAAAACCGTTCACCCCTGAACGGTTTTTTATTTTGTATGGTAGAACGTTTATGACGCTTTTTTAATAAGATGATTGACATTTTACAAACCCAAATATAAAACCAATCAGTTGTAGAATTCGCTCCACCAAGATAAAATGAACTTCTGATGCCATTAAAATCAACTACCAAGCCACAAATTTTTACTCTCTGACAATCAGTGTATTATGATTTTAGTGTATGTTTTCTTCGTTCCCATAATGAGAAACATTATCCGAATATGGGCCACTTCGCGATTAAATAACTTCCTTATTCTATCGTGAATTGCTTGTATGTTTTTCCGATTTGAACATATTGTTTTATTATTAAAGCTCATTCATTAAATTCGTCATCAGTTAAATAAGCACTAAAGAATTATTCACGAATGAAAAAACTCACTTTATTATTCTTACTCCTCGCTTTTTTTTCGGGGACAATTATCGCACAAGTCGATATTACGTATCAAAAGCCACCTAAAGAAATTCTGGAACTCATGGATGCTCCCGCTCCTCCAACTTTAATGTTCGACGATGCCGGAAAGAACATTGTTCTGATGGAACGAAACCAGTATAAAAGTATCGCAGAGCTTTCTGAAACAGAGCTTCGTTTGGCTGGGTTAAGAATCAACCCGGTTACAAATATCGGAAGTCGTACAACCTATTATTCCAATATTTCGCTTCAGAAAGTAGGAGATAAAGAAGTAAATCAGGTCGCTGGTCTTCCTCAGGAACCACAGATCTCTTATTTCTCATGGTCTCCCGATCAAAGCAAGGCAGCATTTTCCAATACAACGGAGAATGGTGTTGAACTTTGGATTCTGGATGTGGCATCCGGTACAAGTAAAAAAATATTAGAAGCTAATTTGAATGCCAATACAGGAAGACCTTTTGCCTGGATGAAATCAGGTGACAAGCTGTTGGTTAAATTAGTTCCAAAAAATCGTCATAAATTAATTGATAAAACCACTGCTGTACCTACCGGGCCACGGGTTTCGGTTAGCGATGGAGAGAAAGCACAAAACCGGACATACCAGGACCTTTTAAAAGACAAGGCCGATGAATTCAACTTCGAGCAACTGATTCGTTCCACATTATACACTATTGATCTGGAAGGCAATCAGAAATTATGGAAGGAAACCGCAATGTATACTGGCATGGATTTTTCGCCGGATGGTGAATACGTGATGATTGAAACCACACATCAGCCCTTTTCATACATCGTAACTATGGATCGTTTCCCTCAAAAAACAACCGTTTACGATAAAGATGGTAAGGAAATCAAAGTAGTCCGCAATGTTCCTTTGGAAGAAGTAAGACCGCAAGGGTTTTCATCCACAACAAAAGAAATCCGCCAACTCAGATGGAGAAACAACAAACCAGCCAGTTTGTACTACGTTAAAGCATTAGATGGAGGAGATCCATCAAAAGAAGTCGAGTTCCGTGATGAAGTATTTTCATATGATGCGCCTTTCTCTGAAGAACCGGTTTCTATTCTAAAAACCAAACAACGTTTCAGTGGAATCACATGGGGTAACGACAAAATAGCAATTGTCAGCGATTATTGGTGGAGCTCAAGAAACGGAAAAACGTATTTATTCAACCCTTCTGACCCGGCAACTGAACCTGAAATTCTTTTCGACCGGAATGTAAACGACCGGTACAACGATCCGGGTTCATTTATGACATCAAAAAATGAATTTGGGGAATACACGCTGGAAATAGGAAAAAACAAATTATACCTTATTGGGATGGGCTACTCGCCCGAAGGAATGAAACCATTCTTCGATGAGTTCGATCTGAAAACCAAAACAAGCAAACGCCTGTGGCAAGCCGACGGTAAAGAAACGCTGGAGCGGATCATTCGGGTTGAAGATGCACAACAAGGTGTTCTTCTAACGCGTGTGGAATCCAGTAATGTTTTTCCAAATTATTACATCCGAAATATCAAAAAACGGATTGCGCCTGTTCAGATCACCTTCACGAAGAACCCAATTGAAAGTCTGGAGAATGTATACAAGGAACTGATTAAATACCAACGTGAAGATGGCATTGAATTATCCGGAACACTTTATCTGCCTGCAGGATACGATCGCGAGAAAAAAGAAAAACTACCGATGATCATGTGGGCTTACCCACGTGAATTCAAGGATGCTTCTACAGCAGGACAGGTCACTAGCTCGCCGCACACTTTCACCTATCCAAACTACGGATCGATGATCTATTGGGTGACTCAGGGTTACGCCGTTCTTGATGGTGCTGCTTTCCCAATTGTGGGTGAAGGAGACAAGGAACCCAATGATACTTTTATTCCGCAACTTGTTGCCAACGCCAAAGCTGCCATCGACGCAGTGGATAAGCTGGGTTACATCGACAGAAATCGTGTAGCTGTGGGCGGCCATTCGTACGGCGCTTTCATGACAGCGAACCTGCTGTCGCATTCTGACCTTTTTGCTGCCGGAATTGCCCGAAGTGGAGCCTATAACCGCACCCTCACTCCCTTCGGATTTCAAAGTGAAGAACGTACCTATTGGGAAGCTCCTGAAATTTATTATGAAATGTCGCCATTTATGCATGCTGATGGAATGAAAACTCCGCTGTTGCTCATTCATGGCGAAGCCGATAACAATTCAGGAACTTTCCCACTTCAAAGCGAACGTTATTTTAACGCATTGAAAGGTTTGGGAGCCACAGTTCGATTGGTTATGTTACCAAAAGAAAGTCATAGTTATTCGGCCCGCGAATCGATTTTGCACATGTTATGGGAACAAAATCAATGGCTCGATAAGTATGTTAAGAATAAGAAATAGTTGTTTTTAGCAAATAAAAATGAAAAACCCGGAAGTAAACCTTTCGGGTTTCTTATTTTTGAGTGTTCATTTTAAATTAAACTACATTTCTGATTTCCCTGATAATCAGTATTCTTCTATCAGGATTGAATCAGTACAAGTTAATTTGTTATGCAGGATATATTGAATCGGAAAAAGCAGATGGAATACCGGCGTTTTGGTAAAACGGAAAAATACCTCAGCGTGATCACCCTTGGCGGTATGCGTTTTCAGAAAGCCCAGTATAATCCACGTCACGAAATCCCAAAAGAAACATTCAATGAGTGTTTAAATACAGTTCAATTGGCATTTGATGCGGGGATTAACCACATTGAAACGGCATGGGGTTATATCAAAAGTGAAACTGTGTACGGGAAAGTACTCAATGAAGAGCTTAAAATCCCTCGTTCTTCCTATCATTTAATGACAAAGGGAAGTCCAAAGACAGCTGCAGAAACAAGGGAATTAATTGAGAAACAACTAAACGATCTTCAAACCGATTACCTGGATTTTTATGGCTGGCATGGCATCAATAACCAGGAATTGTATGAACTGGTCTGCAAACCGGGTGGTCCCGTTGAAGAATTGTTGAAATTAAAAGAAGAAGGCTTCATCCGACATGTGGGATTCAGCACACATGCTCCGCTTCAGGTAATCATTCGCACTATTGAAACCGGATTGTTTGAATTCGTTAACCTGCATTATTATTACTTTGATCAGCGGAATCTGGCAGCTGTTCAAATGGCACAGGCAAACGACATGGGTGTTTTCATTATTTCACCCAATGATAAAGGTGGTCAGCTTTTTAATGCACCGGAAAAAGTAAGAAAAGCTACCGCTCCACTCACTCCTATCCAATGGAATGCGCGTTTCTGTTTACAAAATCCGGCTATTCATACACTTTCGTTTGGCATGCACCAGCCCAGTCATTTTGAAGAAATGAATGGCATTTTCCCCATACATTATCCATGGCCTCAAAAGGAACAGGAAAGCAAGCTTCTTCTCGACAGCTACATTAAAGACGATCCTTATGCATATTACGATGGCTACGACCTCCAAAACGATCCGTCGGGAATCAACATCCCGCAGGTGTTGCGTTTGCGTAAACTCTGGAAATGTTACGACATGAAAGAATATGCCCGTTACCGTTACAAGATTTTTGAACAGAAAGGACACTGGTTTCCTGGAGTATTACCAACTGATGAGAACATTGCTAAAATAGATACTTCCAGAATTCCGTCATACATTCCTTTAAAAGAGATGCTTACCGAAACACATAAGGAACTTTTTGTTCCGGAATATAAATTAGCACCCCGTTAAGAATAGTGAAAATTCAACAATCTGTTTTTTCAATCGTTATAATGAATTATTTTTGAAACCGATTTATGCTGTATCATAAAACATTTCATCATAAGACATCGCAAACCTGGGTAGTATTTATCCACGGTGCCGGAGGGAGTAACGTTGTTTGGTTTAAACAACTACGTGAGTTCAAAAAACATTTCAATGTTTTATTGGTAGATCTGCGCGGACATGGCAAGTCGAAAAAAGAGTATACACTGAAAGAAAAATACCAATTCGACCAAATTGCTCTGGATGTTATTCAAACCATGGATCACCTGAAAATTGGGAAGGCACACATGGTTGGAATTTCATTGGGTTGCATCGTAATACGTGCTATGGATAAACTGGCGCCAGGACGTGCAGAATCGATTATTCTGGGTGGAGCTATCATCCAGTTCAATAGTCGGATGAAAGTTTTGCTTGGAGTTGCCAAACTCTTACGTTCCATCATTCCTTACATGTGGCTGTATAAAATCAACGCATGGATTCTGATCCCTTATAAAAAAGATATAGAATCAAGAAAGGTATTTATTCGCGAAGCAATCCGTTTGGGAGAGAAAGAATTTAAGAAGTGGCTACGAATGTCGGGTGAGATTAAGCAAAATCTCCATGAATTTATTGTGAAAGAAGCATCGGCACCGGTACTTTACCTGATGGGCGATCGCGATCACATGTTCCTTCCCATGGTTACCAACCTGGTTTCTCGCCATTTTAATTCGAAGCTTGAAGTAATCAGTAATAGCGGACACGTTTGTAATATTGATCAGCCCGATGTGTTTAACGAGCGCTCGATAAACTTTATCAAAAGCCTTATAAAATAACAATCCCTCCGAAACCGAAGGGATTGTCATCAATCTTTGAAAATCGTCAGGCTGATTTTATATCATCCGCGCAACCTTCGCGGTACTCTGCTATAATCTTTTTCACATCGCTGGGAGATACACGGCCAAATACCTTCTCGCCAACCGTAACAACCGGTGCCAATCCGCAAGCTCCAACGCAACGTAAACAGTTAATCGAGAATTTTCCATCTTCGGTAGATTCGCCAACCTCAACCTTTAGCTGTCGTTTGAATTCGCTCAGCACCTGTTCGGCACCACGGACATAACACGCTGTTCCCATACAAATCGAGATCGGAAATTCACCTTGAGGAATCATCGTGAAAAAGCTGTAAAAGGTAACTACCCCGTACACTTTTGCCACCGACATCTTTAACTCCCGTGCGATCACCTCCTGTACTTCGGCAGGCAGGTAACCCAATTTTCCCTGCACTTTGTGCAATACATTGATCAGTTCACTTTCCTTATTTTCAAACTCAGTACAAATTCCCTTGATGAGTTCGATCGTATGTTCTGCTAATTTTATTTTTGGCATTTTTACTTCATTTTAAAATTTAAGCATTTAATCATTCACACATTTATTGCACTATTATGTTCGATCAAAGTATTCAGTATGCAATAGATGATGCGCTTTCTCACTCATCGGTTTTCCGAGGAATTCTTCGTATAGTTTCAGAATATAAGGATTCTTGTGTGATTTACGGATTGTCTTATTCTTATCCTCACGATAAAGAGCCATCTGGCGTTTTCTCAAAATTTCGGCATTGCCATGATGATAAGGCTGGCCTCCACCACCAATACATCCGCCCGGGCAACTCATGATCTCAATAGCATGAAATTCGCTTTTCCCAGCCTGAATATCTTCCAGCAACTTACGGGCATTTCCAAGACCATGTGCAATACCAATTTTTATAGGAAGTCCGTTGAAATCGATAGTGGCTTCCCGAATGCCTTCCATTCCTCGCAGTTCATCAAAATCGAGACGAGGAAGGTCTTTCTTGGTATGAATTTCATAGGCCGTTCTCACAGCAGCTTCAATTACACCGCCTGTGGTTCCGAAAATAACGCCTGCACCAGTTGATTCACCCAGAGGATGATCAAAATCTTCATTGGGCAGCGATTTAAAATCGATGTTAGAGAGTTTGATCAAAGAAGCCAATTCGCGAGTGGTAAGAACAAGGTCTACATCCGGATTTCCGTTTGTTTTAAATTCGTCGCGACTGCACTCGTATTTTTTAGCCACGCAGGGCATGATAGAAACCACCACCATATCCTCACGTTTCACTCCTAATTTATCTGCAAAATAGCTTTTAGCTATCGACCCAAACATCTGTTGTGGCGAACGAGCTGTTGAAGGAATATCTTTCATCTCCGGAAACTGGTGTTCGAAGAATTTTACCCACGCCGGACAACACGAAGTCAGGATCGGAAGTTTAACATCTTTATCTCCTTCCAGGAATCTTCCCAGGCGACTCAGTAATTCGGTACCTTCTTCCATAATGGTTAAGTCGGCAGCAAAATCGGTATCAAATACATGATCAAAGCCAAGTCTGCGCAAGGCTGCAACCAGTTTTCCGGTCACCAGGGTTCCGGCTTCCATACCAAATTCCTCACCTAAAGCAGCACGAACGGCTGGAGCTGTCTGAACGATCACCGTTTTTGTAGGATCAGAAAGAGCACGCACCACTTTACCTGTTTCATCTACTTCGGTAAGAGCACCGGTTGGACAAACAGCCACACACTGTCCGCAATACGTACAAACAGAGTGATCGAGATTCATCTCGAAAGCCGGTGAAACTACTGACTGGAAACCACGGTTAATGGCAGAAAGAACACCAACTGTCTGTACTTCGTTGCACATGGTTTCGCAGCGACGACACATAATACATTTGTCCACATCACGGATAATAGCAGGAGAAGTGTCCTCGCGATATGTAGATTGTTCCCCCTGGTAACGAATCTCGCGGATTCCTAGTTTGTGCGCCATGTCCTGCAATTCGCAGTTACCTGATTTGGCACAGATCAGACAGTCAAAGGGATGATCGGAAAGGATAAGTTCCATTACGGTGCGGCGGGCATTGATCACGCGCATTGTGTGTGTATTGATTTCCATTCCATCATTAGCTTCTGTACAACAGGCTGGTGCCAGGTTGCGGCGCCCGTTCACTTCTACCACACAAATTCGGCAGCCGCCCGGCTTGTTCTCGATATTCATGTCATCCAGTTTCATGTGACACAGGGTCGGAATGTCAATACCAATCCCTGAAGCCGCTTCCAGAATGGTTGTACCTTTTTTAACCACAACGGGTTTGTTATCTATTTTTAGATTGATAGTATCCATAATTCTTTGTTTTCAGGATTAAGTTAAGGTAATGGCGTTGAACTTACATTTCTCGTAGCAGGCTCCGCACTTTATACACAAGCTCTGATCGATGTAATGCGGCTGACGACGTTCACCCGTGATGGCTCCCACCGGACAGTTGCGGAAACAAAGTGTACATCCGGTACACAAGTCTTCTAGAATATCATAACGTAATAAAGATTTACATTGGCCTGCCGGACATTTACCAGCCTGAACGTGTGCTAAATACTCATCTTCAAAATTGGCAATGGTGGAAAGAACAGGATTTGGCGAAGTCTGCCCCAAACCACAAAGCGCAGTGTCCTTGATAACCACACTTAGCTCCTTCAGCTTTTCAATGTCTTCCATTTCACCTTTCCCATCGGTAATCTTATCCAGAATTTCGTGCAACCGTTTGTTTCCAACCCGGCATGGTGTGCATTTTCCACATGATTCTTCCAACGTAAAATCCAGATAGAATTTAGCTATCGAAACCATACAATCATCTTCGTCCATCACAATCATACCACCCGATCCCATCATCGAACCAGCAGCAATCAGGTTATCATAATCAATTGGAATATCAAGATGTTTCTTGGTAAGGCAACCTCCTGAAGGTCCTCCGGTTTGCACCGATTTAAATTCTTTCCCGCCTTTTATTCCGCCGCCAATATCATAAATCACTTCTCGGAGTGTGGTTCCCATTGGCACTTCAATCAAACCAACATTATTAATCTTGCCCGCCAATGCAAATACTTTTGTACCTTTTGATTTCTCTGTACCAATACTACTGAACCATTTGGCTCCCTTATTGATAATAACCGGAACGTTGGCAAAAGTTTCCACGTTGTTTACGTTGGTAGGTTTGCCCATGTAACCCGAAACTGATGGGAATGGTGGTTTAAAAGTAGGTTCGCCACGCAGACCTTCCATCGAATGAATAAGTGCTGTTTCTTCGCCGCAAACAAAAGCTCCGGCTCCGTAACGCAATTCAACCCGGAAATTAAACCCGGTTCCCATTATATCATTTCCGATCAGCCCGTATTCTTCAGCTTGTTTAATTGCCACTTTCAAACGCTGGATAGCCAGTGGATATTCTGCACGGATGTAAACAAGTCCGGTATCAGCGCCAATGCAGTAGCCACAAATAGCCATAGCTTCGAGCACTGCGTGTGGGTCGCCTTCCAGGATCGAACGGTCCATGAAAGCTCCCGGGTCGCCTTCGTCGGCATTACAAACCACGTATTTCTGATCGTTTTCCACATTTTTAGTGATCTCCCATTTTAAACCTGTTGGGAAACCACCGCCTCCGCGGCCACGCAGTCCCGAGTCTTTAATTTCTTTGATTACTTCATCGCGGCTCAGTTCGGTTAAACATTTACCTAAAGCCTGGTAGCCATCGCGGGCAATATATTCTTCAATGTTTTCAGGATTAATAAAGCCACAATTTTTTAGTGCTATACGAATCTGCTTCTTATAGAATTCCATTCCCTTTGAATCAGATACGTGTTTCTCGGTTTTTGGGTCAGTATATAACAAACGTTTTACCGGACGCCCTTTTACAACATGCTCTTCCACAATTTCCAACACATCGTGTGGAGTAACCTGGGTGTAAAATGTATTGTCAGGCAGAACTTTAACAATAGGGCCTTTTTCGCAGAATCCAAAACATCCGGTTGAAACGACCTGTACCTCTTCGTCAAGGTTTAAATCCTCAATCAACTGGATTAAACGTTCTTTTATCACATCGCTTTCTGAGGCCTTACATCCCGTACCGCCACAGATCAGCAAATGCATTTTATAATCGGTCATGGTTGATGGTTTAAAATTAATCGTCAATAGTTTTAAAATTAATCGGGATTATTCCGTCGATTAATTCACCGCGTTTGATATAAACATCGATAATTTCACGAACTTTTTCTTTGTGAACGTGGCCAAAAAGTACAGGCTCTTTATTAGGCAATGTTACTTCCACTGTGGGTTCAGCATAACAAAAGCCCATACATCCGGTTTGGCTTACCACCGCATCTATGGCTTCCTGCTCCAGTTCTTCAATAAAGGAATTCATGGTTTCTTTTGCTCCCGAAGCGATCCCACAGGTTGCCATTCCCACTTTAATCTGCACTACATGATCAGGATTGTCGCTATTCTCGCGAAGCTTGATCTTCGATTGGACTTCGTCTTTGAGCTTACGAAGATCTGCCAGTGATTTAATCTTAGTCATATAAACATTTTAGGTTAAAAAATCGTTATTTCGTTGCCCCGATTTCCACGAGGTTGGTCTTTATCAATTCAATGACACCGTCTCTTACTTCCTTATTCTGAAGTGGCACCTCACCTAATGCGTCATGTAGTTCAGAAGAACGAATGCTAAATGTACCTTTTTCGCACTTGTGTTCATATTTCAACTCGCCTGTTGTATAACCTAAAAACAGCAAATACAATGTTTCGCCGATGTTTCCAACAGGAGGCCTGTCGATATGCGAGAGTTGGAATTCAGCCTTTAAAACAGTACCCTCCCCGGGTTTTGATTTAATTCTGACAGTGCCTCCGGCAGCGCTTGTATTTTGCTGCAGAAGTGCCAGTCCAAGGCCAACTTTCCGTGTGGTACGCGACGTAAAGAACGGGTCGGTTGCGCGCTTTACCATATCTTCTTCCATGCCGCAACCATTATCGGTTATAGTTAAAGTCCAAAGATCACTTTTTTTACTCTCCTCAACAATGATTTCAATCAAGGTAGCCTTCGCTCTTACAGAGTTTTGTGCAATATCCAGTATATGTTCTGCCAGCGTTTTCATATGATTAAAATTGTTTGTTTTTAGTGGGATCATATGAAACCCGCACGTTAATTATCACTTTTTGTATTTTGAAAAAACATGCTCGTTTCATTCGGTTCGAACTCTCCTGCTGTCTTGTTGTTTCAATGCCAGTTTAATTTCTTCAAATCTGGCTTCTTTCATCTCAAAAATCGAATAGGAACTACCAATCTGTTCCAGGAAATGTGCATCCGAATTTCGCACCAGCGTGATGGATTCTTTCAAATCGTATTGTTTTCGAACATCAGCGGAAATCATTTTCCCCGTAATACCCAATGCATCGAAGTGCAGATCAGGCGGAAGAAAGCCAAGTTGTGCGAACAGTCCGTTCATCTGACGATTTACATGAGCAGGAATAAATATCCCACCCAGTTCCATCACTTTTCTGCTGATTTCGTTAATACCTTTTTTTAAAGCTGCCGTCAGAAAATACGGGATCATTTCCAGAATGTTTTCATCTGCATCTACCACAGGCTGGTAGCCAAAATGCCCGTCAGGATTGGGAATACGAATACTGTTTTCATCCAAAAAAGTTTGAAAGCTTTTTCGCCTTTCAGTGTCTTCAAAGAACGCCAGGCAATGTACCTCCTCCCTCGTAGTCACTTCAGCACCCATCAAAACAAGAATTCCTCTTTCGCTTCCCAGTTCCTTAACCACTTCAGCATTAAGTGTTGAGTTATGATCGGTGATCCCGATGATCTGTAAACCCGCTTCCACAGCTCTCCCGACAATTTTCCGTGGTGTCATCTCCAGCTCAGCACAAGGTGACAACACTGTATGAATATGTAGGTCGGCACGGAAACTATGCATCTAACTATTTTAATAAATCGTACAGTCTTCCTGCTATTTCAAAAGTGGACAACTTCGTACCAAGTACCGGAATCTCCTCTTCTTTTGCATGTTCCAGCGTATCTTCTTCAGGCCCTAATCCTTTTACCAGAATGACGGCTGCCAGTTCTTTCAGCGATGCAATGGCCATCACATTCCGGTGGGTTTGCAAAGTAATCCAGATCATACCTTCTTCAGCATTTCCCATTACATCACTCAACAAGTCGGAAACATAAGCACCACTTATTTCACGATTGAGCCCCGTTTCACCCGAGAATACTGTTAATCCCAATCTATTTACCAATTCAGAAACCTTCATTTCGTCCTCCTTTTTTATTGCAATCGGCATCAAAACGATTCTTTCCCCAGGTATTTTCCAGGTTCCGCGTCGCTTTGGCCAGGTCTATTTTCTGTTCATTCATATACCGGTTTTGAAGAAAAACGCAGTCGGTCATTTTTGCCCGTCCCTGCACCATGTCTTCAGCCAGTGCATGACAGTTGGGAGCTCCGCAAGCTCCGCAATCGATCCCCGGTAACTGACACAAAATTCGATTTGCTTTTTGCAGTTTTTCCAATGCCCGTGTCCGGTCGGCGTCCAGGGCAAAAACATATTTGGGTTGAATGGCTCCCAAACGCAATTTTTCCTTGATAGCTGAACAGTTGTAACAGGTTGTTTCGCTGTTTTCTGCCAGAGGATATTGCTTCGACCTTTTCTGAAGACGTTCAACAGTTAGAAAGCGGTTCCCACTTAGCAATATTCCACCGGCACAACCCTGATCACATGATTTCAGATCAAGGAAATCCAGTTCGGGCACTTCATTATTTTCCATCCGTTCGAGTATCTTAACCACGTTGTGAATACCATCCACAGCCATCGAGCGTCCTTTAAAATGCCGTGCTTCTCCGCGAGGCAGACTCCATACTATGCCGTCGCGGGTTAAGTTTTTGCGAAGTGCTGTTGTATCTTTTTCTTCCTGATTTCGAATGATTTTCCTGATGTGGTTGTACATTTCTTTCATATTGATCAGGCCATCCACTACCGATTCTTTTTCGCCCAGCGGACGTTTCACTGCTGCCATTTTTGCCGAACACGGTGATACATAAAAGATTCCGATTTCCTCTCGACTAACACCTTGTTGCATTAACTGGTCGATAGCATAAGCAGCTGCCAGATCATGCGGAGCTTTCACGCGAACAATGTTGTCGACCAGCGACGGATATTTCGATTGAATAAGCCGGACAATAGCCGGACAGAAAGATGAAATCAAAGGTTTCGAATTGGTTTTACTAACCTCTTTTTTGACGATATCAATGAGCAACCGGATTGGTTGTTCAACTTCAAAAATATGGGTAAACCCGAGGTTGAGTATAGCCTCATAAATGCTTCCTTCGGAATATTTGGCCGGGAACTGCCCGATCATAACCGATGGGAATAACGCCACTTTGTATTTGAATTTTGAAAGTTGATCGAGACTGTCCTGCTCTACATAAAATGCATCGACCGGACAAACACGGAGGCAGTTGCCGCAATCGACACAGCGGTCGGCACTGATCTGCGCCACCCCTTTTACCACACGTATCGCTTCAGTCGGACAAGCTTTCATGCAATGGATACAACCTATACACTTTTGCGTATCCACCTTGATGGCATGATATTTTTCAACGATCTCCATGGTTCACAATTTCAGTTCAAAACAGTTTTAAAAAGCGTTCCGGAAAGTAAGAGTCGTTCCTTCTCCTACCCGGCTTTCAATTTTTAGATCATCTGTATTCTTTTTAATATTCGGTAAACCCATTCCGGCTCCAAATCCCATTTCGCGAACTTCTTTCGATGCTGTGGAAAAACCTGCCTTCATCGCCAGTTCAATGTTTACGATCCCCGGCCCGCGATCCACCACTACAACAACAATTTCGCTTTCCGTGATATTTGCTGTCAGAGTACCTCCTACCGAGTGAGCCACTACATTAACTTCAGCTTCGTAAACAGCTACGACAATACGTTTAATGGTTTTCGGATCAACCTGCAATTGTTTCAACACCTGCTTGATTTGGCTTGATGCCTTTCCGGCAGATGCAAAATCGCCGCTTTCTATGTCGAATGCAAGCTTCATCAGTAAACCGGCTCCAAACCATTTTCATACAAAATGCCACTGGCACGAAAAATTGAATACGGCGTTTCAATGATTACCAGTCCTGTTTCTTTAGCCAGTTCAATCATATCGGGAGTAGCTTTTTTATTGCGCGCAAGCAATACTACCTCAATATCAGCCATTTCGGCAGTACGGATTAACTGGATATTGGCCAGTCCGGTAATCAGCAACATATGTTCAGTGTCAAGTGTCAGCACATCGCTCATCAAATCGGAACTAAAGCCATTTTTAATCTCGCGGCCTTCAATTTCGTCTCCTGCGGCCAAATGCGCCCGGGTTAGACGTATGATATCGGTTAGTCTCACGTTAAGAACATTAGTTATTTATAAAATCGATAATGCAAATATAGCAGTAGCCGGAATCATACACATCATCTTGGATCGATTGAAAGTAAAATTTATAATGAATGTAAACAAGGCTTGTTTAAAATACCTGATAAATTGCGTACTTTTAGCCAAAATCAGCAAAACTACAACCATGATCTACGATAAGAATAATTTTCTGACAGATGGCATCAACGATCCGCTTTTTCATCAGAAAATGATCGATGCTCTTCCCATTCCGATTTTTTACCGCGACCTGAACAGCGTATATCAAATGTGTAATGCTGCGCATGAAAAATTCTCCGGAAAAACGAGGGATCAAATCATTGGAAAATCGGTTTTTGAAGTGCATTCCCGCGAAATGGCAGAAAAATATGCACACCAGGATCAGGTCCTGATCAACAATCCCGACGTA